>Ga0207882_1000012_pt1 | contig 348927 bp, 357 predicted proteins | sample MalvirmetaMSP103_FD_184228 | JGI IMG/M metagenome (GOLD analysis project Ga0207882, IMG submission 184228) | Marine viral communities from the Deep Pacific Ocean - MSP-103 (SPAdes) | ecosystem: Environmental > Aquatic > Marine > Oceanic | place: Pacific Ocean | collected 2011-05-15 | reverse complement strand
GATCCGAGCCCACTGCGCTTCATCCAGTTCGTACCGCTTCACACCCATCACAGACCTCCGTCAAAGCGGAGACCTATGAATCACGCATTCAGGCCCAAGTGAATCCCTGAATGTCGATTGGTCCTAGTCCAGCGCGCGCGCTTCGCCGACCAGCAGGATCGGCACGCCGTCACGGATCGGAAAGGCCAGTTTGGCGCCCTTGGACACCAGCTCCTGACGGGCGCGGTCATAGGCGAGCGTGCCCCGCGTCACGGGGCAGACCAGCACCTCAAGCAGGCGCGGATCGACGGTCGAGGGGGTGTTGAAACTGTCGCTCATGCGCCGATCATAGAAGCGGTGGCGGCCCCGTCCAGACGGATGCGACCTATTGCAGCGAGGGCGGCGTGTCCTCGTCCCCGCTGTCGGCCGCATTGATGCTCAGCAGGGTGGTCAGGGCCCGGGCCCGCGCGGTCAGGTCCATCGCCTCGACCAGGGCCTGTTTCTCGGCCACCTCGAACGGCAGGGCCATGCAAAGGCTGTTCACCAGCGCCTCGGCCGGGGCGTCCCGCGCCGTGTCCCAGTCGATCTCGAGCCCCCGGTGCTCCAGAAACAGGCGCAGCGCCTCAAGCAGACCGGGGCGACCGATCTCGGCACTGGACGGCGCCGGTATCAGATCGGCGGCATAGGCCTGAAAATCCGCGCGCACCTGTCGATAGGGGGAGCGGGCCGGAATCTCTTCGGCGATCCGAAACCGACAGATGCCGGTCAGGGTGATCATATAGCGACCGTCCGGCGTCTCGGCGAAATTGGTGATCCGGCCGACGCAGCCGACCGGGGCCAGCGTGGGGTTGTCCGCCGGTCCACCTGTGGTCTGCACCATGCCGACCATCCGGTCGCCGGCCATGGCGTCATCGATCATGTTCAGATAGCGCGGCTCGAAGATATTGAGCGGCAGCTGCCCGCGCGCCAGCAGGACCGCCCCGTTCAGCGGAAAGACGGGGATGACCTGCGGCAGGTCTCCAGCCTTGACGATGCCCTGGGCCACCGCGCCGCCCTAGGCGAACAGCAGCGAAGACAGGCGACGACGCCCGTCCTTCGCCACGTCGGAATTCAGACCCGCGGCCTCGAACACGGTCAACAGTTGCTTGCGGGCCGCCTGATCGTTCCACTCGCGGTCGGCCTTGACGATATCCAGCAGCTGGTCGACCGCTCCGGCCAGATCCCCCTTGGCCGCCAGTACACCGGCCAGATCAAAGCGCGCCTGATGATCCGACGGGTCGGCGGCAATCTTCGCCTTGAGGGCCTCGACCTCGCTGTCGTCCGCCACCTGTGCCCCGAGGGCCAGCTGCGCGCGCACGCTCTGGATATCCGGGTCGGTCGAGTTCGGACCCGCCATGGCCAGGGTCTGGATCGCTTGATCCCGGTCGCCGTCCGCCAGATAGACCCGCGCCATCCCGGCGATGGCCTTGGGATTGTCCGGCTCCAGCGTCAGCACCTGGGCAAAGGCCTGGGCCGCGCCGCCCAGATCGTCCAGAGACAGGGACTCGGCTCCCAGAGACAACAGTTGATCGACGTCGGAATTGCCGCCCTTGCCGCCGGTCAGCTTGTCGATAAAGGCCTTCAGCTGGCTCTCGGGCACCGCGCCCTGGAATCCGTCCACCGGCTTGCCGTCGACAAAGGCATAGACGGTCGGGATCGACTGCACCCGCAGCTGGCCCGCATAGGCCGGGTTCTTGTCGACATCGATCTTGACCAGGGCCACGGCGCCACCGGCGGCGCGCACGGCCTTTTCCAGCATCGGCGTCAGCTGGCGGCAGGGCCCGCACCAGGTCGCCCAGAAGTCGACGATGACCGGGCGGCTCCTCGACGCCTCGACCACCTGTTTCATGAACTCCGCATCCGAGCCCTCGACGATCAGGTCGTCGGTGTTGGCGTGGCCGTTCGGTCGGGCGGGATCGATCAGGGACATTCAGGCTTCCTCAGAAGGGGTCGGGGTGTTCCCCGCCACATGGTCATGGGGCACGGGATCGGCAACCGGGTCAACGATGCGCGGTCCCTCTTCCCCGGAGAAATCGACGATCAGGGGCGTCCGTTCCAGCAGGTCGAGGAAACGCCGGAAATCCGTCTGGTCCAGCGCCGTCGTCGCCGTATTGGTCAGGGGGTGGAAATTGACCACGTCCGCCGTCCACAGGGCCCGGTCCAGCACGAACTGCACCCGCCCCTCGGTGTCATTGACCAGACCCAGCGCCGTCACCGACCCCGGTGTTACCCCCAGCGCCCCGACCATGGCCTCTTCGGAGGCAAACGACAGCCGGTCCGAGCCCAGCCGTTTTGCCAGCCGCTTCAGGTCGATCGTCGTGTCCTGGCGCGCGCTGACCAGCCACAGCCGGCCGCCCCGGCCCTTCAGGAACAGGTTCTTGGTGTGGGCCCCGGGCAGGGCCGCCTTGATGTCGTGGCCCTGATCCACCCGGAACACCGCCGGGTGGTCATGGGTGCGGGGGGCAAGTCCCGCCTCGGCCATCCAGGCCAGCAGGCGATCACGGTCAAAGGGGGGCGGAAGGCTCATCCCGCCATCATAGGTTTTGACCGCGAGCGGGGCCACCGGATAGGAGAGGGGCTGAGGCAATCTGAACCGGAGGTCCAAGGTGGAACTGGAGTGCTATCCGATGACGGCGCGGCCGCCGGACATGGTGCCGGGGCGACAGTCGCGCGCCTGGATGGATGCCTTCGCCAGCCGCCACCCCTACCGCTGCCTGCCGCTGACCATGGCCAACACCACGGGCTGGGAGATCCTGTGCCCGGTCGGCTTTACGGCTGAGTGGAACGGCGGCCCCCGTCAGGAAGACATCCGCATCACGCCCGAGCGGGTCAATTCCGACCTCAGCCACTTCGTCACCTCGCACTTCTCGCGCGGCGTGCTGACGATGCATCCCCAGTATATGTTCCGCACCCCGCCGGGCTGGCAGATGATGGCCACCGGCTCGCCCAACCATGTCAAGGACGGCATTCAGGCCCTGACCGGCCTGATCGAGACCGACTGGCTGCCCTTCCCCTTCACCATGAACTGGATCTTCACCCGCCCGGGCAGCATCACCTTCGAGCGCGGCGAACCGTTCTGCTTCATCACGCTGATCGAGGCGCGCAAGGTCGAGGACTTCCAGCCCGTCATCCGCTCACTGGAGTCCAACCCCGGCATGAAGGACCAGTTCGAGGCCTGGAACCGCCAGCGCACCGACTTCAATCAGCGGCTGGCGCGCGGCGACCCCGAGGCCGCCAGGGAGGCCTGGCAGCGCTACTACTTCAAGGGTGAAATCCCCGAGGCGCTGGGCAATGCGCCCGAGACCCACTCGAACAAGCGGCGCCTGAAAACACCCCGGCTGGGCTGACCCGGCCGGGGCGCTCCCGTCGTTCTAGCGCGTCACGCGCGGGGCGATGTTGGCGATCACATCGCGGGCGTCAAAGGCATTGGGGTCGCCGGCGGGCTTGGGTCCCCGGCCCATGACGATCTCGGAGGTCGCCTCGAACCGGTCGATCTGGCGCACATTGATGTCGTTCCAGTACGGGTCGAACCGGCTCCAGCTGCCGCCGCGATAGAAGCGCCAGTAGGGGTTCCAGCCCCGGTAATAGGGGTCATAGAAGGGGTCCCGTCCGCCGACATAGCGGGTGTCGCGGTCGGTGGCCCGCTCGACCGTGGCGAACCAGTCAAAGCCCTCCTGCACCGTCAGCTCGGCGGCGCGCAGCAGCAGCGACATCTCGACCTGCTCGCGCGAGGTCACGGAGTTCCCGGCAAAGGCCACGCGGAAGCGGTTCACCTCCAGCCGCTGCTCGGCATAGCCGCCGGCGCGTCCGGGCTGCATGGGTCCATAGGGGGTCGGCGTGGCACAGGCCGCGACCGTCAGGGCCAGGGCGCTGGCGGCCACCGCAAACAGGGCGGGGCGGCGAAGGGTCGTACGAAGGGTCATGTCCATCTCCGAAAGCGAGGGCGTCCGCATAACAGGTGCGCTCACCCGTCATCCAAAACAAGAGGTTGGCTTTGGCATCAGCCAAGCCGTTTCCACCTGAACGAAGCCTGAACGCCGCCGGTTCCGCAACCGGGCGCCCTACAGCCCCCCCTACAGCCTCAGGCCGATCAGCACCGCCGCCGCCAGCAACAGCACCCCCACCGCAGCATCAAACCCCCGCCGGAACCCCGGCGCCGTCATCCGCCGCGCCAGCGCCGCCCCGCCGAGGCCATAGGCATTCATGGTGATCATATCCATGCCGACGGTCGCCAGGGCGAACAGCGCCAGCTGCGGCACCAGCGGCCGCCCCAGATCCAGAAACGGCGGCAGCACGGCGGTAAAGAACAGCACCGCCTTGGGATTGGCCAGCTGCACCATGAAGCCGTCGAAAAAGGCACTGCGCCCCAGCGTCAGACTGGGCCGCCCCTCGACCGACTCTGGCTTGCCCGGCACATCTCCCCGCACAGCCCCCCACAGCGCCTTGCCGCCCAGCCAGGCCACATACAGCGCCCCGCCCACGGCGATCACCCGGAACGCCGCCGGAAAGGCCAGCACCAGCGCCCCCAGCCCCAGCGCCGCCGCCGTGAACCACACCAGCGTCGCCAGACTCATGCCCAGCACCCCGACCACCACGGCCCGCCGCCCGCGCGCCATGCCATTGGCGATCGAGAACAGATTGGCTGGCCCCGGCGTCACCGCCAGCACCGCCATCACCCCCAGAAAGGCCGCATACCGCTCAGGATCGACAGGCAAGGCATAGGTCATGCCGCCCGATGGATGAGGGTGCGGGTGCGGTCAAGGGGCGTTGTTACTGTTGATCCCGGGTAATGTTTCATTCTGGGATTGGGACCTATGCTCGCCGCGCCAAGGAGGACTGCGACGGTGGACGAGATCTCGAGAGTTCGCGCGCTTCATGAACATGCGGTGCTTGATACGGAGGCTGAAGAGCGGTTCGATCGTGTCGCTGGGATGGCGGCGGCATATTTTGATGCGCCGATCGCTCTAGTGTCTCTCGTCGATACAGACCGACAGTGGTTCAAGGCATGCATCGGCCTCGACGTTCGGCAGACGACGCGGGACTGGGCGTTTTGCCATCACGCGATCCAGCTTGGAGCGGATCAAGTCATGGTGGTCGAGGACGCGACCAAAGACCGGCGCTTCGTCGATAATCCCCTCGTCACAGGCGAGCCGAACATCTGCTTCTACGCCGGAGCGACCTTGACCACAAAGGAAGGGGCCAACCTCGGTACTCTTTGCGTCATCGACACCCAGCCGCGCACCAGGCCCTCGGAGGCCGATTTGGCGCATTTGGCCTCTCTGGCCAAGATGGTGGTGGACCAGATCGAGCTGTCCAAGGCCCGCAAGGCCTTGGAGGAGCGCCATCAGGTGCTAGACCTCGCGGAGAAGCTGTCTCTGACGGGCTACTGGACCTTGAACACGGATACGGGGGCTGTGTTCTGGTCGCCTCAGGTCTATGCGATCCATGGGGTCGACGATGAGAACTACCGACCCGGCCTTGACGACGCGCTGGCCTTCTACGTCGACGGCGACCGCCAGATGGTCGAAACCCTTCTCGCCGAGAACGCCGCAGCGGGAAAGGGATGGGATTTCGACGCGACGATACAACGACGGGATGGCACCCTTCGTAACGTCCGCTCGGTGGCGGCCTGTCAGAAGGACCCCAACGGTCATGTGAGGGGCTTCATCGGCGTCTTCAAGGACCTGACTGACGAGCGGCGCGTCATCGCCGAAGCCGTGGAGCAGGAGCGGCGCTACCGACTGCTCGCCGACCACGCCAGCGATGTGATCGCAGTGTATGGAGCTGACGGAAGGTTCACTTACCTGTCACCGTCCATTACGGAACTGCTCGGCTATCTGCCGGACGAGCTCTTGGGAAAGACGCCCTATGACCTTATCGCCCCCGAAGACCAGGCTCGTGTCGCTTCCGAATTCGCCGCTGCGGCCAGGTCGAAGTCCGCTCTGACCGTCGAGTATCGCGTCCGTTCCAAGGACGGTCGAAGCCGCTGGCTCGAAGCGCGGCCCCGGTTTCATCGGGACGAGGCCGGCAAGGTCATTCAGATCACCGATTCGGTGCGCGACGTGACCGAGCGGCGTGAACGCGAGGTGGCGCTGGCAGAGGCGCGGGTTGCTGCCGAGAGCGCAGCCACGGCCAAGGCCGAGTTCCTCGCCAACATGAGTCATGAGATCAGGACACCTTTGAACGGCGTGATCGGATTTGCCGAGGTTCTGGCCAACACCGTTCTGGATACCGACCAAAAGCGTTACGTCGACCGCATTCGCACGGCCGGAAAGGGCCTGTCGGCTCTCATCGACGACATCCTCGACTTCTCGAAGATCGAGTCCGGCAACATGATGATCGAGGCGCGCCCGTTCGACCTACGCGCCATGGCGACGGAAATCGTCGATCTCACTCGCGCAAGCATCGCCGGGCGGCTGCACCTCGACATCGACTATGACGGCGGCCTTGCCGATCGCGTCATCGGCGACGAACAGAGAACCCGGCAAGTCCTCTTGAACCTGATCGGGAATGCCGCGAAGTTCACCCATGCAGGCTCGGTGCGGCTGGAGGTGCGTCGGCGACAGGATTGGCTGGAGTTCAGGGTCGTGGATACGGGCATCGGTATCTCGGCCGAAGCCATGAGCCGTCTGTTCGACGGCTTTACTCAGGCTGACGCATCCGTCGGTCGCCGCTTTGGAGGGACAGGGCTCGGTCTCGACATCAGTCGCTCGCTGGCACGCCTGATGGACGGGGATGTCACGCTGGAAAGCGTGCCGGACGTGGGCACCACCGCCATCTTCTCTTTGCCCTACAGGCCGAGTGCGGATCAGCCCGTTTCGCCTCCAGTAGGTTCGGCCCCGCAGCGTTCCGAACGCAAGCTGCGCGTCCTCGCCGTAGACGATATTCCGACCAACCTAGAACTGATAGAGATCCTCGTCGCCGGCCTGGGCCACGATGTGACTTGCGCGGCTTCCGGTGAAGCGGCGCTCGAACGGCTGCGAGCCGATCCGGCCTTCGACCTCATTCTCATGGACGTCCAGATGCCCGTGATGGACGGTTTGGAAACCACCCGGCGCATCCGCAGGGCGCCTGAGGCGGCCAACGTCCCGATCGTCGCCCTGACGGCCAATGTCCTGGCCGATCAGATCGAGGCCTGCCGTGCGGCCGGTATGGACGATCACCTTGCAAAGCCGATCAAGCCGGACGCGCTGAACGAAACGCTCGATCGCGTGTCCCGGCTGACCGTCCCACCGTCGTCTATCCCGACATCCCTGCATGCGTCGGATCCCTTGGCCGCACTCAAGGAACGCTATCGCGAGCAAATGAAGACCTTCGCCACTGAGTATTCCCGCATGCTGGCCATGCCTTCCGAAGCGGGGGTCGCCGCCATCGCGGCTTACACCCACTCCATCGCGGGAACGGCGGGAAGTCTGGGCTTCGCCGACGTCTCGACGGCGGCATTTCAACTGGAGTCCGCCGCCAAACAATGCCGCGAAGACGGAAGCGCCGTCGAGAGTTTGCCTGCTCTCATTCAGGCCGTGCTTCGAGCTGTAGAACATACATGAGGGTTGTGTTATGTACCGGTGTGTTGCTGAGGGGGCGATTTTAAACTCTTATTCGAGGCATGTTTTGTCCAAGTGCATCGTGGTCGAGGACGACCCCTTCTGGTCCGCAGAAATCTCTGCCGCTCTCTCGCACGCCAATGTCCAGATTCTAAACGCTCAGGACGGACGTCAGGCGTTGGACCTGGCGAGTCGCTACCCAGATGCCTCCATGGTGCTCGACCTCATTTTGCCAGAGGTGGACGGCGTCGAAGTGCTCCAGAAGCTTTCCGAGGTGGCCCCACTTATGCGCGTCCTCGCCGTCACCGGCGGCGGTCGACTCGGGGCGGGATTCTACCTGAAATTGGCGTCGACGTTCGGCGCCAAAGCGCAACTCGCGAAACCATTCACCGCGCAGCAGCTTATTGACAACTGGACAGCCTTGGCGGCTTGACGCCTGGAGCTCGGAGCAAGTGATGGGCACTGCCGCGTTGATTCTGGTGGTCGATGACGACCCGGTCATGCGCGAAATCACGCGCGTTCATTTGGAAGGCGCTGGTTATCGAGTGGCCCTCGCCACCAGTGCCTCGGACGGTCTTCAGAAGGCGCGGACTCTTCGACCGTCCGTGGTCGTAATGGATTTCGCCATGCCGGGAGGCTCCGGAGGCGAAGCGCTGCGGGCCCTTCGGATCGACGACGAGATCGGAAACACACCCGTCTTGATGGTGACGGCCTGGTCTCTGGCAGAGAGCCAATCGTCAGCATCGGGCCTTGCAGCGACTTGGCTCCAGAAGCCCGTTATGGGCGACCGCCTGATTCAGTCCGTGCGAGATCTTCTTCCCGCATGATCCGACCTGGGGGCCATGGTTCGCGAGGCGCACGAGTGCTGGTCGTTGACGACGACCCCTTCATCCAGAAGATGGCCGAAGCACTGCTGGGGCGGGACGGCCGCCGTGTGAGCGTGGCCGCGACCGGCGCGGCCGCCTTGGCCAAGATGGCAGAGCCCGCGCCGGAGCTCGTGTTGCTGGACCTCGGCCTTCCGGATATTTCCGGCTTGGAAGTTCTGCGACATTTCCGGGCGACGAGCGCCTGGCAGCAGGTGCGCATCCTGGTGTTCACCGCGTCGCACGAGACCGAGAACATCGTTCGCGCCAAGCAGGCCGGCGCCTCGGGCTATGTCTGCAAGCCTGTTAAGCCGGACACCCTGGCGGACATGGTCTGCGACCTTCTCGATCAGCCCTCTCTGACCTGGGTCGACGACTACACCCGAGCCCATCGGCCGATCTGATCCGGCTCAACGCGACGTTTACCCCAACTCGGTAGGTTCGACCCCGGCCCGGAAGTAGTTGTCGTCGTCGGAGTATCCCGTGATCAAGCCCCGCATTCTCGTTGCTGAGGACGACAGGTATCTGGCCGCCTTGATCCGTCAGACCCTGGAAGGGCGAGGGCTGGCGATCACCTTGGCCCAGAATGGCGAAGAGGCGCTGTTGCAGGCCGACGAGATTTGTCCTGATCTGGTGATCCTGGACGTCGGCATGCCCGTGCTCGACGGCTTCACCGTCCTAAGAACCTTGAAGGCTGACCGCTTTCACAGCCAGGTGTCGGTCTTGATGCTGACGGCGGCCAGAAGCGAGACCGATGTCCGCCGCGCGATCACGAACGGCGCGTCCGACTATCTTACGAAGCCGTTCCGGCCCGACAAGTTGATCCTGCGGGTGGACCGTTTGCTCCAGAGGTCACAGAGCAACAATATCCGAATGGGATATGAGTTCGCCTAGCGGCAACAAGGGCGTATCCGCATTCCTTTCTGGCGAACGAACCGCTCTCTTCGGGCATCCGCTTCGAGCGGAGACACCCGTGCGCAACGCTCCGGGCCAGCCACTACAAATCTGGACAGCCAAAAAGGCGCCCCCGTTTCCGGGAGCGCCCTCTTCTGTCCCGGCTCAAGGCGGGGAGGACAAGGCTGGCTGAGGCGGGCTGACGCCCGCCCCGAGCGTGGACTTAAAAGTCCATGCCGCCCATGCCGCCCATGCCGCCCATGTCGGGGGCACCGCCGCCGCTCGAGTTCTTCTTCGGAGCGTCCGCCACAGCGGCTTCGGTGGTGATCAGGATGCCGGCGACCGAGGCCGCGTCCTGCAGGGCGGTGCGGACCACCTTGGCGGGGTCGATGACGCCCATCTTCACCAGGTCACCATATTCCTCGGTCTGGGCGTTGAAGCCGAACGAGGCGTCCTTGTTCTCCAGCACCTTGCCGACCACGATCGAGCCTTCGACGCCGGCGTTTTCGACGATCTGGCGGATCGGGGCCTGGATGGCGCGACGGATGATGGCGATACCGGCGGTCTGGTCGGCGTTGTCGCCGGTCAGGCCCTCAAGCGCCTTGGTGGCCTTGAGCAGGGCGATACCACCGCCCGGGACGATGCCTTCTTCCACCGCAGCGCGGGTGGCGTTCAGGGCGTCGTCGACGCGGTCCTTCTTCTCCTTGACCTCGACCTCGGTCGAGCCGCCGACGCGGATGACCGCGACGCCGCCGGCCAGCTTGGCCAGACGTTCCTGCAGCTTTTCCTTGTCATAGTCCGAGGTGGTGTCCTCGATCTGGCGCTTGATCTGGGCGATGCGGGCCTCGATGGCCTCCTTCTCGCCGACGCCGTCGACGATGGTGGTGTCGTCCTTGGTGATGGTGACCTTCTTGGCCTTGCCCAGCATGTCCAGGGTGACGTTTTCCAGCTTGATGCCCAGGTCTTCCGAGATCACCTGGCCGCCGGTCAGGACAGCGATGTCCTCCAGCATGGCCTTGCGGCGATCGCCAAAGCCCGGCGCCTTGACGGCGGCGACGCGCAGGCCACCGCGCAGCTTGTTGACCACCAGGGTGGCCAGGGCCTCGCCCTCGATGTCCTCGGCGATGATGACCAGCGGACGGCCGCTTTGCACCACGGCTTCCAGGATCGGCAGCATGGCCTGCAGGCTGGACAGCTTCTTCTCGTGGAGCAGGATCAGCGGCTCCTCGAGGTCGGCCTCCATCTTGTCGGCATTGGTGATGAAGTAGGGGCTCAGATAGCCGCGATCGAACTGCATGCCTTCGACGACGTCCAGCTCGGTTTCGGCGGTCTTGGCTTCTTCAACCGTGATGACGCCTTCATTGCCGACCTTGTCCATCGCCTTGGCGATCATTTCGCCAACTTCGACATCGCCATTGGCGGAGATGGTGCCGACCTGGGCGATCTCGGAATTGGCCGAGACCTTTTTGGAGGTGGCCTTGATTTCGGCGAGGACGGCGGTGACCGCCTTGTCGATGCCGCGCTTCAGATCCATCGGGTTCATGCCGGCGGCGACGGACTTGAGGCCTTCCTGCACGATCGACTGGGCCAGCACCGTGGCGGTGGTGGTGCCGTCACCGGCCTTGTCATTGGTCTTGGAGGCGACCTCGCGGATCATCTGGGCGCCCATGTTCTCGAAGGCGTCTTCCAGCTCGATTTCCTTGGCGACCGAGACGCCGTCCTTGGTCGAGCGCGGGGCGCCGAACGATTTCTGGATGACCACATTGCGGCCCTTGGGCCCCAGGGTGACCTTGACGGCATTGGCGAGGACGTTGACGCCGCGCAGCATCTTGTCGCGCGCATCGGTGTTGAACTGTACGATCTTGGCAGCCATGGAGGCAGCTCCTTTGAAGTAGTGAGTGGTGAGTGACGAGTGGTGTGTGGCGAGGATGATCGAGGTCAGGTCTGAGCGGCGGGGTCACGCTGGACCGGTCTCGCCACTCGCCACTCGTCACTCGCCACTGGGGCTGAGCCTTAGCTCAGCACCCCCAGCACGTCCGATTCCTTCATGATGATCAGGTCTTCGCCGTCGATCTTGACCTCGGTGCCCGACCATTTGCCGAACAGGATGCGGTCGCCGGCCTTCAGCTCCAGGGCATTGACCTTGCCGCTGTCGTCACGGGCGCCGGGCCCGACGGAGACGACTTCGCCTTCCTGGGGCTTTTCCTTGGCGGTGTCGGGGATGATGATCCCACCCTTGGTCTTGGATTCTTCTTCCACGCGCTTGACCAGCACGCGATCGCCGAGAGGACGAAACGCCATCTGTGATATCTCCCTTTGGAATGGTCTCCCGACCGGGGCTTTGGCAGCCGCAGGGCGAGAGTGCTAATGCGGCCTGCAGGTAGGGTCTGACACCCCGGCGCGTCAAGGGTTGAGGGGGCAGACGGGCGAGAAAAATCTCAGCGCGGGGCGGCGTCGGCCAGCTGTTCGGCCCGGTCCCAGCTGGCGCGGACCTGCTGGGCGAACAGGGGCGCGGCCCGGCGCAGGGGATCGCCGCCCTCCAGCCCCAGGCCGCTGCGCGTGAACAGGTCCCGCCGCGCCGGCCGCAGCACCGCCAGCGCCTCACCCGGCCGGTCCCGGTCCGACAGGAAGCCCGCCATCGTCCCCGCCAGCCGCACCGCCTCCGGATGCCCCGGTGCCAGTCGCGCGGCCAGGATCGCCTGCGACCGCTGGTACAGGGCCTCGGCCCCGGCGGCGTCGCCGGTCTCTGCCAGCGCCAGCGCCCGCCCTTCCAGCGTTGTCACCAGATCGGGGCTGTCGGCGCCCAGCCCCGGCTCCAGCACCGCCAGCGCCTCGGCGAACAGCGGCAGGGCCTCGGCGTGGCGTCCCTGACCGGACAGGGTGATGGCCAGATTGGCGCGGGCGATGCCGGTGAAGGGGTGCTCGGGCCCGGCCAGTTCGACCGCCATGGCCAGCACCCGCTCGAACACCGGCTGGGCCTCGACGTCCCGGTCGGCCACATGCAGATACCAGCCGAAATTGTTCAGCAGCTGCGCCAGCAGGAAGGGATCGCCCACCTCCTCGGCAATGCCCACGGCGCGGGCATAGGCGGCCTCGGCCTGATCCATCCGTCCGGTCCGCCGCAGGACGTTTCCGAGGTTGCTGAGCACCAGTGCCACGGTGTCGCTGTCGCGGCTATAGGCGACCTCATAGATGCCCAGTGCCCGGCGAAAGATCGGCTCGGCCTCGGCGAACCGCCCCTGGGCCATCAGGGCATTGGCCAACTGGTTCATGGTGTCGGCGGTCAGCGGATCATCGGGCCCCAGCAGGTCCAGCCTCAGGCCCAGCCCCACCCGCGCCGCGCTTTCGGCCTCGGCGAACCGGCCCAGCGCGTCCAGCGCCCGGCCTTCCTCGAACAGCAGTTCGGCGACCGTCGCCGTGTCGGCCTGGTCCGCCAGCAGCGCCCGGGCCCGGGCGATATTGACGAGCGCCGCCTCATAGCGCCCCTGAATGTAGAACAGCCGCCCCTGGATCTGCAGCGGCGTGACCAGAGCCGGGTCTGCCGCGCCGCGCGCCGCTTCAATGACGGCGACTGCGGTGGCGAGGGCCTGCTCTGCCTCGGCGGCATGATCGGTCGCCAGACGCAGGCGCGCCACCTCGACCCACGCGGCCGAGGCCTCCTCGACCTTGCCGGTTTGCGCGAACGCCGCTGCGGCCTCGACATAGGCAGCTTCTGCGGCGGCCACCTCCCCGGCATCGCGGGCGGCGACGGCAGCCTGCAGACGTTCGCGGGCAAGGGCATCGGGGCTGGAGATGCGCACATCCGTCGGTCCGGCCGTCGGAGGGGGCGGCGGCGGCGGTGGTGGGGGAGGCGGTCTGTCCTGGGCCATCGCCGTCTGGGCGAGCAGCAGGGCGGCGATCATCGCGCCTCCTGCCAGCAGGGCGCGGCCAAGGCGACGACGAAGGGACCGGATCGGGGACAGCATGGCCCGGCAAACTGCGCCGAACGGCGTTTGGAGACAAGCCTGTCGCCGGCCGGCCCCGTCAAGATGAACGCGGGATGAACAGACCCCTCCCGGCCCGTTCAGGCGCGCAGCGGCATGATCAGCTCAACATACTCCCCCGTTCCATCAGGAAAGGCCGCTCCATGACCCGCACCCAGACCCTCGCCCTCCCGACCGACACCGCCCGACGCACCGCCGTGACCGGCGCTCTGACCGCCGGTGTGCTGGCGCTCGGCCTGATGGTCGCCAATCCTGTCTCAGCCCAGAACTACCGCTATGACCGCTATCCGGACCGCGACCGCTTTTCCAGCGGCGAGGATGTCCTGCTGGGGGCCGCTGTCGGCGCTATCGCCGGGGCCATCATCGGCAATGGCGAGGGCGAATATATTCTGGGCGGCGCTGTCGCCGGGGCCGCCATCGGCGCCACCGCCAACCGGGGCGATGACTGTAACTACTATCGTGGGGGCCGCTGCTACCGGAACCAGGGCCACTGGGAGCGCGAGCACGGCATCAACAGCCGTGATCCCCGCTACTATGGCAATGACCGTCGCGACCAGCGTTACGACCAACGGTACGACCGCCGCTACGATCGTCGCGATGACCGCCGGGATCGCCGCTACGACCGCCGGGATGACCGTCGCGACTACCGCTACGACCGTCGCTGGTAAGGTCTAGATCAGCCGCTCAAACAACGACCGCGTGGACGGGTCCCAGCTCTCTGGGGCCCGTTTCGCTGAGTCGCGGCTCTCTTGCGCAGCCCCCAGCACTCGCTTCGCCAGCACCTTGCCCAGTTCGACCCCCCACTGGTCAAAGCTGTTGATGTCCCAGATCACGCCCTCGATGAAGGTCTTGTGCTCATAAAGCGCCAGAAGCGCGCCCAGCGCCTGCGGCGTCAGCCGGTCCATCAGGATGGTGGTCGAGGGCCGGTTGCCCGGAAAGGCGCGGTGGGGCGCCAGTCGTTCGGCCTCGCCCTGGTCCATCCCCTGCTCCATCATTTCAGCCAGCGCAGCCTCGGCCGTCCGTCCCCGCATCAGGGCCTCGGACTGGGCCACCGCATTCGACCACAGGGGCGCGCCGTCCCGGCCCTCCAGAGTCTGCTTCACCACCACGAATTCGGCCGGCACCACATCGGGTCCCTGATGCAGCTGCTGGAAAAAGGCGTGCTGGCCGTTGGTGCCGGGCTCGCCGAACACCACCGGCCCGGTGCCGCGCGTCGCCGGCTTGCCCTCGCGGGTCACCCGCTTTCCGTTCGACTCCATCTCCAGCTGCTGCAGAAAGGCCGCAAGACGCCGGAGGCCATGGGCATAGGGCGCGACCGTCCGCGCCCGCCGCTTCAGCCCCTCGACATTATAGACCTGCGCCAGCGCCATCAGTACCGGCGCATTGTAGGCCAGCGGGGTCTCGAGAAAGTGCCGGTCCATCTCGCTGGCCCCGGCCAGCAGGCTGCGAAAGACCTCTCCGCCCAGACCGATCGCGCACGACAGGCTGACCGCCGACCACAGGGAATAGCGCCCCCCGACCCAGTCCGAAAAGCCGAACACCTGACCACAGCCGAACGACTCGGCCTTGTCGGGCGCCGCTGACACGCCGACCAGATGCCGCCGCAAGCCCTCTTCCGGCAGGGCGGCGGCCAGCCAGTCCCGCGCGAGCACGGCATTGGTCAGGGTCTCCTGCGTCGTGAAGGTCTTGGAGACGACGATAACCAGCGTCGAGGCCGGATCCAGCCCCGTCAGCGCCTCGGCTATCTCCTGCGGATCGATATTGGCGACGAACCGCACGTCGATCGCCGGGTCCAGCGGCCTCAGCGCGTCCCACACCAGACGCGGCCCCAGATCCGAGCCGCCGATGCCGATGTGAACCACCGCCCGGAACCTTTCGCCCGTCGCACCAGCCTCTTCACCGGCCCGGATCGCTTCGGCATAGGCGACCATCTGGTCGCGCACCTGTTCGACCTCGCGCGACACCGGCTCGCCCAGCGCCTCGAAATGCGCCCCGTCGGGGGCCCGCAGCGCAGGGTGCAGCACCGCCCGCCCCTCGGAGGCATTGACAGCAGCCCCGTTGAACAGGGCCCGCTTCCAGTCGCCGACGTCACAGGCCTCGGCCAGCGCCAGACAGGCATCCAGCCCCTCTGCGGTAAAGGCCTGTTTCGACAGGTCGAGGGTCAGGCCCGCTACCTCCAGCGTCAGCCGCCCGACCCGCCCTGCCTCCGCCTCGAACAGGGTCTCGATCCGGGCATCCCCGTCGCGGGCGGCGACAGCGTCAAACCGGGTCCAGGCCTCCGCCCGGCGCTTTTCATCAGTCAGGGGCAGGGCGATAGACATGGGCGACTCCGGATCGGGGGGTGGGCGTCAAGGGCTCGTTTACGGCTGGGGCGTAAACCGGTGCAATCCCCAAGGTCGCCCCGATTCGGGAAACGACCAGAAGATTGATGTCATCATGGGCGCTCTGGCGCCCGGAAAGGTTCCCATGTCCTGCGGACTGGCCCTCGCGACTGCCCTGCTGCTCACCAACCCCGATGTGGCGCTGGCCGCTTCGGTGGATCCGGCCACCGTGCCCGCCGACCTGACGGGTCTGGCCGCCGAGCCCCTGTTCGTCGACATCGTCTCCCGGTCCGGACGCCTCAAGGGTGTGGCCGAGGGCTGGGCCGCGTCCGGCGCCGTTCACGCGCCCGGTTTTCTGACCGGCAGCGAATGGCTGACCTTCCGCACCGAGGCCACGGCGCTGGGTGAGCTCAATATGCAGGGCCATCTGATACTCAAGTCGCGCGAGAGCGAAGGCGACATGACCTGCATCCTGCGCGGCCTGTCCGAGGACCTGCCGGTCCGTCTGGCCGATATGGAAGCCGCCGATAGCGCGGGTGCCCGCGATCTGGCCCTGGCCGAACTGGTGCACCTGTTCGACGACAACATCGCCGTCATCACCAGCCCGGCCCAAACCTTCCCGGAATAGGGGCGTTTCCGGAATAAAGCCGTTCCGGAGTAAGGGTCCCTACGCCCCGTCCAGCTCGTCCGCATATTTGATCGAGCAGCCATAGGGCGTGGCGAACGGGGTCGCGACCGGACGTCCGGCCTCCATGTCCGTCAGCGCCGCTTTTACATAGTTGGTGGCACCTTCCAGATCCTCGATCTTGTTGGTCGGGCGGTCGTCGATGCCGCCCACGAACAACAGTCGTCCTTCCGGATCGATGATCCGCATGTCCGGCGTGGTCTTCGCGTCATACAGGCGGCCGACCGTGCCCTCGGGGTCCAGCAGCAGATGGGTGGCGGCGGCATTGTTGCGCGACTGCCATTCCCGCGCCGCCTCGCCCTCGACATAACCCTGCTGGCCGGGGGCCGAGGATATGATGGTCAGCCACACGACGCCGTCGCCGGTCGCCTCGCGCTGGAGGGCCTGCATGGCGCCGGCCTCATAGTGTTTCTGGACATAGGGACAGCCCTCATTGGTCCATTCCAGAACGACCGTCCTGCCGCGGAAATCGGCCAGGCTGCGTTCCACCCCCTCGGCATCGACCAGGGTAAAGGCCGGGGCCATGTCGGCGGTCGGGGCTTCCGCGGTCTCTGTCGCCCCGGTCTCGGGGGCCTCGGTGGCGGGGCTACAGGCGGCCAGAAGCGCCAGGGCGGCGCCGGTGGCCAGCAGTCGGATGATCATCGCAGTCTCTCCGTCAGGGTGGGCAGGAAATCAGAACCTCATGAACCGGCGTCGCGGATCGCCTCGGCGACCAGTCCCGGCGTCAACAGTTGCGGCAGCACGCGCGGGGCCTCGGCGCCCGGCGCATACAGCAGATAAAGCGGAACGCCCGACCGCCCGTGGCGCTCCAGCTCGCGGGTGATGGCGGGATCGCGCACCGTCCAGTCGCCGACCAGATAGACGGCATTCGTCTCGTCCATGGCCGTGCGGACCTGACCGGACGACAGCGCCACCCGCTCATTGATCTTGCAGGTCACGCACCAGTCGGCGGTGAAATTGACCAGCACAGGGCGTCCGTCGGCCTGTGCCGCCGCAACGGCCTCCGCTGACCAGACCCCGGCCTGTGGCCCGGCGTCTGCCGATGCGGTGGCCTCCGTCGGCGGGACCGGCTCCATCCGGCTGACGACGACCAGTGATGCGATCATGGCGACCCCCGACACGGCGGCGAGGATCAGGGCCCAACGTCCTGCCCCGGCCTGCCGCACGCCCCACAGCCACAGGGCAAGGGCCAGCATCAGCCCGGCGATCAGCCCCAGCGCCAGCACCTCACTGCCCGCCTGCCGCGCCGCCACCCAGGCCAGCCACAGGGCGGTCGCATACATGGGAAAGGCCAGCAGGCCCTTCATCCGGTCCATCCACAGCCCCGGTCGGGGCAGCCGCGCCAGCAGGGCCGGGCTGAACGCAACGACCACGAACGGCAGGGCCAGTCCCAGCCCCAGCATCAGGAACACGATCAGGGCCGCGGCCCACGGCATGATCAGGGCCGCCCCCAGCGCTGCGGCCATAAACGGGGCGGTGCAGGGCGCGGCCACGGCCACGGCCAGCACGCCGGTAAAGAAAGCACCCGTGCCCCCGGGCAGGCGCGACAGCCGGGCCTCGCCCAGCCCCTGCAAGGACTGGCCGATGTGATAGACGCCCGACAGGTTCAGCCCGACGGCCAGCGTCAGCAGCGACAGCGACAGCACCACGACCGGGCTCTGCAGCTGAAAGCCCCAGCCGACCGCCTCGCCCGCCGCCCGCAGCCCCAGCATCAGCCCGGCCAGCAGCAGGAAGGTCACCAGCACCCCGGCCAGAAACATCAGACCGTCGCGCCGCGCCTCCTGCGGGGCGTGTGCCGCCCGCGCCAGCGCCGCCGCCTTCATCGCCAGAATGGGAAACACACAGGGCATCAGGTTCAGGATCAGTCCCCCGACCAGCGCCAGCAGCGCCGCCTGCATCAGGGCCGAGGGGTCGAATCCGGCCGGACCGGCGGCATCTTCCGCCCGCAGGGTGCCGCCGCCGCTGATCCCGTCGGGCAGAGGGCCGGGCTCGGCAACGATCTCGAAGGCGCCCTGTCCGGTGGTGATGACCCCGGCCACCGGCCCGATCAGCCCGCCCGCGCGCACCTTGCCGCCGGGTGTCAGGTTCAGTCTCAGCCCCTCGGGACCCCAGGTACCGGTCTGGGTCGCAGCATGGTCGATGATCCCGCCCTCGAAGGGGAAGAAGTAGACAGGCCTGGGGCCCTCGGGCCCCTGAACGGCCTCGCCGGTGATCGCCAGGGTGAGGCTCCCGTCGTCGCCGCGCGCGACCCGGGCGGCCAGCCCTGCCGGACGCGGCGAGGACTCCAGCACAGTCTGAATGGCGCTCGCATGGCGGGTCTCCAGCGGGGTCTGGTCCGCCGCCCCGACCGGGAGGCGCAGGCCCAGCGTCAACTCGTCCGGTACGCACATCTCGGCGCTGCACACCAGAAACAGGGCCGTGACCGACAGGTTCAGAATCCGGCCCGGCTCGGCGTCGGCGGGCACGGTGATCGGCACCGGCAGATAGACCACGTCCGAATAGCCATAGTTCATCAGACCCGAGAGCGGCTGCCGCTCCGGCAGGGGCCAGACGATCTCGCCCGCCTCGAGGCCATCGGGCAGGCGCCAGTCCAGGGTGGTGGCCCCGCCCGAATCTCCGGGATTGCGCCAATAGGTATGCCAGTCCGGCTCGATGTCCTGACGCACGGCCAGGATCAGCGTCGAGCCGGGCGTCGCGCTCGCGGTCATGGAGACCAGTTCGGCCGTGATCCGTTCGGTCGAGGCCGGACCGACGGTCGACGAGGCGTCCTGCGCCGGGACCGGCACGGCCACCAGCGCCAGCCAGCCCCCGATCAGGAGGGCGAGCAGGCAAGCCACAAGGGAAGTCGGTCGCCGCAGCCTCGTCACCCGGATCCTCGTCAACAATCGATCTGGGCCTACCCTAGACAGGGAAGGGCCGACAGGTCACGCCCCGGGGCTCTGTGCGACGGCAGGTCGCGGTTAGCGGCGCGGGGCCGCGTCCACGATGACCTCGGTGCGGCGACGCAGCGGCTCGGCTGTGCCATCGGCAGTGACCGCTCCGGTGTCGCCCTCGACCGCGATCTCGAACGCCGGCAGGGGCCAGCCCTCGGCCTCGAGCGCCTCGGTGACGGCGACCGCGCGCCGCTCTGACAGGCCCTGATTGGCCGCCGACGACCCCGTGGCCGAGGCCAGGCCGACGATCTGCACCTTGCGGATGTCGCAGTCCCTGAGCTGGTCAGCGGTCATGCGGATCGCCCGCCAGGCGGGATCCGTCAGCTGGGCCTGGCCTTCACCAAAATAGATGTCGAACCGCTTGGTCGTGCAGGTCGTCGGCGTCGAGACCAGATCGCTCCTGTCACGGAAGAGGCCCGAACCCTCGCACCCCGTCAGAACCAGGGCCGCGGCCCCCGCTACAGCCATAAAACGCAGCGTCGATATCGATGACATGATCAGCTCCCACCCGGACAGGGCTCCACCCTAACAGAAAAAGGCGGCCCTCCCGCATGGAAAGGCCGCCTGTCTCATCAGATTATCACACCGGGATCAGTACCGCGGCGGGTTCCGGCGCGTCCCGTCTTCCCAATAGCAGTCGCCTTCCGGATAGCAGTAGTAATAGGCGCCGCGCTGCTGGTCATAGTTGCGACGCTGGTTGGCGCGGTCTTGCTGCGACCCGCGGATGGCGCCGGCGGCCCCGCCAACGGCAGCGCCGATGGCGGCGCCCGTTCCGGCACTGCCGTCACCCACATTGTTCCCGATAATGGCGCCGGCAACGGCACCAATGGCGGCACCGGCAGCGCCCTGCCGGACGGTCTGGTTCGGATTGCCATACGGATCACTGGCGCAGGCCGAGGTGAGCAGACCCGCAGCCGCAACGGCCAAAAATACCTTCTTCATCGTCAATCCCTTTTCCCTTCGGTTCGCCCCCGAGGTGAGAACGCTGGAATACTGTCCCGGTTCCTCGACTATATCTCGCATTAAGACTGTATTAAGGTCCGGGAGACGGGGCCGGGGGGCGTCTGTGCCACCGGTACTCCCGAACGTAGGGGGTTTAGCGTATGCGTTTCAACCAGATCACTCGCATGGCCGACGATGGCCACACCGGTCCTGTCTGGGCCCGCAAGAGCCGCCGGTCGGGCGGTGGCCTGTCGGGCATCTTCGGCCTGATCGTCACCCTTCTGGCCGTGTTCGGGGCCCTGACGGCCGCGCTCGGTGTCAAGGAACAGTCGCTCGCCGAGGGCGGGGCGGTCCTCGACAGCTGGATCACCAAGGGCGTCGATGGTGCCAAGGGTCTGGTCGGCCAGGCTCCTGAGGCCGCAGAGGCGGTGGCGGATGATGCCGGCGACCTCGCGGAAAAGACCGGGGATGCCCTGGAAGCCGGAGCCGAGAAGACGGCCGAAGAACTGTCCAACCCCTGAGCGGTCGCGCGTCGCGCATCGGGTTGGAACGCCATGGCCTGTCGGCACGTTGACGGGCCATGGCTGAAACCTTGACCGTAGATGAGTCGTCGCCCGAGCGCACGCTGACGACAGCCGTGCCGCTGGGCACAATCGTCGTTCTGGTCAATCCTCTGTCCGGGGGTGTCGGGGCCAATGCGGTGGCCGAGGTGGAGGCTATTCTGGCCGACTATCCCCTCACGGCGACGGTTGTCGCGCTGACGCCCGACGATTTCGACGACCAGGTGGACGCGGCCTTCGAGGCGAAGGTGGATGCCCTGTTCGTGCTGGCGGGCGACGGCACGGCTGGCACCATCGCCGCCCGGGCCGGGCCCAAGGGTCCGCTGGTGGCCCCCTTGCCCGGCGGTACGATGAACATGTTGCCCAAGGCGCTTTACGGCACGGGTGACTGGAAAGAGGCTCTGCGGCGGGCGCTCGAATCCGGCACCGAAATCGCCGTCGCCGGAGGACGCGTCGTGGATGCGACCGACTCCCGACCCTTTTTCTGCGCCGCCATTCTGGGCGCGCCCGCCCTGTGGGCCCCTGCGCGGGAAGCGGTCCGCACCGGACGTCTGCGACTGGCGTGGCTTTATGGCGTGAGGGCGCTGCGCCGCGCCTTCAGCGGACGGCTGCGCTATACACTGGTCGGTGAGCATCCGTCCCGAACCGAGGCCCTGGTCCTGATCAGTCCGACGATCTCCCGCGCAATCGACGCCGGTGCCGGGCTGGAAGCTGCCGCCATGAACACCACCGGCGCGGCCGAGGCCTTCCGGCTGGCGGCTCACGCCCTGTTCGACGACTGGCGACGGGATCCGGCAGTCCGGACACGCCCCACCCGCTATGCCAGCGTGGCGGCCCGCTCGCGCATCCCCGCTGTGATCGACGGCGAACCGACCCTTCTGGACTCCGAAGCCGAGGTCATCTTCGACGCCGTGGCCTTCCGCGCCCTCGCCCCCGCCCCCGAGCTGCAAGCCGAGGCGGAGGCAGGCGTCTGATGGGACGGATCGTCCAGATATCCGACATTCACTTCGGCTGCGAGATCCCCGAGGCGGTCGCGGCCGCCCATGACCTGCTGCACGACATACGACCGGACCTGACCCTGATCACCGGCGATATCACCCAGGTCGGGGCCCGCTCCGAATTCCTCGCGGCGGGCCGCTGGATCGACAGCCTGCCGGCACCCGTGTTCGTCACGGTCGGCAACCATGATGTGCCCTACTGGGACGTCGTGGCCCGGATCTTTCATCCCTGGACGGCGTTTGAGGCGGCGGTCAATCATCCTGCTCACGACCATCAGTTCAGCGCCCGCCTGACCGATACGGCCCTGATGGTGCGCGGTATTACGACGGCGCGTGGCTGGCAGGCCCGCCTGAACTGGTCGAAGGGCGTCATCGACCTCGACCAGACCGCCCGTGCTGCGGACGCCCTGTCCAGGGCTCCGGCGGGGGCACTCAAGATCGTGGCGGTCCATCATCCCCTGATCGAGATGGAAGGCGCCCCCGTCACCGGCGATGTGAAGCGCGGGCGACGGGCAGCCGAGCTGTTCGCGGACGCCGGCGTGGACCTGGTGCTGAGCGGCCATGTGCATGTGCCCTTCGCCCTGCCGATCCAGCTGGGCGATCACCGGTCCTATGCCGTGGGTTGCGGAACCCTGTCGCGTCGCCTGCGCGGTGTGCCTCCCAGCATCAACCGCATCGAATGGGACGATGAGACCATCACCGTCACGGTGCTGGCCTTTGATGGACAATCCTTTGTCGAGGACACGACCTGGACCCTGTCGCGCCGTCAGGACACCCGCAGTGCCGCGACCGCCCCCCGCCCCGAAGCCGTGGCCGAAGAGATGCGCCAGCTGGCCGAGGACGACCCGGACTGAGGTCGAACGGGGTCTTTTGCGCAGGCGTCCGGGCGGTGCTAGATGCGCGGCCATCCCGCCGCCTCCCCGCGCCCTCCAGACCGAGCCCACTCATGCCCGCCGCCCCCGACTTTCCGCCCGCCCCCGATGCCGTCCGCCCCGTCCGGGCGCTGATCTCCCTGTCTGACAAGTCGGGCTTGGTCGAGGTTGCACAGGCGCTCAACGATCTGGGCGTGGAACTGGTCTCGACCGGCGGCACGCGGGCTTCGATCGAAAAGGCCGGCCTGCCGGTGCGCGACGTCGCCGACCTGACCGGCTTTCCGGAAATGATGGACGGCCGGGTCAAGACCCTGCACCCGGTTGTGCACGGCGGGCTGCTGGGGGTCCGCAATGCGCCGGCGCATGCCGAGGCGATGGATCAACACAGCATCGGGCCGATCGATATCGCCTGGATCGATCTCTACCCGTTTGAGTCCACAGTTGAGTCGGGCGCGGGCTTCGAGGCCTGTATCGAGAACATCGACATCGGCGGGCCGGCCATGATCCGCTCGGCGGCCAAGAACCACGGCCACGTCGCCGTCTGCGTCGACCGCGACGCCATGGACCAGGTGATCGGCGCCTTGCAAGCCGACGGCGCGACCTCGCTGGCCCTGCGCAAGCGTCTGGCCGCCCGCGCCTTTGCCCGCACCGCTGCCTATGACGCCGCAGTCTCCACCTGGTTCGCGGCACGGGTCGAGGATCCGGCCCCGCAGCGCAAATCCATCGCCGGCACCCTGGCCCAGACCCTGCGCTACGGGGAGAACCCGCACCAGACGGGTGCCTTCTACCGCACCGCCGACCGCCGTCCGGGCGTTGCCAACGCCCGCCAGCTACAGGGCAAGGAGCTGGGCTACAACAACATCGCCGATGCCGACGCCGCTTATGAGCTGGTAGCCGAGTTCACCGAGCCGGCCTGCGTGATCGTCAAGCATGCCAACCCCTGTGGAGTGGCGGTCGGCAATGACCTGTCGAGCGCCTATCAGCGGGCCTTGGCCTGTGACGCGGTCTCGGCCTTCGGCGGGGTGGTGGCGGTCAACCGAACGCTGACCGAGGCGGACGCGCGACTGATCACCGACATCTTCACCGAGGTCGTCATCGCGCCGGGTGCGGATGAGGGCGCCCGGGCCATCTTTGCGGCGAAGAAGAATCTGCGGCTGCTGCTGACCGACGGCCTGCCCGATCCCGTGCAGGCCGGGTCGGTGTTCCGCTCGGTGGCCGGGGGCTTCCTCGTCCAGTCGCGCGATCTGGCGCGGATCACGCCCGCCGACCTGACCATCGTCACGAAGCGCCAGCCGACCGACGCCGAGGTGCGGGACATGCTGTTCGCCTTCACCGTGGCCAAGCACGTCAAGTCGAACGCCATCGTCTATGCGAAGGACGGCCAGACGGCGGGGATCGGCGCGGGCCAGATGAACCGGCGCGACAGCGCCCGCATCGCCGCCATCCGCGCCCGCGAGGCCGGAGAGGCCCAGGGCCTGCCCTCGCTGGCTGAGGGTTCCGCCTGTGCGTCCGAGGCCTTCTTTCCCTTCGCCGACGGCCTGCTGGAGGCGGTGGCCGCCGGGGCCACCTCGGTCATCCAGCCGGGCGGCTCGATCCGCGATGCCGAGGTGATCGCCGCCGCCGACGACAAGGGCATCGCCATGGCCTTTACCGGCGTCCGAGTGTTCAGGCATTGATGGTCGATGGACACGCTTGCGGAACGCTGGGCCCGGCTTGAGCCGCATGTGACGGAGGTTGGGCCGGACGACGACCGGCCGCGTCCGGCGGTGCTGTTGTTCCACGGTTGCGGGGGGATCCGCGATCATCTGCCCCTCTATGCCGAGGCGGCGAAGGCGGCAGGCTGGCGGGCATACATCGTTGATTCCTTTGCGGCGAGGGGGTGGAGCCGCATCTTTGCCATGGCCACGGTCTGCACCGGTCTGCACTTCCGGGGGCATGCCCGGGGCGGGGATGTGCTGGCCACGATCGACGGCCTGTCGCGCAAGCCCGAGGTCGACGCCGGCCGCCTGTGTCTGGCCGGGTGGAGCCACGGCGGCTGGGGCATTATGGAAGCAATGAGCGCCGACCCCCGGCCCGGGGCGCTGGGCCTGTCGGACCCCGCCGCCTGCGATCTGGCGGGGGTCAAGGGGGCCTGGCTGGCCTACCCCTACGTCGGCCTGCTGGCAGCCAACCGGATGAAGCCCTGGCGGCACTGCCCCCGGACCATCGGGGTCATCGCCCGGACCGACCACCTGACCACGGTCCGCAACGCCGAGCGGGTCCATGGCATGGTCCGCAACTGCGGCGTCAAGGTCGAGACCTGGATCGCCGAGGGCACCCATTCCTTTGACGAACCGATGAGCGCCCCGCCGATGCGCCACGACCCCGAGCTGACGCGCGAGGCGATCCGGCGCTTCACCGCCCTGCTGGCCGATCTGGCGCCAGCGCTCTAGACGGGCTCGACGACCACCTCGCCCCGGATGGAATTGGCCAGATAGCAGGCCTCATGGGCCCGGTGGTGCAGGTCGTCCAGAACCTCGGCCGAGGGGGCCTCGCCGCCCCAGCGGATGTCGGGGCGCAGGGTCACCCGCGTGATCGACACCTTGCCCCGCTCGTCCCGGCCCATGCTGGCGACAGCCGCGTCCGTATAGCGATCGACCGTCAGGCCCGCCTTGGCTGCATAGGCCAGGAAGAACAGCATGTGGCAGGCGGACACGGCCGCGACCAGCGCCTCTTCCGGATCCACGGCGGCCGGGTCCGAGCCGGGCACCGGCGGGGCGGACGAACCGCGCACCACGGCACCCCCGTCAAACCGCCAGTCGTGGCCCCGGGAATAGACCCCGTCGGTGAACGATTGATCGCCGCGTGACCAGTCGACGGTGGCGGTGTGCTCGCTCATCCTACCCCCTCCAGAAGCCCACGATCCGTTTGACCTCGTCGACGACCGGGTCGGCGACGGCTGAGGCGCGTTCGGCGCCGTCAGCCAGCACGCGGTCGATCTCGGCCGGGTCGGCCATCAGGCGGCGCATCTCGGCCGTGACCGGCGCCATGGCGGCGACCGCCACCTCGGCCAGTTTCGGCTTGAAGGCGCCAAAGCCTTGCCCGGCGAACTCGGCCAGCACGGCCTCCTTTGTCTGGTCCGAGAGGGCGGCATACAGGGTGACGAGGTTCTTGGCCTCGGGCCGTCCTTCCAGTTCCTCCATCGTCTCGGGCAGGGGCTCGGGGTCGGTCTTGGCCTTCCTCACCTTGGCGGCGATGGTGTCGGCATCGTCGGTCAGATTGATGCGGCTGAGGTCTGACGGGTCTGACTTGGACATCTTGGCCTGACCATCCCTGAGGCTCATCACGCGCGGGGCCGGGCCCTGGATGACGGGGTCGGGGATGGGGAAGAAGCCCGGCACGCCAAAGTCATTGTTGAACTTCTGGGCGATGTCGCGGGTCAGCTCGAGGTGCTGTTTCTGGTCCTCGCCGGTGGGGACCTCGGTCGCCTTGTAGACGAGGATGTCGGCGGCCTGCAGCACGGGATAGGTATAGAGGCCGACCGAGGCGCGCTCCTTGTGCTTGCCGGACTTCTCCTTGAACTGGGTCATGCGGTCCAGCCAGCCGAGGCGGGCGACGCAGTTGAACACCCAGGCCAGCTCCGCATGGGCACGGACGGCCGACTGCGGGAAGATCACCGACCGCGCCGGATCGAGGCCCGAGGCCAGATAGGCGGCGGCGATCTCGCGCGTCTGGGCGGCCAGCTTTTGGGGCTCCTGCCAGACGGTGATGGCGTGCAGATCGGCCACGAACAGGAAGCAGGGGGCCCCCGCGTCCTGCAGCTGGGTGAAGCGCTTCAGCGCCCCCAGATAGTTGCCGAGGTGCAGGGCACCCGAGGCCTGGATGCCGCTGAGGATGCGGCGCGGACCGGAATAGACGGGAGGCGTATCAGTCATGGTCAGGGCCATGCCCCAGCCGGGGCGGGAGGGCAAGTGGGGGCATCAGGCCTTGCCTCCATTGCCGCGCTGGACCAGCGCCTTCAGCTCGGAGATGCGGACCGCGCGGGTGGCGAGGGCGAGGACGGCATAGGCCAGGCCGCCGACGGCGGTGACCAGCAGGACCGAAAGCTCCTTGGCGCCATGGTCAAGGCCGAGGCCGGACAGGGCCTGTCCGATGGAGGGCTCATAATACGGCCGGGCCCAGGTGGCGACGGCGACCAGCAGGCCCATGCCGGCAGCGGCAAAGGCGATGCGGATCAGGCGCGAGACCAGCGCCGGGCCGGGCCGGTAATGGTCCCGCCGCCACAGGGTCAGCGCCAGCAGGCCGGCATTTGACCAGGCGGCGGCGCTGACGGCCGCGGCGATGCCGGGCACGCCCATATTGGCCCCGAAGAACAGTCCGACGGCCAGCGTCACATTGACGACCACCGAGACCAGTGCAAAGCGCATCGGGCTTTTCGTATCGCCGCGGGCAAAGAAGGCGGGCGCCAGAATCCGGATCAGCACAAAGGCCGGCACGCCCCAGCCGAACTGGAACAGGGCTTCGGCCGTGGCGCGGGCATCGACGTCGAGGAAGGCGCCCCGCGTGAACAGGGCGTCGATCAGGAAATAGGGCATGCCCATCAGGGCGGCGGCAGCCGGAAGGGTCAGGGCCATGGACAGCAGCACGGCCTGATCCATCGAGGTCTTTTGCCGGGCGCGGTCATTGGAGGCCACGGCCGCCGACAGACGCGGCAGCAGGGCGATGCCGATCGCCACCCCGACCAGCCCGAGCGGCAACTGATACAGCCGGTCTGCGGTCGCCAGCCAGCTGCGGCCGCCCTCAACGAAACTGGCCAGATTGCCCGAGACGAAGACGTTCAGCTGGGTCGCCGAATTACCGATGGCGGCGGGGATGGCGGTGATGATGATGGCCTTGACCGCCGGCGTCAGGCGCGGGATCGCCAGATGGATGTTGGCCCCGGCCTTGCGCACGGCCCACCAGCACAGGCCGGCCTGGGCCACGCCCGCAGCCAGCACCGCCCACGACGCCGCATAGGCCGCGCCGACCTGTCCGCCCGTGGCTGGAATGACGGCGGCCAGCATGATCAGGTTCAGCAGGATCGGATAGGCGCCCGAGACGATGAACCGCCCGCGCGCATTCAACACACCCGACAGCAGGGCGGCGACGGCCATGCAGGGCAGATAGGGCATGGTGATCTGGGTCAGGACCACGGCCAGCTTGAACCGCGCCGGATCGTCGAGGTAGCCGACGTTGATGACCGTCATGATCCACGGCATGGCCAGCTGGGCGACGATCGTCAGGATCACGGTGACCATGGCGACCATGGCCAGCGCCTGGGTGGCGACGCGGTCGGCGGCCTCGGGGCCTTCGGTCTCCAGCGTACGGGCATAGGCGGGGACGAAGGCGGCGGCAAAGGCCCCCTCGGCAAAGATGCGCCGGAACAGATTGGGGAAGCTGAGGGCCGTATTATAGGCGTCGGCGGCAGGCCCGGCCGAGGCCCCGAGCGCCGCCGAGATCACCACATCGCGGGCAAAGCCGGCCCCGCGACTGATCAGGGTCAGGCCGCTGAAGATGGCCGAGGACCGCATCATGCCGCCCTCACGACGGGAGGGCGCTGCCGCCGGGGTGGTCCCGCCGGGGGTGGTGGTGGCCGTGGCCTCGGGCGTCGGAACGGTCTCGGGCGGCAGGCTCACAGGATCGGGCTCACGGGCGTTGGCTCTGGCAGGCGGAACACCAGCCATAGGCCGATTTCAGATGCGTTGCACTCATCGAAAAACACCGTCTGAATAGTCTGAACCGTCTGGAATGCACTCTCCGCCAACCAGACTTCATCCCTTGTCCCGATGGAAGAAGGTGGCGCGTGAGCGCCGGATGAGGGGCGGAGGTGTCCGTCGGTGAACGCCGTGGCAGCGCCTGCATGCGGCAAGAACCCCTCCACCACTCCGTGGTCCCCCTCCCCATGAATGGGGAGGAGATGAATTTATACCGTCTGAACCGTCTGAATAGTCTCAATTCGCCCTCCTCCGGTCGGGGTATCGGCAACCGGACAGTATGGCGGATGCGGCGGCCCGGTCGGGCAGAACGGTGCGGGACGCGCGGGGACTACTCAAAACGCAGGGGATTCGGGCGGCGGCTATCGCAATTGCAGTCTCCTCCCTGGCGAAGCCGGGGAGGTGGCGCGGCGCATTGGCGCCGTGACGGAGGGGATCTTGAGGGCGAGCGCGCGGTGAAGAACCCCTCCACCGCTTCGCGGTCCCCCTCCCCATCAAGATGGAGAGGAGACGCCGGGCCTCAGTCCTCGGGGGCAGCCTCGAGCTCGGCGTCGACTTCGTCCATGGCCATGCCGAGGGCATAGTCGGCCATGAGGCCGTAGGTGGCCTGATGTTCGGGGTCGTCGGTGGCCCATGCGCCGTTGGTCATCATGCCCTGACCCACGGCCATCGCCTCGGCGATGCCCATGCCGCCGGCCTGATCGGCCTCGGCCAGAGCCTCAGCCACGACCGCCTCGATGTCGACTTCGGCCAGGGCCTCGGCGACGATGCCGGACACGGACACCGAGACCGTCTGGGTGAAGGCCAGGACGTCGGGCTGATACTCGCCCCACAGCGCCATGACGGCGGCTTCCTTCTGGTCCTCGGTCAGGCTGTCGTCTTCCGAGATCGCTTCGGCGCGTTCGGCGAACTCGTCCATCCGGCCCTCGAAGACCTCGGCGGCGGCTTCCAGAGCGGCTTCAGCGGATTCCGGCCCGGCGGCCTGGGCTACGGCGGCGGAAACCGGCAGCAGGGCCAGGGCGGCGGCAAGCGACAGGGCACGGATCATGGTCAGACCTCCTGAGCGAGATAGGGGCGGCTTATTCGCCTTCGGCGGCCATGGCAGCAGCCAGTTCACCGGACAGCAGACCGGGGACCAGCATTTCGACGAACATGTCCTCGATCATGCCAGCGGCCAGTTCGGCGTCCTCGGCGGTGCCGCCCTCGTCGAGGGTCTGCTGGCGGACGAAGCCCGACAGCATGGCGACGAAGCCGTCGATTTCGGGCTTCTTGCGGTCGATGGCGGCCTGCATGCGGGCCTGACGGTCTTCTTCGGTCAGGCTGGTGTCGGCGCGGATGGCCTCGATCTCGACGACCAGCGCCTCGAGCGTGACCTCAAAGGCCGCGGCGCGGGCTTCAAGCTCGGCCTCGGTGACCGGGTCCTGGGCGATGGCAACCGCCGCAACGGACGCGGCTACGGCGGGCAGGGCGAAGGCCGACAGGCCGAGGGCGGAGACGGCAACGGCGGAGAGGATCAGACGACGCATGGGAGGGCCTTTGGGCTTGGGGATAATCGTTACCCCAAGACTTTACCCATCAGGCCCGCCCTTCAAGTGAAATCGCGGTAAGGCTGCGTCAGGCCCCGGATCAGGCCCCGCCGGTCCGGCGATTCCGGCGCTCCAGAACCCGCAGGCGCAGGGCGTTCAGCTTGATGAAGCCCGCCGCGTCGCGGTGGTCATAGGCCTGGACGCCTTCCTCGAAGGTCACCAGGTCCTGATCATAGAGGCTGAGCGGGCTCTCGCGGCCGATGACCGTGGCATTGCCCTTGTAGAGCTTGACCCGCACGGTTCCGGAGACCTGTTCCTGGCTCTTGTCGATGGCGGCCTGCAACATCTCGCGCTCGGGCGCGAACCAGAAGCCGTTGTAGATCATCTGGGCATAGCGGACCGCCAGTTCGTCCTTCAGATGCATGGCGCCCCGATCCAGGGTGATGGACTCAATGCCCCGGTGGGCGGCCAGCAGGATGGTGCCGCCCGGCGTTTCATAGATGCCGCGCGACTTCATGCCGACGAACCGGCCCTCGACCAGATCCAGACGGCCGATGCCGTTGTCGCGGCCCAGATCGTTCAGGCGAGCCAGCAGGGTGGCGGGCGACAGGGCCTCGCCGTCGATCGAGACCGCGTCGCCGCGCTCAAAGCCGATGGTGATGACGGTGGCCTGATCCGGCGCATCCTCGGGCGCGATGGTGCGCTGATAGACGAACTCGGGCGCCTCGACCGCCGGGTCCTCCAGCACCTTGCCCTCGGACGAACTGTGCAGAAGGTTGGCGTCGACCGAGAAGGGCGCCTCGCCGCGCTTGTCCTTGGCGATCGGGATCTGGTGCTTTTCGGCAAAGTCCATCAGAGCCTCGCGGCTCTTGAAGTCCCACTCGCGCCAGGGGGCGATGACGCGGATGTCGGGCTCCAGCGCATAATAGCCCAGCTCGAAGCGGACCTGATCATTGCCCTTGCCGGTGGCCCCGTGACAGACGGCGTCGGCCCCGACCATCCGGGCGATCTCGATCTGGCGCTTGGCGATCAGCGGGCGGGCGATCGAGGTGCCCAGCAGATACTGGCCTTCATAGAGGGCATTGGCGCGGAACATGGGGAAGACGAAGTCCCGGACGAATTCCTCGCGCAGGTCGTCGATGAAGATGTTCTCGGGCTTGATGCCCATGCGGAGCGCTTTTTCGCGCGCGGGCTCCAGCTCCTCGCCCTGACCCAGATCGGCGGTGAAGGTCACCACCTCGGCGCCGTACTCCGTCTCGAGCCATTTCAGGATGATGGAGGTGTCGAGCCCGCCGGAATAGGCAAGGACAACCTTTTTGGGCTTGAAATCGGACATGGCGGATACCTCGGGGACGGGGCGCGGGGAGGCGCACGAAACGATGGCCGCGCTTAAAGAACCAGACGCCCGCGAGCGCAAGCCCCGGCTTGTTCTAACCCCACGGCCCGCGCGGGGCGGAGGGGGTGGCCGGCACGGTGGTGCCGGGCGCGGCACTGACCGGCGGGCGCGGATGCAGGGGCGTGGCGCCCGTGGAAACGGCCAGCGCCATCAGGGCCTTGATGCGGTTGCCGGTCGCCGGGTGGGTCGAGAACAGGCTGTCGGCCCCCTTGCCGGCCAGCGGATTGATGATGAACAGCTGGCCCGAGGCGGGATTGCGCTCGGCCACCGGATTGTGGATGCGACGGGCATAAGCCTCGATTTTTTCGAGAGCGGCGGCGAGGGCATGCGGGTCGCCGGCGATCCCGGCGCCGATGCGGTCGGCCTCGTACTCGCGGGTGCGGCTGATGGCCATCTGCACCAGACCGGCGGCCAGCGGGGCCAGCAGCATCAGGGCAATCGTGCCGATCAGGCCGCCGGTGCGCTCGCGGTCGCCGCCAAAGAACAGGGCGAAATTGGCCAGCGCCGAAATGGCGCCCGCGACCGTGGCGGTGACCGTCATCACCAGGGTGTCGCGGTTCTTCACATGGGCCAGCTCATGGGCCATGACGCCGCGCACCTCATCCCGCGTCAGCAGGTCCAGCAGGCCCGAGGTGGCGCAGACGGCGGCGTTCTCCGGATTGCGGCCGGTGGCAAAGGCGTTGGGCTGGTCCGAAGGGATGATGGCCACGACCGGGCGGGGCAGGCCGGCGCCCTCGGCCATCGCCAGCACATCGGCGACATAGGCGCGCACCACGGCATTGGGGTGGGTCTCATCGACCGGCTGGGCCTTGTAGAGCCGCATGACGATCTTGTCGGCGTTCCAGTAGCTGACCAGATTGAGGGCCGCCGCCAGACCCAGGGCAATGACCATGCCCACGGCGCCGCCGATCAGATAGCCGATGCCGACGAACAGGGCCGTCAGGGCGGCCAGCAGGATGAAGGTCTTGGCGTGGTTCATGACCGGACGGGAACTCTGACTGTTGGTCGGCGAGACGGACGGACTGGCCGTCGTGTCACTGGTCTCCTATGTGTCCTCAGCCCCGCCGCGCCTCAAGAGGACCCGCCTGTGACCGAAGCGCCCACCCCCACCGATGACGTGCCGGACGCCGTGGTCCACAACGCCGACCTTCCGGGGGCCACGCCGCACCGGCCCCTGACCGATCTGGAGCGCCGCGTGCTCGAGGAGGCCGCCGCCCGCAATGCCGAGGCCGATGCGGCCGGGCCCCCCTCGGACGAGGTCGGCGGCCCGCGCGGCCCCGAGCCGACCCGCTACGGCGACTGGGAGCGCAAGGGGCTGGCCGTCGACTTCTGAGGGAATACGTCGCCTCACGAGGGAAAAGCGAACGATCCGCCGGGCATGGCGTTAACGTTTCGTTCATCCCCGCCGCACCGGCGATTTCGAGGATAAGGCGATGCCGACTCCGCGCTCCTTTCGCGCCCTGACCCCCCGCACTCTCGCACTGGGTGCCGGCCTTGCGGCCCTGACGCTGGCCGCTGCCACGCCCGCCGCGGCACAATACCGGGATCAGTATCGCCCGCCGGTGCAGGCCTATGCCAGCTATGGCAGTTACGGCCAGTCCTATGGCCGGGCCGATACCCGGGTGGTCGTCACCTACGGCCAGCCCTCGCCCTATGACTATGGCTACAGCTATCCGCGCACCGGGGCTGCGGGTGCCGTCTATGAAGGCGAGACGCGGGTCTATGCCGCGACCGGGGCTGCGGCCACCGGGCGGGGTAGCTACGGCTATGACGACTACGGATACGGTGGAGGCTATTACCAGTCGCCGCGTCCGCATGACGGCTATGCCTATCGCTACCGCCAGCGTCACGACAGCTATGGCCGTGGTCACGACCGGGATTACGACCGGGGCGGGCGCTATGGCTACAGCCGCTATCAGGGCTATCGCGACGAATACGGCTATCAGGACGACCGGCCCCGGTCCGACCACCGCCGTGATCGCTATGACGACCGCTATGACCGGAGGGACCGTCGCTATGACCGCCGGCGCGACTGCGACTGCTCCGACGTCTATATGTACGACCGCTAGACTTCGAGCATTTCGGCGGCAATCCGCGCCGCCGCCATCGATGGACTGTCTGCGGCCACCACCGGGCGCGCCACCACCAGATGAGTGGCCCCGGCCCTGAGCGCCTCTGACGGGGTTGCCACCCGCTGCTGATCGCCCTTGTCGGCCCCGGTCGGCCTTACGCCCGGGGTGACGATCAGGAAGTCCGGCCGGCCGGCCGCCTGTGCCAGTGCGCGCACCCGGGCGGCTTCGAGCGGGCTGGACACCACCCCGTCCATGCCTAGATCCAGCGCCTGACGTACCCGCCGCTCGACCAGATCGGACGCCGACTGGCCGTAACCGATCTCGACCAGATCCGTGTCGGACAGGCTGGTCATGACGGTCACGCCCAGAAGTTTCGTCCCGGTGCCCGCCGCGTTCCGGCCCCGGATCGCGGCCGCCATCACCTGGGGCTCGGCATGGACCGTCAGCAGGTCGCAGCCGCCCTCGGCCACGGCGCGCGCCGCGCCCTCTACCTGGGCGCCGATGTCGTGAAGCTTCCAGTCCTGAAACACCGTCTTGCCGCGCGCCCGCAGTTTTTGGGCGAACGCGACGCCGCCCGGACGGGCCAGCAGGCTCAGCCCGACCTTATAGGCCAGAACCCCGTCGGCAATCCGGTCGACCAGTGCCTCGGCCGCCTCGACCGACGGCAGGTCCAGCCCGACGATCAAACGCGGATCGGCCAGAACGGGAGAGGTCATCGACGGGCTCCTTGCAAGCGGCTATGGGGAGGACATGGGTGCGCCGTGGCGCGCCACACCATCACCGGACGGATTTACACAGGGGACTTTCAGCCATGGGCGCGGTCGATCTTGGCGTCAACCTGTTCGTAGCCCTGTTCGCCCTGGTCGATCCGATCGGCAACATCCCGATTTTCGCGGCGGCCACAGCGGGGGCGACCCTCAGCCAGCGGATGTCGGTGTCGGCGCTGATCTGCCTGTTCATCGTCGCCTTTCTGGTCTTCTTCTTTTTCACCGGTCTGGCGCTGCTGGAGTTTTTCGGCATTTCGCTGGCGGCCTTCAGGATCGCCGGCGGCATTCTGCTGCTGCTGCTCGGCCTCGACATGGCGCGCGAGGACTTCCTCAAGATCTTTGCCGATGCCGATTCCCAGTCTGATCTGGCCGATGTGCGGGGTTATGCCCGGCGACGCTTCCAGCGGCTGATCGTGCCGTTCGCCATGCCGCTGCTGATCGGCCCGGGCGCCATTTCCACCATCATCATCCAGGCGGGTGAGGCGACCAAGATCGGCCCGTCCGGTCAGGTCGCAGGCGTGGCCGCCATCGTCGCCGCCGGTCTGGCCACCTTCATCTGTTTCGCCATGACCGGGCCGATCAGCCGCCTGCTGGGCGAAGTCGGCATGGCCATTGTTGTGCGGGTTCTGGGCCTGATCCTGTGCGCCCTGGCCATTCAGTTCATCCTGGCGGGCCTCGGCGAGGCCATCCCCGGCATGTTCTCGGGCGCCGTGACCGCGCCCTACCCGGCCGGCGGGCACTGACAGAGGCGTGAATAGTGAGTGGTGAGTCGTGAGTAGTGGGGCCTCCGCCTGCTCAGCCGGCCCTGCTCACCAATCACTGCTCACTACTCACCCTTCGCTCAGATCCGCTTCAGCCGTTTCGCGTGACCGCCGACCATGGACAGGGCCATGCCGTCGGGCAGGTGTTTGGCGAGGCCCGCCATGAGATTGTTCATGACGCCCGGGGTCACCTGAGGGCGGTTGGCCTCGCAGGCACGCCAGCCGACCCGGGCCACATGGTCCGCAGTCTGCCACATCCATGAGGGATAGGCCGAGGACACCTCCTCGCGGGTGCCGTTGACGTCGTGAAACTCGGTCAGCGTATAGCCGGGACACAGGGCGGTGACGTGCACCCCCGTGCCACGCATCTCCAGCCACAGACCCTGTGAGGCCTTGATCATGAAGCTCTTGATCGGGCCGTACAGGGTGTCGCCGCCGGTTGCGGGCATGCGCCCGGCCAGCGAGGCGACGTTCAGCACCCGGCCAAAGCTCCGCTCGACCATGCCCGGCACCAGCGCCCGACTGAGCTGAACCGGCACGGTCAGCATGACGCGGATCATGGCCTGCTGATCTTCGGGCGGGGTGTTCAGAAATCCCTCGGTGCGGCTGAAGCCGGCATTGTTGATCAGGCCGTCGACCGTCAGCCCCTGCGCCTGAATATCGGCCGCCAGCTGGTCGGCCGCGCCCTCGACCCCCAGATCGGCGAGGATGACCCGGGCGTCGCAGCTATGGGCCGCGCTCAGCTCGGCCGCCAGCGCATCGAGGGGCGCCTTGCGACGCGCCGTCAGGATCAGGTCCCAGCCCTCGGCGGCATAGACGGTGGCCAGCGCCCGGCCGATGCCGGCCGAAGCGCCGGTGACCAGCACACGCCTGCGGGTCATTTGCCGGCTGCGACCGGCAGGGCGAAACCGGCCAGGGAGGGCGGGTTGTCGGCCAGAAGGTCGGCGATGGTGATACGCGACAGGGCCTCGCCCGCCGCCCGGTCTGCGGCGATCAGCGCCCGGGCGACCTGTCGGGGGATATGTTCGCCGACCGGACAGCCCTTGGCCCCGGCAGGCGGCGAGCCCAGATGGGCGCAGCCGTGTACCGCCTTCAGCACCTCGTCCAGACGAATGGTCTCGGGACGGCGCAGCAGCCAGGCCCCGCCGCTGGCCCCCGAGCGCGTCTCGATCAGGCCGGCGCGCGCCAGAAGGCCGGTCACGCGGCGGATCACCACGGGGTTGGTGGGCACCGAGGCGGCCAGAATGGCGCTTGGCACCGCCTGCGCAGGTCCATAGGCGCCCTTGTGGGCCAGATAAGCCAGGGCGTGGGCCGCGACGGGGAATCTTTGACTGTCGGACATGGGTTTCGGGTTCCGTATGCGGACTTAGGCGTTTGTCGCAAGAATCACAAACGCACGCGCGCACGGTGCGGTGCAGGGGGCCACGATTGAACCGTCCGACGAAAGGGTCTAAAGCCCCGCGGCTTCATGGAAGGGTCCGTCCTCCCACGGCACCCGGAGACCAGGCATGACCGGGGATACCCCCAGGCCCGACGCATCGCCCCCGGGTGACGCGTCCGGCCCCGCAGCGCCTCAGGCTACATCCGATACGACCGCGCCCGGAAACGGGCACGGCAGTCACGGACTGGCGGCCAAGGGCAAGCTGGGTCTGGTCATCGGGGCCATCGGTGTGGTGTTCGGCGACATCGGCACCAGCCCGCTCTACGCCATGCGTGAAGCTCTCAGTCACAGCCGTTCGGGCGGCGAGGCCGAACTGGCGGTGCTGGGAACGGTCTCGCTGGTATTCTGGGCGCTGATCCTCGTGGTGACGGTCAAATACGTCGTCTTCCTGATGCGTGCCGACAACAAGGGCGAGGGCGGCAGTCTGGCGCTGATGGCGCTGGCCCAGCATGCGATCGGCAAGCGATCGGCGCTGGTGTTCTTCCTCGGCATCTGCGGCGCGGCCATGTTCTATGGCGATGGCGTGCTGACGCCTGCGGTCTCCGTGCTCTCCGCCGTCGAAGGTCTGGGCCAGGCCCCCGGCATCGGCCGCAATCTGATGCCCTTCGTCGTGCCCATCGCGGCCGGCATTCTGGTCAGCCTGTTCATGGTGCAGTCGCGCGGCACGGCCAGCATGGCCCGCGCCTTTGGCCCGATCACCACCGTCTGGTTCCTGATTCTGGCCAGCCTCGGTGTGTTTCACATCTTCGACGATCTTTCGATCCTGAGGGCGCTATCCCCCCACTACGGGGTGATGTTCCTGATCGACAACGGCGTGCTGGGCTTCATCCTGCTGGGCAGCGTCTTTCTGGCCGTCACCGGCGCCGAGGCGCTCTACACCGACATGGGCCATTTCGGTAAGGCGCCGATCCGCGCCGGCTGGCTGTGGTTCGTCCTGCCGTGTCTGATGCTCAACTATCTGGGTCAGGGCGCGCTGGTGCTCAGCGATCGTTCCGCCGCCGCCAACCCCTTCTGGGAGATGATCCCCCAGCCGATCTACTGGCCCGTGCTGATCATGGCGACGCTCGCCACCATCATCGCCAGTCAGGCGGTCATTACCGGGGCCTTCTCCCTGACGCAGCAAGCCGTGCAACTGGGCCTGCTGCCCCGCATCAGCATCCTGCAGACCAGCGAGACCCAGGCCGGCCAGATCTACATCCCCGCCATCAACGGGATCATGCTGGTCGGCGTGTTGCTGCTGCTGGTCATGTTCCCGACCTCGTCCCAGCTGGCCGGGGCCTATGGTGTCTCGGTGACCGGGGCCATGCTGGTCGACAGCCTGCTGGCCTGGTTCATCGTCAGACGTCTGTGGAAGTGGAGCCTGCCGCTCAGCATTGCGGCCATCACCCCTTTCCTGATCATCGATATAGGTTTCTTCGGCTCCAACCTGATGAAGGTCCCCGACGGAGCCTGGGCGCCGTTGCTGATGGGCGCCGGTATCGTTCTGATCATGTGGACCTGGGTGCGCGGCACGCAGATCCTGACCGCCAAGACTCGGCGCGACAGCCTGCCCCTGTCCGACCTGGTCGACATGCTGTCGGCGCGGCCGCCGCACCGCACGGCGGGCACGGCCATCTTCCTGACCTCGGACCCCGGGGTCGCCCCGGTCGCCCTGATGCACAATCTCAAGCACAACAAGGTGCTGCACGAGAAGAACATCATCCTGACGGTCAAGACCGTCGATCGGCCCCGCGTGCGCGACGACAACCGCATCGCAATCGAGCCGATCAACGACGACTTCAAACGTGTGGTGCTGTCCTATGGCTTCATGGAACAGCCCAATGTGCCCAAGGCGCTGGGTCTGTGCCGCAAACAGGGGCTGAAGTTCGACATCATGTCGACCAGCTTCTTTCTCGGCCGCCGGTCGGTGGTGCCCTCTTCGACCCAGGGCATGCCCCTGTGGCAGGATCGGCTCTATATCTTCCTGATGCGCAACGCGGCCAATCCGACCGACTTCTTCCATATCCCGCCCGGCCGCGTGGTCGAGCTGGGCACCCAGGTGTCGGTCTAGGATGACGGATGATCCCGGGATCCAGGCGCGTCATGCCGCCGGCCTGCTGCTGAATGCTGCGCTGGAGCGTCGCAACGGCCTCGACGAGGCCCTGTCGAAGCCGCCGGTCTCAAGTCTTGAGCCGCAGGACCGGGCCTTTGCCCGCGCCGTGGCCATGGCCGCCCTCCGACGTCTGGGTGAGATCGACGCCATCCTCGATGCGCGGCTGAAGCGGTCGCCTCCGCCCGCTGTCCGCACCCTGATGCGCACCGCCCTGGCCCAGACCCTGACGCTGAAGACGCCCGCCTTTGCCGCCGTCTCCAGCGCCGTCAAACTGGCCGAGCGCGATCCGGCCACCCGGCCCTACAAGGCCCTGATCAATGCCGTACTGCGCGGGATCGACCGCGACGGCACCGGGCCCACCGATCCGGTGGCCAACTTTCCCGACTGGCTGACCGCCCGCTGGCGACAGACTTACGGCGAGGCCGCGCTGCAGGCCATGGCCCGGGCCGCCAGCCTGGAGCCGCCCACCGACCTCAGCCTCAAGCCCGACACGGACGCCGAGGTTCTGGCCGAGGCGCTGGAGGCCCGCATTCTCGCCCCCGACACCCTGCGCACCGACCGCCGGGGCGATCTGCGCGACTGGACAGGCTTCGAGGACGGCATCTGGTGGGTGCAGGACGCCGCCGCCGCCGTGCCCGCCCGCCTGCTGGATGTGGCCGCGACCCACACCGTGCTGGACCTGTGCGCCGCGCCCGGCGGCAAGACGCTGCAACTGGCGGCCACCGGCGCGACCGTCACGGCGCTGGACCGCTCCGACAAGCGGCTGGATCGCCTGCGGGACAATCTGAAACGGATGGGCCTGTCGGCCGAGGTCATCGCCTCGCCCGCCGAGGACTGGACCGATCCGCGCCAGTTCGACCGGGTGCTGCTGGATGCGCCCTGTTCGGCGACCGGCACCTTCCGCCGCAATCCCGAGGCCCTGCGCGCCACCCGGCCCGCCGATATCGGCAATCTGGCCGATGTGCAGCACCGGCTGCTGGATGCGGCAGCCGCCCGGGTCGCCCCCGGCGGGCGGCTGGTCTATTGCACCTGTTCGCTGGAGCGTGAGGAGGGTGAGACCCAGGTCACGGCCTTCCTGCGCCGCAATGAGGCGTTTCGCACCGTGCCGGCCGATCCGGCGGCGGTGGGCGCCCCGGTTGAGGCCCTGACGTCCGAGGGCTGGCTGCGCATCCTGCCCGGTCAGTGGGCCGACCGGGGCGGGCTGGACGGCTTCTTCATCGCTGCGCTGGAACGCGTGGACTAAAGGCGGATACCGGCGGCCTCGGCCAGATCCTTCAGCGAGGTCATGGGGCGCGGGCCCCAGTGCGAGATGACCTCGGCGGCGGCAATGGCGCCCAGACGCCCGCAGGTCTCCAGCGGCAGGCCGCGCGCCAGACCGAACAGCACACCGGCGGCATATTGGTCGCCTGCGCCGGTGGTATCGACGACCTTGCCGACCGGCTCGGCGGCGATGTCGGCCCGCTCGTCGCCGCGCACCAGCACCGAGCCCTTGGGCCCGTGGGTCACGGCCACGACCTCGACCTTTTCAGCCAGGGCGCGCGTGGCCGCCTCGACGTCATCGGTCTCGAACAGGGCGCAGGCCTCGGCCTCATTGGCGAAGACGATGTCGGTCGAGCCGTCGAGGAAGGCCAGCAGCTCGCTGCGCCAGCGGGCGACGACGAAGGTGTCCGACAGGGTGATGGCGACCTTGCGGCCCGCCTTGTGCGCCGCCTCGGCTGCCGCCTCGAAGGCTGCGCGGGCCGGGGCCGGGTCGAACAGATAGCCTTCCAGATAGACGATGGCGCTGTCGGCCACCTGAGCCAGATCGACGTCCTCCGGGGCCAGCTGGTTCGCGGCACCCAAGAAGGTGCACATGGTGCGCTGGCCATCCGGCGTGACATTGATCAGGCAGCGGCCGGTGCCGGCACCGCCGGTCAGCGCTGGCGTGTCAAAGGTCACGCCCGCCGCGCGGATGTCGTGGGCGAAGACGCCGCCCAGCTGGTCGTCGGCGACCTTGCCGATATAGGCCGCGCGCCCGCCGAGGCTGCCGATGCCGGCCACCGTATTGCCCGCCGATCCGCCCGAGGCCTCGACCCCGGCCGCCATGGCCTCATACAGGGTGGCGCTTTCGGTCTCGTCGACCAGCCGCATCGAGCCGGGCTCGAGCCCCTTGTCGCTCAGGAATTCGGGGGTGCACGGGCTCAGCACATCGACGATGGCATTGCCGACAGCGCAGACGTCGTGGGTGGGGGCAGAATGGGTCATGGGCGCCGCTTAGCCCGCCCCACCGCAGATGGCCAGTGGGGGCGCCGGAAGACGGCTTTTCCGCGCCGCAATTTCCGCTAAGAGGCGCCCATGGCCGATATCGTGATCCTGACCCCCAAGCCCGACGACCCCTCCTTCGCCGGCCAGTGGCCGCAGGTGCGCGACCGACTGATCGGCGCCCTTGCCGAAGGCGGGCTGGCCGCCCGGTCCGAGGCCTGGACCGACCATATCGATCGCGCCGACGGTCTGGCGGGCGCCGATCTGGTGATGCCACTGGTCGCCTGGGGCTATCACCGCGACCACGTGCGCTGGATGCAGGCCTGCGCGACCTGGCAGGCGGCGGGGGTCCGCATGCTGAACCCGGCCGGGGTGCTGGCCTGGAATTCCGACAAATCCTATCTGAAGCGGCTGGGCGAGGCGGGCCTGCCCGTCCCGCCGACGATCTGGAGCGAACAGGTCACGCCGGATCAGGTCGCCGACGCCTTTGACGCGCTGGGCACCGACGATCTGGTGGTCAAACCCCGTGTCTCGGGCGGCGGCTGGCAGACCACGCGGCTGGCGCGCGGCGAGGCCCTGACCGAGGCGCCGGATGGCCCGGCGCTGATCCAGCCCTTCATCGCGGCGCTGGAGACCGAGGGCGAGCTGTCCCTGTTGTTCTTCGGCGGTCGTTTCAGCCATGCGGTGCGCAAACGCCCCCGCGCCGGCGAGTTCCGCATCCAGCAACAGTTCGGCGGCCTCTATGCGCCCGAGCCCGACACGGACCCTGTGGCCCTCGCACTGGCCGAACGGGTGCTGGCCACGGTCGAGGAAGAGCTGTTGTACGCCCGGATCGACCTCGCGCGCGGCCCCGACGGCCAGTGGCTGTTGATGGAGGCCGAACTGATCGAACCGGACTTCTATCTCAACCATGCACCGGACGGGGGGAAGGCCTTCGTCACCGCGGTCGCCGCTCGCGTCAATCGTTGACCACGGGCGAGACGGACGGGCACAGGTCGCGGATCACGCAGGACTCGCATTTCGGCTTGCGCGCCACGCAGGTGTAGCGGCCGTGCAGGATCAGCCAGTGGTGGGCTTTCGGCAGCCATCCTGCAGGCACGATCTGGTGCAGCTGGGCCTCGACCTTGTCGGGGGTCGCGGCATTGGCCAGCGCCAGCCGGTGTGAGACCCGGAACACATGGGTGTCGACGGCGATGGCGGGTTCGATCTCCAGCTCGTTCAGCACCACACTGGCGGTCTTGCGGCCCACGCCGGGCAGGGCCTGCAAGCCCTCACGCGTGATCGGCACCTCACCCCCATGCTGCTCCAGCACCATGCGGCTGAGGGCAATGACGTTCTTGGCCTTGTTCCGGTAAAGGCCGATCGAGGCGATGTAGGGGATCAGCCCTTCCTCCCCCAGCGCCAGCATCTTTTCCGGCGTGTCCGCGACGGCGAACAGCCGGTCGGTGGCCTTGTTGACCGAGACATCGGTCGCCTGGGCCGACAGGGCGACGGCGACCACCAGCGTATAGGGGCTGCTGAAATTCAGCTCGGTCTTCGGTTCGGGCATGACCGCCGCCAGCCGCGCAAAGATGGTCTCGACCCGCGCAGCATCGGGCGGCCAGCCGCGTGCCCCCCGCGCCCGGCCGGTCCCCGACTGTGGCTTGGCCTTCGCCCTGGTCTTTACTGTCGCTCGGGCCAGATCCGCCTCCCTCAAGCCCTGTTCCTGCCAGCGCGGGACGTGCAGGCCAAGCTGCGATTTGTCGGCTGCGACCAAATCGGCGTATGCGGGTCCGGCCCGTGGGGGGCCCCCAGTCCGTTATCCTGCCCTGTATCTGAGTTCCGGAGTTTGTCATGCTGATCCACCTGTCGTCCTGGCCCGAGATCGAGGCCCGGCTGAAGACCACCAAGACGGTCATCGTGCCGATCGGCTCGAACGAACAGCATGGCCCGACGGGCCTACTCGGCACCGACTGGCTGTGCCCGGAAATCATCGCCCACGCCGCCGAAAGACAGGACGACGGCCTGGTCATCGCCCCGACCTTCAACATCGGCATGGCCCAGCACCATCTGGCGTTTGCGGGGACGATCTCGCTGCGCCCCTCGACCTTCATGGCCGCCATTTCCGACTGGGTCAGCTCGCTGACCCGGCACGGCTTCGAGCGGATCTATTTCCTCAATGGCCACGGCGGCAATGTCGCGACCATCGAGGCCACCTTTGCCGAAATCTATGCGGAGTGGAGCTTCCTTGAGGAACGCGCGCCCTTCGCCCTGAAACTGGTCAATTGGTGGGACCTGCCGGGGGTGCACGCCCTGTGCAGCTCGATCTTCCCGACCGGCCACGGGATGCACGCCACCCCGTCCGAGATCGCCGTCACCCAGGCCGCCTATCCGGACCGGATCAAGACCGCCGACTATTCGCCCAAGATCGCCCCGGTCGGCCCGATCCGCGATGCGCTGGACTATCGCGCGCGCTTCCCCGACGGGCGGATCGGCTCGGACCCCGCCCAGGCCAGTCCGGAAAAGGGGCAGCGCATCATCGACGCCGCCGTGCCGGCCCTGATCAAGGATGTGGCGGCCTTTACAAATGAAGTCACACCCGGCTGACCGGATGGGCTAGGCTGGTGCCATGACCTCCCCCAAATCGATCACGCGTGACGGCAAGCATATGGCCCGCAATGCGCGGACGGCCCTCGGCACAGCCACCGACAGCCACGAAATGCTGACGGCCTCGTCCGACGTCATCGCCGCCCGGATGGAGATCATGGCCCGCGCCATGGCCGATCCGCTGCGCGCCGACGTCACCGAGTTGTCGCTGATGGGCACCGAAAAGCTGGAGGCCCTGAGCGCCTCGGCCGCTTCGGTGGCCGGAAACGTCAGCACGCTTGCCGCCCGTGCCTCAAAGTCGGCGATGGACGAGGTCGGCCATGCCCAGCGCGCCGCCACCGCCATGGCATCGGCCGGGACACCGGCGGGTCTGGCTTCAGCCCAGTTCAGCTACGCCATGGGCTGGTGGGGCCGGGCGGCCGGCCAGATGCTGACCTTCAACACCGGCCTGCTGAAAACCCAGGCCGAAGCGCTGAAGCCCCTGCACACCGCCGCCGTCGCCAACGCCAAACGCCTGAAGCGTTAAGCTGTCCGCACGACCCCGCCCGAGGCCTCGACCGGCCACGGCGTGAGGCGGGCACCCGCGCAGGGGCCGCCGACGCAGGCACCGTCCAGCGGTTCGAACACCGCCCCGTGCCAGCCGCACAGGATCAGCGATCCATCGGGCGTCAGATAGCGGTCCAGTTCAAGCGCCATGGGGAAACCCTGATGCGGGCAGCGGTCGACCCAGCCCGCCACCTGACCGTCCTTGCGCACGACAAAGCCATGGAAATAGGCCTCGCCGATCTGCAGCACAAAGCCGCGCGAGCCGGGCTCGGCGATGTCGTCCAGTGCACACAAGGCCACGCCCGCGGGGGTTTTCCAGACGCGTTTGCGCTCCATATCCGGGGCGGCGGGCCTGGTCTCCCCGGTCATCCGTCGGTCTCGGCCCGCAGGGGGCGGGACAGCAGGCTGCCGATCACCTGATCAACCGTTGCGTCCCCGGCCAGCAGGGCGGCGACCCCATAGGCGATCGGCATGTCGAGGCCCAGCTTCCGGCCCAGATCGCGGACGGCGGGCGCACTCTGATACCCCTCGGCCACCGAGCGTTTTCCGGCCAGCGCCTGCTCGACCGTCTGACCCTCGCCCAGCGCCAGCCCGAGGCTCATATTGCGCGATTGCGGGCTGGAGCAGGTCAGCACCAGATCGCCCAGTCCACATAGACCCGCGACCGTCTCGGCCCGGCCGCCCAGCGCCACGCACAGACGGGTCATTTCGGCAAAGCCCCGGGTGATCAGGGCGGCGTGGGCGCTGCGGCCCAGTTGTCGCCCCTCGACGATGCCACAGGCGATGGCCAGAACGTTCTTCAGCGCCCCGCCCGCCTCCGCGCCGATCAGGTCGTCGGTCAGATACAGCCGGAAGCCCGGGGGCGACAGGCGCGCCATCAAGGCCTCGCCCAGACCGGCATCGGCCACCGCCAGCGTCACGGCGGTCGGCAGGCCGCGCGCCACCTCGCCCGCGAAACTGGGGCCCGACAGCACAGCGGGCGTGGCCTCGGGCAGGGTCTCGGCCAGGACATCGGTCATCAGCTTGAGCGTGCCGCGCTCGATCCCCTTGGAGCACAGGATGACGGGCGTGCCCGCCCTGAAATGCGGACGAAAGGCCTCCAGCGTGCCGCGCAGATGCTGGGCTGGCGGCACCGCCAGCACCAGATCGCAGTCGGCCAGATCGGCCATGTCGGTCGTCGCACGGATGGCCGGGTCCAGTTCGATGCCCGGCAGGAAGGCGGCATTGACCCGGTCGCGGGTGATGCTGTCGACCACCTCGGTCTCGCGCGCCTGCAGCGTCACGGCCAGCCCGGCGCGCGCCACCACCTGGGCCAGGGCCGTGCCCCAGGCCCCGCCGCCGATCACCCCTGCCGTCTTCATCTGCATCGGTCTGCTCCGTTACGACAGGTCATGACTTGGCGCCCTTGCGGCCCGGCGCGTGGGTGGGATCAGACAACGCCCGGGCCTCGTCCAGCGGCCAACGGGGGCGCGCCGCCACCGCGAGGTCACTGGTCAGGCCCAGCCGCAGCCGTTCCGCGCCCGCCAGGGCGATCATGGCGGCATTGTCGGTGCAATAGGCCATGGGCGGGGCGACAAAGTCGAATCCGCGCGCCTCGGCCACAGCGGTCAGGCGGGCGCGGACGGTGGCATTGGCCGCCACCCCGCCGGCGACGACAAAGGCGGGCCGGTCGAGGTCCGGGTGGCTTTCGGAAAACAGGTCCAGCGCCCGAACCGAGCGTTCGGCCAGCTGGCGGGCGATCGCATTCTGGACCGCGCGGGCCAGATCGGCCTTGTCCGCCTCGGTCTCCAGCCGCTGAGACAGCCGCGCGGCGGCCGTCTTCAGCCCGGAGAAGGAAAAGTCGCAGTCGCGCCGCCCCAGCAGCGACCGGGGCAGGTCGAACCGCTCGGCCCCCGCATCCGTGCCGGTGGCCGCCAGCCGCTCCAGCGCGGGGCCGCCCGGATAGCCCAGCCCCATGGCCTTGGCGATCTTGTCAAAGGCCTCGCCTGCCGCATCGTCCAGCGTCGTGCCCAGCCGGCTCATGTCGCCGATGCCGCGCACCTCCAGCAGCTGGCAGTGGCCGCCGGACACCAGCAGCAGCAAAAAGGGATAGGCCACCGGCCGGCCCAGCCGGGCCGAGACCGCATGGCCCTCCAGATGGTTGACCGCCACCAGCGGCAGGCCGCGCCCCATGGCCACACCCTTGGCATAGCTGAGCCCGACCATGACCCCGCCGACCAGCCCGGGCCCGGCGGTCGCCGCCACCCCGTCCAGCCCGCTCCAGTCGCATCGGGCCTCGGACAGCGCCCGTTTGACCACGCCGTCGATGGTCTCGACGTGGCTGCGCGCCGCGATCTCGGGCACCACACCGCCATAGGCCGCATGGTCGTCGATCTGGCTGTGGACCACAGAGGACAGGACCTCGACCGTACCATCCGCTGACTGACGCACCACCGAGGCCGCCGTCTCGTCGCAGCTGGTCTCGATCCCCAGCAGGGTCAGGGGCATACTCCGGGACCCGGTTGCCCTGTCCGGCCCCGTGCTATAGGGCGCGGCTCTGGTGTCCATGCTCATCGGGGTGGCCACAATCCTGTTCACCGGGTCGAGGTAGCGGCCCGCAACCCGCGACGCAACGGCGACGATCCGACCATGACGCTCACCCTCCGCATCGGCACGCGCCGCTCGACCCTGGCGATGACCCAGACCGGTCACGTCCGTCAGGCTCTGGCCGGGGCGCTGGGCGTGGACGCGGCCGACATCGACGCCCGCCTGCCGCTGGTGCCCATCGTCACCACCGGCGACCGGATTCAGGACCGGCGCCTGCTCGAGGTCGGCGGCAAGGCCCTGTTCACCAAGGAGATCGAGGCCGCCCTGATCGACGGCCGCTGCGATCTGGCCGTCCATTCGCTCAAGGATGTGCCGGTCGAGCCGCCGCCCGGGCTGAAACTGGCCGCCATTCCCGTGCGCGAGGACCCGCGCGATGCCTTCGTCAGCGAGCGTTTCGACAGCGTCCTGGACCTGCCCGAAGGGGCCCGGGTCGGCACCGCCAGCCTGAGACGCCAGGCGCAGCTGCTGGCCCTGCGCCCCGACCTGCGCATCGAGCTGCTGCGCGGCAATGTCGACACCCGGCTGAAGCGCGTGGCAGACGGCGAGTTCGAGGCCATCCTGCTCGCCGCCTCGGGCCTCAACCGGCTGGGTCGCGGCGACCGCATCCGCGCGCTGCTGCCGGTCGAGGATTTCGTCCCGGCGCCCGGTCAGGGGGCCCTGGCCCTTCAGACGCGCGAGGACGGCGCGCCCGGCATCGAGCACTGGGGTCTGGCCCTGAACCACCCCGCCACGGCGCTGGCGGTCAAGGCCGAGCGGGCCGCCATGCGGGCGTTGGAGGGCTCCTGCCGCACGGCCGTCGGCGCCCATGCCTGGCTGGAGGGTGAGGATCTGGTGCTGATCGCCGAGCGCCTGCGCCCCGACGGCACCCGCCGCTGGCGCGAAACGGCCCGCATCCCGCTGTCCTCCGACGTCGAGGCCGCGGCTGAAGCCCTCGGCCAGACGGTCCAGAACCGCGCCCTCGCCGACGGCGAGCCGTTCGAGAACTAGAGCCATGCGCCTCTGGATCACCCGCACCCGGCCGGCCGCCCGCGACACCGCGGACCGGCTGGTGGCGCTGGGTCATGATCCGGTGATCGCGCCCCTGCTGGCCGTCCGCGCCCTGCCTGCCGACAGCCCCGTCCCCGACCACGCGGCGCTGGCCTTCACCAGTCGCAATGCCGTGGCCGTCTGGGCCGGGCTCAACCCGGAGCGCGCGCTGCCGGTGTTCTGCGTCGGTGATGCCACGGCAGACGCCGCCCGCGTGGTCGACTTCACCGATGTGCACTCGGCCTCCGCCGATGCCCACGCCCTCGCCACCCTGATCCGGGACGCGGCCCCCGGCCCGGTTCTGGTCCCCGGCCCGGCCCGGCCCGCCGCCGACCTTGCCGCCCTGGTCGGCCCCGGCCTGCGCGTCATGCCCCATGCGGTCTATGAGACGGTCGAGGCCGACATCGCCGCCCCCGACCCCATCGACGGCATCCTGTTCCATTCGGCGCGGGCGGCCAGCGCCTTTGCCCGCCGCCATGCCGCCTCAGCCCGGGGGCACCTCGCCTGCGCCCTGTCCGACGCCGTGGCCGAACCGCTGATGGCGCTGGGCTTTTCCGAGGTTCGCATCGCCGCCCGCCCGGACGAGGACGCCCTTCTCGACACGCTTCGCCCGGAGACGCTTGGCAAGCCGCCCGGCCCCGTATAAACACCGCCCTCGCGCCGGGCCGGTCACGCCCGCCGACATAGGCCGCCTTAGCTCAGCCGGTAGAGCATCGCATTCGTAATGCGGGGGTCAGGTGTTCGAGTCACCTAGGCGGCACCACCTTCTTCCATGACCCCATCTCCTCTTGTTCGTCATCTTCCGGCCCTTGCCGCCACCCTCGGCTTCGTGGGGTTGATCGCGCTTGGGGCCCGGGTCGATGTGGCGGTGCCGGGGTCGCCGGTGCCGCAGTCGCTGCAGACGCTGGCTGTGCTGGCGGCCGGGCTGGCGCTGGGGCCGCGGTGGGGGCTGGTGGCAGGCCTGATCTATCTGGCGGCGGGCGCGCTGGGTCTGCCGGTGTTTGCGGGCGGGGCCTCGGGCCTGTCGGCGCTTTCCGGGCCGACCGTCGGCTATCTGGTCGGCTTTCCGCTGGCGGCGCTGCTGGTCGGGGCGGGAAGCCGGGCCCTCTCCCCCCGCCCCATGTGGCGCACCATGCTGCTCATCTTTGCCCTCGGGCTGGCCGGTCATCTGTTGATTCTGGCGCTTGGCTGGGCGGGCCTCAGCCTCCGGATCGGGGCGGCTGAGGCCCTGTCAGCGGGCGTCACGCCCTTCCTGTGGGGCATGGCGGTCAAGTCGGCGGCGCTGGCGCTGAGCGCGTCGCTGCTGCTCGCCCTACGAGACCGCTTGAACATATAAGCATATCTTTATATGTCTGCGGCTCCTGTCATGCGGAGTTCGCCCCTTGTCCCGTACTTCCTTCCATTTCACCTCGGAGAGCGTCTCCGAAGGCCATCCTGACAAGGTCTCGGACCGCATCTCGGACACCATTGTCGACCTGTTCCTGTCCAAGGATCCGGAAGCGCGCGTGGCCTGCGAGACCCTGACCACCACCAATCGCGTGGTGCTGGCCGGCGAGATTCGCGGCAAGGGCATCTGGGAGAACGGCACCTGGGCCCCCGGTATCGAAGCCGAGATCGAACAGGTGGTCCGCGCCGCCGTGCGCGAGATCGGCTATGAGCAGGACGGCTTCCACTGGGAGACGCTGACCTTTTCCAACTATCTGCACGGCCAGTCGGCCGACATCGCCGTCGGCGTCGATGCCGCCGAGGGCAAGGACGAGGGCGCGGGCGATCAGGGCATCATGTTCGGCTATGCCTCGAACGAAACACCCGAGTTGATGCCCGCCACCCTGGCCTATAGCCACCGCATCCTGCGCCGTCTGGCCGAGCTGCGTCACGGCGGCGAAAAGGCGCTGGAGCCCGACGCCAAGAGCCAGGTCACCCTGTTCTATGAGAACGGCCTGCCGGTGCGCGCCACCTCGATCGTCGTCTCGACCCAGCACGCCAAGGGGATGTCGCAGGGCGATGTGGCGGCCCTGGTCAAGCCGGTGGTCGAAGACGTCCTGCCCAAGGGCTTCATCACCAATGAGACCGTCTGGCACATCAATCCGACCGGCGTGTTCGAGATCGGTGGCCCCGACGGCGACTCGGGCCTGACCGGCCGCAAGATCATCGTCGACACCTATGGCGGGGCGGCCCCCCATGGTGGCGGCGCCTTCTCCGGCAAAGACCCGACCAAGGTTGACCGGTCGGCGGCCTATGCCTGCCGCTATCTGGCCAAGAATGTGGTGGCGGCGGGTCTGGCTGACCGCTGCACCTTGCAGCTCAGCTATGCCATCGGCGTGGCCAAGCCCCAGTCGATCCACGTCGACCTGCACGGCACGGGCAAGATCTCCGAGACGGTGCTGGAGGACAAGCTGCTGGGCCTGATCGGCGGCGGCACCCCGCGCGCCATCCGCGAGCACCTGGGCCTGAACAAGCCCATCTATGCCCGCACCGCCGCCTACGGCCATTTCGGCCGCGAACCCGAGGCTGACGGCGGCTTCTCGTGGGAAAAGACCGATCTGGTCGATCAGCTGAAGGCGCTGGCCTGACGGCCGGCGCGGCCACCCTTTTCGGCGGAACGACGGACGTCTAAGGAGCGGTCATGTCCGACCCCTCTTCCCACGGCCCGATCCGCAGCTTTGGCCGCATCAAGTCGCGCGCGCTGAAGCCGCGTCAGGCGGCGCTGTTCGACACCCTGTTGCCCACGGTCGCCTTGCCGGACCCGGCGGACGGACCGCTGGACCCCGCCGCGATCATGCCCGGTGCCAAACAGGTCTGGCTGGAGATTGGCTTTGGCGGGGGCGAGCATCTGGCGGGTCAGGCGGCACGCCACCCCGACACCTTGATGATCGGCTGTGAGCCCTTTCTGAACGGGGTCGGCTCGGCCCTACGGCACATCGAGGAGGGCGGGCTGAAGAATGTCCGCATCCATGCCGATGACGCGCGCGCGGTGCTGGCGGCCTTGCCCGACGCCTCGGTCGACCATGTGCTGATCCTGTTCCCCGATCCGTGGCCCAAGGCGCGCCACGCCAAACGGCGTCTGGTCCAGGCCGATGTGGTCTCCGAGATGGCGCGCATCCTGAAGGTGGACGGCAAGCTGCGCTTCGTCACCGACTGGAAGGCCTATGCTGACTGGGCGCTGGCGCGGTTTCTGGAAACGCCGGGCCTCGTCTGGATGGCCGAGGCCGCCGACGACTGGCGCAACGCGCCCGCCGATCACATCCGGACGCGCTATGAGGACAAGCGCCTGGGCGATACCGAGCCGGTCTTTTTGCTCTTCGAACGACGGGCGGCACCGGCGGCCTGACGCTCGGCAAAGGCGTGAATGAAGGCGTACTGGCTGTCCATCTCGGGCACGGTGCGACCACGCGCGGCCCCGACCTTGAGCACCGCCTCGTCCGGGTGCAGCCCCCCGGCGATCAGCAGGCAGCAGGCCAGGGTCGGCGCCCGGCCCAGACCGGCATTGCAGTGGATCACCATTCGTTCGCCGGCCAGCAGTTGCTTGCGCAGCTTCTTCACCAGACGGTCGAAGGCCGGCACATCGGCGGGAATGTCATGGTCGGGCACCGGCAGGTTGTCGAAGGCCACGCCGTGCGCCTTGCAGACCTCGGCCTCGCGGGCGATGTCCAGCCGCTCGACCTCTTCGGGCTCCAGCAGGGTCACGACCCGGTCGACATAGCCCAGATTGGCGACCAGCACGGCCTCCATCGCCTCGCCGCCAGGCGGGCGGCGCGAGATGCCGAGGCTGCCGGGCGTGTCCTGCGGTATCCAGTGAATCTCCATGAGATGGCCTCTAGGCGAGCCGGTTAAAAAAGCAAACACCCCTAGGGGGCTGACAAGCCGTGTCGGGGGCGCTATACGGCGGGCCACATCGTTAGACCGGCGTCAAACGGCGTCGTGATCAAGCGGCGGCCCTGAGACGGTCGGCCGCTTTTTTTTATTGGAGTACGCCCCGCGTGCGCGCCAGGACCGCCGAAGACCGCGCCCTGATCGAGATGATCGACCCCGTCGCCGAGACGCTGGGGCTGGCGGTGGTGCGCGTGAGGCTGATGGGCGGCACCCTGCGCCGTCGCCTGCAGGTCATGGCCGAACGCCCCGCCGACAATGACATTTCGGTCGAGGAATGCGCCCGGCTGAGCCGCGCCATCTCCGAAGTGTTCGACGCCGCCGATCCGATCGCCGGCGAATATTTGCTGGAGGTCTCCTCGCCCGGGATCGACCGGCCGCTGACCCGGCTGTCCGATTTCGACCTGTTCGAGGGCTATGAGGCGCGGCTGGAAACCGATCGCATGATTGAGGGCCGCAAGCGCTTCAAGGGCACGCTGGCCGGCACCGACGAGGGCAATGTCGCCATCGACCTGGACGGCGAGACCGACACCGCCCTGATCCCGTTTGACTGGCTGATCGATGCCAAGCTGGTCCTGACCGACGAACTGCTGAAGGCGGGGGCTGAAAAGCGCGCCGCCCGCAATGCTTCTGACACCGACACCAACTCTACCGACTCCGAGGACTGACCCATGGCCGTGACCGGCGTTTCCGCAAACCGACTCGAACTGCTCCAGATCGCCAATGCGGTGGCGCAGGAGAAGAACATCGACCGGGAGATCGTCATCGAGGCGATCGAGGAGGCCATCCAGAAGGGTGCCAAGTCGCGCTATGGCGCCCATCACGACATCCGCGCCGCCCTGGACCCCAAGACCGGCGAGCTGGCCCTGACGCGTCACGTCACCATCGTCGAGGACGACTGGCAGCCCGAGGACGAGTTGGAAGAGTTCAATGACTCGGCCATGGTCCGCCTCAAGGATGCGCTCAAGCGTGACCCGGAGGCCGTGGTCGGCAAGGAATACATCGAGGAACTGCCGCCGTTCGAATTCGGCCGCGTCCAGACCCAGATGGCCCGTCAGGTCGTGACCGGAAAGGTCCGTGAGGCCGAACGCGCCAACCAGTACGAAGAGTTCAAGGATCGCGTCGGCGAGATCGTCAACGGCACCGTCAAGCGCGTCGAATACGGCAACACTGTCGTCGATCTGGGTCGCGGCGAAGGCATCATGCGCCGCAATGACTCGATCCCGCGCGAGCTGTTCAACATCGGCGACCGCATCCGCACCTACATCTACGACGTCCGGCCCGAGGCCAAGGGTCCGCAGGTCATGCTGTCACGCGCCCATCCCGGCTTCATGGCCAAGCTGTTCGCCCAGGAAGTGCCCGAGGTCTATGACGGCGTGATCGAGATCCGCGCCGCCGCCCGCGACGCCGGTTCGCGCGCCAAGATGGCCGTCCTGTCCAACGACTCCTCCATCGACCCCGTCGGCGCCTGCGTCGGCATGCGGGGCTCGCGCGTGCAGGCGGTCGTCGCCGAGCTGCAGGGTGAAAAGATCGACATCATCCAGTGGAACCCGGATGAGCCGACCTTCATCGTCAACGCCCTGGCCCCGGCCGAAGTGTCCAAGGTCGTGCTGGATGAAGAGGCCGACCGCGTCGAGGTGGTGGTGCCCGACGAACAGCTGTCGCTGGCCATCGGCCGTCGCGGCCAGAACGTCCGCCTCGCCTCGCAGCTGACCGGCTGGCAGATCGACATCATCACCGAGACCCAGGACTCCGAGCGTCGCCAGCGCGAGTTCGCCGAGCGCACCACCCTGTTCCAGGAAGCCCTGGACGTGGACGAGGTCATCGCCCAGCTGCTGGTCACCGAAGGCTTTGCCACGGTCGAGGATCTGGCCTTCGTCGAGCCCTATGAAATCTCGGATATTGAAGGCTTCGACGAGGAAACCGCCGAGGAACTGCAGGCCCGCGCCCGCGATTTTCTCGACAAGCAGGCTCAGGCCCTGGATGCCCGCCGCAAGGAGCTGGGCGTCGAGGACGGCGTGCTGGAGGTTCCCGGCGTGACCCTGCCGATGGCGGTGGCGCTGGGCGAGAATGGCGTGAAGACGGTCGAGGATCTGGCCGATCTGGCCACGGACGAAATCCGCGGCGGCTACGAGATGAAGAACGGCGAGCGGGTCAAGGTGCCCGGCGTGCTGGAAAGCTTCAGCCTGGCCCAGGAAGACGCCGAAATGCTGATCCTGCAGGCCCGTGTGGCCGCCGGCTGGATCGATGCCTCGGAACTGCCGCAGCCCGAGCCCGAGCCCGAATATGAGGCCGAAGAGGGCGAGGACGGCGAGGAGTCCTACGACGCCGATACCGTCTTTGCCGGGTCGAACACCGACGACGAAACGGTAGAGGAAGGCGAGGGTGAGATCCTCGACACCCTCGACGCCGACCTCGACGACCGCGACGCGTGATGGGAGACCGGACCGTCCATGGGGCTCGCCGAAGCACAGGCTGAACGGGAACGCCGCGATCTGGTCACGCGCCAGGTCATGGACGAGTCTGCCCTGATCCGCTTCGTCGTGGGCCCGGACGGTCAGGTCGTGCCCGATCTGGCCCGCAAGCTGCCGGGTCGCGGCCTGTGGGTCGCCGCCGACCGCGCCTCGATCACGGCGGCCGGCAAGGGCCTGTTTTCGCGCGCGGCCAAGGCTCCGGTCGAGGTTCCTGACGACCTCGCTGACACGGTTGAGACCCTGCTTGTCCGGCGCTGTCTGGAACAACTGGGGCTTGCCCGACGCGAAGGCGTGCTTATCTCCGGCTTCGAGAAATCGGCCGCTGCGATCAAGGGCGGCCGGGCCGCCTGGCTGGTCGAGGCCGCCGATGGTGCGCGCGACGGACGCCAGCGCCTGATGGCTCTCATGCGACACACGCCTCGCCCCGTGGGCCTGTGCGGTGCATTCGGGGCCGAAGAATTGAGTTTGGCCCTGGGGCTGGAAAATGCGATACACAGCGTGCTGCTTGCAGGCGGACGCGCGGATCGCTGGGCCCTTGAGGTCAACAGATTGGCGGGTTTTCGTCCGCTTCATCCGCGGGAGTGGGATCGGGCCGGGCCCGGCCACACCTCCGGGGACGGACCGAACGACCCTTGTGACGATGGGCTCCCTGGTGGGCCCGGGCAGGCTGTGGACGGGCAGGGTTCCGACTCCTGAAAGGGAGGCGGGGCGCGCTCGCCCTTTTGTGTTTGATACGTGGCGTCGGGATTGTCCCGGCGTCCAGACGAAGCGACCGGATGACCGACGAGAACGACAAGACCCAGGACGGCAAGACGACCGAGACCTCCAGCGCCACAGGCACAGGCAATGCGAGCTCGGGCGCCGCGACCCCGCAAACGGGACCGCGCGCACCGCTGAGCCTGAAGCCGCGCGCGACGGGCTCCGTCTCGACCGGTACGGTCCGCCAGAGCTTCAGCCACGGCCGCACCAAGACGGTCGTGGTCGAGACCAAGCGTCGCGCCGGTGCGCCGGTCCAGCCGCGCACCCAGGGCTTCGACGTGGCCGGTCGCCGGCCCGCCGCCGCGCCCGTGCGTGCCGATGCACCTGCGCCGCGCCCGACCGATGCCGGTGGCCTGTCGTCCGAGGAACAGGAAGCCCGCCGCCGCGCCATCGAGGCCGCCCAGGCCGAACGCGCCGCCCGCGAAAAAGCTGAAGCCGCCGAGCGTGCCAAGCGCGACGAGGCCACGCGCAAGCTGGCCGAGACCGCCCAGAGCGAGGCTGCTGCCGCCAAGGCCGCAGCCGAAGCCGCTCGCGCCGAAGCCGCCAAGCTGAACGCCGCTGCGCCCAAGCCCGCCGCGAAAGCCGCGCCTGCCAAGGCCGACGCTCCGGCCAAGGCTGAGCCGATTGCCGAAAAGCCGACGCCCGCCCCGGCACCGGCACCGGCCGCGCCGGATGCCCCGGCCCGTCCGGCCCGTCCGGCGGTCAATTTCGGCCAGCGCGTGCCCAAGCCCGGCCAGCCGCGCCGCGAAACGCCCGAGCGTCCCGCCTTTGGGGGTCGTTCAGCGCGTGAAGTGGCCCTCAGCGGCCCGCCCGGTGGCGCCGCCGGTCGCCCGCGTGTGCCCAGCGAGCCCGTTCGTTATTCCGCCAATGCCCCGCGCCCCGCGCCGGGTGCAGCCCCTGGTGGACGTGGAGCCCCCGCAGGTCGGGGTGCGCCTGCCGCCGCCCCGGCGACGCCCGAGGTTTCGCGTCCCGCCCGCACCGCCGGTGGTTTTGCCGGCCGCGCCGGTCGTCCCGAGGATGACCGGGATCGCCGTTTCTCGGACGCCGGTCCGGGTAAGGCCATCAGCCGCACGCGCGGTGAACCCAAGCGTCGCGAAGGCCGTCTGACCATTCAGGCCCTGGCCGGTGGTGACGAGGACGCCGCCGAACGGATCCGCTCGCTTGCCTCGGTCCGCCGGGCCCGCGAACGCGAGAAGGAAAAGCGCAAGGGCGGCACGTCCGAAGTACCGAACCGTCCGCGTGAAGTGGTCATCCCCGATGTCATCACCGTCGGCGATCTGGCCAACCGCATGGCCGTGCGCGGCGTCGACATCGTCAAATTCCTGATGCGTCAGGGCATGATGATGAAGATCAACGATGTGATCGATTCCGACACCGCCGAACTGGTGGCCGACGAATACGGCATGACCGTCCGGCGCGTGTCCGAGTCCGACGTCGAAACCGGCTTCCTGGCCGAGGCCGATGACGCCGACGCCACCACGCCGCGCTTCCCGGTCGTGGCCGTCATGGGTCACGTCGACCACGGCAAGACCAGCCTGCTGGATGCCCTGCGCACCACCGATGTGGCGACGGGCGAGGCCGGTGGCATCACCCAGCACATCGGCGCCTATCAGGTTCGCCTGAAAGACGACCAGCGCGTCACCTTCCTCGACACGCCGGGCCACGCGGCCTTCTCGGCCATGCGGGCGCGCGGTGCCAATGTCACCGACATCGTCATCCTGGTGGTGGCGGCGGACGACGGCGTCATGCCCCAGACGATCGAGGCCATCCAGCACGCCAAGGCGGCCGGAGCTCCCCTGATCGTGGCGATCAACAAGGTCGACAAGCCGGGTGCCAATCCGCAGAAGGTCATCAACGAGCTTCTGCAGCACGAGGTCATCGCCGAAAATCTGGGCGGCGACACCCAGATGATCGAGGTTTCGGCCAAGGAGCGCACCAATCTGGACGCCCTGCTGGAAGCCGTCCTGATCCAGGCCGAGTTCATGGACCTGCGGGCCAACCCCGACCGTTCGGCCGAGGGCGTGGTCATCGAGTCCAAGCTGGACAAGGGCCGTGGCCCCGTCGGCACCGTACTGGTCAAGCGCGGCACCCTGCGTCGCGGCGACATCGTCGTGGCGGGTTCGGCCTGGGGCAAGGTTCGCGCCCTGCTGGACGAACGCAATGCCCAGCTGGAAGAGGCCGGCCCCTCGGTTCCGGTCGAGATCCTCGGCCTGGACGAGCCGCCCTCTCCCGGTGAAGTGTTCGCCGTGGTGGAAACCGAGGCCCGCGCCCGCGAGCTGACCGACTTCCGCGAGCGCAAGCAGCGTGAAAAGGCCACCGCGGCCAATCCGGTGTCGCTGGCCGACATGATGGCCAAGCTGGGCTCCAAGAAGATCTCGGAGCTGCCGATCGTCATCAAGGCCGATGTGCAGGGCTCCAGCGAGGCCATCTCCGGTTCGCTGGAAGCCATGGGCAACGAGGAAGTCCGCGCCCGCGTGGTCTTCCAGGGCGCCGGCGGCATCACCGAGAGCGACGTCAACCTGGCCAAGACCGCCGGAGCCCCGATCCTGGGCTTCAACGTCCGGGCCTCGAAACAGGCGCGCGAGCTGGCCGATCGGGAAGGCGTGGAAATCCGCTACTATTCGATCATCTACGACCTGCTCGACGACATGAAGGGCGTGCTGTCCGGCATGCTGGCCCCGATCCAGCGCGAAACCTGGCTGGGCAATGCCAAAGTCCTGCAGGTGTTCGACATCTCCAAGATCGGCAAGATCGCCGGTTGCCGGGTGGCCGAAGGCGTGGTCCGCAAGGGCGCCCGCGTCCGCATCATCCGCGACGATGTGGTGGTGCTGGAACTGGGCACGCTCAACACGCTCAAACGCTTCAAGGATGAGGTCAATGAAGTGCCCTCGGGCCAGGAATGCGGCATGCAGTTCCAGGGCTTCCAGGACATCAAGGAAGGCGACCTCATCGAGTGCTTCACCGTCGAGGAGATCAAGCGCGAACTGTAATCGCGCCTGATCACCGCCTACCGGAGACCGGTCATGAAACGTCTTGCCACAGGCCTTCTGTTGCTCGCCTTCATGGTCGGCCCGGCGGCGGCGGAAACGCGCTTCTGGGCCTATGACGCCGCCGACCGCGTCACCCAGGCCCTGACCCGGGGCATCACCATCGAGATCCGCCGCAACTTCTTCGGCGCCGTCAGCGTCCAGCGGCTGTTCTCGACCACGGCGCGCGGTTCGGCCGAGATCCGCCGCGGCGGTCCCCGGGACACGCGGACAGCCCTGCCCGAGGGCGTGCGCGCCAACGACATCTACGGCATCGTCAAGGAAGGCGATGGCCGGGGTCTGGTGCGGGCCCTCTGCCCCGGCGCCGATGACGTCTGGCTGCTGACCGGCCGCATCCGGCAGGGCGATCCCATCACCCTGTATGCCGTGGGGCGCTGGACCGACGGCACCTATCGCCACTGCGTGACGCTCAGCTACACCTATCGCGGTGAATGGACCCTGCCCGAGGGCGCCTCCCCCCAGCCTGACGAAACCTCGCCCTCGACGCGATAGGGCTTTCGAACCGTCATGGATCGCTGTTAGCGTTAATCCATGTGTCCCGACCCGTCCCGCCAGAGCGCCGCATGAGACGCCTCCTCGACCTGTCCGGGGTGCTGGTGCTGGTGCTGTTGCTGTCGGCCTTCGACGAGCGCGGCGCCGAGCAGACGGTGACCCGCGCCCGCGCCGAACTGGCCGAGGTCTGGACGCGCGTGTCATCCCCCGCCGCGTCGGCCCCGACCCTGCCGACCCGGGCCGTGGATCATGCCCTGCGGGGTCCGTTCGCCGCCGCAGCGGACGCCACGCCTTGGCCCCTGCTCGAGGCCGACGGGGCGCAGCTAGAGATCACCGGACTCGGCACGCTCCAGACCCGCCCCCACCGCATCGCCACCGGGTCGGAGCCGCCCTTTGCTGCGGCGGGTCTCGCGCCCGGCCAGCAGGTCGAGCTTCGCGAGATCACCGACCTTGGGCCTTCTGCCGGGAGCCAGCCGCTGTGTGCTGAATACCCGGCCCGCTATCTGGCGCTGGCGGCACAAGGCCAGACCCTGCGCCTGCTGGCCTTTGCCGACCGGCCCGAGCGCGACGCCCGGGCTTGCGCCGATCTCGCCTTCCGTATTCCCTGAGCGGCGGACATTGCGGAGATGAGCATGGGCGGGGCATTCCGCTTCCTGATGGCGGGACTGGTCGGGGTGATCCTGGGCCTTGTCAGCTGGTCTGAGTCCGGGCCCAGCCTGTCGCACGGCGGTCCGGACGCGGTGCCGGTGCGGGTCGACAGCAACGGCTTTCACACCGATCTGGTCATGGACCGCGCGCCCCTGATCGCGCGGGGCGGCCCGCTGGCCGATCTGGTCGCGGACCTTGGCCCCGGCGGTGCGGTGCGGATCGGCTGGGGTGATGCGCGCTTCTATGTCGACCAGAGCCCGGTCACGTCGCGCTTGCCCGACGGGGTCCGGGCCCTGTTCGCGCCGGACAACCCCTCGGTCGTCATGCTCAGCCCCCTCAACCGGCTGACCCCCGTCCGCAATACCGACCGGCAGGTGCAACTGCGCCTGTCGCCCGACGCCTTTGAGGCCCTGGCGGCCCGGATCGAGGCCTCGCTGGACCTTCAGGGCGGCGCCCCCCGGCTCAGCGCCACCGGCGCGGACGGACGCACCCGCTTCTATGCCTCGACCGAGACCTTCTGGATCGGGCGCATGTGCAATCGCTGGACCGCCGAGGTGCTGGAAGCGGCCGGCCTGACCGTCCATCCGGGGCGGACGGTCGTCGCGGGCGCCGTGCTGGCCGATGCCCGACATGCCGCCACGCTGGACAGGGCCGGCCGGGACGACTAAACCGCGCCCCCTTGTCATCCGGTCCCTTGCCGGTCCCTGCTGATCGAGGAAGACCCCGCCATGAGCCGACGCAAACCCGGCGCCGCGGCCGGCTACGGCGCCAGCCAGCGCCAGCTGCGCGCCTCGGAATTGATCCGCCACGCCCTCGTCGAGGTCATGCGCGAGAACGAGATCCGCGACCCGGCCCTGATCGGTGTGTCGATCACCGTCACCGAGGTGCGGCTGTCGCCGGACCTGAAACACGCCACCTGTTTCGTCGAGCCGCTGGGCGCCGGGGTCGATACGACCGACGTCGGTGGTCAGGTCGACGAGATCGTCAAGGCGCTGAACGCCCATTCCAAATTCCTCCGCGGCGCCCTGGGCCGGCACATCGACATGCGCTTCACCCCCGACCTGCGCTTCCGTCACGACGTCAGCTTCGAGGCCGCCGAGCGGCTGAACCGGCTGCTGGACGACCCGCGGGTCCAGGCGGATGTGAAGCCCCACGGGGACGAGGGCGAGGACGCCTGATGGCCCGCCGCAAGCGCGGTCAGGCCGTGCATGGCTGGGTCTGTCTCGACAAGCCGCTGGAGCTGGGCTCGACCGAGGCCGTGTCGATCGTCCGCCGCCTGTTCGATGCACAAAAGGCCGGTCACGCCGGCACGCTCGACCCCCTGGCCACCGGCATCCTGCCCATTGCCCTGGGCGAGGCGACCAAGACCGTGCCCTTCATGATGGACGCGGAAAAAGTCTATCGCTTCACCGTCACCTGGGGGGTGTCGACCGACAGCGTCGACGCCGAGGGCAGCGAGATTGCCCGCTCGAACGTCCGCCCCTCGCGGGAGGCGGTCGAGGCCGCCCTGCCCTCCTTTGTCGGCGAGATCGAACAGGTGCCGCCGCGCTTTTCCGCCATCAAGGTCGATGGCCAGCGCGCCTATGACCTGGCCCGCGACGGCGCCGAGTTCGAGCTGAAGTCCCGCCCCGTGACCATCCATGAGGCGACGATCACCGCCTCGGACACCAACCGGGTCGAGATCCGGGTGCGGACCGGCAAGGGCGTCTATATCCGCTCGCTGGCGCGCGATCTGGCGGTCATGTTGGGGGCCGAGGGGCATGTTACCGCCCTCCGGCGCGAGCAGGTGGGGCCGTTTTCGACCGAAAACGCGGTCACGCTGGATATTCTTCGCGAAATGGTGCATAGGGGCGCCGCCTCGGAAGGTCTTCTTCCGGTCGCGACCGCTCTGGACGACATCCCGGATCTGGCCGTGACCGCGACGGATGCTTTCTCGCTTCGGCAGGGACGGCCGATCCTTCTGCTTCCCCGACAGATCGAAACCCTGAAAGCCCGGCTCTCGCCCGGCTCGCGGACCATTTCGGCCTTCGAGGACGGAACCCTGGTCGCCCTCTGTCAGATGCGGGCCGGTCGACTCGAACCCGACCGCGTATTCAATCTCCAATAAGGAGTTCTACGATGTCGATTACGCCTCAACGCAAGGCCGAAGTCATCACTGAAAACGCTCGCGGCGTTGCCGATACCGGTTCCGCCGAAGTGCAGGTCGCCATCCTGACCGAACGGATCGCCAACCTGACCGAGCACTTCAAGACCCACAAGAAGGACAACCACTCGCGCCGCGGCCTGCTCAAGCTGGTGTCGCAACGCCGGGGCCTTCTGGACCACCTCAAGACCGTCGATGAAGGCCGCTATGCCGCCCTCATCGAAAAACTGGGCCTGCGCCGCTAAGGCCAGGTGACGGGAGGGGCCGCCTTCGGGGGGCCCTTTCTCTTATCCGCCGCAGGGCGGACCGGAGGCAGCATGCCTCCACGACGCGAGGGCCACGCCGGTCCTCTTCCAACCCGCCCGGATGCGACGGCGTATCCGGGTTCCTGGGCCCGAAGGACTGAGACAAGCCCTGACTGTCCGCCCCCATCGGCAATCCGGCCATGGGATTCGAAAGAAAAAATATGTTCGACATCAAACGTAAGACCATTGAGTGGGCCGGTCGCCCGCTGACGCTGGAAACGGGCCGCATCGCCCGTCAGGCGGACGGCGCGGTTCTGGCCACCTATGGCGAGACCGTGGTTCTGGCCACCGTCGTGTACGGCCGCGCGCCCAAGCCCGGCCTCGATTTCTTCCCCCTGACGGTCAACTATCAGGAAAAGACCTTTGCCGCAGGCCGCATCCCCGGTGGCTACTTCAAGCGTGAAGGCCGTCCGACCGAAAAGGAGACCCTGGTTTCCCGCCTGATCGACCGTCCGATCCGCCCCCTGTTCGTCAAGGGCTTCAAGAACGAGACCCAGGTCGTCGTCACCGTCCTGCAGCACGATCTGGAGAATGATCCGGACGTGGTCGGCATGGTCGCGGCCTCTGCCGCCCTGACCATCTCCGGCGTGCCCTTCATGGGCCCGATCGGTGGCGCGCGCGTCGGCTACATCAACGGCGAGCTGGTCCTGAACCCGACCCTCGACCAGATGCCGGAGTCCGACCTCGACCTGTTCGTGGCCGGTACCCAGGACGCCCTGATGATGGTCGAGTCAGAAGCCAAGGAACTGTCGGAAGACATCTTCCTCGACGCCCTGATGTTCGCCCACCGCGGCATGCAGCCGGTGATCGATGCCATCATCGACCTGGCCGAACACGCCGCCAAGGAGCCGTTCGACTTCACGCCCGAGGATCATTCGGACGTCGTCGCCTCGATCAAGAAACTGGTCGGCAACGACATCAAGGCCGCCTACACCCACAAGGCCAAGCACGCCCGCCACGAAGCGGTCGGTGCCGCCAAGAAGAAGGCCGCCGAGGCCCTCCTCAAGACCGAAGAGAACCCGGACGGCGTCGACTCGGGCGCCTTTGGTGCCGCCTTCAAGACCTGCGAAGCCGAAGTTCTGCGTCGCGACATCATCGACAACAGCAACCGCGTCGATGGCCGCGCCCTCGACAAGGTCCGCGACATCGTCTCGGAAGTTGGCGTCTTCCCGCGCACCCACGGTTCGGCCCTGTTCACCCGGGGTGAGACCCAGGCCATCGTCGTCGCCACGCTCGGCACCGGCGAGGACGAGCAGTACATCGACGCCCTGACCGGGACGTACAAGGAGAAGTTCCTCCTGCACTACAACTTCCCCCCCTATTCGGTCGGGGAAACGGGCCGCATGGGCGGCGCCGGTCGTCGCGAAATCGGCCACGGCAAGCTGGCCTGGCGCGCCATTCGCCCGATGCTGCCGTCGGCGGAAGAATTCCCCTACACCATCCGTCTGGTCTCCGAGATCACCGAGTCCAACGGCTCGTCCTCGATGGCCACGGTCTGCGGTTCGTCGCTGGCCCTGATGGATGCCGGTGTGCCGCTCAAGAAGCCGGTCTCGGGCATCGCCATGGGCCTGATCCTCGAGCCCTCGGGCGAGTTCGCCATCCTGTCCGACATCCTGGGTGACGAAGATCACCTCGGCGACATGGACTTCAAGGTGGCCGGCACCCGTGACGGCATCACCAGCCTGCAGATGGACATCAAGGTCGCCGGTATCACCGAGGAGATCATGAAGAAGGCCATCGCCCAGGCGTCGGCCGGTCGTCTGCACATCCTCGATGAAATGGACAAGGCCATCGACGGCGCCCGTTCGGAACTGGGCGAATACGCGCCCAAGATCGAATCCATCAAGGTTCCGGTCGACAAGATCCGCGACATCATCGGCACCGGCGGCAAGATCATCCGCGAAATCGTCGAAAAGACCGGCGCCAAGGTCAACATCGAGGACGACGGCACCGTCAAGATCGCCGCCTCGGACCAGGAAAAGATCGACGCCGCCAAGAACTGGATCTCGTCGATCGTGTCCGAGCCCGAGCCCGGCACCATCTACTCCGGCAAGGTCGTGAAGGTCGTCGACTTCGGCGCCTTCGTGAACTTCTTCGGCGCCAAGGACGGCCTGGTCCACGTGTCCCAGATCGCTCTGGAACGCGTCGCCAACCCGGCCGACGTCCTGTCGGAAGGCCAGGAGGTCAAGGTCAAATTCCTCGGCTTCGACGATCGCGGCAAGACCAAGCTGTCGATGAAGGTCGTCGATCAGGAAACCGGTGAGGACATCACCGACAAGATCAACGCCGACCGCGCTGAACGCGGCGAGCCGCCGCTGTCGGACGACACGGGCGGTCGTCCCAAGCGTGAAGGTGGCGGTGATCGCGACCGCAGCCGCGGCCGTCGTCGCGACTGATCGTTGATCAATGACTGAGGAAGAGGCCTCGTCGGAAACGCCGGGGCCTTTTTCTTGGGCGCTCTGGCTCTGACGCGTCGTCAACGGATGCGGGCGACGCGGCCTATCGATCCGGCCGATTGAACCGGACAGCGGGCTCGCGGCACCTTATCTTTCCGAGAGCGGGAGTGTTCCTTCATGTCGGCGGATCGCATCGACAAGGCCCGGTTGTTCGAGGCCTATCTGGTCGCCGCCGCGCGCACCGGGGATGAGGCGGCGCGGGCCCGGCTGGTTGCGGCGTGGCAGCCGCGGCTGATCGGTCATGCCTGGCGGTTGACGGGCGATATGGAGATGGCCCGCGAGGCGGTGCAGGACGGCTGGGTCGAGATTCTGAAGGGCCTTCCGGCCCTGCGGGACGAGATGGCCTTTCCGGCCTGGGCGCTGATGATCATCACCCGGCGGTGCCGGCGGCTGGGCGGGCGGCGGGGTCGGGATCGGGCGCGGGAGACCGGGATGGACGATGAGATGCCGCTGGTGGCCTCTGAGGACGAGACCGGGCCCGATGTGCTGGTCCGGCAGCATATGCGGCGGGCGATTGATGCCCTGCCGCCGGACCAGAGGGCGGCGCTGGCGCTCGTTTACCTGCACGAGCTGAGCGTGGCCGAGGCGGCGCTGGCCCTTGATGCGCCCGAGGGCACGATCAAGACGCGACTGATGCATGCGCGGCGCAAGCTGCGCGACCACCTGACCCTTCAAGGAGTGACCCCATGACCGACGATATCGACACCCTGATCGCCAACACCCTCAAGGATGAGGACCGCGCCCTGCTGGCCCGGGCCGGGGCCGAACCCGGCTATTTCAGGCAGATCGGCGAGGTGTTCACCGGACCGACCGGCTGGCCCACCATGGTTCTGGTGGTCGCCCAGACGGTGATGTTCATCGCCGGCGTCTGGGCCGCCTGGAAGTTCTTTCACGCAACCGAGGCGCTGGAGGCCCTGCGCTGGGGCCTGCCGTCGGCGGTGCTGATCCTGGGGTCGCTGGTGGTGAAGCTGTCGGTCTGGCCGGCCATCCACGCCAACCGGATGATTCATGCGCTCAGGAGGCTGGAACTGCAGCTGGCGCTGCGGCGGCAGGACTGATCCCGATCAGCCCCGGGCCCTCACGCGGCGAAAAATGTCGGCGGCGGTCTCCGGCCCCAGCTCATAGTTGAGGGTCTGGCGCGCCTTGCCGTCCGGACCCATCAGCCAGATGGCGAGGGAGTGGTTCATCGTATAGGCCTCGCCCTCGCCGGACCTGCTGTAGAAGACGTCATAGGCATCGGCGGCGGCGGCCACCTGTTCCGGGGTGCCGGTCAGGCCGATGACGCCCTCGGGAAAGCCGTCGGACGACAGATAGTCCTTGAGTGCCTGCGGCGTGTCGCGGGCCGGATCGACCGAGACGAAGATCATCTGCAGATCCCCACCCTCGGGCCCCAGTTCGGTCTTCAGCGCCTGAAGGAAGGCCAGGGTGGTGGGGCAGTAATCCGGGCAGTAGGTGAAGCCGAAGAAGACCAGACTCCATTTGCCGTCCAGCAGGGCCTGGTCAACGGTTTCGCCGTCCTGGTTGACCAGGGTGAAGGGGCCACCGGCGGTCGGTTGGCCCTTGACGCCGGCCTCGATCGCCTGACCGGCGGTACCCCCGCGCGTCTCGCCCCGGCCCTGCACGACGATCAGGGTCACCAGCGCCAGAGCGACGGCGATACCGATGCAGGCGGCGGAAAAGATGACCACGGACTTGCGGGGCATGAGGTGCTCCTGAACGGTTGCGGCGTCGGGACGTCTCGCCCCGGGTCTCGGCCCGGGTCTATAGAGGGGATGTGGAGACGTTTGAAGCGGATAAAGGGCCGCACGGCCCGGGGCTGAAAGGCTGGCGCAACCTGCCCCGGCGGAGCCGTGGCCTGTCGCTGAGGACGCTGATCATCCTGCGCTGGATGGCCATTGCCGGTCAGAGCGCCACCATTGTCGTGGCCACCGCCGGCTTTCATTTCGACCTGCCGCTGTGGTCGTGCCTGACGGTGATCGCCGCCAGTGTGGTCATGAATCTGCACGCCACGCGCCGGTTAAAGCGGCCCGATCCGCCATTGGCGGACGGCGGGCTGACGGCGGCCCATCTGGGGTTCGACATCCTGCAGCTGACCCTGCTGCTGGGACTGACCGGCGGGCTGCAGAACCCGTTCTGCCTGCTGCTGGTGGCGCCGGTGACGGTGGCGGCGGCCTCCCTGCCCGGGCGTCAGGCGCTGGCGCTGGGCTTTCTGGTGCTGCTGGCGACGGTGGGGCTGTTCTTCTGGGCCATGCCCCTGCCCTGGCAGGCCGGGACCGAGCTGGCCCTGCCGGCGCTCTACCGGTTCGGGATCGGGCTGGCGCTGGTGACCGGGGTGGTCTTCACCGCCGCCTATGCCTGGCGGGTGGCCGCCGATGCCGAAAAGCTGGAACTGGCGCTGACGACCACCCAGGATGTGCTGCAGCGCGAACAGCGGCTGGCCGCGCTGGGGGGGCTGGCCGCCGCCGCCGCCCACGAACTGGGCACGCCGCTGGCCACCATCCAGATCGTGGCCAAGGAGCTGAAGCGGGCCTTTCCCGCAGATGCCGCCGCCGCCGAGGATGCGGCCCTGATCCTGGAACAGGCCGAGCGCTGCCGGCTGATCCTGCAAAGGCTGTCGCAGCGGCCCGAGGACGGTGATGCGCTTTATGACGACGTCGACCTGAAGGCCCTGCTGGAAGAAGTAGCGGCCCCGCACAAGGGCTTTGACCTGGAGTTCGAGATTACGGTGCGGGTTGCGGATGGATCCGCTGCGCCGCGCATCCGCCGGATGCCCGAGGTGATCCACGGCCTGTCGACCCTGGTCGAGAACGCCGCCGATTTTGCCACCGGACAGGTGCGGCTGGTGGCCTCGGTCGATGCGGGCTGGATCGAGATCGAGATCGCCGACGACGGGCCGGGCTTTTCGCCCGACATCCTGCCCCGGCTGGGCGAGCCCTATGTCACCAGCCGGCCGCAGGGCAAGGCGCGCCGGGCGCTGGCCGCCCAGATCGCCGCCGCAGCAGTGCCCCGTGCCGCCCGCCGGGCCGGTCGGGGCAAGGCACTGGCCCCGACGGAAACCGTCTCGCCCAGCCAGGGGGGAATGGGGCTGGGTTTCTTCATCGCTCGCACCCTGCTGGAGCGGACCGGCGGCAAGGTGACGGTCGGGGCAGGCAGTGGAGCCAAAGGACGGTTGCGCGGCGCCCGCGTTGCGGTGCGCTGGCCCCGGCAGGCGCTGGAGCCGGGCCAAGTGTCGCAGGGCGCGCCTGCATCTTGACGCCGGGCGGTCCCGTAACGACGTGATCGACATTGGAGACAGATGATGACCGACACCGACCCCCGTATCACCCGGCTGGACGATCGCTCGCTGCTGGTGCTGGATGACGACAATGCGCTGAGGACCCGGCTGGGGCGTGCGCTGGAATCGCGGGGCTTTGAAGTGACCACGGCGGCCTCGATCGCCGAGGCCCAGACCGCACTGGGCGAGCGCGTGCCCGCCTTTGCCGTGCTGGACATGCGGCTGGAGGACGGCAATGGCCTGAAGATCGTCGAGGCCATCCGAGAGCGTCGCGACGATGCCCGGATCATCATGCTGACCGGCTATGGCGCCATCGCTACGGCCGTCGCGGCGGTCAAGGCCGGGGCGGTCGACTATCTGCAGAAGCCCGCCGATGCCGACGATGTGGTCAAGGCCCTGCTGGCGACCGGCGATGCCCCCGAGCCGCCCGACAATCCGATGAGCGCCGACCGGGTGCGCTGGGAGCATATCCAGCGCGTCTATGAGCTGTGCGACCACAATGTCTCGGAGACGGCCCGGCGGCTGGGCATGCACCGGCGGACCCTGCAGCGCATCCTGGCCAAGCGCGCGCCGCGCTAGAAGGGTCTGCGGAAGGCTGCCAGACGGGCGAAGGCGATGGTCAGGGCCTTGCGGCGCGCCGGGGCCAGCGGCTGGGGCCCGGAATCGCGCAGGATGGCCCCGCCGAAATCGTCGGCCACGATCAGACCGACCTCGTCCGGCAGGACGGTGTGCGGAAAGCCGGTCGAGACCGCGAAATAAAACCGGTCGCAAAAGGGGGCATAGTCGCCCCATTTCCGGTCGCCGCGGTAGTCCTCGAGGCTGGACTTGACCTCGCAGATCACGATCTCGCCGCGCGGGCCCAGCGCCATGACGTCGGCGCGGCGTCCGTTGGGCAGGGCCACCTCGACGAGCGGCGCATGGCCGAGGTCCACCATCAGCCGGGCCACCCCCCGGGTGATGCGGCGGGTGGTCTCGGGCCGGGGACCGTCGACGGGCGACAGGCTGAGCGTGAGAAGCGGGGTGGCGGACATGCCGCCACTATGTTCCGCCTATGTTCCGCATTCAAGCGGGGCGTTTACCGGCCCGTGTGCACGGTGCGGCTGGTGTTGAAGCCCAGCTGGCCGGCGCGGGCGACGAGGCGGCTGCGCTCGGCGGCCGACGGATTGGCACTGCGGTGCCAGATCCACCAGTTGGACTTGTCCGGCAGGCCCATGATGGCCCAGCTGTAGTCCGGGGCGTGATCCCAGACCCAGTAGTTCTGACCCGCCAGACCGCCGAAGCTGAGCAGGCCGGTCAGGGTGAAGCGGAATTTGGCATTGGTCGCCGTGTCGGTGACGCGGGCGTTGGCGCGCAGGACCTCGACCTCGCCGTCCGCCGTGCGGGTGCAGGCGACCGACAGGGAATAGCGGCCGGCGCGGGACTGCGGCGTGAAGTCGATCTGGGCGCGGCTGCAGTCCTTTTGCACGTTGTTGGGATTGCGCACGACCTCGAACCAGCGGCCGTCGAAGCGGTCGAGATTGACATTGGTGGCCTGGGCCAGGACGGGGGTCGACAGCGCCATGGCGGCAACCGCGATCGGGGCGGCGATCAGGCGGGACAGGTGCATCCGGTGCTCCTTGAGTGGTGAAAGGGTCCGTGCAGTTACGCGCCGGACCCCGGTTGGGTTGCCTCCTCAGCCCCGCGCGCGGGCCACCCACTGTTCGCGCGACTGGCCCCAGCGATCGACGACGGCATCCTGATAGGGCTCCGGCAGGCGTGTCCGTCCCTGATTATAAGATCCCAGCCGCTCGGCCAGCATGCAGGAGGCCCGGTTGTCCGGGTCGATCGTGTGAATGACCTCGGTCCAGCCCAGAATGTCGAAGGCATAGTCCATCGTGGCGGTGGCGGCCTCAAGCGCATAGCCCTTGCCCTGGGCATCCGGGTGCAGTGACCAGCCGACCTCGGGGCCCGGCCAGCCTTCAGGGTACCAGGGGCCGATCCGGCCCAGCCACTGGCCGGTATTTCGCTCGATCACCGAGAACATGGCCACCCCGGTCAACGCCCAGGCCCCGGCCATGCTGATCATGCCGCGCCAGGCGACGGCGCGCGGCTGGACCCCGCCGATGTACCGGGCTGCCTCTTCATCGGCCATCATCTCGGCCCAGCGGGGAAAGTCAGACAGGGCGGTCGGGCGCAGGATCAGGCGCGCGGTTTCGATCCACGGGCCGGGGGCGACGTCGTCCGTATCGGCGGGGGTCAAAGCGGATACTCCTGTTCAAGGCTGTAGGTGCCGCCATTCGGGCCGGTAACACTGGAATAGAGGCCGAAATGGTCCAGCCGGAAGGGGGGCGATTGCAGCAGGTTGTGGCCCTGGATCCAGGCCGCCAGCCGGTCGTCGCGGACGGTTGGCTTGAGATAGGCCAGGGTGACGTGGGGGTGGTAGGTCCGGCGCGGGGGATCGAGCCCCGCCCGACGGCCCGACGCCTCGCAGCGCGCCGCCAGCGCCGTCAGGCGCTCGTCGGGAGACACGCCGGCCCAAAGGGTTCGCGCCCTGTGCCCGTCGCCGAAGGCACCGACCCCCGCCAATGACAGGCTGAGCGGGCCGCGCCCGGCGGCCCGGACCAGTTCTCCATCCAGATCATCGGCCTGTCGAAGCGTCATCTCGCCGTAGAAGCTGAGGGTGATGTGCAGGGCTTCGGGCGGGCGCCAGGCCGCGCCGGGCAGGCCGGTTTGCCGCCGGACCAGCGTGTCGGCGATGTCAGGCGGCACAGCGAGGGCGGTGAACAGGCGGACCATGCGACCCTTGGTAGCGGGCGACGCTTCGCACTCCAAGTCCGGTTTCCCTTGCGTGACGGGCCTGCTCTGACGATATTCACTGCAAACGCGGCGACTGTGCCGCACGATCCGTGGGAGACACGCTCGAATGAACGAATTCCGGAACCCTGCGCGCCCCATGCCGCGAACCGCCGACATGGCGATGGATGCGGGCCTGCGCGCCTTCATGCTGGGGGTCTATAACAAGCTGGCCCTCGGCCTCGTGGTGGCCGGTGCGCTGGCCTATCTTACCGGCAACGTGCCCGAGGTTGGCCAGTATCTGTTCACGCAAGGCGCCGACGGCCGCGTCAGCCTGACCATGCTGGGCATGATCGTGCAGTTTTCGCCGCTGGTGATGCTGTTCGGCTCGATGTTCTTCATGAAGAACCCGACGGCGGGCGGGGTAAACCTGCTGTACTGGGCCGTGGTCTCGACCATCGGCGCGGGCATGGGCGTGCTGTTCCTGATCTACAATATGGGCTCGATCGCCTCGACCTTCTTCATCACGGCCGCCGCCTTCGGTGCGCTGAGCCTGTTCGGCTACACGACGAAGAAGGACCTGTCGGGTCTGGGCACCTTCCTGATCATGGGCGTCATCGGCCTGGTGATTGCCATGGTGGTCAATATGTTCCTGGGCAACGGCATGCTGGCGCTGATCATCAGTGTGGTCGGCGTGCTGATCTTCTCGGCCCTGATCGCCTACGACACCCAGCGGCTGAAGATGACCTACTATGCCTTGGGCGGTGACCAGGCGGCGATGGCCGTGGCCACCGGCTTTGGCGCGCTGAGCCTGTTCATCAACTTCGTGAACCTGTTCCAGTTCCTGCTGGCCCTGTTCGGCGGTCGCGAATAAAAGACGGCCCACAGACAGACGAAATCGAGGCCCCGGTGGAAACGCCGGGGCCTTTTTCGTGGGGTCCGTTTCATGGGGGTCAGTCGATCACCTGAAAGCGGCGGGAGTCGAAGACGCGCAGCACCTGGGCCAGGTCGCGCCCGCGTTTCAGCACCTGACCGCCCTGACCGATCACGGCCCACTGCCCCTGTCGGCTCTGGAGGGCCGGGCGCTTCTCGACTCGATAGAGGGGCGCATCGCCCGAGCGGGCATAGACGGCGAACTCGGCCACATCGGCCCCGCCCACCAGGCTGTAGTCGCGCCAGTCACCTGCGGCGACCAGACGCCCATAGATCCGAAGCAGCTGGTCCAGTTCGCGACGCTCGAAGAAGACCGGACCCTTTGCGGCGAAGGGTCCTGAACTGTCGTGTGACGCACTGCTCATGGGCGAATCCTAGCGCGGCCTGCAGCAAACGCCAGAGGGGCCCGGATCACCCGTGCGCGACCCGAAAACCATGACTATGGGAAAAATGACGAGGCCACGAAAACGCCCCCATTTGGTCCTTCGCCCGCCGCCTTGCGGAGAGAGAAAGACCCATCGGCCCGCTGGAGCCCGGAGCGATCCTGGATCCTGAACAGCCCCCCCAGCCCCCCGGGTTCCTCCCCCCAAGGGTTTCAGTGGGCCGACGCTTCCTCCAAGCGAGCATCGCCCGTTCCGGCCATCCCCCTCCCCCCCAGGCCGGGACGGGCGTTTGCGTTGGCGGGGGCCGTAACCCGGTCCCCGCCAGCCTTACCCCACCAGAAAATCAAGGATTGAGCGTCAGGTCGACGGTCTCACCCGCGCGATACACGCGCAGCCGGATCGGGCGCCGATCGGTACCCAGAGCCGTGGCCAGGGCCTGAAGGCTGGAGGCGTCGCGGCCATTGACCGACACGACCAGATCGCCCGCCACCAGACCGGCGACGGCCGTCGGTGTGCCGCCCTCGACCACCTCGACCACCAGGCGATGATCCTGACCGCCACGTTCGCCCGTGCGGGCCTCGCGGAAGCCGGCGCCATAGGCCGTCAGGGCCTCACGCCCCAGCGCAATGCCCCCAGCCTCGGACATTTCGACGACCACAGTGGTGCGCTGTTCGACGCCGTCGCGCAGATAGACGACTTCCAGCTGGCTACCCGGAGCGGCGACGCCGACGGTGGCGAGCACGGAGCCGGCATTGGCCACGGGACGCGACTGGACCCGGACGATCACATCATCGGGGCGCAGGCCCGCCGCCTCGGCAGGTGAGCCGGGGGCGACATCGCGCACCACAGCGCCGCGCACGATGTTCAGACCGAGGTCGCGGGCCGAGGTCGCGTTGAGCGAGCTGAGCAGGGCGCCCGTGCTGCCACGACGGACCTGACCGTTCTCGCGGATCTGCCCGACGACGTAGAGCATGATGCGGGTCGGCACGGCGAAGGCAATGCCGTCATTGCCGCCCCCGCCGCCTGACAGGATAGAGGTGTTGATGCCGATCAGCCGTCCCCGGCTGTCGAGCAGCGGCCCACCGGAATTGCCCGAGTTCACGGCGGCGTCCGTCTGGATATAGTCCTCGACCGCATCGCCGAGGCCCGAGCGGTTGAGGCCCGAGATGACGCCCATGGTCAGGGTCTGGTCGAGGCCCAGGGGATAGCCGACGGCAAAGGCCAGATCGCCGGTGCGCAGGGTGTCGGAATCCGCCACCTCGACCTGGGCAAGGCCCGTGCCCTCGATCCGCAGCACGGCGATGTCGGTGGCCTTGTCCGTGCCGATCAGGACCGCGTCGAACAGGCGACCGTCGGCCAGGTCGACGGTGAATTTCGACCCGCCCTCGATCACATGGTTGTTGGTGACGATGATGCCTTGACCGGCATCGATGATCACACCCGATCCGGTCGAGACGGGCTGGGCCTCGGTATCCTCGGAACGAGGGCCGCTGGACTGGCCCAGGGTGGTCACCTGAACGACCGCAGGCAGGGTGCGCTCAAGCCCCTCGGCGAAGCTGAAGACGCCTCGGGCCTCATCATAGGGCAGGGGCGTGGCCTGGGCCCAGGCGGCCGCCGGGACGCTGGCCATGCCGGTGACCAGCACGGCTGCGACCGACAGTTTCAGCAGGACAGACCGACGCATCGCATTCCCCTTATCCACTCTTCCCTCCGTCTTAGCGCGAGAAACGCGCCGTGACGATGGCCCCCGGCACGGCATCATCGATCGTCAGGACGCCGCCGTGGCGGCGCACCACGGCGCGCACAAACGGCAGCCCCATGCCGTGGCTTTCGATGCCGTTGGGGGCTGGGTCTTCTTCGGCTGCGTTCTCGACCGCACCCCGGGCCCGCGCGGGATCCATGCCGGGACCCTGATCGGCGATGGAGACCTCGACCCCGGTGGCGGTCGGGTTCGCCCGCAGCGTCACGACGCCGCCCTCAGGCGAGAACTTCACGGCATTGTCGACCAGATTGGTCAGGGCCCGCTGTAGCAGGGTCCGGACGCCGAGCACCGAGGCCGGCTCGACCTCGACCACCAGACGCACGCCCTTTGTGTCGGCCAGCGGCTCGTAGAGCTCTGCCGTCGCCGTCACCAGCTCGTCCAGTTGCACCCGTTCGAACACCCAGGCCGAACCGTCCCTGAGCGCCAGCGTCTCGTTCATGGCCCGGGTCAAATGCCGGAGGTCGTCGCCGGCGAGGCGGGCCAGCCGGGCGCGTTCCTCGGGCGTGTCGGCTTCCTCCAGTCTTTCCAGTCGCGCGGTGGCCCGGGCCAGGGGGGTGCGGAAGTCATGGGCCAGCTGGTCCGAGGAATCGCGCAGCCAGCCCAGCAACTCTTCTAGCCGGTCGAGGGTGGCGTTGACCCGGACGCTGAGCGGGCGAAGCTCGGGCGCGATGTCATCGACCGGCGGGCGGCGCGAGAAATCGCCCATGGCCGCCCGGTCCAGCGAGGCGCTGACCTCGCCCAGGGCCAGACTCAGCCGGTGCCGGGCAAAGACCGCCGCCGTCAGGCCCGAGATCAGGATCAGCAGGCCGCTGAGGCCGACGATCAGGACCGCCCGGCCCCAGGCCTCGCCCGAGCGGTCGACGACGCGACCGACAATGATCTCGAGCGCGCCCGCCTGACGCTTGACGACCACCACCTCGACATCGCGGCGGGGGCAGAGAGTGCCGGCCGGCAGGCCCGCGACATAGACGTCGTCGCCCAGACTATTCAGGCGGCGGGTTTTCGCGTCCTCCAGCGCGGCCAGACCGGCGGGCTTGCCGCTGGGAGCCCGGATAAAACGCACCCCGGCCCCGCCGCGCCCGGTGCGGCAGACCTCTTCAAGCGTACGGTCTTCCTGGATCGGACCGGACTGGAAGGCGGTCAGCCAGGCCGAGAAATAGGCGGCGTCGGCCTCGGTCACCTGATCGGCCCCCAGGTAGGCCTGGACCCCGAGTTTGTCGACCATGGCGGCATAGTCGGCGAGCGCCACGAGTGCTGCCTTCTGGCGCTGATCCGCGCGCACGGCCTGACCGGTGATGACCACCGAGCCTGACAGGGCCAGCGCCGCCAGCACGGCCACGGCCACAGACAGCTGGGCCGAGGTGCGCCCGGACAGCCACCCGCGCAGGCCGGACAGGGGGCCGGTCACGCTGCGTCAGCCCACGCCGTCGAGGTCGCGGAACACGAGACTCTGGCTGCGCGCCGAGACGATCAGCGGGTGCATGACGTCGGGCACCTCGGGGCACTGGTCCTTGAGCCGCCGCCGCAGCGCACTGATCCGGGCATCGATGATGTTGACGAAATTGTCGGGCAGGAAATTCCATTCCACCCAGCAGCGGTCCCACAGCATGGTCTTGGTCACCGGCTGGCCGTGCGCGGTCATCAGTTCACAGACGATGGCAAATTCGAGCGGCGACAGCTCGATGGAGCGGAGCGCGTCGTCCTCGCTCTGGATCTGCAGGGTGCGGGCGCCGGGCGACAGGATGAAGGGACCATTGGTGACATCGCCCCCGTTTGCCTTTGACCGGCGACCCGACCGGCGCAGCTGGGCCGCGATCCGGGCAAGCAGCTCCTCGTCGCCCACGGGCTTGGACAGATAGTCGTCGGCCCCGCCCAACAGGCCCTCGACCTTCTGCCGCTCGGCGCCGAGCGCGGTCAGCATCAGGGCCGGGGCGTCGGCCGAGGGGCTCTTGCCTGCCCGGATGCGCTTCAGCGTTTCCAGACCGTCCAGACCTGCCGTGAGCCGGTCGAGGATCAGCACGTCATAGGGGGTGTCGGCAGTGGCTTCGAGCGCCGCCTCGCCCGACTCGACCCGGTCGACCCGCGCAAAGCCCGCCCGTATCAGACGGCTGGCGACATGTTCGGAGAGGGCGGGCTCATCCTCGAGTAAAAGGGCGGTGCAGCCCCCGAACACCTCGGCGAGCTGGGCGAAGGGGTCCTCGCCCGCCGCCGCATCCGTCTGGTTCGCCTCGTCCATAGCCCCGTCTCCCCACTCGTTCAGAGGATAGGCCCCTGTCCCGGAAAGACAATGTTCGGCCGATCAACCGGTCCGCGCGCCTGATACTTCCTGACGTGCGGGTCTAGAACGCGCTCTGCCCGGTGATGGCACGGCCAAGGATGAGAGCGTGGACGTCGTGGGCGCCTTCATAGGTGTTGACCGTCTCGAGGTTCATGGCGTGGCGCATGACGTGCATCTCGCCGGTGATGCCGGCCCCGCCGTGCATGTCGCGGGCCTCGCGGGCGATGGCCAGGGCCTTGCCGCAGTTGTTGCGCTTCATCATCGAGATGGCCTCGGGCACCCAGGCGCCGGTATCGAGCAGGCGGCCCAGCGCCAGCGCGCCTTCCAGGCCGAGGAAGATCTCGGTCTGCATGTCGGCCAGCTTCTTCTGGACCAGCTGCCGCGAGGACAGCGGCCGGCCGAACAGCATGCGCTCGCCGACATAGTCGCGGGTGGCGTGGAAGCAGAACTCGGCGGCCCCCATGGCGCCCCAGGCGATGCCGTAGCGAGCCTTGTTCAAACAGGAGAACGGGCCGCGCAGGCCTTTCACGCCCGGCAGCAGGTTGGCCTCGGGCACGAAGACGTCGTTCAGGCCGATGTCGCCGGTGATGGAGGCGCGCAGCGACAGCTTGTCGCCGATCTTGTCGGTGGTGAAGCCGTCAAAGTCGCGCTCGACGATGAAGCCGCGGATCTCGCCGTCCAGCTTGGCCCAGACCACCGCCAGATCCGAGATCGGCGAGTTGGTGATCCAGTATTTGGCGCCGTTCAGCTTGTAGCCATTCGGCACGGCCTCGGCGCGGGTCTTCATCGAGGCCGGGTCCGAGCCGCCGTCGGCCTCGGTCAGGCCGAAACAGCCGATCAGCTCTCCGGCCGCCATGCGGGGCAGGAAACGGGACTTCTGCTCATCCGAGCCAAAGGCATAGATCGGGTACATGGCCAGCGAGGACTGAACCGACATGGCCGAGCGATAGCCGCTGTCGACGGCCTCGATCTCGCGCGCGATCAGGCCATAGGCGACGTGGGAGGCGTTCGCGCCGCCGTATTCCTCGGGCAGCATGGCGCCGAGGAAGCCCATCTCGCCCATCTCGGTCATGATCGACCGGTCGAAGGTCTCGTCGCGGAAGGCGGCGACGACGCGCGGCAACAGCTGCTCGCGGGCATAGGAGCGAGCGGCGTCGCGGATCATGCCCTCGTCGTCGGTCAGTCGGCTGTCCATATCCAGCGGGTCATCCCAGCGGAAGGTGCGGGTCGGGGGGGTGCCGTCGGCCATGGAGGCGCTCCTGAATCTGCGGGCGGGTCGCTGATCGGACCTCTTTTTCTGCCCCTGCCGCCGGGGTTTAGGCCAGAACGCGCCGGACGGGTAGAGGGCCGCGCAGACTGCGGCTATGATCCGCGCCATGAGCCGCCTGTTTCACCGTCTGTTCGTCGCCCACCCCCGAGAGGTGGACGAGGGCTATTTCGAACATATGGCCGCCTCGTCGCGGTTCGGGTTTCGCCTGCTGAAGCTGGCGGGGGCTGCATTTCTCCATTCGGTGGTGCCCGGCCTGTGCAAGGCCACGGTCTCGCGCGAGGTCTGCTGCATGGCCGATGAGATGGACAACCGCGCCCGCGAGGCCCGCGAATGCCGCATGCGCGAGGCGGGCGTGTGGGATCCGGGGCTGTAGACAGTGATGAGTGGCGAGTGGCGAGTGGCGAGTGAAAGTAGCGGAGGGCTGATGGCGCGACCGGACGCGGCGCGATGACCGACGACCACGCCCGGGATGGCCTCGCCACTCGCCACTCGCCACCCGCCACTCCGAAAGGTCCTCTGGCGGGCGTTCGCGTTCTGGACCTCAGCCGGGTGCTGGCCGGGCCTTGGGCGACGCAGACGCTGGCGGACCTCGGCGCCGAGGTGATCAAGATCGAGCGGCCCGGGGCCGGGGACGACACCCGCCTGTGGGGCCCGCCCTTCACCACGAAGACCGACGGATCTCGCGGGGATGCGGCCTATTTCCTGTGCGCCAACCGGGGCAAGAAGTCGGTGGCGGTCGATATCGCCACGCCCGAGGGGGCCGAGGCCGTCCGCAAACTGGCCGCGACCCGCGATGTCGTGGTCGAGAATTTCAAGACGGGCGGTCTGAAGAAATACGGGCTGGACTGGCCGTCGCTGAAGGCGATCAATCCCAGGCTGGTCTATTGCTCGATCACCGGCTTTGGGCAGGACGGGCCCGACGCCCACCGGGCGGGCTATGACTATATGATCCAGGCCATGGGCGGGCTGATGAGCGTGACCGGCCAGCCCGATGGGGCGCCGGGGGCCGAGCCGATGAAGGTCGGGGTGGCGGTCGCCGACCTGTTCACCGGTCTCTATGCTTCGAACGCCATTCTGGCTGCGCTCTGGCATGCGCGGGCGACCGGCGAAGGCCAGCAGATCGACATCGCCCTGTTCGATGTGCAGGCCGCCATGCTGGCCAATCAGGCGACCAACTGGTTCGTCTCGGGCAGCGCGCCCACGCGCATGGGCAATGCCCACCCCAATCTGTCACCCTACCAGCCCTTTCCGTGCACGGACGGTATGGTCGTGATCGCGGTCGGCAACGACGGCCAGTTCCGCGCCCTCTGCACCGCCCTCGGGGCGCCCGGCATGGGCACCGACCCCCGCTATGCCACCAATGCCGTGCGGATCGGGAACCGCGCGACCCTGTCGGCCGAGCTGTCGGCGATGACGGCCGGACAGGACATGAAGGGGCTGATGGCGCTGCTGGAGTCGGCGGGCGTGCCCTGCGGCCCGGTCAATACGGTCGATCAGGTGTTCGCCGAGCCGCAGGCGAAGCATCGCGGGCTGGAGGTCCAGCAGACCCGCGCCGATCTGTCGGAACCCGTCCGCACCGTCGCCAGCCCGATCCGCATGTCGGCCACGCCGGTGGCCTATGATCGCCCGCCCCCCGCGCTGGGCGAGCATACAGATGAGGTGCTGGGAGAGGGCTAGGGCACGTAGACGCGAAGATCCGCCAACGATCCGCAAAACCCCAGAAGCCCGGCGAAGAGGGCACTGCCGAGGATCAGGAAGACACCCCACTGTACGAGCGAACGCGACCCGACCACGCCCTGTATGTCGGATTCGTCCAGTTCACCGATCTTGCCTGGCATGGCCTCCACCTGCCACTCGTCATTGTCATCCGGGGTGACGAACTCTCCGGCCCGGGCCCGGCGGGCAATGTCGCGGGCGGCATCGATCTGCTCCGCATAGGCCACCACCCGGATGCCGCCGAGGGCCATCTGAACATGAGGCAGCATGGTGGCCATGTCGCGATCGGGAAGCCAGGCGCGGATGCCGTGCCGGCCCAGCAGGGCGACCAGCAGTTCCGCCTCGGCCACCGTCATAAAGCGGGCGACCTCATACTCCTCGGCCATTCAGCCCCCCGAAATCTTGCCCCTACAGATCCAGCAGGAAGCGTTGCGGATCCTCGAGGTGTTCCTTGATCCGCACAAGGAAGGTCACGGCTTCCTTGCCGTCGACGATGCGGTGGTCATAGCTGAGGGCCAGATACATCATCGGGCGGATCTCGACCTTGCCGTCGATGGCGACGGGGCGCTGGACGATGTTGTGCATGCCCAGAATGCCCGCCTGGGGCATGTTCAGGATCGGCGTCGACATCAGCGAACCATAGACGCCGCCGTTGGTGATGGTGAAGGTGCCGCCTTGCAGCTGGTCCAGCGTCAGGTCGCCGTCGCGGGCGGCGCGGCCCAGATCGCCGATGCCCTTTTCGATGCCGGCCAGCGACAGGACGTCGGCATCGCGCAGCACCGGCACGACCAGACCCTTTTCGGTGCCGACGGCGACGCCGATGTCATAGTGGTTCTTGTAGATGATGTCGGTGCCGTCGATCTCGGCGTTGACGGCGGGCAGTTCCTTGAGCGCCGCGATGGTCGCCTTCACGAAGAAGCTCATGAAGCCCAGCTTGATGCCGTGGTGCTTTTCGAAGGCGTCCTTGTAGCGATTGCGCAGGGCCATGATCGCCGACATGTCCACCTCGTTGAAGGTGGTCAGCTGGGCGGCGGTGTTCTGGGATTCCTTGAGGCGGCGGGCGATGGTCTGGCGCAGGCGGGTCATCTTGACCCGTTCCTCGCGCGGCTGGTCGGCGCGGGGCGGAGCGGCGGCGGGCGCGGCCTTGGCCGGAGCAGCCGGAGCCGCAGCCTGCGGCTGCGAGGCGGCCTTCAGCGCATCGGCCTTGGTGATATTGCCCTTGGGCCCGGTCGCCTGAATGGATTTCGGGTCGAGGTTGTTCTCGGCCACCACGCGCTGGACGGCCGGCGACAGATGGGGGTCATCCGAACCGGAGGCGGCCTTGGCGGGCGCAGCTTCGGACTTGGGCGCGGCCGCGGCAGCCTCGCCCGAGGCGGCGATCTGGCCGATCACCTGACCGGGAGTGACGGTCGAGCCGGCCTCGGCCGAAATGGTCAGGACGCCATCGGCCGGGGCGCTGATTTCCACGGCGACCTTGTCGGTCTCGATCTCGACCAGCAGCTCGTCCTTCGACACCCGGTCGCCGGATTTCTTCTGCCAGGTTCCGACCGAGCCTTCGGCGACGCTTTCGCCCATGGTCGGCACCTGAACGGGGACCGAGGCTTCGCCTCCGGCCTTCGGGGCCTCAGCGGGTTTGGCCTCGGCCTTGGGGGCGGCTTCCCCGGCGGGGGCGGCAGCGCCCTCGGTCACCTTGCCGAGGATGGCGCCCGGGGTGACGGTGTCGCCCTCGGCAAAGGCGATTTCGCCGAGCGTGCCGTCGGCCGGCGAGACGACCTCGAGCGAGACCTTGTCGGTTTCCAGCTCGACCAGCAGCTCATCGCGCTTGACCGGGTCGCCGACCTTTTTCGTCCACTTCGCAATGGTGGCTTCGGCGACGGATTCACCAAGGGCGGGGGTCAGGATATCAGCCATGTCAGTTCCGGTTCCGGATAAGCAGGGGTCAGTTCGGGGTGGCGAGGGCGTCGGCAAGGAAGGCGTCGAGCTCGGCCTTGTGACGGCTCATCAGGCCGGCCGCCGTCGAGGCCGAGGCGGGGCGACCCACATAGCGGGCGCGCTTCGCCTTCACATCGAGCTTGTCGAGCGTCAGTTCAAGCCACGGATCGACAAAGGTCCAGCCGCCCATGTTCTTGGGCTCTTCCTGGCACCAGATCAGTTCGGCGCCGGGGAAGCGGGCGAGTTCGGTCATCAGCGACTTCATCGGCCAGGGATAGAATTGCTCCAGCCGCAGAATGTAGATGTCGTCGACCGGCTTGCCGTCCTTGAAGGCGGCCTCGCGCGCTTCCAGCAGGTCGTAATAGACCTTGCCCGAGCACAGGACGACGCGGCGGATGTCGGCGTCGGGCTTGAGCGTCATACCCGCCACTTCGGGCCGGGTCTGGGCGTCGTCGTGCAGCACGCGGTGGAAGGATGAACCCTCGGCCAGATCGGCAAGCGTCGAGACCGCCTTCTTGTGACGCAGCAGTGACTTGGGCGTCATCAGGATCAGCGGCTTCCTGAACGGCCGGTGCATCTGGCGGCGCAGGATGTGGAAATAGTTGGCCGGGGTGGTGCAGTTTGCGACCTGCATATTCTCTTCGGCGCAGGCCTGCAGGAAGCGTTCGAGGCGGGCGGAGGAATGCTCCGGACCCTGACCTTCATAGCCGTGCGGCAACAGCATGGTCAGGCCGCACATGCGCAGCCATTTGCGTTCGCCCGAGCTGATGAACTGGTCGATGACCACCTGGGCGCCGTTGACGAAGTCGCCGAACTGGGCCTCCCACATCACCAGCGTATTGGGATCGCTGAGGGCATAGCCGTATTCGAAGCCCAGCACGGCCTCTTCCGAGAGGGCCGAGTCGATCACCTCGAAATGGGCCTGGCCGTCGCGCAGATTGTTCAGCGGGACGAAGCGTTCTTCCGTAGTCTGATCAATTATGCCGGAGTGACGCTGGCTGAAGGTGCCGCGCACCGAATCCTGACCCGACAGGCGGACGGGGAAGCCCTCGTCCAGCAGGGTGCCGAAGGCGAGGCTTTCAGCCGTGGACCAGTCCAGATCCTGACCCGACTCGATCATCTGGCGACGACCGTCCAGCACCCGGCGCAGGGTTTTGTGCACATCGATGCTGTTGGGGGCGGTGGTCAGACGGGCGCCGATCTCGCGCAGGCGGGCTTCGGGCACCGCGGTTTCGCCGCGCAGCTCGTCGCCCTCGGGTTTGCCGATGCCGTGCCACTGGCCGTCCAGCCAGTCGGCTTTTTCCGCCTTGAAGGTCTTGCCGGCGTCGAACTCGGCATCGAGGAATTCCTCGAAACGGGCGACCTCCGCCTCAACCTCGTCCGCCGTGATGACGCCCTCGCCGATCAGGCGCTCGGCATACAGTTCGCGCGCCGACTTCTGGGCCCGGATTTTCGAGTACATCAGCGGCTGGGTGAAGGTCGGATCGTCGCCTTCATTGTGGCCGAAGCGGCGGTAGCAGAACATGTCCACCACCACATCCTTGTGGAATTTCTGGCGGAATTCGGTGGCCACCTTGGCGGCGAAGACGACCGCTTCCGGGTCATCGCCATTCACGTGGAAAATCGGCGCCTGGACCATCAGGGCTACATCCGACGGATAGGGCGAGCTGCGGCTGTTCCGCGGGCTGGTGGTGAAGCCGATCTGGTTGTTGACGACGAAATGGATGGTGCCGCCGGTGCGGTAGCCCTTCAGCCCCATCAGGGCGAAACATTCGGCCACGACGCCCTGTCCGGCAAAGGCCGCATCGCCGTGGATCAGCAGGGGCATGACCTTGGTGCGGTCCAGAGCCCATTCGGCCTCGGGCTTGCCGGCATTGGCCTCGCGGATGTCGAAAGCCTGTTTGGCGCGGGCCTTGCCCAGTACCACCGGATTGACGATTTCCAGGTGACTGGGGTTGGCGGTCAGCGACAGGTGGACGGTGTTGTCGTCGAACGACCGGTCCGAGCTGGCCCCCATGTGATATTTGACGTCGCCCGAGCCCTCGATGTCCGACGGCATGGACGAGCCGCCCTGGAATTCGTGGAAGATGGCGCGATAGGGCTTGCCCATCACCGCCGACAGGACGTTCAGGCGACCGCGGTGGGCCATGCCCAGCACGATCTCGTCGACGCCCAGATTGCCGCCGCGCTTGATGACCTGTTCCAGCGCCGGGACCATGGCCTCGCCGCCGTCCAGACCGAACCGCTTGGTGCCGGGGAAGCGCTTGTGCAGGAAGCGTTCGAAGGTCTCGGCCTCGATCAGCTTGTTGAGGATGGCCAGCTTGCCCTCGCGGGTGAAGGCGTTTTCCTCATACTTGTCAGGGCCTTCGATGCGCGCCTGCAGCCAGGATTTCTCCTCCGGCTCGGCGATGTGCATGTACTGGATGCCGATGTGGCCGCAGTAGGTGCGCTTCAGGATCGCCAGAACCTCGCGCAGGGTGCCGGTCTCGAGACCCAGCACACCGTCGAGGAAGATCGGCTTGTCGAGATCGCTCTCGCTGAAGCCATAGAACTCGGGCGTCAGCTCGGGGTTCTGGACCGGCGGCTCCATACCCAGCGGGTCCAGCGTGGCCTGAAGATGGCCGCGCACGCGGTAGCTGCGGATCAGCATCAGGGCGCGGATCGAATCGTGGGCGGCGGCGCGTACGGCCTCGGGGGTGGCGGTCGACGCTGCGGCGGGCGCGGGAGCCGCCGCCGGCGCGGCCTTGCCCGGCTTGCCCGCAGGTTTCGATTCGGGCCAGCGGCCGTCGAACACGCCGGTCTCTTCCGACGGTTCGCCCGCGCCCTTGCGGCCCCAGGCACCGGCTTCGGCCGAGGCCTTTACCGTCGCGGCACTGTCGCGCAGCTGATCGAAGAATGAGCGCCACTCGGCCGACACCGATCCGGGGTCGTCGGCCCAACGGGCATGGAGATCCTCGATAAAGGCGGCATTCGCCCCGTAGAGAAAGCTGGTCTCGGCAAAGACCTGGTTCAGCCGACCGGCATCATCCGCCATCGTGTTCGTCGCAATCCCTTGACCGCGGAGCGGCACGCTCCGTCGGTGACAAGGTCATATACGCACGGTTGGGCGGCGGGTCATGACCGAAAGGGGGCAAAAGCCCGGGAAATTTCGCCTGACGACGAGAAATTTCCCGGTATGGCCCCGCTTCAGCCCTTGAGGACCTGGGTCAGGGTCGTGCCGAGGCGGGCGGGCGACGGCGAAACCGTAATGCCCGCGGCCTCCATGGCGGCGATCTTGGACTCCGCATCGCCCTTGCCGCCCGAGACGACCGCGCCGGCGTGGCCCATGGTGCGGCCCTTGGGCGCAGTGCGACCGGCGATGAAGCCGACCATGGGCTTCTTGCGGCCCTTCTTCGCCTCATCGATCAGGAACTGGGCGGCATCTTCCTCGGCTGCGCCGCCGATCTCGCCGATCATGACGATCGATTCGGTCGCGTCGTCCGCGAGGAACATCTCGAGGACATCGATGAATTCGGTGCCCTTGACCGGGTCGCCGCCGATGCCGACCGCCGTGGTCTGGCCCAGGCCCTCATTGGTGGTCTGGAAGACGGCCTCATAGGTCAGGGTGCCCGAGCGCGAGACGATGCCGACCGAGCCCTTCTTGAAGATCGAGCCGGGCATGATGCCGATCTTGCACTCTTCGGGGGTCATGATGCCGGGGCAGTTCGGGCCCAGCAGGCGCGAGGACGACCGGTCCAGACGGGCCTTGACCCGCACCATGTCGGCGACCGGAATGCCTTCGGTGATGCAGACGATGAAGGGCACCTCGGCCTCGATGGCCTCAATGATGGCGTCCGCGGCCCCGGCCGGCGGCACATAGATGACGCTGGCATCGGCACCGGTCGCGTCGCGGCCCTCGGCCACAGAGGCGTAGATCGGCAGGCTCTCGCCCTCCGACCCGTGCCAGATCTCGCCGCCCTTCTTGGGGTGGACGCCGCCGACCATCTTCGTGCCGAAATAGCGCAGCGCCTGTTCGGTGTGGAAGGTGCCGGTCTTGCCGGTCAGCCCCTGGACGAGGACGCGGGTGTCTTTGTTGACGAGGATGGACATGGTTGACCTGGGTTCAGTAGCCGCGGCGCGGCAAGTAGGGGTTCGGGGAGAAGGATCGCGGTCCGTTAGCGGGGCTGGGGCCGCATATACATGACCATGATGACGCCGTTGGAGTCGCCGGTCATGACGATGCGCATGTCATCGCCCGCGGCCAGTTCGAGCAGGGCGTCCTCGCCCAGATCCGGGGCAATGGCGACCTTGCGACCGCCCTCGATCGTGTAGGGATAGCCACGCAGTTCACCGGAGCTCATCTCGGCGTTCGGCGTCATGCCCAGCCAGTCCGCGACGGCCCCGTCGACGGCGGCATAGTCGCCGGGCGCCACACCCACGGCACAGACAGCCAGATACAGCTCGCCGCCGTCGGTCAAGATGCCCTGCCCCTCGGTCATGTCGCCGGTCATGGCGATCTGGATGCCGTCACCGGCAAACAGCATGCGCGCCTGCATATTCTCGAAGGGGGCGTCTGCGCCCATCATTTCGGCCGGCAGCACGTCCCAGCCGGCGGCGTCCAGTTTGGCCATGGCGGCCGACGCCTGACCATCGGTCTCGACACAGGTCGACTGGAAAAGAGCCAGGTGCGGATCCACCGCCTGGGCCTGGGCCACGGCGGGGGCCAGGGCAAGGGCCACGGCGGTGGCGGCGAGGAACTTCAGAGACATTGCTAGACTCGTCGAAAAGATGGGACGTCGTCCCGGATTGAAGGCGCTCAGGAAACGAGGGTGGGCTCTCTTGTCATATACGCAATCGAGAGTATGCGCCGCTCGGGAATATAGGTAACCATCATGGTCTGGCCTCCGGGGCCGTCGGACCAGACATGCACTTCCTCTGTAGGCGGCAAGGCAGACACCACGTCAACTGCAACCAGTCCCATCTCCGCGACTAGAACCTCGACCGCAGGAAGCCAGCCGTCACCGATGTCGCTCGACGTGACCGTGCAGGCGACGCCGTTCACGTCAGGCTCGTCCGGACGAAGGGGTGTGCTTGAGAGGGTTATCAGAGCGTCTCCCGCCTGAAAGCCCGCGAACCAACCCTCGGGTGCGGGCAAAGGCGTTGCGAGCGGAGTGGGTCGCCAGCGGCGCTCCCGGCCGAGGCGTTCGAAAGCCTCTTTCTGCATTCCGGTCCCGACGCACGCTTCGCGCACCAGCTGCGTGGCGGCGTCGCCGGGCTGGGGCGTCGCCAACGCTATCCCGGCACTCAGAACGAGCCCCGCGAGCATCACCCGACCGCCTTGACGATCTTCTGGGCGGCGTCGTCGAGGTCGTCGGCGGCGGTGATGGCGAGGCCGGATTCGTTGAGGATCTTCTTGCCTTCATCGACATTGGTGCCCTCGAGGCGGACGACCAGCGGCACCTTGAGGCCCACCTCTTTCACGGCGGCGACCACGCCCTCGGCGATCACGTCACAGCGCATGATGCCGCCGAAGATGTTGACCAGAATGCCCTCGACGCGCGGGTCGGCGGTGATGATCTTGAAGGCCGCCGCGACCTTTTCCTTGGAGGCGCCGCCGCCGACGTCACAGAAGTTGGCGGGCTCTTTTCCATACAGCTTGATGATGTCCATGGTCGCCATGGCCAGACCGGCGCCGTTGACCATGCAGCCGATGTTGCCGTCCAGAGCGACATAGGCGAGGTCCCATTTCGAGGCCTCGATCTCCTTGGGGTCTTCCTCGGTCTCGTCGCGCAGGGCCAGGATGTCCGGGTGGCGGAACAGGGCGTTGCCGTCGAAGCTGACCTTGGCGTCCAGCACGCGCAGGCGGCCGTTTTCCATGACGATCAGCGGATTGATCTCCAGCATCGACATGTCGGTGTCGAGGAAGGCCTTGTAGAGGATCGGGAACAGGGTCTTGCCGTCCTCGGCGGCCGCGCCATCCAGCTTCAGAGCCGCGTTCAGCGTGGCGACGTCGGCTTCGGTGACGCCCGCTTCGGGGTCGATGACGATGGTCTGGATTTTTTCCGGCGTGTCGTGGGCGACGGCCTCGATGTCCATGCCGCCCTCGGTCGAGACGACGAAGGCGACGCGGCCGTGCTGACGGTCGACCAGCAGGGAGCAGTAGAGCTCGCGGTCGATATCGGCGCCGTCCTCGATGTAGAGGCGGTTGACCTGTTTGCCGGCGTCGCCCGTCTGGGCGGTGACCAGGGTGTTGCCCAGCATTTCGCGAGCGTGGGCCACGGCCTCCTCGACCGATTTGGCCAGACGGACGCCGCCCTTGGCGTCAGCGCCCAGTTCCTTGAACTTGCCCTTGCCCCGGCCACCGGCGTGGATCTGGGACTTCACGACATAGAGCGGACCGGGCAGCGACCGGGCGGCAGCCTCGGCCTCGTCCGCAGACGTGATGGCCACGCCCGCCGCAACCGGCGCGCCAAAGCCCTTCAGAACCTGCTTGGCCTGATACTCGTGAATATTCATGGAAACCGTCGCGTCCGCTGATGGGGAGGGGTGCGAGGCTTATAGGCTCCGCCCGTTCGCAGGCGCAACAGGCGGAGCCGGGTCAGGTGTCAAAGGATCAGTCGATCCAGTCCTTCCTGAGGGTGCGCGAGGCGCCGATCAGCAGCACCGCCGCCAGCACATAGAAGCCCATGCCGGTGTAGATGGCCCAGCGCAGGCTTTCCTCGCCGAACTGCGGCGCCAGCAGATCGCTCATCCAGCCGAAATAGTAGAAGCCCACGGCAATGCCGAGCAGGTTGTTGATCAGCAGGAACAGCGCCGAGGCGGTCGAGCGCATCGGGGCCGCGACCAGATTCTGGATGGAGGCCGTGATCGGTCCCAGCCACGCGAGGTTGAGGCCGGTGGGGATGATGAAGATCAGGAAGGCCACGATCAGCGACTGGGCCCGCGTGCCGCCGTCCGCGAAGATCTGGGCGATCAGCCAGTCAGAATTCATCGCCAGGATGAAACAGGGGGCCGATATCAGAAAGGCAATGGCTGGCACCAGCGGATAGGCGCCCTTGCCGCGATGGGCCAGTTTGTCGGCGATCATGCCGCCCAGCCAGATGCCCAGGGTGCCGCCGATCAGGGCGATGCCCGAATAGTACCAGCTGACCTCGCGCAGGGTCAGGTCAAAGCTGCGCATGAAGAACAGGGGCAGCCATCCGGCCACGCCGTATCCGCAGACGGACGAGGAGGCCGCACCCAGCGCCAGCAGCCAGAAGCTCTTCTTCTTGATGACGATCGAGGCCGTGGACCGGGCGATCATCAGGGAGATGCCGATCACCAGCGCCAGCAGAGCGGCAAAACCGAGCACCATGGCGTTGCCGAGGGCGATCAGGCCGAAATGATTGAGGGCCGCGAGCGCCATCAGACCGGCGCCGAGCCCCAGCATGATGAGCGAGGCCGTGCGTCCGACCGCCGACGAGGCCGCAGGCGGATGGGAGGCCACAGCAGCGGCATCGGCCGGGGCCGCCGGATTGACCGGACGCGGCACATCCGTCGCGCCGCGCTTCGGATCCTTGACCGTCAGGCGCAGAACCGGCGCGACCAGCAGGCCCAGCAGGCCGACCACGATGAAGGCCGTCCGCCAGCCGTACTCGGCCGCCAGCAGGCCGCCGACCAGGGTGCCGGCCGCCGTACCCAAGGGAATACCAAAGGCGAAACCCGCCAGGGCGCGTGCCCGCTGATGCGGCGGGAAATAGTCCGCAACGAGGGAATAGGCCGGGGCCACGCCGCCGGCCTCACCGACGCCGACGCCCATGCGGTACAGGAACAACTGACCATAGGACCCCGCCACCCCGCACAGGGCGGTGAAGCCGGACCAGACCGTCAGGGCGCCGGTCATGATCCAGACGCGGCTGTAGCGGTCCGCCAGCCAGGCGAGGGGAATGGCCAGGGTGGAATAGACCGAGGCAAAGGCGATGCCGCCCAGCAGGCCGAACTGGCTGTCGGTCAGGCCAAACTCTTCCTTCAGGGGCGCGGCCAGAATGCCGATGATCTGCCGGTCCAGAAAGTTCAGCATGTAGACGAAGATCAGGATCGCCAGAACGTAGAAGCGATAACCCGGGCTGGCAGGCTTCTCAGCGCCGGGCGTGGTGGCTTCAGTCATGACGGTTCCCCCTGGTGGTCTTGATGCCGGGCGGAACGGTAGCGCCCCCGGTCCTGCATGCAAAAGAAAAAGGGCGGCGGTCCGCCTGGAACCGCCGCCCGGATAGGTATCAGACGTTCAATGGCCGAAGCCGGATCAGAACTTGACCTGGATCGAGGCCGTCACGGTCTGCGGCGGGCCGTAGTAGCCGATGACCGAGTCGTTGAAGAGGGCGCCCGGGAAGTTGTAGCCACCCACGCGGTATTCTTCATCGGTCAGGTTCTTGCCGAACAGGCCGAGGCTCCAGCGCTCGCTGGGAGCGGTCCAGATCAGCGACAGGTCGACCAGCGCATAGGCCTCCTGGTCCAGGATCGGGTTCGGGAACTCGAACATGCTGAAGTCGCCGCGATAGCTGACCGAGGGGGTGACGACCAGTTCGCCGCCCGCCACATCACCGCGCCAGGTCAGACCGAAATAGCCGGTCCATTCCGGAGCGTTCTGCAGGACGACCAGATCCGAGATGTCCTCATAGGCCATGGTCGTCAGATTGTAGCGCAGGAACTCGTCGAACTCGCTGTTCAGATAACCGACGGCGAAGTTGGCCGTCAGGTTCTCGGTCAGGAACAGGGAGCCTTCGAACTCCGCCCCGTACAGGGTCGACTGGCCGACGTTGTCGACGAAGCTGGCAATGCCGGCGATCGCCGGAACCTGGGTGGTGACCTGCTGGTCTTCGTACTGGTTGTAGAAGACCGACGAGCTGAACGACAGCGGACCAGCGCGCCCCTTGAGACCGATCTCATAGCTGTCGACCGTTTCGGAATCATAGCCATTGACTGTATCCGGTGTCAGGATGGCGTCGCCGCGCATGTCGAAGCCGCCGGACTTGAAGCCCGAGGACCAGGAGGCATAGCCCGTAATGGCGTCGGAGAAGTCGTACGACAGGGCGACCCGCGGCGAGATGTCATCAAAGGTGCGCTCATTGGTGTAGTCGCTGCGCACAAGCAACGGGGCGCGGACGGCCCCGCCGAGCAGCGGGGACCGGGTCGCGCCGAGATAGTTGGCGCGGAACACGGTGCCGGTCTTGCTGTCCTCGGTGTAGCGGATGCCGAGGCCCAGGTGCAGACGCTCGGTCAGGTCCAGGTTTACGTCGGCGAACAGGGCGACACTTTCGGTTTCGACCACACCGCCGGTACCAATCACGATGCCGAGGTTGCCGAGAATGGTGTCAAAGGCGCCTTCGGCCGAGGCGTCCAGATAGAAGACGCCGAACACGCCCTGGATCCGGTCATAGTTGAACTGGAACTGGAACTCCTGGGTGAACTGGTCGTCGGCATAATAGGCCGGGATATCCAGCGTCGGGGCCGGCGTGTTGTCGAAGTCGATGACCGTGTCGGTGCGGCCTTCGCGCCATGCGGTGATCGCCTTGAAGCTCCAGTGCTCGCTGACGTCGACCTGGCCGGTGAAGGACAGGCCTTCGCTTTCGACCGAGTTTTCGTCGCCGATTCCGGCAAAGGTGTCATAGACGCTGTCCGGCGAGCCGGCGCCCGGTCCGACGCCGGCCACTTCGCGGTGGCCGTGGCGGGGGTTGGAATCATCCTGGGTGCGGTCATAGGCGAGGCGGAAGAAGACTTCGTCGCGCGGGGTGAACTCGGCGCTCACGCGGAAGGCGGTGACGTCCTTGTCATAGTGTTCGGCGCCGGTGTTCAGGTTCGAACCATAGCCGTCGCGCGTCAGGCTGGCGAAGGCACCGCCGATGCGGAAGCTGTCGCTGAGCGGCACGCTGCCCGAGGCGATCAGATCGACCTGGTTGTAGCTGCCATAGGCGCCCCGGATGGTGGCCTCGGCGTCCTGCGACAGGCGCGAGGTCACATACTTGATGGCGCCGCCGACGGTGTTGCGGCCGTACAGCGAGCCCTGCGGGCCGCGCAGGACCTCGATGCGCTCGATGTCGAAGATGTCGAGCACGGCCGCCTGCGGACGGGCGACATAGACGTCATCGACATACAGGCCCACGCCGGGCTCGAAGCCCCACAGCGGGTCCTGCTGGCCGACGCCGCGGATGAAGGAGATCAGGGTCGAGTTGGAGCCGCGGGCGACCTGGACGGTGGCGTTCGGCGTCTGCTGCTGCAGGGTGGTGATGTCGGTCGCGCCGGTCTCTGCCAGCCGCTCGGACGACAGGGCGGTTACGGCAACCGGCACGTCCTTCAGCTGTTCGTCGCGGCGACGGGCCGTGACGATGATCTCATCCAGCGAGGTGACGGCCGGATCTTGCGCCGGTGCCTCCTGGGCGATGGCGGTGACGGACAGCGCGCTCCAGGCGGCCCCCGCCAGAAGGACGGTCTTTACGAGTCTGTTCATTTGAAGCCCCAATCTCTGTTTCCAACCCAGGACGCTTTTATTCAGCGTTCAATGATTTTCCGCAGACTGACCCCGTTTTTGCCGATCTGTCAAACGGCCACGCCTGTCGGGGCGCGGAATTCAAGCGGGGCTGTGGCAGGAATACATACCCTCCGAGGGCCGCATGATGCGTGATTGCCGGACGGGGACGGGGCGACTAGCCTTGTCGGCATGAGCAAGATCACCGCGCCGCCGGCCCCCGGCCTGCCCGCCGAGAGCGGACGCGCAGGCCGGGCCGAGACCACCGCCAAACGCGGCCGCCCGTCCAAGAGCCAGGGCGGTCGGAATGGCGAAACGCGCGACTCCATTCTGGATGCCGCCGAGGACCTGTTCTCCAAGCACGGCTTTTACGGGGTGACGATCCGCGAGGTCGCGCGCGAGGCGGGCGTCGACACGGCCCTGGTCCACTATTATTTCGGGGCCAAGCGCGACCTGTTCGATGCCGTCTTCCTGCGCCGGGCCGAGGTCTGGAACAATGAACGGGTCGAGGCGATCAATCGCTATGCGCGCGAGAACGAGGGCACGATGACGCTGGAGGGCCTGCTTGAGGCCTTCCTGAGGCCGCCCTTCCAGTGGTCGCTGAAGGGCGGGCCGGGGTGGAAGCACTATTCCGCCCTTGTGGCCCAGACCAATGCCAATCCGACTTTCGGCGGCGAGACCATGGCGCGCTATTTCGACCCGTCGATCCGGCGGCTGATCGATCTGCTCCGGGTCGTTTTGCCCGAGGCCAGCGATGCGGATCTCTACTGGGGCTGGCACAATCTGTCCGGGGCCCTGACCCTGACGCTGGGCGAGACGGGGCGGCTGGACCGGCTGTCGGGGGGTCTGTGCCAGTCCGGTGATCTGGACAGCGCCTGCGACTATATGGTGCGGTTCGCCTCTGCCGGGTTTCGGGCCGTCAGCAAGCCGAGAGACTAGGCGGCCTCAGGCTCTACCGGCGCGGCATCCTTGCCTTTGGCCTTGCCGGCCTTTTTGCCGGACTTTTTGGACGCAGCCTTTTCAGCCTTTTGCGCGGCCTTCTCGGCCTTGCGCAGCTCTTTCAACCGCTTCTTCTCGGCGCGCACGGCGGCGATGGCATCTTCAGGGGCCGCATCGGCGGCGCCGGCCAGCTCAGCCAGGATTTCGAGGAAGGTCTCGCGGCGCCCCTTGGGCAACAGGGCCATGATCTGACGGTCGGCTTCGACGACGCGCGGACGGGCGTCAGCCAGCGCCGCCTCGCCTTCGGGCGTCAGGCGCACGGCCATGGCGCGCGCATCGAGCGTCGAACGCTCGCGCGACAGAAGTCCGCGTTGGGCCATGCGGGCCACCAGATCGGCGAGGGTCGAACGATCGATGCCGGTCGCCTTGACCAGATCGGTCTGGGTCAGGCCGGAACGCAGCGAAACGGCCTCGAGCACGGCGAACTGGCGCTGGGTGAGGCCGTCGGAGCCGACTTCGCGCGAATAGATGTCGAGGGCGAGCTGCAGGGCCCGGTGGATCAGATGGCTGGGCGATTCCGCGAGGGAGCCGGCCTCGCGGGCCTTCTTGCCGGACTTCACCATGACCGATCGATTCCCCTGACACACCTCAATGCGGACAGGGCTATCAGGGCCGCTTTACGCTTTCGCGACGGCTGCGCGACATTTCTTCCGTCTGCACCCCGGCTGTTCAGGGCGCCGCATTGGGCCCGGGCGGCGGGGTCGCTGACTCCTCCCCGGTCTCAGGCTGAAGATTGCGAACGATCAGCGGCAGGTTGCTGAGCCCGAACACGGACGAGGCGATCCACAGTACGCCCCGGAAACTGACCCAGACATCGGCCGGATCGACGCTGTCATAGCCCAGCTGGTCGGTCGCCCAGCCGACGAGGGCCTCGCTGCGCACGGCCTCGTTGACGAGGGCGACGGCGGCGAAGAACAGGCCGTAGCGCACGGTCAGGATCTTCCATGCCCGGTCGTTGATCGGGATGACGGTGCCGAGCAGCGCCTTGAGCGGCTGCTTGCCCATCCTCAGTCCACCCAGCAGCAGGATCGACAGGCTGAGGTTCAGAATGGTGACCTTAAGCTTCACCCACAGATCGTCCTGGGTCAGCAGGGTCAAAAGACCGAAGACAAGGGCAAAACCACCGACGATCAGCGGCATCAGCGCCAGCCGTCGTTCGACGACCAGTCCCACGGCCACGGCGATGGCCGCACCGCCCACGAGAAACCAGGTGGCCTGGACCAGGGCTTCGTCGCCCTCGAGGCCGTTCAGGCGATAGACGAGGAAGGCCCCGGCAAACGCGACCAGGGCGCCGAAGTCGACAGCCTGGCGGATCCAGGCGGGAGGCGCGGCGCGTTCAGTCATGCTGTGACCTCCAGTCCGACGAGAGACCGGGCAAAGGCGTCGGCGTCAAACGGTTGCAGGTCCTCGATGCCTTCGCCCACGCCGATCAGCTTGATCGGGGCATCCGACGCCTGGGCCACGGGCACCAGAACGCCACCGCGCGCCGTGCCGTCCAGCTTGGTCATGACCAACCCGGACACATAGGCCGTCCGGCCAAAGATCTTTTCCTGCTCCAGGGCATTGCGGCCCACGGTGGCGTCGAGCACCAGCAGGGTCTCATGCGGGGCCTCCGGATCGACCTTTTTCAGGACCCGCACGATCTTGAGCAGTTCGTCCATCAGGGCCGATTTGTTCTGCAGCCGCCCGGCCGTGTCGATCAGGACGACATCATAGCCCTCGGCCCGGGCGCGGGTCAGGGCGTCGAAGGCCAGACCGGCGGGATCGGCGCCGTCGCGGCGGCTCTCAAACGTGGCCCCGGCCCGCTCGGCCCAGACCTTCAGCTGTTCGCGGGCGGCGGCGCGGAAGGTGTCGCAGGCCACGACCATGACCTTGGCCCCCTGACCGGTCAGGTCAGCGGCGATCTTGCCCAGCGTCGTGGTCTTGCCCGAGCCATTGACCCCGACGAACAGGGTGACGAAGGGGCGGGGGCCGTTCAGCGGCTCATAGCGGGCCTCATGCGAGCGCAGCTCATCGGCCACGGCCTCGGCCAGCGCCGTCTTGACCTCGACCTCTGACGCCCCCGCCCCGAAGCGCAACTCCCGGAACCGTTCGACGATCCGGTCGGTCGCGGCCGGGCCCAGATCGCTTTCCAGCAGATGCTCTTCCAGCTGTTCCAGGGCGGTCTCGCTGAGCGGTTCCCGGACGAAGGTGGAGACCACCTGTTCGGTCATCTGGCGCGAGGACCGGGACAGTCCGTCGCTCAACCGCTGCAACCAGCCTTTTTTCGGTGCGTCATTCATGGGGTCCGCTTTAGCGGTCGCCGCCGTCAGCGTCACCTGTGACACGAAGAAACCGCATCTTGGGGACTGCGCCCTATATGTGCGACAAGGCGGCGGTCGGCGCCCAGATGCGCCCTCGGCGCGCTCCCGGATGGATTGATGGCCCAGACACATCCTTTCTACAGCCCCGCGACCCACGGCTTTGTGCGCGTGGCGGCGGCGACGCCTGTCGTCCACCCGGCCGATCCGAAGGCCAATGCGGACGAGCATATCCGGCTGATTGGACAGGCAGCCGAACAGGGCGTGGACCTGATCGTCTTTCCCGAGTTGAGCCTGAGCGGCTATGCGCTGGATGACCTGCACATGCAGGGCGCGCTGCTGGATGAGGTGGAGCGGCAGGCCCTGCGACTGGCCGACGCGACCGAAGACGTGGCGATCACGGTCGTCGTTGGAGCCCCCGTCCGACACGCCGAGCGCCTCTACAACTGTGCTGTCGTTGTGGCCGGTGGCCGGGTGATCGCCGTGGTGCCGAAAACCTATCTGCCCAACTATCGCGAATATTACGAGAAGCGCTGGTTCGCACCGGCCGCCGATGACCTGTCGTCGGACGTGCCGCTGATGCTGGGCGATGAAGTCGTCCCCTTCGGAACGGACCTGCTGTTCGAGGCGGAGAACCGTCCCGGCTTCGTGTTCGGCGTGGAAATCTGCGAGGACTTCTGGGCGCCGCTGCCGCCCTCGACCCGTCAGGCCATGGCGGGGGCGCGCATCCTGCTGAACCTGTCGGCCTCCAACATCGTGATCGGCAAGGCCGACGAGCGCGCCATGCTGTGCGCCAGCCAGTCGGCGCGCGCCATGGCCGCCTATGTGTTTACGGCCTCCGGCTGGGGCGAGAGCACCACCGACCTGGCCTGGGACGGTCAGGCCACGGTCCATGAGCTGGGCGCGAAGTTGGCCGAGGGAGAGCGTTTCGGTCTGAACGGCGGGCTGACGATCTGCGACGTCGATGTGGACCGCATCGGACAGGATCGCCTGCGCAACGGGACCTTTGCCGACTGCGCCCGTCGTGAGTTGGGCACGGCCGGGTTCGACCGGGTGCTGTTCGAGGCCCGTGAGGCCGCACCGACCGACCTGATCCGCCCCCTCGACCGCTTCCCCTTCGTGCCGGACGATCCCGCGCGGCTGGACCGCGACTGCTATGAGGCGTTCAACATCCAGGTCCAGGGCCTGATGAAGCGGATGGTGGCGACCGGGTCAAAGACGGTGGTGATCGGCATCTCGGGCGGGCTGGATTCGACCCAGGTCCTGCTGGTGGCCTGCCGCGCCTTTGACCGGCTGCAGCTGCCGCGCGCCGGCATCCGCGCGTACACCATGCCGGGCTTTGCCACTTCGGAAGGGACGAAATCAAACGCCTGGGCGCTGATGAACGCGCTGGGGGTGACGGGCGCAGAACTCGACATTCGCCCGGCCGCCCAGCGGATGCTGGCGGACATCGGCCATCCGGCGGCGGACGGTCAGCCGGTGCACGACATCACCTATGAGAATGTGCAGGCGGGCCTCAGAACCGACTATCTGTTCCGGCTGGCCAATCAGCACAACGGCTTCGTCATCGGTACGGGCGACCTGTCGGAACTGGCGCTGGGCTGGGCGACCTATGGCGTCGGCGATCATATGAGCCACTATGGCGTCAACTCAGGCGTGGCCAAGACCCTGATCCGGCACTTGATCCGCTGGGTGGCCGACCGCGAACTGGTCGGCGCCGAGGCGACGCCGGTGCTGAAGGCCATTCTCGACACCGAAATCTCGCCCGAACTGGTGCCGGCGAAGGACGGCCAGATCCAGTCGACCGAGGCGACGGTCGGCCCCTATGCGTTGAACGACTTCTTCCTGTTCCATTTCAGCCGCTACGGCATGGCGCCGTCCAAGATCGCCTTCCTGGCCCATCAGGCGTGGAAGGATGCCGCCAGCGGCCACTGGCCGGTCGGCACGCCGGAAGACGAGAAGGTCGAATACGATCTGGAGACGATCGTCTTCTGGCTGCGGAAATTCATCGTGCGCTTCTTCCAGACCAGCCAGTTCAAGCGCTCGGCCCTGCCGAACGGGCCCAAGGTGGTGACGGGCGGCTCGCTGAGCCCCCGCGGTGACTGGCGTGCGCCCTCGGACGTCTCGGCCCGGGTGTGGCTGGATGAGCTGGATGCCCATGTGCCGGTCAAGGCTTCAACGAAAGACCCGACATGAGCGAGACCCCGACCCGCGACTCCAACGGCAATGAGCTGGCGGACGGCGACAGCGTCACCCTGATCAAGGACCTGAAGGTCAAGGGATCAGGCGGGGTCACGCTGAAGCGCGGCACCATGGTCCGTAAGATCCGTCTGACCGGAGACCCCGATGAGATTGAGGCCAATGTCGACAAGGTAAAGGGCCTCGTGCTGCGCACCGAGTTCGTCAGGAAGGCCTGAGCCTTCTTCGCTCAGGGCACGTCCGACAGGAATTCGAAGATCGCCGCCCGGGCTGCCAGTTCGTCCAGCATGGGCGCGTGGCCGATGCCGGGGACCTCGACATAGTCCATCTTGGGTGCACGCTTTCGCATTTTGGCGGCAATTCCGGCGCTGAGCAGGTCCGAGGTCTCGCCGCGCACCAGCAGGGTCGGGCGCGCCTTGGCCAGACGTCCGAACATGGGCCACAGATTAGGCACGAGCGCCTTGTCGCCCGCAGCCCGGATCGGCACCGAGATGTCCGGATCATAGTCGAGTACCGGCGTGCCTTCGGTGCCCTCGCGGAACACACGCCGGGCAAAGGCGGCCCAGTCCTCCGGCCCATAATGGGGGAAGGCGACGCCATTGGTCTTTTCGACATAGGCGGCGGCGGCCTCCCACGTGGGCGTATCCACCGGCGTTCCGGTATAAGCGGCGATGCGGGCGAGACCGGCCTTGTCCACCTCGGGGCCGATGTCGTTCAGAATGGCGGCGGCAATGACCTTTGACCGCAGGGCCGAGACCGCCATGGTGATCAGTCCGCCCATGGAAGTGCCCAGAAACACGGCCCGCTCGATCCCCGTCTGGGACAACAGCGCCAGTACATCCTTGGCATAGGTCGCCGGCTGATAGGTCATGGGGTCCGGCGCCCGGTCCGAGCGGCCCCGCCCGCGCACATCAACAGCCAGCACTCGCCGTCCGCCCTGGGCCAGCAGGGTGGCGATGCCGTGAAAGTCCGCCGAGTTGCGGGTCAGGCCGTGGATGGCGATGACCGGCAGGCGCGCCTGACCGTCGGCCCCCGCATAGTCACGCGCATAGAGGTCCAGCCCGTCCTCGGAGGTGAAGAGGCGCTCGGCATAGGTCCGGGTCTCGGTCATGGTCAGGGCTCCGACAGGCTGGGTATTTCACCCCATGTAGAATTTATGCCTCAGATCGCCAGCAGGTCGCGAACGAAATCGTCGAGATTTCCACCGTCGAACAGAAAGCCCGGGATACCGGCTCTGCGCGCGGCCTCCATGTCGCTGGGCCGGTCGCCGATCATGAAAGCGCGCTTCGGATCAATGCCGTGGTCGGCGATAGCCCGGTTGATCATGCCGGGATTGGGCTTGCGGTCCGGGTGGTCCGGGTGGCGCCAGGCGGGATCGACCGCCTCGGCATGGTAGGGACAGGCATAGACCGCCCCGATGCGGGCGCCCTTTGCCGCCAGTCGCCGCACGATCAGGTCGTTGAACGCCTCCATCTGGCCGTGGCTGAACATGCCGCGCGCCACGCCGGACTGGTTGGTCACAATCACCACCAGATAGCCGAGAGCATTCAGCCGCCGTACAGCTTCCGCTGCGCCGGGCACAAAGGCCAGCTGGTCCTCGCGGTGCGGATAGCCGACATCGTCGATGAGGACGCCGTCACGGTCGAGAAACACGGCCGCATGGCCGGCGGACGCCGGTACTGAAATCACATCGTCTCCCGGATCAGGTCAGGGGGTTGTGTCCGCGAACGGACATTGAGGTCGCCCTGATTAGGGCGCATCGTAAGAAGCCGCAACGCGAAGTGACCGTCCCCCGTTTGGTCAGAAGGGCGCGTGCTTGCTATGGCGCGGCCCCAGACGCGGGATCAACCCGCCGCACAGGAAGACTGAGACCCATGAGCATCGCCTTCATCGACCTGCAGGCCCAGCGCCGTCGCCTCGGCGGAAAGATCGAAGCCGCCGTCATGGCCGCCGTGGAAAGCGGCGCCTGGGTCATGGGCCCGCCGGTTCGCCAGTTCGAGGACGAGCTGGCCGCCTTCGGTCAGGCCAAACATGCGCTGGGCTGCGCCAATGGCACCGACGCCCTGGTCCTGCCGCTGATGGCCTGGGGCCTGCGCACCGGCGACGCGGTGTTCGTGCCCAGCTTCACCTTCACCGCCACGGCCGAGGTGGTGCCGTGGCTGGGCTGCACGCCGATCTTCGTCGATGTCGATCCGAAGACCTACAATATGGATCCGCAGAAGCTGGAGGCCGCGATTGAGGCCGTGAAGGCCGAGGGCAGGCTGAGGCCGCGCGTGGTCATCGCCGTCGACCTGTTCGGCCAGCCCGCCGACTATCCGGTGATCCGCGCCATTTGCGACCGCCATGACATGAAGCTGATCTCGGATTCGGCGCAGGGGTTCGGCTGTACGCTGAATGGTGTCCATCCGCTGAAGTGGGCCGACATCACCACCACCAGCTTCTTCCCGGCCAAGCCGCTGGGCTGTTACGGCGACGGCGGGGCGGTGCTGACCGACGATGCCGATCTGGCCGAGGAGATGGATTCCCTGCGCGTGCACGGCAAGGTCGTGGCCAAGGACATGCAGGGCCGGAGCTTTGATCACGACCCGAAATATCTGGCCATGCGGATCGGCATGAACTCGCGGCTCGACACCCTCCAGGCGGCCATCCTGATCGAAAAGCTGAAGGTCTTCCCGGAAGAGATCGAATGGCGGAACCGCATCGCGGCCCGCTATAATGAGCACCTCGCTCCCCATGTCGCGGCCGTACCGCATGTGATCAAGGGCGGCGTCTCGGTCTGGGCCCAGTACACGATCGAGCACGACGACCGCGCGGGCCTGATCGACCATCTGAAAGCCGAGGGCGTGCCGACCGCTGTCTATTATCCGGTGCCCATGCATATGCAGCCCGCCTATCAGCGCTTCCCGCAGGGAGCAGGCGGTCTGCCCGTCACCGAGCGCCTCAAGGACCGGGTGCTGAGCCTGCCCATGCATGCGGATCTGGACGAGGCCACCCAGGATCGCGTCATCGCCGCCGTCGCCAGCTACAAGGGATAAGTCCGATGCAAGTTCTGCAGATTGGCGTGGCTGGTGCCGGGGTCATGGGCCGCAACCATGCCCGGGTGCTGACCGACATCCGCGATGTCGAGCTGACCCATGTGTTCGACCCCGATGCGGTGGTCGCCAAGGGTGTGGCCGAGGCCTATGGCGCCATGCCCGTGACCAGCGCCGAGGCCTTTGTCGAGGCGGGTCTGGATGCGGCCGTGATCGCCACGCCCAACCGCACCCACGCCGATCTGGGCGTGGCCCTGCTGGAACGCGGGGTCCATGTGCTGGTCGAAAAGCCGATTGCCGCGACGGTCGAGGATGCCCAGCGGCTGATCGATGCGGCCAAGGCCAATGACCGGGTGCTGATGGTCGGTCAGGTCGAGCGCTTCAATCCGGCGGTCGAGGCGGTCAAGCGCGCCATTGCCGACGAGGACGTCATCTCGATCCAGATCACCCGCGTCGGCCCCTTCCCGCCCCGCATGGGCGAGGTGGGCGTAGTCATCGATCTGGCCGTGCACGACATCGACATCATCCGTCACCTGACCGACAGCGAGATTGTCGAGGTCCAGCCGCAGCTGGCCCGCACCAAGGCAGAGCGCGAGGACACCGCCCTGCTGCAGTTCCGGCTGGCCAACGGCACCATCGCCCACATCACCACCAACTGGGTGACGCCCTACAAGACCCGCACCCTGCAGGTCGCGACCAAGGCCAAGTTCGTTGTGGCCGATCTGATGACGCGTCAGGTGACCGAATATTTCGGCCAGCAGCCCGACGGCACCTATTCCACGCGCGGCGTCCATAGCTGGCCCAACGAGCCGCTCAAGAAGGAGCTGGAAGCCTTCGTCCACGCCATCCGCACCGGCGAGACCCCGGCGGTGACCGGCGAGGACGGCCTGAGGAACCTCGAGGTCGCCCTGAGGTGTCTGGGGGAATAGCGGCGTTCTGCCGTCTGGTGTGACGCCCTGAGATGTCTCTGAGTTCGAGGATGAAGGTACCCACCAAACGGTCCTCCGGCAGGACCATGTTGATGTTCGTCGTGATCGGCCCGGCGGTCGGCGGAATTGCGCTCGGGCTGCTCTTCTTCGGGAGGGACGTGCTCGATGGAGGGCACCTGTTCTGGGGCACCTTGACGATGCTGCCACTTCTTGCAGCGATGGGCTTCGTTTACGGCATCATTCCTGCGACCATGACGGGCTTTGTAGCGTCGGCGTTCTCAGTGCGCATCGAGAGCAATCACTGGTGGCTGGCGATCGCCACCGCCAGCGGAGTGATCTCGAGTGGCGCGACATACATATTCTTGTCTCCCGAGATGGCCTTGATGATGTGCTTGGCTGGCGGCATTGCTGCCTTTACCAGCGGTGTCGCTTCGCTCGCGGTTCGCCCCCTGGGTGGAATGATTGGCGGCACTGACAAAATCACGCCCGGAACGGCCGACTGAGGAACCGCGAGCCCCTCAGGCCGAAGCGCCAGGGCGTGTCGGCGCCCTTGGTGATCCCGATGCGGGGGCCGACGGCGAGGTCGGGGCCCGGCGCGGCCGGGTCGATCCGAAACGGCGGGGCATCCAGCGGGGCGTGGTCCAGCGCTTTGTCGATGGCCAGCGCCTGACACAGCTTGCCGGGGCCGGAGCAGAGGTTTCGGGGATCGTTCGTGCCGCGCCTCTCCGCCATCATGTCCAGCCCGTCGGTTGGCTGCAGCGCCCGGATCAGGACCGCACTGCCCGGTTTTGTCCGGTCACAGACGATGTTGAAACACCAGTGGGCGCCGTAGATGCGATAGACATAGGCCCGCCCCACCGGGCCGAACATGGCGGTATTGCGGGGCCGGGGGCCGCCGAAACTGTGCGACGCCGGGTCGGCCGGATCATAGGCCTCGGTCTCGACGATGGTGCCGCCGACGCCGTTCACCAAAAGGCGCGCCCCGATCAGGGCACGGGCAACCGTGACGGCATCGCGACCCAGCCAGTCATTCAGGCTCAAGCGACGACCTGCATCCCCAGCCATTCGGCGATCAAGGCGGGCTTTTCGGCGCCGTCGATCTCGACGGTCAGCTCGTGCTTCAGCAGCCAGCGGCCGCCGCCCTTGTCCTCGGCCGACAGCAGTTTGAACCGGCCCCGGATCTTCGAGCCCGCAGGCACGGGGGCGAGGAAGCGCAGCTTGTCGAAGCCATAGTTGACGCCCATGACCACACCCTCCAGCGGGGCGACCGCGTCATAGCTCATGGCCGAGGCGAGGCTGAGCGTCAGGAAGCCGTGGGCGATGGTGCCGCCGAACGGGGTGGCCTTGGCCGCTTCCGGGTCGACGTGGATGAACTGCTCGTCCTCGGTGATCTTCGCAAAGGCGTCGATGCGGGCCTGATCGACCTCGATCCAGCGGGACACCCCGACTTCGGTGCCGATGAGGGACTGCAGATCGCCGGGTTTGGTCATTCGGGGGCTCCGGGGGTGAAACGATCCTCGATGATGGCGGCAAACAGGGCGGGGTCAATGTTTCCGCCCGACAGGACGATGGCGGTGGTGCGGCCGGCCGTCTCGACCCTGCCAGCCAGCAAGGCCGCCAGCGACACCGCTCCGCCCGGTTCGACCACCAGTTTCAGGGTGCGGAAAGCATAGCGCACGGCCTCGGCCACCTCTGCATCGGTGACGGTCAGGACACCGGACAGCCGCCGGTTGATGGGGAAGGTCAGCTCGCCGGGCCGGTCGCTCATAAGCGCATCACAGATCGAGGGGGCCGCGCCGGGCGGATAGGTCATCCGCTCTCCGGCCTCCAGCGAGCGGCGGGTGTCGTCATAGGCGGCGGGCTCGATCGCCCAGGTCTGCGTGTCGGGCGAGCGTTCGGCGAAGGCCAGATTGATCCCGGCCATCAACCCCCCGCCCGAGGCCCCGCACAGCAGCTGGTCGATCGGCGCATCGGCCTGTTCCAGAATCTCGAGGCCGCAGGTGCCTTGCCCCTCGATGATGAAGGGGTCGTCGAACGGTCGCACCAGCACGCTGCCGCGGGTCCGGGCGATCTCCTCACCGATGGCCTCGCGCGATTCGGACCAGCGGTCATAGGACCGGACCTCGCCGCCGAAGGCGATGACGCCCTCGACCTTCACCCGGGGGCTGTCGGCGGGCATGACGATGATGGCCGATGTGCCCATCTGCTTTGCGGCAGCCGCCACGGCCTGGGCATGGTTGCCCGAGGAATAGGCCACCACGCCGCGCGCCTTTTCCGCATCGGTCAGGCGGCTGACCCGGTTGAAGGCCCCCCGGAATTTGAAGGCGCCCGCGACCTGCAGCGTCTCGGCCTTGATCAACACCCGTCCGCCAAGATGCGCATTCAGCGCCGGGCTTTCGATCAGGGGGGTACGAACGGCGGCTCCGGCGATCTGGCGGGCGGCGTCGAGAACACCGGAGAAGGAGGCTGTGTGGGTCATGACCGCATCTAGCGCGGCGGACGGGCGCGTGGCGAGGGGCATTGCGCTTGCCTCGCCCGGCCTCCGTCGTCACTAATCCCCCATGAGCCGGATGATCCTTTCCATCGACCAGGGCACGACCTCGACCCGGGCCATCGCCTTTGAGGTGTCCGATGCCGGGGCGTTTTCGGCCGCCGCCGTCAGCCAGATCGAATTGCAGCAGCATTTCCCCAAACCCGGCTGGGTCGAGCATGACGCGGCCGAGATCTGGACTGCGACGCTGCAGACCTGCCGCGAGGTGATCCGAAAGGCGGGGGGCATCGACCGCTTCGCCGCCATCGGCATCACCAACCAGCGCGAGACGGCGGTGCTGTGGGACGCGCAGACCGGCGAGCCTCTGCACCGGGCCATCGTCTGGCAGGACCGGCGCACGGCCGATGTCACCGGCGACCTCGTGAAACAGGGTCATGAGCCGGACGTCCAGGCGCGCACCGGCCTGATCCTCGATCCCTATTTCTCGGCGTCGAAATACGCCTGGCTGCTGGATGCCGTACCCGGGTCGCGAGAGCGCGCCGAAGCAGGCGAGGTGAAGCTGGGCACGATCGAGAGCTGGCTGGTCTGGAAGCTGACGGGGGGCCGGGCGCACGTCACCGACGCCACCAATGCCGCGCGCACCAGTCTGATGGACCTGCAGACCCTGAGCTGGCAGGCCGATCTGGCCGCGCTGTTCCGGGTGCCGATGCACGCGCTTCCGGAGATTCGCGGCTGCGCCGACCGTCTGGGCGATTGCGACCCGGCCCTGTTCGGGCGGGCCGTGCCGATCCATGGGGCGGCGGGGGATCAACAGGCGGCGCTGGTGGGACATGGCGCGATCCAGCCGGGCGAGGCCAAGATCACCTACGGCACCGGGGCCTTTCTGGTCGCCAATGTCGGTGCGGAACCGGTCGTTTCGACCAACCGGCTGCTGGGAACTCTCGCTTATTCCGTAAACGGACAAACGGCCTATGCGCTTGAGGGGTCGATCTTTTCCGCCGGGTCGGCGATCCAGTGGCTGCGGGATGGGCTGGGCGTGATCAGTCAGTCGCGTCAGTCCGAGGCCATGGCCCAGAGCCTGCCGGACAATGGGGGTGTCTATCTGGTGCCCGGATTTACCGGTCTGGGCGCCCCGTGGTGGTCGCCCGAGGCGCGCGGCACCATCACCGGCCTGACGCGCGATTCCGGCCCGGCCCATCTGGTGCGGGCGGCGCTGGAGAGTCTGGCCTATCAGACCCGCGACCTGCTGGATGCGCTGGCGGCTGACGGCGCGCCCCGGCTGGAACGGCTGAAGGTCGATGGCGGGGTGACCGCCAATGCGCTGGCCATGCAGTTCGTGGCCGACATCTGCGAGGTCGAGGTCGAGCGACCCGCCTTTCAGGAGATGACGGCGCTGGGCGCGGCCAAGCTGGCGGCGCTGGGCGTCGGCCTGATCGACCGGCTGGACATCCCGCCCGCCGAGACCCCGGCCGTCTGGACGCCCCGGATGGACGCCGCCACTCGTTCCCGCCTGCTGGCCGGCTGGAAGGCCGCCATCCGCGCCACCCTCGCCGCCGCCGAACCGATTCCTGCACAGACGGACCGCCCATGACCGACGTTGCTCTCGACCCCCAGTCCGCCTTTTCCGGCACGCGCGAGGTCGATCCGCGCCACGCCCTGGACGAAGCCACGCTGGATGCCTGGTTGACGAAAAATGTCGGAGGCTATGAAGGGCCCCTCACCCTCCGCCAGTTCAAGGGCGGACAGTCGAACCCCACCTATGAGCTGGCGACACCCGGCAAGACCTATGTGCTGCGGCGCAAGCCGCCCGGCGTGCTATTGCCCAGCGCCCATGCGGTCGACCGGGAGTTTCAGGTTATCTCGGCGCTCCATGCCCAAGGGTTTCCGGTCGCAAGACCCCATACTCTGTGCACGGATGATACGGTGATCGGCTCCATGTTCTACGTCATGGACAAGGTCGAGGGGCGGGTGTTCTGGGACCTGAAACTGCCGGGACTGGAGCCCGCCGAACGCCGCGCCATCTATGAGGCCCAGACCGACACGCTGGCGGCCCTGCACCGGTTCGATCCGGACACCATCGGCCTGTCCGACTATGGCAAGCCCGGCAACTATTTCGCCCGTCAGGTCGGCCGCTGGACCAAACAGTATCAGGCCTCCGAGATCGACACGATCGAGGCCATGGACCGGCTGATCGCCTTTTTGCCCGAAAGCCTGCCGGCGGATGGTCCGACCCGGATAGTGCACGGCGACTTCCGCCTCGACAACATGATCCTGGCGCCGGATCAGGCCCGGGTGCGCGCTGTGCTGGACTGGGAACTGTCGACGCTGGGTGACCCCATGGCGGACTTTTCCTATCTGCTGATCGCGTGGGTCATTCCGGCGACCTTGCGCAACGGGCTGGCCGGCGCCGATCTGGAGGCGCTGGGCATTCCCTCGGTCGAGGAGACGGTCGCTCGCTATGCGGCGAGGACCGGGACGGCGGCCCCCGACAATCTCGACTGGCTGTTCGCCTATAATCTGTTCCGGCTGGCCGCCATCTGCCAGGGCATCGCCGGGCGGGTGCGAGACGGCACCGCCGCCAGCAGCCACGCCCGCACCATGGCCGCCCAGGTCGGGCCGCTGTCGGATGCCGCCTGGAGCTTTGCGAAGAAGGCCGGGGCCTGACGCCTAGCTGGGGGTCCCCACCAGGGTGAAGGCGGCCCAGTAGGCCGGGTGCTGCCAGCGACGGTCGGCGCGGACCTCGCGCATGGCGCCCTGCAGGGCCACCGCGCGGTTGCCCGGTGTCCGGTCCAGCCCGGCAAAGGTGCCGGTGATCAGGGCGGTGGTCGCCTGATCCGAAACCTCCCAGTGGGACACCAGCAGGGACCGCGCCCCGGCGTGGAAGAAGGCCCGCGCGAGGCCCGACAGGCCCTGCCCGCCCGGCCGTCCGTCAGACGCCGCCGTGTTACAGGCCGACAGAACGACGAAGTCGGCGCTCAGCCGCAGTTGCGCCGCCTCGGAGGCCGTCAGATAGCCGTCGTCCTCTGCCGTGGCCTCTGCGGGCGGGGTCATGACCAGTCCGGGCTCGGCGAAACTGGCCCCCGCCATCAGGCCATGGGTCGAGAAGACGACGAAGCGCGCCTCGGACAACAGATCGGTATCGGTCTGACGCACGGCGGTTTCGGTGGCGGCCGCCCCGCTGCGGACCACCCCCTTGGGATAGATCCGGCCCAGCGCCAGAAGCTCGGCCCGGGCGCCCGGCAGGTCGGGCAGGGCGCGTAGCTTTTCGACATCGGCCAGCTTGCCCGGGCCCAGAATGCCGTCTGCGTCGGGCGCGCCGCGGGCGGCGGGCTCAGGCGTACCGGTCAGCACCGGGGCACCGAAGGCAATCAGCGGCAGGCGGTCGGGCGCCGCCGCCCGGCGGGCGTCCCGAGCGGGGGTCAGGCGTGGCGGGCATCCGGCGTGGCGCTCCGCAGCGGTCGCCAGATGACAGCGCAGGGCCTTGAGGCTGGACACCGACGGCAGGGTCGCCAGTGCATAGCGGTCAATCAGCCATTCGGTGGTGACAAGCGCCTCGGGGCCCGTGTCCTCGCCTACGGGCGGGGCGGTCACGAGCGCGGCCAGCGGCAAGGTGGTCAAGGGGCCGCTGACCACGGTGATCAGGGTGGTGCGCCCCTCAAACACGGATTCCACCGGCTGGATCAGCGCTTGATAGAGGCGGTGGGCCTCGGCCCGGTCATAGGCGCGAACCGGACGCCCGGCGAACAGGGCCGGGTCCAGCGTCGGATCGGCTCGCGTGCCCGCTGTGGTCAGAGAGGCCCTGAGCTTCGCGACGGACGCCGCGAGCGCCTCTTCGCCCAGACCCTCGGCGCGTGCCCATTCGATCCGGTCAGAGGTCACGCCCCAGACATAGGTCGCCTCTGGATTGACGAAGACCAGCAAGAGGGCCTCGTCCGGGTTCAGCAACCCTTGCGTCTCGGTCACTGTCAGGGCCCGGGGGCGGGTCAGTTCGGCAAAGGCGGGGAACTCGGCCTCGATCCGGGCATCGACCTCGGCCAGCTCGGCCAGGGTCTGCTCATAGGCGCGGCTCATGATGCGGCGACGTTCGCGGGCGGCCTCGGTGTCCTGGGCGTAGAGGCCCTCGACCTCGCGCTCCAGCGCATCGCGGCGCTGGATCAGCTGTTCGCGTTGCTCGGCCAGCAGGCCCAGGGCATCGTCACCCTCGGCGAACCGGGCCGAGACCTTGGCCAGCGCATCGGCGGCATCCGAGACAATGGCCCACTGGGCGGCCTCGAACGCCTCGGCGCGCAGAGATCCGGGCGTGTCCGGGTCCTGTTGCAGGTCGATCCCCGAGCGGGCGCCCACATGGCCACCGACAGCAAGCGCCAGCACCAGCGCGGCCACGAGCCCCAGCAGCGGCCATCCCGGCAGTCTCTGTCGCGCCCAGGCCCTCATTCCGTCCTCAGTTGCTGAGGATCTGGACCTTGGTCCAGATCTCGCCGCGATTGACCACGCTGACCCGCACCTTGCCGGCGACACGCGGCATCAGGGTGCAGACCGGATAGTGGTCGCCGAAGCCGTCCTGGCACAGAAGCCGCCCCTCGGCGTCCCGGATGACCAGATCGATATTGGTGTCGCCGTCGCCGATGGCCGCGATCCGCAGGATTTCCCCGCCCCGGGCGTCCACCTCAAAGCCGAAGGTTTCGCGGGCCCGGACATCCTTGACCGTGGCGATCGGGCCGTTGCCGAAGGGCGAGGAGACCACGCCCCGCACCCCCTGTCCGCGCACCTGCTCGATGGCGGCCAGATAGGCGGGATGACCGGCGGCCATGACTTCGGCCTCGTCCAGCAGGCCGTCAAAGGTCAGTACGGGCGGCTGGTCCCCCTGATTGCGCAGCGGCACCTCGCCGACGATGCGCGCCGCCATGATCAGGGCGCCGGGGTCCTCGTGTGACCGGCCCCAGTCGGCCAGTCCGGCCGCCGTGACCAGCTGCGAAATGCCAACCGCTTCGGGGGGAAGGGCGCCACCTTCAGGATCCTGGGCGCGACCGAGGCCGGCGCACGCCATGACCAGCAGGGCGGCGACCACGCCGACGCACACGGTCCAGATGCGACCCGTTGCTGTCCGCTGTGCGACCTGCCCCATGCCTATTCCCCCACACCCCGCGCCAGACTGCGCGTTGCGACAGTCTGCGCGCCCTCAGGCTCGGGGAATACTGACGGAATGTGATGGCGACCGCAAAGGGCCTTTCGCCGGTCAGCGAACGGCGGCACCCAGAATGTGGCGGTCATCGCGCGACTGGATCAGCACGGCGACGCGGTCGCCGTCCTCGATGTCGTCCGGAAGGGACAACAGGATTGACCGGCCCGTCCATTCGCCGATGGGCTGGATCGACTGCACCACATTGGTGTGGCGGACCACCCGGCCCCGGTTGTCGCCGCTTTCGACCCGCACCAGAACCGGGCCCGGGCGGAAGACCACGGCCAGCACCTCGGCGCCCTCGGCGGCGACCCGGCCCGAGCCGATGCCGACCCGGTCGCCGGTCTCGCGAAACTCGATCTCGGGGCCCCACAGATTGCGCGCGGATTCCTCGTCCACGGCGAGGCCCAGAGTGTCCTCATCACGCGGGGCCACGGTGCGATAGCCGTCCAGAATGACCTGCGGCGTGGCCACGGCCCGCAGACGCAGGGCCTGACGGTATTCCTGCTGGCGGGCGGAGAATTCGGGCTGGGCGAGGGTGTCGGTCCAGCCGGTATAGTCCCAGTAGTCGACGGGATAGGTCAGCACGATCACGCCCGGCCGGTCGGCCAGGGTCTCGACCCGCTGATTGGCTTCGGGGCAACCGCCGCAGCCCTGGGCGGTGAACAGTTCGACGACCACGGGCACAGACCGCACGGCGACATCGGTCTGGGCCACGCGCCGTACGGACTGGGCCGAGGTGCCCACAGCCCCGAACAGGCAGGCGCCCACAGCCCCCGCGATCGCCACTCGTGTCCAGCCCCGAAATATCATGGGTCAGACTCCTAGCCCGTCCGGCGTATCCGCGCCCCTCATTTTCGCGTGAGGGGCGCGTGAAGCCGCTCTCAGTCCATCAGCTGCTGGGCCAGATAGACATAGTGGCGGGCCCAGCGGCGGGCATTGGCGACCGGATCGGCGTCGTTCGAGTGCCCGCCCGCCGTGTCCTCGAAATAGAGGTGATCATGGCCCTGCGCCTCCAGCCGCGCGGCGAATTTGCGGGCGTGGCCGGGGTGGACGCGGTCGTCGCGCGTGTTGGTGGTGATGTAGACGCGCGGATAGTCGACCTCGGGGCTGAGGCGCTGATAGGCCGAATAGTCCGCGATCCACGCGGCTTCTTCGGGAATGCGCGGATCGCCATATTCCCCGATCCACGAGGCCCCGGCCGGCAGCTCGTGATAGCGCAGCATGTCGATCAGGGGGCTTTCGATCACCGCCGCATTGAACAGCTCGGGCCGCTGGGTGATCGACACACTGGTCAGCACCCCGCCGTTCGACCGGCCGTAGATGCCCAGATGCCGGGGCGAGGTAATGCCGCGCGCGATCAGGTCCTCGGCCACGGCGGCGAAATCATCGAAGGAGCGCTGGCGGTCACCGTTCAGCGCGGCCTGGTGCCAGCCGGGGCCGAACTCGCCGCCGCCGCGGATATTGGCCTGGACGAAGACACCGCCGTTCTCGAGCCACAGCTTGCCCATTTCGGGCTTGTAGGCGGGCGGGAAGCTGATCTGGAACCCGCCGTAGCCGAACAGGATGGTCGGAGCTGTGCCGTCCAGCGCGAGGTCGCGCGGCATGACGACGAAATAGGGGATTTTCGTGCCGTCCGCCGAGGTGGCCTCAAACTGCTCCACCCGGTGGGTCGAGGCGTCGAACTTGGGCGGGGCGGCGCGGAGAGTGCGCGGGGCGGAGCGGTCGGCTTCGAGCAGGCCCAACGACGGCGGGCTAAGGAACCCTTGTGAGGATACGAAGATGCGGCCCGATTTCTTCGAAGAGTCTCCGAGCCCGATAGCGCTGTTGCTGTCGACATCAATGGTCTCGCGCGCCCAGCCAGTCTGGTGCTCATGACGGAGCCTGACTACCTGGCCGACAACATTCTCGTCGTAGGCCACGATCAGATGGTCATCCATGACGGCCACATCGCTGATCGACTGCCGGGATGTCGGTACGAAGGCGACCGGGTCGTCGATGTTGATCGGATTTTCATCCGCACCGAGCAAGCGCGGGGCCATGGCGAGCAGGGTTCCCGCTTCGTAGCGCCGTCCCAGACGCTCCCAGCTTTCCTCGACCGAGAAGACCAGGTCGGCCCCGGCCCCCGTCCCCAGCACCCCATGGATCGTAACTCTTTCCGGCAAGGCCAGTCGCGACGCCGTGCCGTTCTCCCAGAGCCAGCGCTCACTCCGGAATGTATCCAGCGGACGGTTGAAGATCACCGCCTGCACGACCCCCTCGCCATCGCGGAATACCGAGGCACTGACCCCGTACCCCCCGTCGCCAGCCTCGCCACGATAGACCTCGGTGGCCTGGGCCAGGGTCTGGCCGCGCTTGAGCGTCTTGACGATGTAGGGATAGCCCGACTCCGTCAGGGTGCCGGGCCCGAAGTCCGTGGCGACCAGCAGGGTCTCGGAATCCAGCCAGCTGATGCGGTGCTTGCCCTCGGGCAGGACGAACCCGCCGTCGACGAAGGCTTTGGTGCCGAGGTCGAATTCGCGCACCACCACGGCATCCTTGCCGCCGTCCGACAGATTGATCAGGCAGCGCGTCTCGGCGGGCGGCAGGCAGCTGGCGCCCTTGAACACCCAGTCCTTGCCCTCGGCGCGGGCCAGGGCGTCGATGTCGAGCAGGGTCTCCCACTCGGTATTGCCCGAGGCATAGGACTCCAGCGTCGTGCGCCGCCAGATGCCCTTGGGGTTGGTCGCGTCCTGCCAGAAATTGCCGATGCCGTCGCCGAGGAAGGACGGGGCGGGAATCCGGTCGGTCGCGGTCAGGATGGCCTCGGCCTGCTGGCGGAACGGCTCATAGCGGGGGTCGCCCTCCAGCGTCGCCAGCGCGCGTTCATTCGAGCGGGCGACAAAGGCCATGCCTTCGGCCCCGTCGACCGCCTCCAGCGCCAGATGATCATCGGCCGCCGCCACGCCCGCCGGCGTCAGGTCCGCCGGAAAGTTCGGCATGGAGGCCTGCGAGACCGGCACCGAGACCTCGGTCGGGTCCTGCGCACCGGGCATTGTGCTGCAGGCGCCCAGCATCAGGGCAGGAAGGGCGGCGGACAGGATCAGGCGACGCATTATGCAAACTCCGTTTCTTGATCCTCCCCCGCATCGCGGGGGAGGGGGACCGCCATCTGGCGGTGGAGGGGGCGGAACCAGACGGGGCGTTTGACGTCGCCCCCTCCACCACTGCGTGGTCCCCCTCCCCCGTTTCGCAAGCTTCACGGGGGAGGATCGGGCTTTTTCAGTCCATCAGGCGGCGGGTCAGATAGGTATACTCCAGCGCCAGACGCCGGGCGGTTTCGCGCAGATTGGCACTGGCGGCGTGGCCCCCGTCGGTGTTCTCGTAGAACAGGACCGGATAGCCCAGCTCTTCCAGACGGGCGGCGGCCTTCCTCGCATGGCCGGGGTGGACCCGGTCATCCTTGGTCGAGGTGTGGATGAAGACCTCGGGGTAGGGCTGACCCGCGCGCAGGTTCTGATACGGCGAATAGGCGGCGATCCATTCGCGCTCTTCGGCGATGTCCGGGTTGCCGTATTCGGCGATCCAGCTGGCCCCGGCCAGCAGCTTGTGGAAGCGCAGCATGTCGAACAGGGGCACCTGGATGACGGCGGCGTTGATCAGGTCGGGCCGCTGGGTCAGCATGGCACCCATGAACAGGCCGCCCTGGCTGCCGCCCATGATGCCGAGGTGAGGCTGGCTGGTGATGCCGCGCTCGATCAGGTCCAGCGCCACGGCCTGAAAATCCTCATGCGCGCGCTGGCGGTTCACGCCTTGCGCCGACTGGTGCCAGTTGGGACCGAACTCGCCGCCACCGCGGGTGTTGGCCACGACATAGACCCCGCCGCGCTCGAGCCACAGCTTGCCGACCGTGGCCGAATAGCCGGGCAGCATCGAAACCTGGAAGCCGCCATAGCCGTAAAGCAGGGTGGGGTTGGAGCCGTCCATCGGCATGTCGGAGCGACCGACGACGAAATAGGGAATACGCGTCCCGTCGGCAGAGACCGCCTCGAACTGGCGGACCTCAAGGCCGTCGGCATTGAACTTGGCGGGCAGGGACTTGATGACCTCGCCCTCGCCGGTCGCGGCATCGACCAGCCACAGCGATTGCGGGTTCAGATAGCCGGCGACACTGACGAACAGCCGGTCGTCGAGGCTGGAGCTGGAGCCGACGCCGACGGTGACGTTCTCGGGCAGGTCCAGCCGGGTGCGGCTCCAGTCCGAGGGATCATAGACATAGACTGCGCCCCGGACATTCTCGAACAGGGCGACGACCAGACGGTTGCGGGTGGCCGTGATGCCCTCGATCGCCTCACGCGGTCCGGGGCGGATGATCAGATGCGCCTGGACCGTCGGATCGGCCAGCCATGCGGCCAAGTCATAGGCCAGCACATCGCCGGTCTGGAATTCCTGCCCCGAGGGCGCGGTCCAGTCCTGATCGGTGGTCACGATCAGCTTTCCGTCGACCAGGGCGGTGATCCCGCCCTTGAGCGGCAGTTGCAGCTGGCGCGTCGTGCCGTCGGCGTTCAGCTGCCAGGTTTCGCTCTCATAGAAGTTGATGCCGCGATTCAGCAGCACAGCCTGCACGGCACCGTCGGCATCGCGCAGGGTAAAGCCGCTGACCGAGACGTCGGTGGTCTCGCCCTCGAACACCACGGGGGCATCCTCGATCGCCTGGCCGCGCGTCATCAGGCGCACGGTGCGCGGATAGCCCGAATCCGTCAGCGACCCCTCGCCGAAGTCGCGTGACACCAGCAGGGTATCGGCGTCGATCCAGCTCACCCCGCCCTTGGATTCCGGCAGGGTGATGCCGCCCTCGACGAACTGGCGCGTCTCGCGGTCGAACTCGCGCACGGTGACGGCGTCCTTGCCGCCGTCCGACAGGCTGATCAGGCACATCCGCCCGTCCGGTGGCAGGCAGTTGGAGCCCCGGTAAACCCAGTTGGCGCCCTCGGCCTCGGACAGGGCGTCGACGTCCAGAACGGTCTCCCAGACCGGGTTGTCCGTGGCGTAGCTGTCGACGGTGGTAGTGCGCCAGATGCCGCGCACATGGTCGGCGTCCTGCCAGAAGTTGTCGATCCTCTCGACACCGCCCAGCCGGCGAAAGCCCGGAGAGGGGATGCGGTCACGGGCCTCCAGAATGGCCAGGGCCTGATCGTGCAGGTCCTGATAGCGGGGGTCGCCGGTCAGAACGCCGAGCGAGCGGGTATTCTGGTCCTCGACCCAGGCCATGGCGCGCTCGCCCTCGACCTCTTCCAGCCACAGATAGGGGTCTTCGGCATCGGTAGGTGCGGTCATGGACGGATCAGGGGCGCTCTGGGCAAGGACAGGGGCGGCGGCAAGCGCCAACGGCAGGGTCAGGGCGATAGCCGTCAGGGTGCGACGAAGCATGGACGAAATCTCCGGTCGGGGGTGGCGCACCTTAACCGGGCGACGGGCGGCGACAAGCCGGGACCCGCTTCATTACGGTTTCGTCATGAGGCGGACGGATCAGTGCTCATAGTTGGGGATGCACAGCCCCTCGCCACAGGCCTTGCAGTGCACCGCATCCGGGTCGTGTCGCTGCAGGCCGCAGTTCGGACAGGGGTAGTGGATCTTGGGTGGGCGCAGCAGGGTCTGGCCCAGACGGACGAACAGGGTCACCCCCGTCAGCATGATGACGATCGAGACGATCCGCCCCCAGGCGCCGGGTAGCAGGATGTCGCCATAGCCGGTCGTGGTCAGGCTGGTGACGGTGAAATAGAGGGCGTCGACATAGCCGGTCAGCCCCTCATGGGTGCCGACAAAGGCGGTATAGACAAACCCCGTGGCGACAAAGATGAAGGTCACCAGCGCCGCCAGCGCCTTGACCACGTCCTCGACGTGGGTGTCGTCATATTTCCGGCCGACCGTGCGCCAGAAGAAGTCGGAATTGATCAGCGTCCACAGGCGGATGACCCGCAGGAAGCCGAAATTGAACAGCCAGGCCGGAAACAGCAGGGTCGCCAGAATGAACAGATCGGCCCACACCACCGGCCGCTTCAGCCAGGACCTCAGATCGGTCCAGGCCAGGGCGCGGGCCAGCAGATCGGCGGCCAGCAAGGCGGCAATCACATAGTCCAGGGCATAGAAGATCCAGCCCTCGCCCTTCAGGATCGGCGCGGCGATGAAAAAGCCGATGATGACGATGTCGATGATCAGCACGGTAAAGCGGAACCGCACCGCCTGACGCGAGCTGCCGTGATACAGCGCCCTCAGCCGGGCCCGGATGCGCCAGCCGCGCGCGTCGTCTTTCGGGCTCGTCTGTGAGGCCATGCCCTGCGATAGCGCGGATGGTCGCGCATGCAAACCGTTCGTGATCGTGCGCCCGCTCGCGCGGGGCGCGCCGCTGGCCTATAGCCGGAGCATGACGGCGACATCCCTGCCCTATGTGAAGATGAACGGAGCCGGCAACGACTTCATCATCCTGCGCGTGGAGGCGCCGGGCCTTGACCTGTCGCCCGAGACCGTCCGTCGCCTGTGCGGGCGCGATACCGGACCGGGCTGCGACCAGCTGATCGTCATCGAGCCGCCGTCCAGCCCGGGCGAGACCGCCTTCATGCGCGTCTGGAATGCCGACGGCGGCAAGGTCGAGACCTGCGGCAATGCGCTGCGCTGCGTCGGCTGGCTGTTGCTGGAGGCTTCTGGGCAGGAGAGCGCCGTGATCGGCACCCTCGGCGGTCCCACCGTTGCGCGCCGGGCCGACGGCACCCGGATCGAGGTCGACATGGGCGCGCCCCGCCTGGACTGGCGTGAGGTCCCGCTGGCCGAGGAAATGGACACCCGCGGCATCGAGCTTCAGGTCGGACCGGTCGATGCGCCCGTGGTCCACACGCCCGGGGCCGTCTCCATGGGCAATCCGCATGTGGTCTTCTTCACCGACCGGCTGGACGATGATGTCGTGCGGGGCGCCGGTTCGCTGATCGAGCACCATCCCCTGTTTCCGGAAGGCGTGAACGTCGGTTTCGCCCATGTGCTGGCCCCCGCTCACATCCGCCTGCGGGTGTGGGAGCGCGGCGCGGGCCTGACCCTGGCCTGTGGCACCGGGGCCTGTGCGGCGCTGGTCGCCGCCCATCGGCGGGGCCTGTCGGGACGGTCCGCCACCCTGTCGCTGGACGGGGGCGACCTCGACATCCGCTGGGACGCGGCCACCGACCATGTCTTCATGACCGGTCCGGTCGCGTTCGACGGAACGGGAACGCTCACCCTGTAACCCGATCCGCCTGACCTTGCGTCAAATCCGTGCCCGCAGCCGTTGTTTGCGCAGCACCGGCCCTCTAGGATCGCCGCCTTCCTCTCGCACTGAAACGACCTCATGCCCGACCTGACCGACAAGCAGACCTTTTCCGACGACGACGCGCTGGAGTTCCACCGCGAGCCGGTACCGGGCAAGATTTCCATGGCGCCGACCAAGCCCATGGCCACCCAGCGCGACCTGTCGCTGGCCTATTCGCCGGGCGTGGCCGTGCCGGTGCTGGCCATCGCGGAGGATCCGGACCGGGCCTATGACTATACGTCCAAGGGCAATCTGGTCGCCGTCATCTCGAACGGCACCGCCATCCTCGGCCTCGGCAATCTCGGTCACATGGCGTCCAAGCCGGTGATGGAGGGCAAGTCCGTCCTGTTCAAACGCTTCGCCGACGTCGACAGCTTTGACGTCGAGGTCAAGACCACCGACCCGGACGAATTCGTCACCGTGGTCAAGAATATCGGCGACACCTGGGGCGGCATCAATCTGGAGGACATCAAGTCCCCGGAATGTTTCGTCATCGAGAGCCAGCTGCAGGACCTGCTGGACATTCCCGTGTTCCACGATGACCAGCACGGCACGGCCATCATCTCCACCGCCGGCCTGATCAACGCCTGTCACATCACGGGCAAGAAGCTGGAAGACATCAAAGTCGTGCTGGCGGGTGCCGGAGCGGCGGGCCTGTCGTCGATCGGCCTGATGAAGGCGGTCGGCGTGCGCGCCGAGAACACCGTGATCGTCGACCGCGACGGTGTGGTCTACAAGGGCCGCGAGAACGTTGACCAGTGGAAGGCGGCCCACGCGACCGACACGCCGCATCGCACCCTGGCCGAGGCCATGGTCGGCGCCGATGTGGTGCTGGGCCTGTCGGCCAAGGGCGCGATCACCAAGGAGATGGTGGCCTCCATGGCGGCCAATCCGATCATCTTCGCTATGGCCAATCCGGATCCCGAGATCACGCCCGAGGATGTGGCGAGTGTCCGCTCCGACGCCATCATGGCCACCGGACGGTCGGACTATGTGAACCAGGTCAACAACGTCCTGGGCTTCCCCTACATCTTCCGGGGCGCCCTCGATGTGCGCGCCCGCACCGTCAACCACGAGATGAAGATCGCCTGCGCCCAGGCCCTGGCCATGCTGGCGCGCGAGGATGTGCCGGACGAGGTGGCCGCCGCCTATTCGGGCCGCAAGCTGAAGTTCGGCCCGGACTACATCATCCCAACGCCGTTTGACCCGCGCCTGATCTGGTACATTCCGCCCTTCGTCGCCCAGGCGGCCATGGACACGGGCGTCGCGCGCCGGCCGATCCCCGACATGGAGGCCTACCGCATCGCCCTGCGCCAGCGGGTCGATCCGTCCGCCGCCCTGATGCAGAAGATCGCCTCGGCCGTGCGCGCCGCCCCCAACAAGCGGGTGGTGTTCGCCGAAGGCGAGGAGACCACCGTCATCCGCGCCGCCTGGGGCTTCAAACAGGCCGAGCTGGGCACCCCCATCCTGCTGGGCCGCGAGGATCTGATCCGCAAGAACGCCGCCGAGGCCGGGCTGAATTTCGACGATCTGGACATCGAGATCGTCAACGCCCGCATCTCGGAAAAGAACGACGCCTATACCGACTGGCTGTACGAGCGCCTGCAGCGACGCGGCTATCTGCGCCGCGACGTCCAGCGCATGATCAACCAGGACCGCAACTATTTCGCCGCCACCATGGTCGCGCGCGGCGATGCCGATGCCGTCGTCACCGGCACGACCCGCAATTTCAACATGGTGCTCAAGGAAGTGCGCCGGGTGCTGGATGTGCGCGACCGGCTGATCGGCCTGTCGGTGCTGCTGGCCAAGGGCCGCACCCTGTTCGTCGCCGATACCTCGATCCACGAACTGCCCGATGCCCGCGAACTGGCCGAGATCGCCATCCAGGCTGCCGCCACGGTGAAGAAGCTGGGCCGCACCCCGCGCGTCGCCTTCCTCAGCTATTCGACCTTCGGCAACCCCCCGGGCGACCGCAGCGAACAGGTGCGCGAGGCCATCCGCATCCTCGACCAGACCGGCGTGGACTTCGAATATGAGGGCGAAATGCCGGCCGAGCTGGCGCTCGATCCCGAGGCGCGGGCGGCCTATCCCTTCATGCGCCTGACCGGCGACGCCAATGTGCTGGTCATGCCGGGCATCCACTCGGCCTCGATCTCGGCGCGGCTGGTGCAGGCGCTGGGCGGGGCGACCGTCATCGGCCCGCTGCTGGTCGGGCTGGAGAAGTCGGTCCAGATCGTCAGCCTCGGCGCCTCGGTCAGCGAAATCATCGCCTCCGCCACCTTCGCCGCCTACGACGAGGCCGTCGGCGATGAGGGGTGAGGGGTCAGCGAGACGTCAGTTCCTTACGGGCTTCGTGGCGCGTCCGAACCCACTCCAGCAAGCAGAGTACTACCGCCACTCCGCCCAGCCAGGCGGTGAGGATGAACACAGGGGCGAAGCCCTGATTGTCGATCATCTCGCCGAGTGCGCCACGTCCGAACGTGCCGATCAGCAGGGCCAGCGACGTGAATACGGCGAACTGCACCGCGCCATAAAGACGGCTGGCCAGGGCGGACAGGTAGGCCACGAAAGCGGCCCCGGCCAAACCGGCGGCGATGTTCTCGCCTGAGATCGCAAACATCAGGCGGGCCATACCCTCGTTCACGCCGAAAAGGCCGAACAGGTGATAGAGGCCTGTCACGCTCATCAGGCCGCCAATGACGGGCGCACCCATGGCGAGATCAGCAAAGAGCAGGTTGGTCGCCGCCGCCAGAATGGCCCCGATCAGCAGAGTTGCCATCCGGCCGATCACAATGAGCATCCAGCCGCCAAGGGCGATGCCAACGATGGTCATCACGATGCCGAAGATCTTGGACGCTACAGCGACCTCGGCCGCCGTGTGCCCCAGTGCACCGCCGTCGCTGCCCATGTAGAACGGATAGGCGAACGCTCCCCAGACGCCATCGGTGAACCGGTAGGTCAGGATCAGGGCGAGGACCAGAAGCGCGCCCCAGCCCAGCCTGCCCATCAGTTCGGTGAGCGGGGCGAGCACAGCGTTGAACAGGCGACTGGCCGTGACCTGGACGGTGCCTTCCGGCTTTTCGATATGAACCGGGCGACGCGCCAGAATGGCCGCCAGCGCACAGGGCAGGAGGACGGCGGCCGTGATGATCCACGGCCCCACGGTGCTGGTGAAGGTGCCGGCGCTCGGCGCGGGCGTTTCCGAGATGGCGCGCACCATGAAGGACACGATCTGGAAGGCCGCCCACGCCCATGCGGCGAGAACCACGCCCAGCATCAGATTGCGCTGGAGCGAAGAGCCCCGGCGCTGTTGGGCGATCGCCTCTTCGGGCGGACGCTGCGGCTCGGGAGCGATGAGGGTGCCGATCACCGGCAGGATGAATGTGGCCGCGCCCACGAGGAAGGTCGCCTGCCACCCGATAGCGCCGGAGAGGAACAAAGCCCCCGCACCGCCCGCCAGTGATGCCGAGCGGAAGCCCATCTGATAGATGGCCGAAAGCAGGTCGACGGGCACCTCAGGCGTAGCGATTTCGATCCGCCACACGTCGATGACGATGTCCTGGGTCGCAGAGGCGAACGCGCCGAGCGCTGCCCCGGCGGCCAGTGGGCCCAGAACGCCCGTTTCGGGATGCGAGACGGCGACCATGGCGACACCCGCGATGATCACCGCCTGAAGCAGGATCAGCCAGCCCCGCCGCAGACCCAGCTTGCCCAGCACAGGCAAGGAGGCGTTGACGATCGGGGACCAGAGGAATTTGAATGCGTGGAACAGGCCGATCCACGACAGAACGCCGATGGTGGCGGCCGTGACGCCCGCCTCGGTCAGCCAGGCGTTCATCGTGCCGATCAGCAAGGCGACCGGCAGACCGGCCCCGAAGCCGAGCAGAAGCATCGCCAAGGTGCGGCGGTCCGAGAAGGCTGTGGCAATGAGGGCCATTCCCTTCGGACGCTCGGGAGTCGCGCCCTCGGAAGCAGATTCAGTGCCGGTCCGGTCAGTCATGAAAGCCCTCTAGGTCCCGGGAGCCGTCCCTGCGCCCCCTATACAGACGCGACCTTGGCGCGCTCCGGCGGGTTCGTCCAGCGGGTCAGGGCGGCGGTGAGGGCCTCGACGCCCAGAGGCTTGGTCAGATGGTCGTCCATCCCGGCCTCCAGACAGGCGCGGCGGTCGTCGGCAAAGGCATTGGCGGTCAGGGCCAGCACCGGGGTGGTATCCCCTCGCGCGCGCAGGGCCCGGGTCGCGGTCAGGCCATCCATGCCGGGCATGCGCATATCCATCAGCACCAGATCGAACCGCGCCCGCTGCAGCGCGCCCAGCGCCTCCTCGCCGCCCGCAGCGGTCTCGACCACACAGCCCTGACGCTTCAGCAGGGTGGTGGCCAGAAGAGCGCCGACCGGATTGTCCTCGACCAACAGCACCCGCACCCCCGGAAAGGCGGGGCGGCTCAGACGGTCATCCTCGGCCGCGTCGGACACGGGGCCGGGGCTGGTCGCCGAGCCCGTGAGGGCCAGCGCCCGTGCGACCAGCGAGGCCGGGCGCAGCGGCTTGATCAGATAGCCGTCGAAGCCTGCGGCGCGATAGTCGGCAATGCGGTCGCGACGCCCGGGCCGGAGCAGGATCACCGCGTGGCGGCTGGCCGGGCGTTTGGCCAGTTCGGTGTCGGGGGCGCGACCGTCGTCATCCACCAGCACCAGATCGGCGGAGGTCTCGGATACCAGACCGGCCCCGGCGTCGCGCGCCATGGCCCCTGCGGTGGTTGCGGTGAATGGATGGGCGCCGCTGATCGACAGGGTCAGTCCTGAAAGCGGTGCCTTGGCGATGGGGTTCTGGTCCGCCACAGCCCCGAACCGCGCCTCGAAGACAAACCGGGCGCCGCCGCCGGGACGGTCGCCGACCGACAGGCTGCCGCCCATGGCCTCGGCCAGCCGTCGCGCTACCGCCAGCCCCAGCCCGGCCCCGTCGTGGCGGGTGGCATCGGTGCTGTCGGCGTGGCCGAATTCCTCGAAGATGCGAGCACGGGCCGCCTCAGGCACGCCGGGGCCGGTGTCCTCAACGACGAAGACCAGACCCGCCTCGCGGGACCGACTGACCGAGATCGCCACCGCGCCGTCGGGCGTGAATTTCACCGCATTGCCGGCCAGGTTGAACAGGATCTGCCGCAACCGCCCCTCGTCGGCGCGCACTATCGGCACGTCGGCAGCGACGCTCCAGGCGATCTCGAGACCCTTGTCGTGGGCCCGCGGGCTGAGCAGTTCGGCCACGCCCCGCACCAGATCATCGATACGCACCGGGGCCAGATCGAACTCCAGACTGCCGGCGTCCAGCCGGGCATAGTCCAGCAGATCATTGACCAGCCCCAGCAGATGATCCGCCGAAGTCCGCGCTGCCTCCAGATAGGCCTTCTGCGCCGGGTCGAGGCCGCTGTCGGACAACAGGCCCAGCATGCCGATGACCCCGTTCAGGGGCGTGCGCATCTCATGGCTCATCAGCCGCAGAAAGCGGACGGCGGGATCCGTCTCAGGCGGATCGGGCGGAGCGGCGGGCGACGTCATGGCGGCAAGCCTAGCGCCGACCTCTTAACGCCCGCTCAAACCGGGCTGTGGGCCACCATCGTCGCCCGGTTGAACTGGGCCTCGGCGTCCATGCGGTTGTGGCGATAGATCAGGGCCTCGGCCACATGGCGGCGCAATATGCCCTCGGCCCCGTCCAGATCGGCGATGGTCCGCGCCAGTCGCAGCGTCCGGGTCCAGCCCCGGGCGGTCAGCCCCCCGGCCTCGCCCGCCCGCATCAGCAACGCCCGACCGTCGGCATCGGGCCGCGCATGACGGTCCAGCAGGGCGCCGCCCAGATGGGCATTGATCGTGGCGCCGCCCTCCTCGGGGCTAAGGTCGGCCAGACGCGCGGCCTGGACCTCGCGGGCACGCCTCACCCGGGCGGCGGCCTCGGCCGTGCCTTCGGCGGGGGCAGGCAGGCTCATGTCGGCGGCGGTCACCGGCGGCACATCGACCGTCAGATCGATGCGGTCGAACAGGGGGCCGGAGATGCGGTTCTGATAGTCCCTCTGACAGCGCGGGGCCTTGCCGCAGGCCCCCTTTCCCGCCCCGCCCAGCCCGCAGCGGCAGGGGTTCATGGCGGCCACCAGCTGCACCCGGGCCGGATAGCGCACATGGGCATTGGCGCGCGCCACGATCACCTCGCCGGTCTCCAGAGGCTGACGCAGCGAATCCAGCGCCTGCGGCGAATATTCCGGCAGTTCATCCAGAAACAGCACGCCATTGTGCGCCAGCGACACCTCGCCCGGCTTGGCCCGGTGGCCGCCGCCGGTCAGGGCCGCCATCGAGGCCGAGTGATGTGGCGCCCGGAACGGCCGCTCGCGCGTCAGCCCACCTCGCTCGATCAGCCCGGCCATCGACCAGACCATGGAGGTCTCCAGCAGCTCGCGCGGCGTCAGCGGCGGCAACAGGCCCGGCAGACGCTGGGCCAGCATCGACTTGCCCGAGCCGGGCGGGCCGATGAACAGCAGATTGTGCCCGCCTGCCGCCGCGATCTCGAGCGCGCGCTTGGCGCCTTCCTGACCACGCACCTCGTTCAGGTCGGGCACCGGTCCGTTCGATTTCAGCGGCCCGGGCCGGGGCGCGCTCAACACCTGACTGCCCTTGAAATGATTGATCAGGCCGATCAGCGAGCGCGGGGCCAGCACCGCCACCTCGGGCCCGGCCCAGGCGGCCTCGGGACCATTGGCCTCGGCGCAGATCAGCCCCAACCTCATGCCGTTGGCGGCCACTGCTGCAGGCAGGGCCCCGCTGACCGGCACAATCCGTCCGTCGAGGCTCAGCTCTCCCAGCGCCGCCCAGCCGTCCAGCGCATCGGGCGCGATCACCCCCATGGCGGCCAGAAGCGCCAGGGCGATGGGCAGGTCGAAATGGCTGCCTTCCTTGGGCAGGTCGGCGGGGGCCAGATTGGCGATGATGCGCCGCGACGGAAGGGCCAGTCCGATCCCGGAAAAGGCCCCGCGCACCCGCTCGCGGCTTTCGGCCACCGCCTTGTCGGGCAGGCCGACCAGGGTGAAGCTGGCCTGGGTGCCTTCGCCGCCCAGAATCTGGACCTCGGCATCGACGCGACGGGCATCCACCCCGTCGAACGCAACCGTCACCACCCGCGCCACCATGGCCGTCCCTCCGCTCCCGCAGAATAGAACAAATCACGAACGAATGCTGGTTGTCAAATGAGCGGGCTTCAACCCGCCGCGCGCTTCGCCTCAATCACCTGCCACATGCGCTCCGTCGCATCGATGCCGGTAAAGCGTTTCAGCTGCTGGGCCCCGGTCGGCGAGGTGACATTGATCTCGGTCATCCAGTCGCCGATCACATCGATGCCGACAAAGATCAGGCCGCGTTCTTTCAGCGTCGGGCCGATGGCGGCGCAGATTTCCTTGTCGCGCGCGGTCAGTTCCACAGGCTGGGCCGTGCCGCCGACGCGAAGGTTGGAGCGCACCTGATCCTTCAGCGGCACCCGGTTGATGGCGCCTACCGGCTCGCCATCGACGATCAGGATGCGCTTGTCGCCGGCCGAGACGGCGGGCAGGAATTTCTGGATCACCAGCGGATCGCGCGAGCCCATGGCGTGGATCTCGACCAGCGCTGCCAGATTGGGGTCACCCGCCTTCAGCTTGACCACGCCCGACCCGGCGGCGCCGTGCAGCGGCTTCAGCACCACATCGCCGTGGCGGGCGTGAAAGTCCGCCAGCATGTCGGCATTGGCCGAGATCATGGTCGGGGGGGTCAGCCCCTGGAACTGCGCGACCAGCAGCTTTTCTGGCGCCGAGCGCACCTCGGCCGGGTCATTGACCACCAGGGTGTGCGGATGAATCATCTCCAGCAGATAGGTGGACGTGACATAGGCCATGTCGAAGGGCGGGTCCTGCCGCATCAGGACGACGTCGACGTCTGACCCCAGATCCAGCTTCACCCATTCCCCGAAGTCGGCGTGGTCGCCGGCCTTGTCGCGCACCTTTACCGGCCGGGCCCGGCAGAACAGCCGCCCATCCTCCAGCGCCAGGGTGCGGAAATCATAGACCCACAACCGGTGCCCGCGCGCCTGTCCGGTCAGGGCCATCAGAAAGGTGGTGTCGGAGGCGATATCGACCGCTTCCATCGGGTCCATCTGGATGGCGACCTTGAGCATGGCGGACCTTTCGGATCAGAGACGATAGCGGCTGTCGAGGTCGGTCTCGGCGGCCAGACCCCGGATATGGCGCGGCAGGCGGCCGGGCGCCAGTACGATCAGGTCCAGCCGGAGTGTCAGGCCTTTTAGGCCGGGCCGCGCCTTGCGAACCGCGCCCGCCGCCCGCACCAGCCGTCCGTGCTGGACTGGGCCCAGCGCCTCGATGGCCGCCGCCCGCGTCGCGCGTCGCTTGACCTCTACGGCGGCCAGCACCGCCCCCTTGCGGGCGAGGATGTCCAGTTCGCCGTGATGCGTCTTCAGCCGGAAGCCGAGGATCTGATAGCCCTTCAGCATCAGCCAGATCGCCGCCGTCCATTCCGCCGCATGACCCTCCGTGTGCGCCAGCCGCCCCTTGCGCGTGCGCCCTTCGCGACGGTCGGGCGCGGTCGGGGTCACTGGCTTCTTCACTGGCCCGACAGCTCCAGCGCCCGGCGGTAGACCTGCTTCCTCGGCAGGCCAAGGCTGGCCGCCACCCGGGCGGCGGCCTCGGACACCGATCGGTCGGCCAGTTCGGCGGTCAGGGCCTGATCCAGCGTCGCCTCATCCGGCGCGACCTCATCGGCGGGGCCGATCACCACCACCATCTCGCCCTTGGGCGCCTGACAGCGCGGATCAACCGCCAGCTGGTCCAGCGGGCCGCGCACCCAGGTCTCGTGCAGCTTGGTCAGTTCGCGGGCGATCACGGCCTCGCGCGGACCCAGCACCTCGGCCATGTCCGCGAGCGACGCCGCCAGTCGTGGTCCGCTTTCGAACACCACCACCGTCTGGCCGGGCGTCTTCAGCCCCTCCAGCGCCGTCCGCCGGCCCCCCGACTTGGCCGGAAGAAAGCCCGCAAACAGCACCCGGTCACTGGGCAGGCCCGCCCCGGTCAGCGCCGCCAGCAGGCTGGACGCACCCGGAAGGGGAAAGACCGGCAGCCCGGCCTCGATCACCGCCTTGACCACCGCATAACCGGGATCGCTGACCAGCGGCGTACCCGCATCGGACACCAGCGCCACCACCTCGCCGGCCGCCAGCCGCGCCAGCACACCCGGAATGGCGCGCACGGCGGCATGATCGTCGCAGCGCTCCAGTTTGACCCTGAGGCCATAGGCGGTCAGCAGGCGCGCGCTGACCCGCGTATCCTCGGCCAGCACCAGATCGGCGGCGGCCAGAACATCGAGTGCCCGCAGCGTCATGTCGCGCAGATTGCCGATCGGCGTCGCCACCACATACAGGCCGGGGTCGACCCGGCGCGGCGGCGGGGCGGTACCGGACCACAGGCGGGAGGGATCGGTGTCAGTCATCGACAGACCGTGCCAGCACGCGGCGCGCCCCTCAAGCACAGATCAGGTCAACAGGGACTTCAACACCCCGTCCAGCACCGGACGACCGCGCGCCGTTGCCGCCACCCGCCCGTCCGAGAGGGTCAGAAAATCGTCCGCGATCAAGTCGGCCAGTCGACCCCCGGCGGGGCTCATCTGCAGCTCAGCCAGGACGGCCAGCGGCACGCCCTCGACGGTGCGCAGGCCCAGCAGCACCTTTTCTTCGGCGGCCTCGACCGGTGACAGGGCAGTCCGTTCGGCCCAGGGCGTGCCCGCCCCGACCCCGGCGACATAGTCCGCAACGCCCCGGTGGGCGACGGTTGCCGTGCGCACGCCGTCCAGCGTCAGTCGCCCGTGCGCCCCCGGCCCGATGCCGAGATAGTCGCCGCCCCGCCAGACATGTAGATTGTGGACCGACCGCGCCGCCACGCCGCGCGCATGGTTCGACACCTCATAGGCCTCAAAGCCCGCCTGCCCGAGAACCGACTGTGTCGCCTCATAGAGGTCGGCCGCCAGATCCTCGTCGGGCGGGGTCCAGACGCCGCGCGCCACCGCCCGGCCAAAGGCCGTGCCCGGCTCTATGGTCAGCTGATAGGGCGAGATATGCTCAAAGCCGCTCTCCAGCGCCCAGACCAGTTCGCCGGTCCAGTCGCTGACGGTCTGGCCGGGCCGGGCATAGATCAGGTCGATGGACAGCCGCTCGAAATGGCGGGCGGCCAGTGCCACGGCCCGGCGGGCCTCTGCCCCCGAGTGACTGCGGCCGAGGAATTTCAGCGCCGCATCGTCCAGTGACTGCACCCCCAGCGATAGCCGGGTGACGCCCGCTGCGGCCAGCCCCGCAAACCGCTGTGCCTCTGCATCGGTGGGATTGGCCTCCAGCGTCACTTCGAGGTCGTTGCTCGCCGGAAACAGGGCCCGGGCCCGGTCCACCACCGCTGCCACAGCCTCGGGGGCCATCAGCGAGGGTGTGCCGCCGCCGAAAAAGATCGACACCAGCCGACGCGGTCCGACAAGGGCGGCCTGTGCTTCCAGATCGTCGAGCAGGGCGGCGACCAGCCCCGCCATCTCGCCCTCGCGCCCCCGGGCCCGCACCACGTTGAAATCGCAATAGGGACAGATGCGCGCGCAATACGGCCAGTGGACATAGAGGGCCGGACCGTCGGGCGTGTCAGTCAATCAGGGCGTCTTTCAGCAGGTCAAAGGCCCGGGCACGGTGGCTGATCCCGTCCTTGAAGGCGGGCTCCATCTCGCCGAAGGTCTGGTCGTGGCCTTGGGGCACGAAGATCGGATCATAGCCAAAGCCCCGGTCGCCGCGCGGCGGGAAGGTCAGGGTCCCGTCGACCCGGCCCTCGACCACCACGGCTGGCCCCTGCGGCCAGGCCACCGCGAGGGCGGAGGTGAACCAGGCCGCCCGGTCGTCCGAGCCGATCTCCTCAAGCCTTTGCTCGACCTTGGCCATGGCGTGGGAGAAATCCTTCTCCGGACCGGCCCAGCGCGCAGAAAAAATGCCCGGTGCCCCGTCCAGCGCCCGCACTGAGAGACCCGAGTCATCCGCCAGCGCCACAAGGCCCGAGGCCTCGGCCGCATGGCGGGCTTTCAGCAGCGCATTGCCGCAAAAGGTCGTCTCGGTTTCGTCCGGTTCGGGCAGATTTTGATCACTCATTGTGACGACGTCGTAATTTCCATCCAGCAGGGCCGCGATCTCGACCGCCTTGCCCGGATTGTGGGTCGCGACCAGCAACCGCATCCCCTTGATTAATTTGAGATTCATGAGGTGACACTTTCAAACGGGCAGGATTGCCAAAGTTTAACATCGTTAAACGATATGTAACGTGATTTTTTGCCGCGGCAGGCCTATCTATTATTTCAAGGACGCGGGGTTGCAGCGTTCTTGTCAAAGGCTCATAGCGCAACCACATTGCTGATCTGAACAAAAACACGCAAAACCAGCCCTCTCAGGGGCAAGATGGAGAACTACAATGAACACCATGCCTGTCACCATGCTGATGGACCGTATCGGTCACGTCGTGCTGAACGTCGCCCTGCTGGCCGCCATGCCGACCGCCCTGGTCGCCATTCTGGTCCAGTCCTTCTGATCCGGCCCGCCTTGAAGTCCCCGACTTTGACGCTGCAGACAAACACCGCGATTGTAAAATCCGCGCGGGCCTGAACGGCCGGATACCCGCGCGGCGATCGCCCCTGATCGTCCCTCTGTCGATCCGGCCGGCGAGACTCCCGATGCGCCCACCTTCGCTTCGCTTCGCCTCCCGCCTCGGCACCCGGCTGGGACACGGACTGCCCGGCTTTCGGGCCCTCGGCCCCGGCTCCGTATCCAGCCTGCTCAAGACGGCCCTCGACATCACCTATGGGCTGCTGATCTTCCTGACATTGCTGACCTGTCTGGTGTTCGCCGTGGTCGCCATCATTCCGATGGACCAGGTCGGCCTGACGGTCACCTCCGACACCGGCGGCACGCGGATCCCCCTGCCCCGCGCCCATGCCCTGTTCGGGATCGGCGCCTTCGTCGGCTATTTTGGCGGCTTCGCCCTGATCCTGCGCCACCTGCGGCGCATTTTCCGCACCCTGACGCTGGGCGACCCCTTCCATCCCGACAATGTCAGCCGCCTGAAGCAGGTCGGCTATATCCTCGCCATCGTCACCGGCGGCGTCTGGCTGGGCCAGCTGCTGGTGTCGCGCCTCGTGCGGGGCGTGATGGACCCGCCCAGCCTGTTCAATCTGGTGACCCCGGCCTTTTCCGTGCTCGTCGTGTTCGTCCTCGCCGAGGTCTTCCGTGAAGGCGCCCGGCTGAGGCGCGAATCCGAACTGACGATCTGATCCGCATCGACTAGAGTTTCCCCATGGCCATCCGCGTCCAACTTGATCGACTGCTGCAGGAGCGGCGCATGTCCCTGACGGAGCTCAGCGACCGCGTCGGTGTGACCGTGGCCAATCTGTCCATCCTCAAGACCGGAAAGGCGCGCGCCGTCCGGTTCTCGACGCTGGACGCCCTGTGCCGCGAACTGGGCTGCCAGCCCGGCGATCTGCTGTCCCGCGATCCGGGCCCGGCCGGGGTGGGGGACGAACCGGTCGATGACCCGCAAATCTGATCGCCCAACTGAAGATGGCGAACGACTGTGGCAGCGCGTGGCCTCAACCGTCACGCCGCTGGCCCCGCGCCGCATGCCGGTCCCCCCGCCCATAGCCGTCCAGACCGCCCCCACGAATCGGCCCCGGCCAGCCTCCGGAGGGGCTCCAGCCCCCTTGCCATCGCCCGCGCCCCGGCCCCAGTCGGCACCGTCCGATCTGGACCCTCGCCGCCACCGCCGCGTGTCGCGCGAGCGAGAGCCGATCGAGGCGCGTCTGGACCTGCACGGCCATGGCCGCTTCCAGGCCGAGGACGTACTGACCGGCTTTTTGTTGCGCGCGCACCAGCGCGGCCTGCGCGTGGTGCTGGTCATCACCGGACACGGCCGCCGGGCCGGCGGCGGCGAGGGCGTCATTCGCGCCTCCCTGCCCGAATGGCTGCGCAGCCATGCCCTGCGCGGCGTCGTGGCCGCCTACGCCCCGGCGCACCGGCGTCACGGCGGCGAGGGGGCCTGGTACATCACGCTCAAACGTAGCTGACGCAAGAAAAGCGGCCCGGAAGCGAAAGCCTCCGGGCCGCAGGTCGATTGGGGATTCTACAGGAAGACCGCCGGGGTTATGCGGCCTTCTTCTCGATCTTCGGTTGGGCCTTCGGTTCGGCCTTGCCCTCAATCGTCGGGGAACCGGTGACGATCTCGATCCGGCGGGGCTTCAGCGCCTCGGGCAACTCGCGCTTCAGATCGACGGTCAGCAGGCCGTTCACCAGCCGGGCCTCGGTCACCACCACATAGTCGGCCAGCTGGAAGCGACGCTCAAAGTCGCGCTCGGCCAGGCCGCGATGCAGATAGGTCCGGTCCTCGCCGGTGGTCGCCTTCTTGCCCGTGACGGTCAGCAGGTTTTCCTTGACCTCCATCGTCAGCTCTTCCGGGGCAAAGCCCGCCACGGCCAGTTCGATCCGGTAGGCGTTCTCGCCTGTCGTCTCGATATTATAGGGGGGCCACCCCGCTTCGCTGGTGCGCGCGGCGCTTTCCAGCATGCCGGCCAGACGGTCAAAGCCGACGGCGGAACGGTAGAGGGGGGTCAGGTCATAGGTACGCATATCATCCTCCTGGGATCAGCAAGGTTGAACCGCCCGGCGATTTGCCCGGACGGCGGGGTTATGGGCGACACGACCCGCTCTGCGGCGCCGCTCGTCCCGGGAGCCCGACATCGGCGCTCCCGGTCAGGGATTTGGGGTGACACAGGGCGACGTCAAGAGGGCCCACGCCGCCGACTGCATTTTTGGCGCGACGATTTGTCTCCCCCGGAAAAGCTATCCGGCTTGCCCTCCGGGCGCAGCCGCTTAAGGCTGAGGGTCACCTTTCAGCATGACCGGATCCGTCCCATGACCCACGCCCTTCGCCCGCTTGTCCTGATGGCCACCGTCGCCGGTCTGGCGCTCGCATCGCCGGCTGTCGCCCAGACGTCCCGCGCTGCCCAGGACCCGGCCCTGATCCAGCCGATGACCCAGGAAGACGAGGTGCTGAAGGCGGCCATCGCCTCGGACAGCCGCTCCGAAGCCGACCGGGCCCGCGACGTCTATCGCCGCCCGTACGAGAGCCTGACCTTTTGGGGCCTGCAGCCCGGCCAGACCGTGGTCGAGATCCAGCCCGGCGCCAACGGCTGGTGGACGCAGATCCTGCAGCCCTATGCCGAGGCCACCGGCGGGACCTATGTGCCGGTCAACCGCATCCAGGACGGCCTGGGCGTGTCCGACGGCTCGGCCGATTTCATTCTGGTGGCGCGCGCCTTTCACAACTGGCACCGCGCCGGGCGCACGGACGAGTTCATGGCCATGTTCTTCGCCGGCCTGAAGCCCGGCGGCATCCTGGCGGTGGAACAGCACCGCGCACCCGAAGGCAGCGACGTCGATCAAAGCGCCCCGACCGGCTATGTGCCCGAGTCCTACGTCATCGCCACCGCCTTGGCGGCCGGGTTTGAACTGGACGCGTCCAGCGATCTCAATGCCAATCCGGCCGATGACCACAGCCATCCGTTCGGCGTCTGGACCCTGCCGCCGGTACGCCGCAGCGAGCAGGACGGTCGCGTCCTGACCGAGGCCGAGCGGGCCGCCTATGACGCCATCGGCGAAAGCGACCGGATGACCCTGCGCTTTCGCAAGCCGGAATGATTGCACACGGCGGCTTTGACCCTGCCTGCGAAGCTGGCTAAGCCGGTCGGGCCGTCGGCCTGCCCGGCGTCGCCCACCCGTGACCGAGCCGAGAAAGTGTCCCAGGAACGCGACATGTCCGATCCGACCTTCCGAGCCGCCCGGTTGCCTGCCTCTGGCCTGATGCGACCGTCACGCCGCGGCCTGATCCTCGGCGCCGGCATGGCCGGTCTGGTCGCGGCCTGCGATAACCGCAAGAAGGCCGCCGAGCCGGCACCGGATACTCCCGCCGTTCCCGAGGGTCCGCCTGAGGGCAGTCTCGCCTGGGCCATCGCCGGCGCCTGGCGCGGGGAAGAGAGAGCGCGCGATGAATGGCGCCACCCGTTCGAGACCCTGCGCTTCTTCGACCTGCAGCCCAAGATGACCGTGGTCGACTTCTGGCCGGGCAGCGGCTGGTACACAGAGATCCTCGCCCCCTATCTGGCATATAATGGCGGGAAATATGTGGCCGTGAACTTCCAGGCCGGCCTCGGCAATGATCCGGCCCAGGCGGCTCTGGTCACCGCCTATGAACAGCGGTTCGGTGCCAACCCCCGCCTGTATGGCGAGATCGAGTACAGCGATTTTGGCCCCACCAGCGGCCCGGTGGCCGAGGCCAACACCGCCGATCTGGTGCTGTTCATGAGCCGGCTGCACTACTGGATGGCGGCCGGCATCGCCGAGAAAGCCTTTGCCGACGCCTATTCCGTGCTGCGTCCGGGCGCGACACTGGGCATTGAGCAGCACCGCCTGTCCGCCGAGAAAGACCAGGACCCGATCGCCGCCAGCGGCTATGTCCAGGAGGCCTATGTCCGCCAGCTGGCGGCCGAGGCCGGCTTTATCTTTGTGTCCGCTTCCGAAATCAACGCGAATGAAAGGGATGACCGCGATCATCCCTTCGGCGTCGACACCCTGCCCCCGATGCGGCTGACCGCACCCCAGGGCCAGCCGCCGGACCCGGACTTCGATCGCACGGAATATGATGAAATCGGCGAGAGCGATCGGATGACGCTCAAATTCAGGAAGCCCGAGTGAACCGAGTCGCTGCCTATGCTGCCAATGCCCCCCTGATGGGGGTTCCCGGAGCGTCACCGCCGCCGCATGGCGAGGGCGAATGGTTCCGGGGCGCGGGTGGCCTGCGCCTGCGCGCCGCCTTCTGGACGCCCTCCACCCTGGTGGCGGCCAAACCGCGCGGCACGGTCATCCTCAGCCCCGGTCGCACCGAGCCGATCGAGAAATACTTCGAACTGATCGGCAATCTGCTGGCGCGCGGCTTTTGCGTTCTGGCGCACGACTGGCGCGGGCAGGGGCTGTCGGCGCGGCTGCTGCCCGACCGGCTTAAGGGGCACGCCCGGGCGGTCGAGGAATTCCTCGACGACTACGCCCGCCTGCTGGACGCGTTCGAGACCCGGGCGCCAAAGCCCTGGATCATGGTTGGCCATTCCATGGGCGGCGCGCTGAACCTGATGAGCCTGCAGATGGGCGAGAGCCGCATCTCCGGCGCGTTGCTGAGCGCGCCCATGCTCAAGATCAAGACCGGCAAGCGCTCGATGTGGTCGGTCAAGCTGGCGGTGCGCTGGAACCTGCGCCACGGCAAGGCCGGCGACTATGTGCTGGACGATCCGGACGATCCCTTCGAGCACAGCTTCGAGAACGATGCCCTGACCTCGGACGAGACCCGCTATGAGCTGTGGCGGCAGCAGCTGTACGCCTGTCCCCACCTGGCAGTCGGCGGCCCGACCTGGGGCTGGCTGGGCTTTGCCATCGACCTCGGCGAACGGGCGCTAAAGCCCAAGGCGCTCAAGGCCGTGAAGATCCCGGTCGCCATCGTCCAGCCGGGCGAGGACGACCGCGTCTGGAAGCAGACCAACCGCTGGGCCTCCAAACGGCTCGGGCGCGGTCGCTATGTCGAGGTGCCGGGCGCGAAGCACGAGGTGCTGATGGAGACCGACCCCATGCGGGCCGTCTTTCTCGAGGAGTTCGACGCCATGGCGGACTATGTCTCGCCGGTGCAGGACCTGTCGCCGACGCCTCAACCCAAGGCCGACCCGCTGGCCATGCCGGAAACCCCCGGACAGCAGGCCTCCTAGAGGGCGGCGTAGAGCGCGCGGATCAGGGCCGCAGGCCTTGGGTCGCCGATCAGGTGGGGCGACTGGCGGGTCATGACATAGGCGGCGGTCAAGCCCGTCGTCGGGTCGGCGAAGGCGCACGACCCGCCCCAGCCGCAGTGGCCGACGGTCTCGGGATTGGGACCGAACACTGCCCCCCCGCCCTGATTGCGCATGACTCCGGCGCCCCACGACAGGTCAAAGGGCAGCACCCGGTCCGGCCCGGAAATCCGTTGTTGCATCAGGGCCGTGCGCGTCGCCGGCGACAGGGTCTTGCCCGCCACCCCTTCCGGCAGGGCCAACGCCAGCATGCGGGCCAGGGCCTCGGCGGTCGCATGCATATTGGCCGAGGGGATCTCCATCTTGCGCCACTCTGCCGATCCGCGTCCGGCGGGGGCCGAGCCCTTGTCGAGGAAGGCCGCTGTCTTGATGGCGTCGATCGGTCCCAGATCGGGCGCGGCGGTCGGCTTCTTCATGCGGGCGACGCGGGCGTGCTCGGCCTCGGGCAGGCCCAGCCACAGGTCCAGCCCCGCAGGATCGGCAAAGTCGGCCTTCAGCGCCTGCCCCATCGTTCGGCCGTCGGCGCGGCGGAATACCTCGCCCGCCAGATAGCCGACCGTGATCGGGTGATAGCCCGAGGCCGTGCCTGGTTCCCACAGCGGGGCCTGACGGCACAGGACCTCCAGCACCTTTTCCGGCTCGAACCACAGGGTGGGGTCGATGGCCGGAGACGGTCCTGCAAGGCCGGCCTGATGGCTCATCAGCTGGGCCAGGGTGATGTCCGCCTTGCCCGCCTGACCGAACTCGGGCCAGATCGCCGCGACCGGTGCCTCATAGTTCAGAAGGCCGCGCTCGACCGCCCAGCCAATCATCAGCGCCATGACCGCCTTGCCGGTCGAGAACACGGGGGCGAGGGTGTCCGGCCCGAACGGCTGGTCGCGGACGCTGTCGGCCTGCCCGCCCCACAGGTCCAGTACCACCTCGCCCGCGCGACAGACGGTGAAGCGCGCGCCGACCTCGTCCAGCCCCTCGGGGCCGTCGGTGAAGTTGCGGGCGAAGGCGTCCCTGACCGGGGCGAAGCGGTCGGGACAGGTGCCGTGGATCTCGGGGGCGTCGGTCATTCCGCTTCCCTAACGGGGCCGGCGCCCGCGATCCAGTCCAGCGCGCCGTCGGCGGCGACCACGCCGGACGCCATCACCGCCTGCAGCAGATAGCCACCGGTCGGGGCCTCCCAGTCCAGCAGTTCGCCCGCCACAAATAACCCCGGCTGATCCACGACCATCAGACCCGGCGTCAGCGCCGCCAGGTCAATCCCGCCCGCGCTGGAAATCGCGCGCTCCAGTCCCTGAAGGCCGGTGATCGCCAGCGGCACACCTTTGAGACGCTCGGCCAGCGCCCGGTCGTTGGCCCCGGCAGGCAGGGGCGACGCCTGACGCAGCAGGGCAGCCTCGACCGGCCTCAGGCGTGCGGCACGACGCAGGCGATTGGCGCGCGACAGGCTGGCCGGCGCCTTGGCCAGCCGGGCCGCGAGCGCCTCGGCCGTCTCGGACGGTCGCAGGTCAATATAGAGCCGGGCCGGCTCGCCGCCGTCCTGCGCCTTGGCCAGCGCCTGACGCAGCTCCGGGCCGAGGTCATAGATGGCGCCGCCCTCCAGCCCGTATCGGGTCACCATGGCCTCGCCGCGGACCCGGCGTCGCTCGAGCGTCAGGGCCACGGCCTTGAGTGGCTGACCGGCATGGGCCGCGATGAACTCCTCCGACCAGTCCAGCCGCACCCCGACATTGGCGGGCCGGAAGCCGGTGCAGGGGACGCCGAGGTCGGCCAGCACACCCCGGCCCTGTCCGTCCGACCCCAGCCGGGGCCAGCTGGCGCCGCCGGTCGCCACCACCACCGCCCGGGCCGGGATACGGCGACTCTCGCCGGCCTGCTCGAACACGGGCGCGCCATTTTCGAACCCGATCCAGCGAGAGCCGCTGTGCAGGGTCACGCCCTGATCCTGCAGACGCTGCAGCCATGCCCGCAGCAGGGGTGAGGCCTTCATCGCCTTGGGGAAGACCCGCCCGCTGGACCCAACAAAGGTCTCGGCGCCCAATCCGTCGGCCCAGTCGCGCAGATCCTGCGGCCCGAAGCGGGACAGCCAGTCCATGACCCCCGGTGCCGCCTCGCCATAGCGGGCGGGGAAGCGGTCCAGCGGCTCGTTGTGGGTCAGGTTCAGCCCGCCACGCCCGGCCATCAGGAGCTTGCGCGCCGGCGAGGGCATGCTCTCATGCACTTCGACCGTCAGGCCCGCCGACGACAGCCGCTCGGCCACCATCAGCCCGGCGGGCCCCGCGCCGATGACGACGACGGGCGATCGGGGACCGGTGTCAGGGTGAAAGGCGAGCGAAGAGGTCACACCATGGGCCTTAAAGGATCCCGGCGGGGCAGGCGAGGGTGCGTCGGCCCGAACGGCCCAGCTATCCGGGCGCAGACAGAATTGCCATGCGTATTCAACAACCCTGCCGCTTCCCGAGCCCTTCTGTCCGACCGGGCCGGCATCTCCCCCATACTATGCGGTTGCCACGCGGCCTGCCGGACGGGGGTGCGAAATCAGACCATTCAGACGGTTCAGACGGTTCAGACGGTAATTTCCACGACCCCCGGCCCAGACCACCCCCTCACGATTACGCCATGCCCGATAATCCTTTTGCAGTGCCTCACGAACTATGCTGCGCTGCATTGTAAGGCAGGCCATCCGCCGCCATTTGAAGAGACGCATGCTCTACTCCCTTCACGAATTCTCCTACTACTCCGCCGCGCCGTATCGACTGGGGGCCCAGCTGGCCCGGTCGTTCTGGTCCTCGCCCTTCAATCCGGCCGCCGAGACCGCCATCGGGCGCACCGCCTATGCTGCGGCCGAGGTGTTCGAGGGGCTGACGCGTCGCTATGGCAAGCCGGCCTGGAATCTGGACGTGGTCACCATCGACAACCTGTCGGTGCGCACGACCCAGCAGACCATCTGGACCTCGCCCTGGTGCCGGTTGATCCGCTTTGCCCGGGATCTCGGCGACCTCAAGCGGGCCGGCAAACCGGCCGACGGCCCGGCCGTGCTGATCGTGGCGCCCCTGTCGGGCCACTATGCCACCCTGTTGCGCGGCACGGTCGAGGGCTTCCTCCAGGACCACGACGTCTATGTCACCGACTGGGTCAACGCCCGTCAGGTGCCGATGCTGGAAGGCCGGTTCGACTTCTTCGACTACATCGACCACATCCGCGAGATGCTGACCGCCATCGGCCCGCGCGTCCACGTCGTGGGCGTCTGCCAGCCGGGGCCGCCGGTGCTGGCCGCCTGTGCCCTGATGGCCGAGGACGAGGACCCGCACCGCCCGCTCAGCATGACCTATATGGGCTCGCCCATCGATGCGCGGCTGTCGCCGACCGTCACCAACCGTCTGGCCGAGGCCCGGCCCTTCGCCTGGTTCCGCTCGAACATGATCCACACCGTGCCCCTGCCCTATCCGGGCGCCGGACGGCGGGTCTATCCGGGCTTTGTCCAGCTCTACAGCTTCATGTCGATGAACGAGGATCGCCACCGCGACGCCCAGCACGACTATTTCCAGAACCTGGTCGCGGGCGACGGCGACGAGGTCCAGAAGCACGAGGAATTCTACGACGAATATCTGTCGGTTCTGGACCTGACCGAGGAATTCTATCTCCAGACCATCGACATCGTCTTCCAGAACCACCTGCTGGCCAAGAACGAACTGGAACACCGGGGCCGCAAGGTCGATCTGACGAAGATCACTGACATCGGCCTGATGACGGTCGAGGGCGAAAAGGACGACATCTCCGGCGTCGGCCAGACCCAGGCGGCGCATGGCCTGTGCCCCAATGTGCCCGAGGACCGGCGCATCCTCTATGTCCACCCTGAGGTGGGCCACTACGGCGTGTTCAACGGTCGCCGCTTCCGCGATGACATCTACCCCCGGGTGCGCGATTTCATCGCCCGCAACGAGGCCGCCGGTGACGTATCGCGACGGGCAGCGGCTTAGCCTCGAGGCCGACGGCGCGCCGCTGCGCCTCTCGGTCAACCGGCGGGCCCGGCGGGTGTCGATCCGGATCGACGCCCGCGCGGGTGAGGCCGTTCTGGTGGCCCCCAGCGAGCGCCGGTTGGTAGATGCGATCGCCTTTGCCCGCACTCGCACGGACTGGATCCGCGCGCGGCTGGCCGACCGGCCGGTGGCCGTCGGTCTGGCCCCGGGGCAGCGCCTGTCGGTCGCGGGGGAAGACGTGACCCTGGCGGCCCTGCCCGGTGCGGTCGCGGCCCGCCTGACCGACACCCCCGAGGGCCCGGTGCTCGCAGCGGGGGGAGAGGGTGCAGCCTGGAGCCGGCGCATCCTGACCTTCCTCAAGCGCCGGGCCCGCGAGGTGCTGATGGCCCGGACCGAGGCTCACTGCCGGGCGCTGGGCCTGCCGCTGCCGAAGGTCTCGATCAATGACCCCCGCTCGCGCTGGGGCTCCTGCACCCCGGGCCGGGGCACGATCCGCTACTCGTGGCGGGTGATTCTCGCGCCTCCTGCCGTACTGGACTATCTGGCCGCGCACGAGGTCGCCCATCTGGTCCACGGCGACCACAGCCCCCGCTTCTGGGCGGTCGTGGCCCAGCTGATCGGCGACCCGGCGCCGCACCGCGCCTGGCTGAGACAGCACGGCGCGGGTCTGCACGCCCTGGCGGTCTAGAAGAAGAGCGGGTCGGCCTTTTTCTCGGGCGGCAGGCCCGGTTCAGGCCGCTGGACTTCCGGATCCCGCCGCTCGGGCTGGGGCGTGGTCGGGCGGATGACAGGCTGCTCGGGGGCCGGACGTTCCGGCTGACGCGGCTCCGGCGTCGGCTCGATGCCGCGCTCGATCTCATCGGCATAGGGGTCTTCCATCGAGCCGATCAGCTCACCGACCGCATCGGGCGGCTGCCAACCCTCGGGCAGGGGCGGGCCGTCCGGGATGCGCGGCGCGTCCAGCCGGGGCAGGGCGGCGGTCATGAAGGCGCGCCAGATGGCCGCCGGGGCCTGTCCGCCGGTCACGCCGCGCATGGCGGTGTTGTCGTCCTTGCCGACCCAGACCGCCGTGACGAAGCCGCCGGTGTAGCCGACGAACCAGGCGTCCTTGTAGTCCGAGGTCGTGCCGGTCTTGCCCGCCAGATCCCGCCCGGAGATGGCCACCGACCGCGCCGTGCCCGAGGTGATCACGCCGCGCAGCATGTCGTTCATGTAGAGCAGCGGCGGGTTGGCGATGGCCTGGATCGGCCGGCTCTCGCGGGCCGAGCGCTGATAGATCACCCGCCCCTCGCGGGTGCGGATGCGGCTGATGCCATAGGCCGTGACCCGCTTGCCGCCATTGGCAAAGGCATCATAGGCCTGGGCCATCTCGACGGGCGAGACCTCGACGGCCCCCAGCGCCATGGCGGGCTCAAGCCCGATGCGGCTGGTGATCCCCAGCCGCCGCGCCGTGCGGGAGACATTGTCCCGGCCCAGACTGTCGGCCAGCGAGACCGCCACCGTATTGGTCGACTGGGCAACCGCGTTCGACAGGGTCGTGCGACCGATGAACCGGCCGGAGTAGTTGCGGGGCTCCCACGATCCGATGCGGATCGGCTCGTCGATCACCGGAGTCTGGGGCGTGTAGCCGGCCTCGACGGCCGTCAGATAGACGAAGGGCTTGAAGGCCGATCCCGCCTGACGCCTCGCGTCGACGGCCCGGTTGAACTGGCTGTCGGCATAGGAGGCGCCGCCGATCATGGCGCGCACCCGCCCGTCGCCGTCCAGTGCCACGAGGGCGGCCTGTTCTACCCCGCGCGAGGCATTCTCTCGCAGCACGCCGGTGACGGCCCGCTCGGCGGCGGTCTGCAGGGTCAGGTCCAGGGTGGTCTCGACGATCAGGTCTTCGGTCGGTTCGCCGACCAGGCCGCGGATTTCCTTGTCCAGCCAGTCGACGAAGTACTGGGCGTGCTGGGTCGCCAGCGTCCGCGACACCCGCACAGGCTCAAGCACGGCGGCGGCCCGCTGCTCGGGCGTGATGACCCCGCTCTCTTCCATCTCGTCGAGCACGACGGTGGCACGCGCGGCGGCGCGTTCGCTCTCCGACACCGGCGAATAGCGCGACGGGGCCTTCAGCAGGCCGGCCAGCAGCGCGGCCTCACCGACCGTCAGGTCCTTGGCCGACTTGTCGAAATAGCGCTGCGACGCCGCCTCGATGCCATAGGCTCCGGCTCCGAAATAGACCCGGTTGAGGTACAGGGCGAGGATCTCGTCCTTCGAGAATTTCATCTCCAGCCAGACGGCCAGCATCAGCTCCTGGCCCTTGCGGCGCAGGGTCTGGTCCGGCGTCAGGAACAGATTCTTGGCCAGCTGCTGGGTGATGGTCGAGCCACCCTGGACCACCCGGCCGGCGCGCATATTGGCGACCATGGCGCGAACCATGCCGACGGGATCAAAGCCGGGGTGCCAGCGGAACCGCTGGTCCTCGATGGCGATGAAGGCCGCTGGCACATAGTCGGGCAGGGCCTCGAGGTCTGCGGGCGGGGCCTGCTGGCTGCCGCGCACGGCGATCAGGGCGCCGTTCCGGTCCAGATAGGTCACCGAGGGCTGGCGGTCGATGTCGTAGAGGGCGGAGGTGTCCGGCAGGCCGCGGGCGAACACGGCGAAGAAGACGACCAGGAAGATCAGGCCCCAGACGCCGGCCACGACGCTCCAGTACAGGATACGCTGCAACAGGTTACGCTGGCCCGTTCCACCGGGGCCGCGCTTCAGTCGATCCAGAAAGGCGTTGCCCGCCATCGTCACCCTCTCGGCCGTTCAATGCCCCTCAACGCTTCTAGCGCCGAAAAGCGATAACGGAAATCACCCCGGAAACCTTGTCAGGTCACCTTCCGGGGGATTTCCGTCGAAAGCATGACAATGGCGACGATCAGTCGAGAAAGTCGTTAATCGCCGCGGCCAGCGCATCTGGTTGATCCTGCATGATGAAGTGGGCGCTGTCGTCGATGCGGGTCAGGACCACGCCCTCCAGATTGGCGAACGAGGCCGCATAGATCCCGTCTGTGATCTCGGCTGTCATTCCGGGGTTGTTGAAGGTGACATAGATCACCTCGGTCGGGGCCGTGATCGCCGCCAGTTCGGGGCGCAGGTCGGTGACGATCAGCTCGCGCATGGCCCGCCCGGCAACGTCGGGATCGCTGGTGACGCTGTGCTCGATCGGCCCGGCGCGCAGGCTCTCGGTCTGGACCATGCCGGTGATGCTGGCCGTGGCCGAGGCCCGCCATTGCTCGGGGGTCGAGGCCGCCATGCCCGCGCCGATCTGGTCGGCGATCGGGGTGACGGAGGCGGGGGTGGCGGCGGCGCCGCCGAAGATGTTGCCCATGAAGGGGATCATGTCGATGACGACGAGGCGGTCGACGAGGTCGGGGTGGCGGGAGGCCAGCATCATGGCAATGGTGCCGCCCATGGAATGGCCAACAACTACAGCGTCTTCGAGGCCTTGTTCGCGGATGTAGCGGGCGATGTCCTCGGCGACGGGGGCCGAGACGGGGCCGTCGATGTTGTCCATGGCCGGAGCCCCGGCGAAGCCCTGAATATGGATCATATGGACGCGCCAGTCGCCCTCAAGCCGCGCGACCAGCGGCTCCCAGATGTCGGGATGCGAGGTCAGGCCGGGGATCAGGATGATGTCGCGCCCCTCGCCCTCGACCCGCACGTGAAAGCGGCCCGACTCGAAATCGGCATGGACATGGCCATGGTCGGCCGGCGCGGCCGCCGGCGTCTGGGCACAGGCCGCGAGCGGCATCATGACAAGGGCGGCGGCGAGGAGAAGGCTTTTCATGCGGGATATCCAACTGGCGTTGCGGCGGCTCTGGTCCTAACACTAGCCGACATGACGGCCGTTGAGACCCCCTCCCCGACAGAGACCCGCACCAGGGCAGCCCCCCTGCCGTTCGGGCGCGGTTTCCTGAAGGACACCTGGTATTTCGTCACGACCGCCGCGGCGCTCAAGCCCGGCCGCCAGGCCCGCTATATGCTGCAGGACGAGCCGGTCCTGCTGGGCCGCACCCGGTCGGGTCAGGTCTATGCCCTGCGCGACATCTGCCCCCACCGGGCCGCCCCCCTGTCGGCCGGCCGACAGGTCGCGCATGCGGGCGAGGGCGAGACGATCGAATGCCCCTATCACGGCTGGCGGTTCCGGCTGAACGGCCAGTGCGCGGCCATCCCGTCCCTGACCGACGACGCCGAGTTCGAGGTCGACCGCATCCGCGTGCGCGCCTATCCGGTCGCGGAAAGCCAGGGGATGGTGTTCGTCTGGATCGCCTCCGACCCGCGCCGCCCGGCCGAGCCTGACCATCCGCCGCCGACCTTTCCGGGCGCCGACGGCCCCGCCCCGCGTCTGGTCGAGGCCATGGTCTTCGACAGCCATATCGACCATGCGGTGGTCGGCCTGATGGACCCGGCCCACGGCCCCTATGTCCATCAGCAATGGTGGTGGCGCTCGCGCCACTCCATGCACGACAAGCAAAAGGCGTTCGAACCGCGCGAGCAGGGCTTTGCCATGGTCCGCCACCGCCCCTCATCCAACAGCCGCGCTTACAAGCTGCTGGGCGGTACGCCCGAGACCGAGATCACCTTCCGCCTGCCCGGCTATCGCTGGGAGCACATCCAGGTGGGCGACAAACAGGTGCTGGGCCTGACGTGCCTGACGCCCGAGACGGCCGACCGCACCCGCATCACCCAGCTGTTCTGGTCGGACCACTGGATCTTTGCCCTGGCCCGGCCGATCCTGCGGCAAGGGGTGCGCGCCTTCCTGAAACAGGACGGGGGCATGGTGAACCTGCAGAACATGGGCCTCGCCTTCGACCCCGCCATGCTGTGGATCGACGACGCCGACCGTCAGGCCAAATGGTACCAGCAGCTAAAACGCGAATGGGCCAGCAGCCGCGCCGAGGGGCGGGCGTTTGTTAATCCGGTCAAGCCCGAAACCCTGAGGTGGAAGAGTTGAAGGGTTGGCCTTCCAGCCCGAAGGTCCCGTCGGGCACGGCCTCCGCGCCCGCCGAGTGGCATCAGCCGCCACTGCGCTTTTTGCCAAGGTTGTCGCCGGCGCGCGGAGTCGGGGCGTCCCTTGCCGTGGACGGGACGTCGTCGCCATCCATAGGGGCAGCGGGGCGAAGGCCAGGTTGATCGCCGAACACAACGAAGCCGGAGACCGCGAGCGTGCCTATGATGCAGAACGCGATGAACAGTTTGAAACCCGGCGACAGTGATTTTTTGGGACGGCTCATTGGTACCTCCACTCTGATGTCGACCCGTGATACCTGAGAATGCCGCCTCTGCCCTGCCGAAAATTCATCAGGCGGTTCCCGAATGCAGGGTCAGTCGGACACGCCTAATGACTCCAGAGGGGTCCACGATCTTTCCGTGGTCCCGTACGCGGGCTTGACGTTCATAGACCGGCGTTGGCCGACCCTCACCAGCCGCCATCTCTGCGCGCCGAACCCGCGCAGCGAAAAGGCCGCGACGAGGGTCGCGGCCTTTCCGGGGGATCGCCGGGGGGACGGTCCGGTTAGCGGGCGCGCTGGCCGGACAGGATGATATCGATCTGCTGCTCGAGGTGCGACTTGAGGGTGTCGATCGTCCAGCTGTCATAGGCGGCGCGGCGATAGTTCGAGAGGTAGGCGACCCAGACCAGTTCGGTGACCAGGGCGGCGTCCGTGGCGGGCTTGAGTTCACCCGCCTTGATGGCGTCGGCGACGAGGCTTTCGAGGCCTTCGATGACCGGGGCGATCAGTTCGCGGCCCTTCTGGGCGTCCTGGAGCGGCTGGTGCCAGGCGCGGGCGACGACGGCCTGGACGAGGGGAAGCTGGTCCAGCGTCGCCTCATAGCCGGCGACAAAGCCGCCGAGCAGGCGCGACTTGAGGTCGGTGCCGGTCTTGATGCCGCGCGTCAGGGCCTCGGCCAGACGGGCCAGATCCTCGGCCAGCACGGTGTCGAACAGTTCCGACTTGTCCTGGAAGTTGGCGAAGACGGCGCCGGTCGACATGCCGGCCTCGCGGGCGATGTCGCGGATGGTGGCGGCGTCATAGCCGCGCTGGGCGAACAGATTGCGGGCGGCCTCGATGACCTTGCCGCGCGTGCGCTGCTTGGCCACCTGGCGGCGGTTCAGCGGGCGGGCGCCCGTGTCCGAGCCTTGGGCTTCGGGGGCATCGACGGGCGGGTTCAGAACAATATCACGCATGAAAGGGGGGCACTCACAGGGGGCTTTGGCGGTCAGGCCGGATCAGGCTCCTGACCGGAACGACCGTTGGGGGCAGAGGGTTGCTGTCGCCGGGGAGGGCGGAAACGGCGCTTTCAACACCGAACCATGACCAAAATGCGAACGGCCGGGCTTAACCCTCGCCCTCAGGCTCTGGATCGGTGCGGCCGGTGGTCGCAGCCGACACATGGCGGCGCAGGGCCCGGTTGGGTCGCGCGGAGGTTCCGGGCTGGGCGGCCTGGAACAGATCGCGGTAGTGGTCGCGCCGCTCATGGATCGAGGCCAGCACCAGCCCCATGGGCACGCCGAGGTCAACCAGGGTGTTCTCGGCCAGCTGCAGGCTGGCCTCGGTGGTTTCGGGGACCGCGTCGGTGACGCCATAGCTATAGAGGCGCACCGCGTGGCGGTCGTCGCGGGCGCGGGCGATGATGATCAGGTCCTTGCGCAGGGCCCGGGCCGCCTGGACCACCTCATCCACCTTGCCCGGGGCATCCATGGTCACGACCAGCGCCCGGGCGGTGGCGATGTTGCACAGCTCCAGCATCTCGCGGCGACCGGCGTCTCCGTAGTGGACATTCAGCCCCTCGCGCCGGGCGCCGGCGACGATCCCCGGCTCGGTATCGAGGGCGACGAAGGTCTGGTTGTGCTCGGTCAGCATCTCCCCGACCAGACGGCCGACGCGGCCAAAGCCAACCAGAAGGACCTGACCGCTGGAGTCGGGGGGCTGAAGGGCGGCGGCCGGCAGATCGACCTGGGTCTCTATGCGGCGGGTGGCCAGCTTCTGACCCAGCAGGGCGAGGAAGGGGATGCTGAACAGGCTGATCGTCGCCGACAGCAGGACCGACTGGGTGATGCCCGGCGGGGCGACACCCTCGACCATGCCGGCGGTCAGGATGACGAAGGCGAACTCGCCGGCGGGCCCCAGCACCAAAGCGGTCTCGAGCGCGGCCAGCGGGCCGAGGCCCCAGCGCCGGGCGAGGGCAAAGATGACGCCGATCTTGGCGACGGTGATGGCGATGGCCAGCGCCACGACCCCCCACGGGTCGGCGGCCACCGCATCCAGATCAAGGCCGCTGCCGACGCCGATGAAGAAGACGCCCAGCAGCAGGCCCTTGAACGGATCGATCGAGATTTCGACCTCGCGCCGGAACTCGGTCTCGGCCAGCAGGACGCCGGCGACCAGGGCGCCCAGACTCATGGACAGGCCGACCGCCTGGGCGCCGAGGCCGGCGGCGACCACGACCAGCAGGCTGGCGGCGACGAACATCTCCTGCCCCTGACCGCGGGCGCGGGCCTTGGCGACCGAGCGGAACATGGGGCGCAGGACCACCCGTCCCAGCAGGATCAGGGCGGCCAGACCGATGGCGGCGGGGGCGAGGGTCAGCAGGGCCGCGCCCAGCACCGCCGGGTTCAGGTCGCCGCCGCTCTGCGCCAGGGTCGCCAGTACGGTGACGGTGATCAGGATCGGCGCCACGGCCATGTCCTGGGCCAGCAGGATGGAGAAGGTGGCGCGCCCGGCCGTGCCGTGCAGGCGCTTGCGCTCGGCCAGCACCGGCATGACCACGGCCGTCGAGGACAGGGCGAGACCCATGCCCAGCACCATGGCCGAGACAAAGGTCTGGCCGGTCAGCATGAAGCCGGCGGCGATCACGGCGGTGGCGAGCGCGATCTGGCTGAGGCCCAGGCCGAAGACCAGCCGGCGCATGGACTTGAGCCGTTCCCACGACAGCTCCAGCCCGATCATGAACAGCAGGAAGGCGACGCCCAGTTCCGACAGCTGGGCGATCTGGTCGCGGTCGTCGAGGGTCAGCCAGCCCAGCCAGGCCAGCCAGGGCGCGTCATCGGCAAACCGGCCCAGCCCGTCGGGCCCCAGCAGCACACCGGCGGCGAGGAAGCCCAGCACCGGGCTGATCTTGATGCGGTTGAACAGGGGCACGACCACGCCCGCCGCCGCCAGGAAGACCAGCAGGTCCTTGTATTCCGAGCCGTCGCCGTGCGGAGGAGCCATACCTGTGCATATCGCAGCGCAGCACCCGGGAACAGTCGCGGTCGGCCGCCCGGGTCGCCGATCATGAATTTTTTTTAAGAGGAATCCGCGTCGCGGCGGACTAGGGTCCGGAACTGGAAATTTCCGGGCGCGGCCCAGCCGCGTCAATCCACAAGAGGTTCAAGAATGAAACGCCTTCTGATTGGTGCCGCTGTCGGTGCCCTGATGCTGCCCGCCACGGCGACCTTCGCCCAGCAGATGCACACCTTTGACGACGGTCACGAACACGAGTGCCTGAATGAGTCCTGCACCGTCTTCTCGCTTTTCCCGACCGTGGAGCAGGACCCGGCCGGCTCGGGCTGGCAGGGCACCGAGGCGCCGAAGTTCGGAACCTGGGGCTTTGATCTGGCCGGTCGCGACCTGTCGGTGGCGCCGGGCGATGACTTCTTCCGCTATGCCAACGGTCTGGCCTTTGACCGGCTGGTCATTCCTTCGGACCGGACCTCTTACGGGTCGTTCGCCATCCTGCGCGAGCTGTCGGACAACCGCCTGAAGGTGATGATCGACGAACTGACGGCCAGCACCGATCTGGCTGCGGGCTCTGATGAGCTGAAGATCGCCGACCTGTACCGCGCCTATATGGACACCGACCGGATCGAGGCGCTGGATGACCAGCCTCTGCAGCCCTATCTGGCCGACATCCGCGCCATCGACAGCCACGACGCCATGGCGGTCTATATGGGCGGCACCCAGGGCCGCTTCGGCTCGTCCTTCTTTGGTGTCGGGATCGGTGACGATGCCCGCAACCCCGACCGTTACATCACCTATGCCAGCCAGAGCGGCCTGGGCCTGCCGAACCGCGGCTATTATCTGGAAGAGCGTCTGGCCGACAAGAAGGCCCTGTATCTGGCCTATGTCGAGCGCATGCTGACCATGATCGGCTGGGACAATCCGGCAGAAACCGCGGCCGAGATCGTGGCGCTGGAAACCCGGATCGCCGAGGCCCACTGGACCCCGGAAGAGAACCGCAACCGCGACGAGACCTACAACCCCTTCACCCCGGCCGAGCTGGCGGAACAGGCGCCGGGCTTCAACTGGTCGGCCTATCTGGACGCCATGAGCCTGGGCGGCGTCGAGACGATCGTCGTGCGTCAGGACACCGCCCTGCCCAAGATCGCCGCCATCTATGCCGAGACGCCGCTGCCGCTGCTGCAGGCCTGGCAGGCCTTCCACACCGCCGACGACATGGCCCCCTATATGTCGCAGCGTTTCTCGGACGCCCAGTGGGAGTTCCGGGGTCGTGACCTGTCGGGCCAGCCGGAACAGCGGGCCCGCGACAAGCGCGCCGTCAGCTTCGCCGAAGGGGTGATGGGCGAGGCCTTCGGTCGCCTGTACGTCGCCGAATACTTCCCCGCCGAATCCAAGGCGATGATGGAAGAGCTGGTTGCCAATCTGCGCGTGGCGCTGGCCGCCCGCATCCGCCAGCTGGACTGGATGGGCGCCGAGACCAAGGAACAGGCCCTCTACAAGCTCGACAATTTCACGGTGAAGATCGGCTATCCGGACAAGTGGCGCGACTATTCCGCGCTTGAGGTACGGGCCGATGATCTGGTCGGCAATGTCGAACGCGCCGGCGTGTTCCGCTGGCAGTACCAGCTGGGCCGCATGGACGGTCCGGTCGATCGCGACGAGTGGGGCATGACCCCGCAGACGGTCAATGCCTACTACAACTCGACCAAGAACGAGATCGTCTTCCCGGCCGCCATCCTGCAGCCGCCCTTCTTCGATCCGACGGCGGATCCGGCGGTCAACTATGGCGCCATCGGCGGCGTGATCGGGCACGAGATCGGTCACGGCTTCGACGACCAGGGCCGCAAGTCCGACGGCGACGGCGTGCTGCGCGACTGGTGGACGTCCGAGGATGCGGCCCGCTTTGAGGCCCGGGCCGACATGCTGGGCAGCCAGTATGCGACCTATGAGCCGCTGCCGGGCTATCCGATCCGTCCGGCGTTGAGCATGGGCGAGAACATCGGCGATCTGGCCGGTGTCACCCTGGGGCTGGAAGGCTATCTGGCCTCGCTGGACGGCGCGGAAGCTCCGGTTCTGGACGGCGTGACGGGCACCCAGCGTGTCTTCCTCGGCTGGGCCCAGGTCTGGAACACCAAATACCGCGACGAGGCCCTGCGGAACCAGATCGCCACCGGCCCGCACTCGCCCGCCGAGTTCCGGGTGGTGGGACCGATCCGCAATCTGGACGCCTGGTATGAAGCCTTCGACGTCCAGCCCGGCCAGAAATACTATCTGACCCCGGAAGAACGCGTCCGCCTCTGGTAGGCCGCGTCAGGATGAAATGAACGAGGGGCTGTCCATCGGGCGGCCCCTTTTTCGTGGTCGGAGATTGCGGCGGCGGTGAGCGCCAGGCACGAAAAAGCCCGCCGCGGGGGATACATCGCGGCGGGCTTCTTTCGCTCGTCTAGGAGCGGACGTTTCCTCCCCGAAACGCCTACGAAGTTTGCGCGTCGCATCGCGCCGCGCGCTTCGAGAGCCCCATTCATACGATCCGGGCCCGACAAGTCAATCAAACCGAAGGCGAAATCCGGCGTTTTCTTGACTGATCGTCGATAAGTCAGCGCCGGGATCAGCCGGTTATTGACGATCCTTCGAGAATGGCGCGGATTGCGGGCACCAACTGGTCGCGAGGCAGGGTCTGTTGTCCCGGACGCGCCTGTTTCCATTCGGCATTGTCGGAGACGGCCTGCGACAGGCGACGACCGGCGTCGAGGTCCTTGAGCGTGACCGTCCCGGCGGCGATTTCGTCTCCGCCCAGCATGACGGCGACCGGGGCGCCCCGTCGGTCGGCGTATTTCATCTGGGCCTTCATGCCCGCGCGGCCGAGGTAGAGTTCGGCGGCGATGCCGGCGGCCCGCAGCTCGGCGACGGCGCCCAGATAGTGGGCCATGTCGGCCTCCGAAAAGGCGATCACGACGACCGGACCGCGCACCTCGCCCGCCGGGTCGCGCCCGCTGGCGCGCAGGGCCGCCGCCAGCCGCGAGACGCCGAAGGAAAAGCCGGTCGCGGGCACACTCTGGCCGGTAAACCGCGCGACCAGATCGTCGTAGCGGCCACCGCCGCCGATCGAGCCGAACCGGACGGGTCGCCCCTTGTCATCCGTGGTCGGCAGCAGCAGTTCGGCCTCGAACACCACGCCGGTGTAGTACTCCAGCCCGCGCACGACCGTGGGATCGAACCGGACGGCGGTCTGGTCGACGCCCATAATGCCGAGCGCCGCGTCGATGGCCTGCAGCTCCTTGAGGGCCTCCTCGCCGGCGCCGCCCAGATCGCCCGCACCGGCCACCGCAGAGAGCGTCTCGGCGCGGCTGAGGTTCGCCTGACCCGCCGAGGCGAGGAAGCGCTCGACGGTGGAAATGACGGCGGTCGGCAGTTGAGCGCCCTTCGTATAGTCGCCGGACTCGTCCAGACGGCCCTCGCCCAGCAGGGCCGAGACGCCCTCCCAGCCCAGCCGGTCGAATTTGTCGATGGCGCGAAGGGCGGTCAGGCGCTGGGCCGGATCGTCGATGCCGCCCGCGCCGAACAGGCCGTCGAACAGCTTGCGGTTCGAGACCTTGATCTGGGCCTGATCCCGATCCAGCCCGGCAGCTGTCAGTCCTTCGACCGCGAGGGCCAGGATCTCGGCATCGGCCTCGGGCCGGTCAGAGCCGACGGTGTCGGCGTCGCACTGGATGAATTCGCGAAAGCGCCCCGGCCCCGGCTTTTCATTGCGCCAGACGGGGCCGAAGGCATAGCGGCGGAACGGCTTGGGCAGGGTCTCCCAGCTCTGGGCGGCATAGCGGGCCAGCGGCGCCGTCAGGTCATACCGCAGGGCCATCCACTGATCGTCATCGTCCTGCAGGGCAAAGACACCCTCGTTCGGACGGTCGGCGTCGGGCAGGAATTTGCCCAGAGCATCGGCATATTCGAAGGCCGAGGTTTCCAGCGGCTCAAAGCCCCAGCGCTCATAGACGGCCGAGACCCGTTCGACGATCCGGCGCTCGGCGATCAGGTCCGGGCCGCGCCGGTCCTGAAAGCCTCGCGGCCCCCGGGCCTCAGGGCGGGGGGCGTCGGTGATCGGGGCGTCGGAGGGGGCTTCAGTGCTCATGGGGGGCGATTACGCCATCACCCCCCGTCCCGCAATGCGACCGTCGGTTCAGTCGCCGCCCTTCGAGATGCGGACCATCCGGCCGTAGGTCAGGCAGCGCCACGCCCATTCCAGCGGTCCCATGCGGAACACCGACAGCCACAGCGGCGACCAGATCAACTGCGCCAGCCAGACCGCGCCGACCACCATCCACATCTGCGAAGTGCTGTGGGTGCCGAACCACATGGGTCCCCAGGGCGCGTAATAGAGGGTGACCATGATCAGGGTCTGGCTGAGATAGTTTGTGAAGGCCATGCGACCGACCGGCACCAACACCTGGGTGATGACCTTCAGCCCGAACTTCGTCAGCAGGATCAGGGCGGTGACATAAAACAGGGTGACCAGCGGGGCCGCCCCTGTCGAGGCGGCGGCCAGACCCCCGGTGGGATCCACGCCATCCGGCGCCATGGCCTTCTGCCAGCCCCAGTAAGCCGACACCGCCAGATTGGCACCGCCGAGGACCAGAACGGTCAGATAGGTGCCCATCGAGGCGGTGCCCGTCAGATAGCCGGACTTGTAGAGACCGAGGCCAATCATCATGAGCGGCACCGTCACCGGCACCATGATCAGGATGGCGACAAGGAAGGTGGCCCAGGTGGTCAGATTGGCCAGCCAGCCTGCGGGCCAGCCCGAGCGATAGGTGTCGACCACCGCCTGAACGGCCTCGGGCGTCGCCACCGGCATGCCCTGGGTCATTTTGCTGGCGATGTCGGCGGGCAGGTTGGCCATACCCCAGTAGAAGCCGGTCGCGACCAGCGCCCAGAACAGGGTGATCAACCCCCCGACCCACAAAAGGCGCCGGGCCGACCAGGACCGGAACATTAAGAACAGGAAGCCGCTGACGGCATAAAGAAACAGGATATCGCCGAACCACAGGGCCGCCCCGTGGATCGCGCCGATCAGCATCAGCCACCAGAGGCGCCGGCGTAGCAGGGCCCCCCGGTCGAGGTCGCTGCGCTCCCCGCCCACAAGGAAAATCGACACCCCGAACAGCAGGGTGAACAGGGTGCGCATCTTGTCCGAGAAGAAGACGTCGATCACCCAGACGCCGATGACGTCGGCCTGGGTCGTATTCGCCGGAGGCGGTGCCTCGGCCATCATCAACAGCGAGGGCCAGGCAAAGGCGATGGCATTGACCGCCAGAATGCCGAGGATCGCCCAGCCGCGCAGCATGTCCAGATTGAAAATCCGGTCCTTGGGCGCGACGGGCGCGAGCCGCGCGGATGCCGGTTCGGTATGCAGGTCTGTGGATGTCATGGTGTGATGTCCCCCCCGACGGTCACTCGATATCAGGCGGCGAAGGTCGCAGCGTGTGCGGACGAAGGAAAGTAAATTTCCTGTAACGTCGTTCAGCGGGGCCTAAAAGGTGTCGCGTCCGCTGAGGCCCAGCCGGTCTCGAACCGGCGCCGGGCGCGGCATGAAGGCCAGAAAGGCTGCGCACAGGCCCGCCCACAGGGCGTAGCTGATGCCCACCAGGATCGCCAGCGGCACCCCGCCGACGCCAAAGATCAGCAGGGCCGTTTCGGCATAGCCCATGGCCTGGCCGATATCGGCCGAGCGGGCGGCGCCTATGCCGGAGAGCACGAGGGCGTTGAACCCCTGCAGGGCGGCGGCCAGCAGACCCCCGTAGAACATGAAGCGCCAGACGATGCCGAGCCGGGTGGCCGGTCGACCCGTGCGGATCCGCTCCTGATTCAGCAGCCACAGACACAGAGGCACGGCGAAGATGCCGACCGCCAGAACCAGGATCCGCCAGTCGGTGCTGAGGCCATCCAGCCAGGTCTGGGGCGGCCAGACGAAGAAGGTGATGATCAGGGGTGGCCAGGCAATGCCTAGCAAGGCGGCGAGCGCAATCCAGCCGCCGGACCGGCGCCAGGTCACCTGACGCTGGCCGGGCAGGTCCTCAAGCGTTTCGAAACGGGCCTTCATCGTGTCGGCACCGGAACGTCGCCGGAATAGTCATAGAAGCCGCGCCCGGTTTTGCGACCCAGCCAGCCGGCCTCGACATATTTCACCAGCAGGGGACAGGGCCGGTATTTGCTGTCGGCCAGCCCGTCATAGAGCACATTCATGATGGCCAGCACGACGTCCAGACCCATGAAGTCCGCCAGTTCCAGCGGCCCCATCGGATGGTTGGCGCCCAGCTTCAGCGCCTTGTCGATCGAGGCGACGTCGCCGACCCCCTCATAGAGGGTGAAGATCGCCTCATTGACCATCGGCACCAGAATGCGGTTGACGATGAAGGCTGGGAAATCTTCGGCATTGGTCGTGGTCTTGCCGAGGCTCTGGGCAAAGGCGACGGCGGTCTCATAGGTGGCGGGCGAGGTGGCGATGCCGCGGATGATCTCGACCAGCCGCATCGCGGGCGCCGGCTTCATGAAATGCAGGCCGATGAAGCGGTCGGGCCGGTCGGTGGCCGAGGCCAGCCGCGTGATCGAGATGGACGAGGTGTTGGACGCGACCAGGGTGTCGGGCCCCAGATGCGGGGTCAGCGCCTGCAGGATATCGGTCTTGACGGCTTCGTCCTCGACGGCCGCCTCAATCACCAGATCCGCCGTGCCGACGGCGGCCAGATCGGCAGCGTCGGTGATCCGGCCCAGAATGGCCTGGGCCTCGTCCGCGCCAAGGCTCTCACGCTCGACGCGGCGCGCCAGACTGTTGGCGATGGTGCCATGCGCCAGTGGCAGCCGCGAAAGGTCGGCGTCATACAGGCGCACCGCATAGCCGCCGGTGGCCACCGCCTGGGCGATCCCCGATCCCATTTGTCCCGCGCCGATGATGGCGACCGTCCTGATCGTGGTCATGACCTTCGAAATTCAAGGGCGCCGGAGCGCCGGGGGACGGGCACCTTAGGCGTTCCGGTCGGACGGCGAAAGCACCCGGGCGTGACCCGACTGCATCAGAATCCGCCCAGCAGTTGGCGCAAGGCCTGACAGCTTGCCGGCAAGATGGCGCGTTGAATGCCGGAGATGATCAGCAGGGCGATGATCGGGGTGATGTCGACCCCACCCAGCGACGGGATGATGCTGCGCAGCGGCGCCAGGATCGGGGCGGTGACGCTGTCCAGAAAGTGGGCCAGCTGGGCCACGAAGCGGTTGCGATAGTTGATCACATCGAAGGCGAACAGCCAGCTCATGACCGCCGAGATGATGATCGCCAGCCACAGCAGGGAGAAGATCGACTCGACCAGAAAACAGATGAACTCGGCGATGGCGAGGCCCATGTCGATCCTTGTTGGCAGCGGCAATTGCGTCAGAGGTCCGCTTCTAGCCTGAGCCGGGCCTTGCGGCCAAGGCCGCCGGTGTCACGCTTAGGAACGGACAGGGCGTGATCGCCGCAAGACGGCATTGACACCACAAGCCCCGCCCGACTATGTCCCGCGCTCGCCTGTGCCCGACCATGATCGGGGCCGTAGCTCAGTTGGTAGAGCGCGTCGTTCGCAATGACGAGGTCAGCGGTTCGATTCCGCTCGGCTCCACCAGGCGTTTCACCCCTTCCGGACAGTGACATCGGCCGCATGCAGCTCACTTGGCGGCCGCTAATATTTCGATTATCCATGAAATATGGAAACGAATGCCGCCGTCGAGACGCTGTCCGCGCTCGCCCATGAGGGCCGCCTCGCCCTGTTTCGCGTGCTGATCAAGGCGGGGCCCGGGGGGCTGGCCGCCGGGCGGCTGGGCGAGGCGGTCGGCATGGCGCCCAGCACCTTGTCGAATAACCTGGCCGTCCTGACCCGTGCCGGGCTGGCGACCTCGGTGCGGGACGGGCGCTCCATCATCTATGCCGCCGACTATGGCCGGATGAGCGATCTGCTGGCTTTCCTGATGGAAGACTGCTGTGACGGCTCGCCCGAGATCTGCGCGCCGCTGGGCGATGTGCTGGCCCGGATGGCCTGCTGTCCGCCCGAACTCCGATCCGGGATGTCCTGAGCATGTCGATTTTCGAACGCTATCTGACCCTGTGGGTCGCCCTTTGCGTCGTCGTGGGTGTGGGGCTGGGCGCCCTGATGCCGGGCGTGTTCGCCGGCCTGGGCGGGATGGAGGTCGCCTCGATCAACCTGCCGGTCGCGGTGCTAATCTGGCTGATGATCGTGCCGATGCTGGTGCGGATCGATTTCGCCGCCCTGGGCCAGGTCAGCCGCCACTGGCGCGGCATCGGCGTGACCCTCTTCATCAACTGGGCGATCAAGCCGTTCTCCATGGCCCTGCTGGCGTGGCTGTTCATCGGCGGCCTGTTTCGCGAATGGCTGCCGGCGGATCAGGTCGATAGCTACATCGCCGGACTGATCCTGCTGGCGGCGGCGCCGTGCACGGCCATGGTGTTCGTCTGGAGCCATCTGACGAAGGGCGAGCCGCATTTCACCCTGACCCAGGTGGCGCTGAACGACGCCATCATGATCGTGGCCTTTGCCCCGATTGTCGGCCTGTTGCTGGGGCTGTCGGCGATCATAGTGCCGTGGTCGACCCTGACGCTGTCGGTGCTGCTCTATATTCTGGCGCCGGTGGTGGTGGCCCAGATCATCCGCCGGCTGCTGCTGGCCCGGGGGCAGGACCTGTATGAGCGCACGCTGGCCCGCATCCAGCCCGTGTCGCTGGCGGCCCTGCTGATCACCCTGGTACTGCTGTTCGGATTTCAGGGCGAGCAGCTTCTGGCCCAACCGCTGGTCATCGCTCTGCTGGCCGTGCCGATCCTTATCCAGGTCTATCTGAATGCGGGCCTCGCCTACGGCCTCAACCGGCTGACCGGCGAGGCACATTCGGTGGCGGGCCCCTCGGCCCTGATCGGGGCCAGCAATTTCTTTGAGCTGGCGGTGGCGGCCGCGATCGGCCTGTTCGGGATCGGCTCGGGGGCGGCGCTGGCGACCGTGGTCGGGGTGCTGATCGAGGTGCCGGTGATGCTGTCGGTCGTCGCTATCGTGAACCGCTCGCGCGGCTGGTATGAGGCAGGCCGCGCCGTCCAACGTGTCCAGAAGGAGCCCCGCCCATGACCGTCACCGTCTATCACAACCCCAAATGCGGCACCTCGCGCAATGTGCTGGAGATGGTCGGGGCCTCGGGTGTCGAGCCGGAGGTGGTCGAGTATCTGAAGACCGGCTGGACGCCTGACCAACTGACCGATCTGGCCGTTCGCACCGGAGAGGGGCTGAAGGGCCTGCTGCGGGTGCGGGGCACCACGGCCGAGGAGCGCGGCCTGACCGCCGATAACGTCAGTGATCAGGCCCTGCTGGCGGCCATGGTTGAGGATCCGGCGCTGGTCAACCGCCCGATCGTGGTGACGCCGAAGGGCGCCGCCCTGTGCCGTCCTTCGGAACGGGTGCTGGATTTGCTGGATGAGCCGCCGTCGCGCTTCGTCAAGGAAGACGGCGAGATCGTGGGCGGCTGAGCACGGCGCGGAGGGCCAGAGCGGCCGCGATCAGCGCCAGCCCCGTGGCCCAGACTGGCCAGGGCACCTGAAACGCCAGAAAAACACACCCGCCCAGCCCCAGCGCCGGCACGATCGGTGGGTAGAGCCTCTGCGCCCGCGACAGGCGCAGGGCCGCCAGATTGTTGATCACGTAATAGATCAGCACGGTGAAGGCGCTGAAGGTCCACGCGAGGCGGATATCGCCGATCAGGACAAGGGCGGTGATGCCGGCACCGACCAGCAGCACGGCCGGGGTGGGCACGCCCCGCGCATCGACATGGGCCAAGGGGGAGGGCAGGTCGCCCCGCCGCCCCATGGCCAGCACAATTCTCGACAGGCCGAGGACGAGATTGAGCAGCACCCCCAGCATGGCGGTCAGCGCACCGACCGCGACCAGTGTTGCGAGGCCGGGACGCTGAAGTGCCCGAGCCACGGCCTCGAGCGGGGCGCCCCTGGCGGCATCGAGCGCCACGCCCGCCTCTGAGGCCTGAACCACTGCCCAGCCGACGCCGAGGTAGAGGGCGGCCGAAATCGCCAGCGTCAGCAGGATGGCCAACGGAATGATCCGAGCGGGGTCGCGGACTTCTTCGGCCAGGGTCGCGATCCGCCCATAGCCGGTATAGGCGACGAACATCAGGGCCGTGGCCGAGGCGAGAAGGCTCCAGTTGATGCCGACGCCGGGGCTCGGGATATCGATCGCGGGCTGGCCCGGGCGCAAAAGGCTGGCGCCGATCAGCGCAATCAGCGCCGTCGCGGTCAGGGAGACGATGACCATGTTGACCGCATTGGATCGCCGGAGGCCCGACACCACGAGGGCCGTGACGCCGATGCTGGTCAGGACGGCCAGCGGCACGGCCAGACTGTCGGCATCCCCTCCGGTCAGGTGGCGGAGGTAGGCCGAGACCCCCAGGGCCGCGGTGGCCGCCGAGGCGGACTTGGCCAGCAGGAAGACCCAGCCGGCCACAAAGCCCAGCGAAGGCGTCAGCCAGACGTGGCCGTATTCATAGGCGCCGCCGCTGACAGGGTGGGCGGCCGCCAGCTCGGCACTGGCGAGGGCATTGAACAGGGCCAGCACCGCCGCCAGCAGAATGGCGGGCAGCAACAGAGCACCGCTGATCTCGGCGACAAGTGCCAGGCTGACGAAGACGCCGGTACCGAGGATGGAGCCGAGGCCAAGGCCGATGGCACCGGGCAGGCCCAGCTGGCGGGTCAGCGGTGTCGCTGGCCTATTGATCCTCGTCAAAGCGACGGGCCACGAGGTCGCGGAGGGCGGCGACGGCGGCCTCGGCATCGGGGCCCTCGGCCGCGATGGACAGGCCGCAGCCATTGCCTGCGCCCAGCGTCAGCAGGCCCATGATCGAAAGGGCATTCACGGTGACGCCGTCGCGGGTCACGCGGATGTCGGCCTCGAACTCGGACGCCAGTTTGACGAACTTGGCCGAGGCCCGGGCGTGCAGGCCGCGGGAGTTGCAGATGTCGACGACCGTCGCTGCGGTCGGAAGGGTATCGCCGCCGCTCATTTTTCCCCCGACAGCACCCAGGAGGCGACCGAGATATATTTCCGGCCGGCATCCTGTGCATGGGCGACGCAGGCCTCCATCGGCTCACGGGCGCGGACGCTGGCCAGCTTGATCAGCATGGGCAGGTTCAGACCGGCGATCACTTCGGCGCGGGTTTCTTCCATGACCGAAATGGCGAGATTGGAGGGCGTGCCGCCGAACATGTCGGTCAGCAGGATGACGCCGTCTCCGTCGTTCACGGCACCCGCAGCATCGACGATGTCGCGACGGCGGCGCTCCATGTCGTCGTCCGGGCCGATACAGATGGCCGCGACCCCGCGCTGGGGGCCGACGACGTGTTCCATGGCCGCGAGGAATTCCGAGGCCAGGCCGCCGTGGGTTACGATCACCAGTCCGATCATGAAGGCTTCACCAAGACAGGACCCATCCCCGGCGTCATTCTCTGGCCAAGGGTCGTGACCCGGACCGTGAGCCGCGCTTGATAGGGCAATCTGACGTCGGTTTAAAGCGTCAAGGTGAGACCGGACGCCGCACGGCCTCGGCAAGGGCCAGGGTCACGATGGACGGGGCCGCCGCCGCGCGGGCCTGAATCGCGATGGTGCGAAGCGGCAGGCCCAGCCAGGGTTCGAACGCCGGATCGGGCAGGCGCTCGGGCTCATCCAGGCTCAAGGTCACGGCCAACCCGAGCCGACAGAGGTCCCGATGGGGCGTGAAGACCAGCCCCAGACCTCGCGCCTCGATCAGGCCGACGGTCGCCCGGGGCGCCCGGGCCCACAGCTGGCCACCACTTGCCCAGATCAGGGCCGCATCATCGGCGACCAGCTGCCAGCCCTGAGCCATCAGCCTGAGCGCCAGACCGGTTTTCCCGACGCCGGACGGCCCGGTCAGGGCAACGCCGACCCAGTCCTCGCCCTGACGCAGGGCGACGACGGTGGCCTGAACCTGTGTCGGGCCGGTCATGGCCGGGTGTGAAGGGGCGTCAGGGTGATGACGAAGCGGGCCCCGGTGATGTGATCGGGGTCGTCGGGATCGGTGATGTTCTCGGCCCAGACCCGGCCGCCGTGGGCCTCGATAATCTGGCGCACGATCGACAGGCCGAGCCCCGAATTGGAACCGAACTGGGTGCCCTTGGGCCGCGAGGTGTAGAAGCGCTGGAACACGGTTTCCAGATTCTCGACCGGTATGCCGGGCCCGTCATCCTCCACCCGGATGCGGATGTCCTGCGACCCATCGGGCGCCCGGTCGAGGGTCAAGCGCACGGAGCCGTCCGGCGGGCTGAAGGAGCGGGCATTGTCGATCAGATTGCGGATCACCTGTCCCAGAGGTCCGTCGCGACCGACGATCCGGGTCGGCCCGGGCGTGTTGATGGACAGATGCAGCGGCACATCGCCCGGCTTGGGCGAGGTCTGGTATACATCGACGATGTCGCTCAGCAGGGCGGTCAGATCCACGGTGCGGGGGCGATCGCGGGCCAATTCCGCATCCAGCCGAGAGGCATTGGAAATGTCCGTGATCAGACGGTCCAGTCGGCGCACATCCTGTTGCAACAGGGCGGTCAGCTTTTCGCGCTGGGCTTCGGCCTTGACGAGCGGCAGGGTCTCCAGCGCCGAGCGGATCGAGGTCAGCGGGTTCTTGATTTCGTGCGAGACATCGGCGGCGAACCGCTCGATCGCCTCCATCCGGTCGGACAGGGCGCGGGTCATGGTCTCGAGCGAACGGGCCAGATCGCCGATCTCGTCACGACGCTCTTCGAGGTCGGGCATGGAGATGGCGCGGGTCTGTTGCAGGCGCACGCTGTCAGCGGCGGCGGACAGACGCATCACCGGTCGCGCCACGAACAGATGCAGCAGCAGCGACGAGAACAGCGACACGACCAGGGCCACAATGGCAAAGGGCATCAGGGCGGCGCGCTGGGCGGCCAGGATTTCATCGACGTCGGCAGCCTCAAGCGTCAGCACCCCCAATTCCTGGCGGACATGCCGGATCGGCAGGGAGACGGAAATGACGCGGTTGCCGCTCTCATCGCGGCGGACGCCCGCCTGGGGCCCCTCGGTCAGGGCGGTCTCGATCTCGGTCGCCAGTTCCAGACGGGCCTGTTCCAGACGGCGGTCCTCCTCGACCTCGGCCTCGAGGTCGGGTTCGGGCACCGGGGTTGCGGCGGGCAGGGCGGGATCCAGCGGCGCGCCGGGAATGGCCTCGGTGACCATATAGCTGTCGGCCACCGGCAGGCCGTCACGGTCGAACACGCGGGCCCGCTGGCCGACAGGCACGAAATTGTCGCGCAGCCATCGGGCGGTTTCATATTCGTCGAGGGCCGGAGTCGGCACGCCCGTTGTGATGCCCAGCTCGCCCAGAACATTGGACATCAGCTCGGCCTGGGCCATCAGCGATTCCTGACGCGCCTCGATCAGGCCGCGTCGCCATTCGTTCAGGGCCAGGGCCCCGACGAACAGGATCAGCAGGCTGAGCAGATTCAGCGCAAGAATCAGGGCGCCGAGACGCGATCCAACCGGCCGGAATCGCGGTCGCGTGCGGGCCTCACGACCGTCTTCGGTTTCAGCTTTCGCGGTATCTGTAGCCAACGCCGTACAGGGTCTCGATGGCATCGAACTCCGGATCGACGACCCGGAACTTCTTGCGCATGCGTTTCACGTGGCTGTCGATGGTGCGGTCGTCGACATAGACCTGATCGTCGTAGGCGGCGTCCATGAGGTTGTCGCGGCTCTTCACAAAGCCCGGGCGCTGGGCCAGGGCCTGAAGCAGCAGGAATTCGGTGACGGTCAGCTTGACCGGCTTGCCGTCCCAGGTGCTCTCGTGGCGGGCGGGATCCATGGTCAGCTTGCCCCGGCGGATGGCGCGGGCGGCGGCGTCGCCCTGGGCCTCGCCCTCACCCGTGCCGATGCCGACGCGCCGCAACAGGGCCTTGACCCGCTCCAGCAGCAGGCGCTGGCTGAACGGCTTGTGGATATAGTCGTCGGCCCCGAGGTTGAAGCCGAGGATCTCGTCGATCTCCTCGTCCTTGGAGGTCAGCATGATCACCGGAATCTGCGAGGTCTGACGCAGCTTGCGCAGCACCTCCATGCCGTCCATGCGCGGCATCTTCACATCCAGAATGACCAGATCGGGCGGCGTGGCCAACAAGGCCTCAAGGCCCGAGGCGCCGTCATGATAGGCCGTGATCTTGTGCCCATGGCTTTCCAGCGCCAGCGACACGGAGGCGACAATGTTCTCGTCGTCGTCGACCAGGGTGATGTTGGCCAAGGTTCACTCCTCAGAGGCTTCGACGCATCGCGCCGTCGACCGGTGTAACGCGCCCGAAGCGTAACCGTTCGGATTCAATCGGGGTGACATTAGGGCGCGCCGGGGCGGGCGGCTAGAGCCTGATCGCTTCCGACAGGGCCGGTGAGCGAAACCCGGCCTTAAGCCCTCATCCGGCATGATCGAGGCTTGTAGCGTTTTCAGGTATATCATGGCCGGCCCCGTCCACTACGAAGTCTTCATCCGAAAGACCGCACCCGCGCCATGGGCTTTGCTGATGGCGACGGAGAGTCGCAACCACGCGATCGAGGCGGCCGAAGATATCTTGAACGACAACCGGGCGGCGGCGGTTCGGGTCACCAAGGAGACGCTGGACGCCGAGACCATGGAGTTCTCCAGCCTGACTGTCCTGACCAAGGGCGCACCCGAGGTCCGGCAGAAGCGGGTCATCCCTGACGATGAGGTCGGGCCGCGCTGCACCGGAATCCAGGACTTTTACGCCCCCCATGCCCGGGAGCTGATCGGTCGGGTGCTGGAGGACTGGCTGATCCGGCGCGGGGTAACCGCCTTTGAACTGTTGCACCGTCCGGATCTGGCCGAGGTGCTGGAGGCGTCGGGCGTCGAACTGCAGCACGCTGTGCAAAAGGTCGCCGTTCCGGAAAGCCAGGCGGTAGGCCAGCCGGTTCATGAACTGATCCGCCACTATCAGAAACTGGCCGATTCCGTGATCGAACGTCTGGTCGCGGCGGGACGGGCGCAGAGGTTTCCGACGCTGGAGGGCCGGTCCCTGGCGGATCTGGCCCACCGGCTGGCGGGGACCTCCGACCGGGCCTTCATCATGGGGGGGGTCGTTTCAGGAGCCTTGGCAGGCCTGAAGACGCCCCGGACCCGGCTGGACCGGATGATGGATCTGGCCGAAGCCGCGCCGATGGATGGTCCGCCCCGCGCCATAGTCATGGTCGCCATTGAGCAGATACTTTGCGAAATGATGGCCCAGAGGACCAGTTTGGCCGACATCCTCGGACCTTCACTGGATCAGGGCGCCAGCCTGGCCGCTGTGGTGCGCATGGTCGCCCCCGCCGAGATCGAGGCCCTGATTGCCCGGGATCACCGACTGCGCCTGTTGGTTCCGACCATTGAGGGGCCGGCCCGTCGTCTCGGCGAACGACTTCAGGCGGGCGAGTATCCCCTGTTGTCTGCGGTTCTGGCCCGGATGGTTCTGCGCGAACTGCGCTCGCCGCGCCGACTGCGACCCGCGGACCCCGAAGGCGAAATCGACATCCTCCGGGCGCTGGCCATGACACTTACAGCAACCGCCGGTCGGCTGTTGACCCTGGAGGAGGTGCAGGACGCCTTCATCGAACGCTCCAAGAGCCTGATTACGGCCGATTTCGTCGCCGTCTTTGTCAAGCCGTGCAGCACGGTGATGTGCGAGGCCGAACATCTGATGCGGCTGTGCGAGAACGTCACCGGAGCAGCCAACAAGCGATCTGCGGCACGCTGGCTCCATGCCTGCCTCAGTTCGCTGCGGTTCGAGACGGAGATGCGCCGGTCGGAGCTCCCGCCCGGTCAGGTTCTGGCCACGCTGGCGGGCCTGCAGCGCGCGGCCGGAAATGTCGAACTGTCGGAGTCGGACGAGGCACAGATCTGCGAGGCCCTCGGCAAGGTCGGCTCGGCCGTCGAAACGACCGCCCGGTTGATCGACCAGATGGTCCGCGCGCCTGTGCCGGTGCCGCACAAGCTGCAGGTTCTCCTGCGGCTGGCGGCGGGCGAGACCGGTCCGCGCGGCCCGGTGACGGAGCGCGCCCGGGCCGAGGCCCTGAAACTGCTGCGTCACCCCAAGGTCCGGGCCGAGCTGGGCTCTACGCCTGCCGCGCTTGAGCCGATCCGCGAACTGATGCGCACCGTCGGGCTGGCGGCCTGAGGTCGGTTCAGTCGAACTCGAAGATGTCGAAGATGCTGTCGCGCTTCTTTTTGCGCGGGCGGCCCCGGTCGTCATAGTTGCGGTCGTCGCGGTAGCGCTCATCGCGCTGAGGCTCGTGGCGCGGCGGCGCGGACCAGGCCTGGGGCTGCGGTTCCGGACGGCCCGGCGCGGCCGGGGGCGCCGCGGCGCGGCCTTCGTCCACAGCGGCGGCCATCAGCTTTTCCAGTTCCCCGCGGTCCAGCCAGACCCCGCGACAGGTCGGGCACATGTCGAACTGCACACCGGACCGTTCCAGCGTATGCATGGCGGCATTGTCATTGGGGCACATCAGAAGGGGCATCGTCTCTCCAGGCGCAAGACCGCACGACCCGACGGGGTTCTGCGGTCGCATATAAGGTGAAATGCGCCCGGCGCCGGCTTTTGTCCGAATTGGGCCCGGACCGACACCGGGCGCACCCGATGCGGTCCGACATCACACGATCCGGGACCGGAGGACGAGGGGGGCCCCGGAACGCGCCAGAGGGGCCCGTCCCGCACAGCTACTGTTGCGGACGAAGGCGGGAGAGACAAGGCGGCAGGTGGTCACAGTTATGTCAGAGCGCCGTTATCGCAGCTAGGCGACCTGTCCCGCGGCCCAGCCTGAACTCCAGGCCCACTGGAAATTATAGCCGCCCAGCCAGCCGGTGATGTCGACCGCCTCACCGATCACATAGAGGCCGGGGATGCGCGTCGCTGCCATCGTCTGCTGGTCCAGCTGGTCTGTGGCGACGCCGCCGAGGGTGACCTCGGCCGTCCGATAGCCTTCGCTGCCGACCGGCTTGACGCTCCAGCCGTTGACCGCCTGATCCAGTCGCCGCAAGGCCCTGTCCGACAGATCGGCAAGATTGCCGACGGCCTCCTCCTGCTCGACCAGAACCTCGGCCAGCCGCTTCGGCACGATCTGCCCCAGCGCCGTGTGCGCCGCCTGCCGACCGTTGCCCGCCTTCATCGCCTTCAGCTGGGCGAACACCTCCACGCCCGGCGCCATCGCCACGGAGATTGTCTCGCCCTCGCGCCAGTAGGAGCTTATCTGCAGCACGGACGGTCCGCTCAGCCCCCGGTGGGTGAAGAGCAGGCCTTCGGCGAATTTCGTCTTGCCGTGGCTGACGACCGCCTCGACCGACACCCCTGCCAGCGGCTTCAGCCGCTCCAGCAGCCCCGCCTCGAAGGTCAGGGGTACGAGGGCCGGGCGCGTTTCGGTGACTCTCAGGCCCAGCGCCCGCGCCGTGTCATAGGCCCAGCCGGTCGCGCCCATCTTCGGGATCGACTTGCCGCCAGTGGCCAGGATGAGGGAGGCGCAGCGCAGGCTGCTGCCGTCCGACAGGGCGACCTGAAACCCCTCGCCCTCACGCGAAAGCCTGTCTACCGAAGTGCCGAGCGACAGGACCGCTCCGGCCTCACGCATCTGGTCCGTCAGCATACGGATGATCAGCTTGGCGCTGTCGTCACAGAACAGCTGCCCGAGCGTCTTTTCATGCCAGGCGATGCCGGCCTGATCGACCCGCTTGATGAAGTCGTGCTGGGTGAAGCGCTTCAGCGCCGAGGTGGCAAAGCGCGGGTTCTCGCCAAGGAAGGCATGCGGCCCGCACCCCAGATTGGTGAAGTTGCAGCGTCCGCCGCCCGAGATGCGGATTTTGTCGCCCGGGGCCCGCGCATGATCGATGATGCGAACCCTTCGGCCGCGCCGCCCGGCCTCGATGGCCGCCATCATGCCGGCGGCCCCCGCGCCGACGATCAGCACATCGATGTCGGTCGAAGGCAAAATGCCACATCCTTTTCCGGCGACCGGCGTTGTCCGGCGCGCCCGTTTGTGAGAGGGCGGTTCTAGCGGGGGGGAACACCGATGACCATGACCTATGGCCTGCTGGCGATTGGCCTCATTCTGCTGGTCGCCGGTGGAGATACGCTGGTGCGGGGGGCGACGACGGCGGCGCGCAGCCTTGGCGTTTCGCCCCTGCTGATCGGTCTGACCCTGGTCGGCATGGGGACCTCGGCGCCGGAGCTGGTGACCAGCCTGACCGCCGTGCTGGCCGGGTCGCCCGGAATCGCCATGGGTAATGTGGTCGGGTCCAACACGGCCAATGTGTTGCTCATTCTGGGGCTCGCCGCGCTGATTTCGCCCATTGCTGTCGACCGGAACGCCTTCCGGCGGGACGGCTGGGTGTTGATCGCTTCGACAGCCCTGTGCGTCATCGCCGTGATCGCCGGCACGATTGACTACCGTTGGGGTCTGGCCATGCTGGCGGGACTGGCCGTCTATCTGCTCTGGGCCTGGATGGGAGAGCGGCGCCATCGGGACCGCGAGGCCCGTAAATACGAGCATCTGACCGAGGATGCCCCGGATGTCCGCGGGGGCGTCTGGTCGGGTCTGGGGCTGGCCGTCATCGGCATCCTGCTGACCGTCGGGGGGGCGCGCCTGCTGGTCGACAATGCCATAGTCGTCGCCCGCGATATCGGGGTCTCGGACACGATCATCGGCCTGACGGTGGTGGCGGTGGGAACGTCGCTGCCCGAGCTGGTGACCTCGGCCGTTGCCGCCTTCCGGCGGCATTCCGACGTGGCGCTGGGCAATATCATCGGCTCGAACATCTACAATGTGCTGGGCATTCTCGGGATCACGGCCCTGGTCGCGCCGATCCGGGTGCCGCCCGAGATCATCCGCCTCGACATCTGGGTGATGGTGGCCGCCACCGCGCTGGTCGTGCTGTTCGTACGGACGGGTATGCGAATCGTCCGGCTGGAGGGCCTGGCCCTGCTGCTCGCATACGCGGTGTATCTGGGTTGGCTGGCCCGCGACCTGCTGCCCTTTGGCTAGTGGGCGTCATCCCAGTTTGAAGCCGCGCGGGCATCGACCACCAAAGGCACGCTCAGCGAGATCGCCGGCTCGGCCGCCGCTTCCATGATCCGGCGGATGATAGCGATGGCGCGATCCGCCTCGGCCTCGGGCGCTTCGAACACCAGTTCGTCGTGCACCTGCAGCAGCATGCGGGTCTCCAGACCCTCAGCCGCGAGGGCGTCCGGCATCCGCATCATGGCGCGCCGGATGATATCGGCCGCTGTGCCCTGGATCGGGGCATTGATGGCCGCCCGCTCGCCGAACTGCCGCTCGGCCCCCGACTTCGAATGAATCGCTGGAATGTGGATCTTGCGGCCGAACAGGGTGGTGACGAAGCCCGCCTGTTTCACCTCGCCCTTGATGCGATCCATATAGGTCCGGATGCCGGGGAAGCGCTCGAAATAGGTCTTGATATAGGCCCCGGCCTCGCTGTTATCGATGCCCAGCTGGGCGGCCAGACCAAAGGCCGAGATGCCGTAGATGATGCCGAAATTGATGGCCTTGGCGCGCCGGCGGGTCTCCGACGACATGCCCTCAATCGGCACGCCGAACATTTCCGAGGCGGTCGCCGCGTGAATGTCGAGCCCGGCCTTGAAGGCGGCTTTCAGTTCGGGGATGTCGCCGATGTGGGCCAGGATGCGCAGCTCGATCTGGCTGTAGTCGGCGCTGATCAGCACCTGTCCGGGTGAGGCGATGAAGGCCTGACGGATCTGACGCCCCGTCTCGGTCCGGATCGGGATGTTCTGAAGGTTCGGGTCCGAGCTGGCCAGTCGCCCGGTCGAGGCAGCCGCCAGCTGATAGGAGGTGTGCACACGGAAGCTGGTCTTGTCCGCCGCCTCGGTCAGGGCGTCGGTGTAGGTGCCCTTCAGCTTGGCCAGCTGGCGCCAGTCCAGAATGACGCGCGGCAGCTCATGGCTCTCGGCCAGGGTCTCGAGCATGGCGGCGTCCGTGCCCCATTGTCCGGAGGCGGTTTTCTTGCCGCCCGGCAGGTCCATCTCGCCGAACAGGATCTCGCCAATCTGGCGTGGACTGGCGATGTTGAAGGGCCGGCCGGCGACCTCATGGGCACGGGTTTCCAGCTCGGCCATCTTCAGTCCGAACTCGGACGACAGGCGCTTCAGACGGTCGGGGTCGACGCGGATGCCCGCCAGTTCCATCTGCGCCAGCACGGCGGGCATGCCGCGTTCCAGCGTCTCATAGACGGTGACCAGTCGTTCCTCGGCCAGTTGCGGCTTCAGCAGCCGCCACAGGCGCAAGGTCACATCGGCGTCTTCGGCCGCATAGGCCGTGGCGGGTTCCAGCGCCACGTGGCGGAAGCTCTTCTGCGATTTGCCGGTGCCGCACACGGATTTGAACGGAATCGGCTCATGGCCCAGATGCAGGCGGGATAGTTCGTCCATCCCGTGCCCGTGCACACCGCCCTCCAGCACATAGGAGATCAGCATGGTGTCATCGATCGGACCGACGGTGATGTCGTGCCGGGCCATGACCGCCAGATCGTATTTGATGTTCTGGCCAACCTTCAGGACCGCAGGGTTTTCCAGCAGGGGCTTCAGCAGGGCGAGAGCCTGATCCATCGGGATCTGGTCGATGGCCTCGGGCGGGGTCTCGCCGTCGAAGTCCAGCCCGCCCGACTGGGCGCGGGGCTCGGCCTCATGCGTCAGGGGCACGTAGCAGGCGTCACCGGGCGCCACCGCCAGCGACAGGCCGCACAGGCCCGCGTGGCTGGAGGACAGGGCATCCGTCTCGGTGTCGAAGGCGACCACGCCGGCCTCGGTGGCGCGCGCGATCCAGCGTTTGAGTTCATCGATCGTCCGGACACAGGCGTACGCTGTGGTGTCGAACGTCTCGGGGACCGTCAGTTCGGTTGCAGGCCTGGGCGCATGGCGTGGGGCGGCGACCGGGGCGTTCAGGGCTCTGGGCCGACCATTGGGTGCGGGTTCAAGCGGTGTGGCCTTGCCGTCCCCGACCCGCCGCGCCAGCGACCGGAACTCCATCTTTTCGAGAAAGGCCGCCAGGGTCGCCGAGTCCGGATCGCGAACGGCAAAGTCGGCAATCGGCTCGGGGGCAGGCGCATCGCAGATCAGGGTCACGAGCTGGCGGCTCAAACGGATCTGATCGGCATGGATCTGCAGGGTCTCGCGGCGCTTGGGCTGTTTGATCTCGCCCGCCCGGGCGAGAAGGGTGTCGAGGTCACCATATTCGCCCAACAGCTGGGCCGCCGTCTTCGGGCCGATACCGGGGGCGCCGGGCACATTGTCGGAACTGTCACCGATCAGGGCCTGAATTTCGATCACCTTGTCCGGCGTGACGCCAAATTTTTCCATGACCGCGTCTTCAGCCAGCACACGGTCCTTCATCGGGTCCCACATGACGACCCCGCCACCGATCAGCTGCATCAGATCCTTGTCTGACGAGACGATAATGGCCTCGCCGCCCGCATCGCGGGCCTTGCAGGCATAGGTCGCAATCAGATCATCCGCCTCGTAGCCCGGCAGTTCGACGCAATGGACGCCAAAGGCCGCCGTGGCCTCGCGGACCAGGGCGAACTGGGGCACCAGATCCTCGGGCGCCGGGGGACGGTGGGCCTTGTAGTCCGCATACAGATCGTTGCGGAACGTCTTCTCCGAATGATCGAAGATGGCGGCCAGATGGGTCGGCCCGCCCTCGCCCTTCATCTCGCGCAACAGCTTCCACAGCATGTTGCAATAGCCCTGGACGGCGCCGACCGGCAGGCCGTCCGACTTGCGCGTCAGCGGCGGCAGGGCGTGATAGGCGCGAAAGATATAGGCCGAGGCATCGATCAGCCACAGGCGCACATCGCCGCTCGGGTCGGGGGTGCCAGATTCGGAGGGGGCGGAGTCGCTCATGGCGCGACCATAGAGGGGTCCGGCGCGTCCGTCAGCCGCGAAGCACTGTGGCCGTCGTCAGAACTGGAACCAGCTGTCGCCGGGCTCCCGATCACCCGGGTCCAGCCGCTGCTGACCCCAGGCGAAGATCATCAGCATCTGGTGGCTGCGGATGCGGAACTGGCCGGTCATGGGCACGATGGCGCCCAGCGCCTGACCCGTCTTCGCGTCATAGACGAAGCCCGAGAATTCGGCGACACCGACCCGGTCGCGGCGGCTGTAGACCGACAGCTCGGGCACCGAGACGACGTTGAAGGTGTCATTGATCGGCAGACGCACGGCCGGGATGCCGAACACCCGACGCATCTGCTCCAGCGACAGGGCCCCGGCGCGGATCTCGAAGATGGCGTCCGCGTCGTCCCGGGTGCGGGCGAGGGGATAGCCGGCCTGAAGCACGGCCCCGCGAATGGCGCTCACGGCATAGGGGGCGCTCTCGGCCCGGAAATAAGTGTCATCGACGAAGACGCGGGTTCCCGGCGGCACCGGCAGGCGCAGACCATCGACGGCGGCATCAGTGGCGCGCGCCACCAGCAACTGTTCGGTGGCCGTGCGCCCCGGATTGGTCTCTGTCGTCGAGGCACAGGCTGACAAGGTCAGCGCCGCCACGCCGATGGCGATCGCGCCCCTCACCAGCTGCCCTCGTTCGGCATGGAGATCCAGGGCTCGGCCGGGGTCAGGGCCTCGCCCTCCTGCAGCAGTTCGATGGAGATGCCGTCCGGCGAGCGGACAAAGGCCATGCGCCCGTCGCGGGGCGGCCGGTTGATGGTGATGCCGGCGTCCATCAGCCGTTGGCAGGTCGCATGGATGTCATCGACCTTATAGGCGAGGTGGCCGAAATTGCGTCCGCCGGTGTAGGTCTCCGGGTCCCAGTTGTAGGTCAGTTCCAGCTCGGGAGAGCGGTCGGCGGCGGACCGGTCCAGATCCTTTGACGCCGCCAGAAAGACCAGGGTGAACCGCCCGGCCTCATGGTCCATGCGACGGACTTCGCTCAGGCCCAGATGATCGCACCAGAAGCGAAGCGAGGCGTCCAGGTCAGAGACCCGGACCATGGTGTGCAGATAGCGCATGCGGTCCAGCCGGTTCGGGGGGAGGGAACGGGGCGAGGGTCTTGTAGCGGCCTCTTGGTCGTTCGGGGGTCAAATCGCGTAACGGGCGTTCGGGGGGTTAGTGTGCGTCGTGACGCGGGGCCGGATCGCGGTATTCGTTGTCCCGGGCCAGATCGGCCACCAGCACAAACCGCCGGTCGCAATAGCCACAGTCGACCGCGCCGCCGTCGCCGATCTCCATATAGACCAGCGGATGGCCCAGCGCCCCCCCGCCACCGTCACAGGCGACCCGGTGCTGCATGACGGGGATTTCCTCGGGGGCCAATTCGGCGGAACCGGGGGCAGGAACGGGATGACGCGGCGGCATTTCTGAACCCTGAGCTTGGCGCGGAGGCGAGCGAGGCATACCTATGCGGCGCGCCCACCGGCGTCAAACGCCTGATCCTGTATTCGGAACCCCATGACCGCTGCCTCCTCGCTGCCCGACTCCGCCATCCGCATCCGTGGCCTGACCAAGACCTATGCGGGCTCGAAGAAGGCCCCGCCCAAGGAGGCGCTGAAGGGCATTGATCTGGACATCCCCCGCGGCGCCATGTTCGGCCTGCTGGGGCCGAACGGCGCCGGAAAGTCGACGCTGATCAATATTCTGGCGGGCGTGGTGAAGAAGACCTCGGGCGAGGTGTCGATCTGGGGCCGGGACATCGACACCCAGCCGCGCGACGCCCGGGCGGCCCTCGGGGTCGTGCCGCAGGAGATCGTCGCCGACGTCTTTTTCACGCCGCGCGAGTCGCTGGAGGTCCAGGCCGGCTTCTATGGCGTGCCGGCCAACGAACGGCGCTCGGATGCCCTGCTGGAGGCGCTGGGCCTGTCGGACAAGGCCAACGCCTACGTCCGGGCCCTGTCGGGCGGCATGAAGCGACGGCTGATGGTGGCCAAGGCGCTGGTGCATGCCCCGCCCGTGCTGATCCTCGACGAGCCGACGGCCGGGGTTGACGTCGAACTGCGCCGCCAGCTGTGGGAATATGTGCGCCGCCTGAATGCCGAGGGCGTGACCATCCTTTTGACCACCCACTATCTGGAAGAGGCGCAGGAGCTCTGCGACACCATTGCCATCGTCAACCGGGGCCAGGTGGTGGCCTGCGAGCCGACGCCGCAGCTGCTGCGGCGGCTGGACACCCGCAATGTCGTGGTCTCGCCCGAGACACCGATGGCGACCCCGCCGGTGCTGGAGGGCTTTGAGGTCACGAAACGTCCGGGCGGCGCCTTTTCGGTCACCTATCGCAAGGGGCGCTCTTCGGTAGAACAGGTGCTGGCTGCGGTCCGCGCGGCGGGCGTCACTATCGCCGACATCTCGACCGAGGACCCCGATCTGGAAGACGTCTTCCTCGCCCTGACCTATGGCGACGACGCCCAGGGCGATCCGACGAAGGACTAGGTTGACGCGATTCGACCAAGACGATTGTGACCCGATGCGAACCTAGCGATCCCGTTGGGTAAACTGCGGTTGTCCCTGCCAGACAACGCGAACCTCTGGCTCCTCGCGCGGCCAGAACCACCATACGAGGGCCGCGACGGCCAGCGTGGCGGCCCCGGCCATCAGTATTTTCGAAGTTCGACGTCCGATCATTTTACCTTCGTGCGTTCCGCCACGAGACAACGCTATACCGCACGACGTCCTTTTCTCAGAACGCCATCACCGTGCCCAGCAGGAAGCGGGCGCCGGACCGACCGAGGGTCTGGTCGGTGGCGGCCTGAAGCTCGCGCGCCAGCCGTTCGACATCGGGCGGGGCGTCACCGCGCAGGCTGGCGGCCACGCGGGAAATCACCTGGTTATAGGCGGCCCTCAGCCGCGGCGCGGACTGGCCGGCGCGGACGAAAAGGTCGGCATCGGCGACGTCCAGCCCGGTCTCGACGGTCAGGACACCGCGTCGCCCGCCCGCCCGGCTGAAGTTCGCCGTCGAGGTGCCGATCTGGATATAGGTCTGTCGCGCCGCACCGCCGCCACCGCCACCGGTCATGGGCCTCTCCCGAAACTGCCGTCGGCAGAGACCTAACGCGCCGGGCTTAAGGGCCGGTTACGCCGCGCTTTCGACCGCCTGAGGGCGTTCCGTGACCATGGGCCTCAGGTCCAGTTTCGCGAACAGGCGGGTGTCGGCGTCGGCAGCGGGGTTGGCGGTAGTCAGCAGGCGGTCGCCGACGAAGATGGAATTGGCCCCGGCGAGGAAGCACAGGGCCTGCATTTCCGGGCTCATGGCCTCGCGACCGGCCGACAGGCGCACCATCGACCGGGGGCAGACGATGCGGGCGACGGCGACGGTGCGGACAAATTCGATCGGATCGATTTCGCCCTCGCGCTTGACCTGATCGCCCAGCGGCGTGCCCGCGACCGGCACCAGGGCATTGACCGGCAGACTGTCGGGATGGGCCGGCAAGGTGGCCAGGGCGTGCAGCAAGCCGGCGCGGTCGCGTCGCGCCTCACCCATGCCGACAATGCCGCCACAGCAGGTGCTCATGCCCGCATCCCGCACGTGCTTGAGCGTATCCAGCCGATCCTGATACGTCCGGGTGGTGACGACATCGGCGTAATAGTCGGGTCCGGTGTCGAGGTTGTGGTTGTAATAGTCGAGCCCGGCGTCCTTGAGCTGACGGGCCTGATCGGCGGTCAGCATGCCCAGCGTGGCACAGGTCTCGAGGCCCAGCGCCTTCACGCCCGAAATCATGGCCGCCAATTTGGGCGTGTCGCGATCCTTCAGCTCGCGCCAGGCGGCGCCCATGCAGAACCGGTCGGCGCCGCCAGCCTTCGCCGCCATGGCCTCGGCCAGCACGGCCTGGGTGTCCATCAGCTTTTCGGCCTTCAGCCCCGTGTCGAAACTGGCCGACTGCGAGCAATAGCCGCAGTTCTCGGCGCAGCCGCCGGTCTTGATCGACAGCAGGCGGCTGAGCTGGACCTCGGAGGGATCGAAGGTCCGGCGGTGCACTTCGGCTGCGGTGAACACCAGCTCCATGAAGGGCTGTTCGAACAGGGCCTCTACCTCGGCGAGGGTCCAGTCATGGCGGGGGGTGGCGAGATCACGGGTCATGGGCGCTTGATGCGATGACCGTCGCGCGGGGGCAAGCCCTGCGCTCAGATCTCCATCAGCAATTCGCCATCCTGAAGGTCCATCACCACCCGGCTGAAGACCCCCAGCACATCGACACCCAGCAGCATGGCGGGCTGATCCGCCAGGCCCAGATGCCGGAAGATATGAAAGTCCCCCATCAGCACCCCCAGCCGGTCGAGCACCATATCGCCCAGCCGCAGGGCATCAATGATCATGGGTCTGGCAACGGCCGCCCGACCGGTGGGAGACTGAACCGCCCGGGCCGTGCCGGCGCTGCGGACCGCAAGGTCCGTCGCCCCGGCTGCTTCGGCCAGAACAGGGTTGATCAGGCTCACTTCGGCCCCGGTGTCGATCACGGCCGGGACCCTGACGCCGCGCACCCGGGCATCCACGATCATCAGTCGCTCCGCCACGCCGTCCGGTTCGCGCACCACCGGCGGGGCAAAGCGCACACGCGGGCGCTCGGCAGCCAGAAAGCCCTGCTCCTCGATGCGGGGGCGACCGATCGTGGCCCGGTGACGCCCCCGGAAGCGGAATTCCAGCCGATGTCCGGCCAGCAGGTCCAGCCCCAGCAGGCCGTCCAGCCCCAGCATGCCGCGCCGGTCCCCGATGGCCAGCCGGGGATCGCGTCGGTTCAGGGCGCCGCTGCGGATATGCCCGGCCCGCACCCAGGGCACGCGCTCGACCCCCACAACCGTATGCATGTCGACCTCGCCGCCGACCGTCAGGCCCAGACGGGAGACTATATCCGAGGCCAGAACCGAGGCGCTGGCGGCGGTGTCGAGGGCAAAGCGCAGGCCGGTCTGTCCGTCGATCTCGACCTCGACCACGCCCCGGCCGGAATGGTCGGGATCGGCCCTGACCGGGTCCTGGGCCCGGGTCATTCGCGGCAGGACAAGGCTGGACGCCCCCGCCAGAACCAGTCCCCGTCGCGAGAAAGCGCCTGCTGCCATGCCCGTATCGCTCCTCCCAAAGCGCACGCGGACCCGCAGGCTGGCACGAAAGCGCCCCGGTGGCGAGCCGGGCATATAAGGATGTCCTTATGTGTTTGTTGCCCCGGGGCCTCGCGCGGTCTATAGCGGCGGCCACACCCGTGACCGGCCCCGATGGCCCCTGCCGCGAAAGAGCGCTCCCCCATGACCGACTACATCGTCCGCGACATCTCGCTTGCCCCCTACGGCAACAAGGAAATCGCCATCGCCGAAACCGAAATGCCCGGCCTGATGGCGCTGCGGGACGAGTTCGGCAGGGACAAGCCGCTGAAGGGCGCCCGCATCGCCGGCAGCCTGCACATGACCATCCAGACCGCCGTGCTGATCCAGACGCTGGAAGCGCTGGGGGCCGAAGTCCGCTGGGCCTCGTGCAACATCTATTCGACCCAGGACCACGCCGCGGCCGCCATCGCCGCCGCCGGCACCCCGGTCTTCGCGACCAAGGGCGAGACCCTCGAGGAGTACTGGGACTACGCCCACAAGATCTTCGAATGGGCCGACGGCGGCTATCCGAACCTGATCCTCGACGACGGCGGCGACGCCACCCTGCTGTGCGTGCTCGGGCCCAAGGCCGAGAAGGACGCCAGCGTTCTCGACAATCCCGAGAACGAGGAGGAAGAGGCCCTCTTCTCGGTGATGAAGCGGTATCTGAAGGAGAAGCCCGGCTTCTATTCGGCGATCCGCGACGCCATCGGCGGCGTCTCGGAAGAGACCACCACCGGCGTCCACCGCCTCTATCAGATGGCCGAGCGCGGCGAGCTGCCGTTCCCCGCCATCAACGTCAACGACAGCGTCACCAAGTCCAAGTTCGACAACCTCTACGGCTGCCGGGAATCGCTGGTCGACGCCATCCGCCGCGGCACCGACGTCATGCTGTCGGGCAAGGTCGCCGTGGTCTGCGGTTACGGCGACGTGGGCAAGGGCTCGGCCGCCTCGCTGCGCCAGGGCGGCGCCCGGGTGAAGGTCACCGAGATCGACCCGATCTGCGCCCTGCAGGCGGCCATGGAAGGCTATGAGGTCGTCACCCTAGAGGACGCCGCCGCCGAGGCCGACATCTTCGTCACCGCCACCGGCAACAAGGACGTCATCACCGTCGATCACATGCGGGCGATGCGTCACAACGCCATCGTCTGCAACATCGGCCACTTCGACAGCGAGATTCAGGTCTCGGGCCTGAAGAACATGAAGTGGGACGAGATCAAGCCGCAGGTCGACCACGTCGAATTCCCGGACGGCAAGAAGATCATCCTGCTGTCCAAGGGCCGTCTGGTGAACCTTGGCAATGCTACGGGCCACCCGTCGTTCGTCATGTCGGCCTCCTTCACCAATCAGGTGCTGGCCCAGATCGAACTGTGGACCAACAAGTCGAAGTACGAGAATCAGGTCTACGTCCTGCCCAAGCATCTGGACGAAAAGGTCGCAGCCCTGCACCTCGACAAGCTGGGCGCCAAGCTGACGACCCTGACCAAGGAACAGTCGGACTATATCTCGGTCCCCGCCGCCGGGCCGTTCAAGCCGGACCACTATCGCTACTGATCGGCGTCGATGCCGCACCCCGCCCGACCCTCTGGTCAGGCGGGGGCGCGCGGCCTAGTTTGCCCGCATGGGCAACATCGTCGACATTCTGATCCTGATCGCCATCGCCGCGGTCGCCGTCACCCTCGGGTTCGGGCTGAAGGCCCTGTTCACCCCCGGAGACGCGGCGCGCAGCCAGTCCAATCATCTGATGCGCGTCCGCGTCGGCCTGCAGGCCGTGGCCGTTGTGCTGCTGGTCGGCGCCATGTGGTGGAAATCCACCCAGGGAGGCTAGGCCTATGGTCCTGCTGAACAAGATCTACACCCGCACCGGCGACGAGGGGCAGACCCGTCTGGCCAATGGCGCGCCGGTGTCCAAGACCGATCTGCGGGTCGAGGCCTATGGCGCGGTCGACGAGCTGAATGCCGTGATCGGCCTCGCCCGGCTGAACTCGGGCCAGAACGACCGGATCGACGCCATGCTGGCGCGCATCCAGAATGAGCTGTTCGATCTGGGCGCCGATCTGGCCACGCCGCTGGACCCACCCCCGGAATGGGAGGCCCTGCGGATCATCGACAGCCAGGTCGAACGTCTGGAGCAGGAGATCGACTGGATGAACGAGAGTCAGAAGCCGCTCGACAGCTTCATCCTCCCGGGTGGATCGCCGCTGTCGACCCATCTGCATCTGGCCCGCACGGTCTGCCGGCGGGCCGAGCGGTGCGCCGTTCGTCTGGCCGAGGCCGGTGTGGCGGTAACGCCTGCGGCCCTGCGCTATCTGAACCGGCTGTCCGACCATCTGTTCGTGGCGGGGCGGCGTGCCAACCACCATGGTGCCGATGATGTGAAGTGGCGTCCCGGCGCCACCCGCTAGCCTATCCGGATCACCGGCCCTGCTGCGCCCGCAGCCGTGCCCGTTCGGCATCCACCGCGTCCTGGCGGGCCTTCTTTTGCTCTGCGACCTGACGTTCCAGCACCAGCAGTTCGGCGTTCTTGGCCTTGGAGGCCTCCAGCCGGCTGACCCCGATGGGACGTCCGGTGATGTCGGGGATAAAGATCGGCTGGGCACAGGTCCGGGTGCTCACATCGTACCAGTTGCCGGCGGCCTCGCATCGCTCGCCCGGGCTGACCCAGAACTGCTGATAGACCAGCAGGCCGGTGACGATCATGCCGAACAGGCCAAGGAAAAGTATGCCCAGTCGCCGGAAGCTCAGAAAGCGATGCATGGTTGGTCCGGGGCTCCTTTGCCGGGGCGCGGCGTGGCTTTGCCGCAGTTAGCTTGACCTGGCGTTACATTGACAGGCCGGTTTGGCCGTTCCATGTCCAACGCCACATATTCCAGCGCTTCAACGGATAGGCTCATGAAGGTTCTCGTCCCTGTCAAACGGGTGATCGACTATAACGTCAAGGCCAGGGTCAAGGCCGACCAGAGCGGGGTCGACCTCGCCAATGTCAAGATGAGCATGAACCCCTTCGACGAAATCGCCGTCGAAGAGGCCGTTCGGCTCAAGGAAGGCAAGGGCCACCACGCCGCCAATACGGCTGAGGAAATCGTCGCCGTTTCGGTCGGCGTAACCCAGGCGCAGGAGACCATCCGCAACGCCCTGGCCATCGGCGCCGATCGCGGCATCCTGGTGCAGTCCGATACGGATCTGGAGCCGCTGGCCGTGGCCAAGGTGCTCAAGGCCGTGGTCGATGAGGAAAAGCCCGATCTGGTTCTGATGGGCAAACAGGCCATCGACGGCGACAATAATGCGGTCGGCCAGATGCTGGCCGCTTTGCTGGACTGGCCGCAGGCGACCTTTGCTTCCAAGGTTGAGATCAAGGACGGCAAGGCCCAGGTCACGCGCGAGATCGACGGCGGCCTGCAGACCATCGAGGTCACCCTGCCGGCGGTCATCACCGTTGACCTGCGCCTCAACACGCCGCGCTATGCCTCCCTGCCCAACATCATGAAGGCCAAGAAGAAGGAGATCGCGACGAAGGCGGTCGCCGACTACGGCGCCGATACCGCGCCGCGCCTCAAGGTGGTCAAGGTCACCGAGCCGCCCAAGCGCGAGGCGGGTGAAAAGGTGGCCGATGCTGCCGAACTGGTTGCCAAGCTCAAGTCCAAGGGAGTCATCTGATGGCCGTTCTCGTCATTGCGGACCACGACGGCGCGACCGTCCGTGACACCACCCACAAGACCGTGACCGCTGCCTCGAAGATCGGCGGCGACATCGACATTCTGGTCGTGGGTGAAGGCGCCAAGGCCGCCGCCGAGGCTGCTGCGAAAATCAAGGGCGTGCGCAAGGTCCTGCTGGCCGAGAGCGCCGGTCTGGGCAAGGTGCTGGCCGAGGCCGTCGAGGCCACGGTCCTGCCGCTGGCCGACGGCTATGACGCCATTCTCGCTCCGGCCACCACGGACGGCAAGAATTTCGCCCCGCGTATCGCCGCCAAGCTGGACGTCGCCCCGATCTCGGACATCATCGAGGTGGTGTCGGCCGACACCTTTGTGCGGCCGATCTATGCTGGCAATGCGCTGGAAACCATCCAGTCGTCCGATGCGAAGAAGGTCATCACCGTCCGTCCCACCGGCTTTGATGCCGCTGAGGAAGGCGGCTCGGCTTCGATCGAGACGGTCACCGGCGGTGATGCGCCCAAGACCACCTTCGTCTCCGAGGAAAAGGTCAAGTCCGACCGGCCCGAGCTGGGCGCGGCCAAGATTGTCGTCTCCGGCGGGCGGGCCATGGGCTCGTCCGAGGAATTCCACGCCGTCATGGATCCGCTGGCCGACAAGCTGGGCGCCGCCGTCGGGGCCTCGCGCGCCGCGGTCGACGCCGGCTATGCGCCGAACGACTATCAGGTCGGCCAGACCGGCAAGGTGGTCGCGCCGGAGCTCTACATCGCCATCGGCATCTCGGGCGCCATCCAGCACCTGGCCGGCATGAAGGACTCCAAGATCATCGTCGCGATCAACAAGGATCCGGACGCCCCGATCTTCCAGGTCGCCGACTATGGTCTGGTCGCCGACTACAAGACCGCCGTGCCCGAACTGATGACGGCGCTGGGATAGGCTTCTATCGAACGCGATAAGTCAGGGGCGTGGGGCTAAGGGTTCCGCGCCCTTTTCGCTTGAGCCGGATTCCGTTCCGCAGGCTATCCGGGTCCTCCTTACAGCTTTGTAATAAATCCGGCTTTGACGAGGCTCGCGGAACCCTCTTGTAATCGACGCTTCGCATGCTCTGCCGGAGCAGGCGACGATCCGGTTGACTGGGGAGCTGACCACCATGTTCACATCACGTCTGCGGGGGTCCGCATCCGGGCCGCTCGCCCTCATCCTTGCCGCCACGCTCGGCCTGTCGGCCTGTGCCACCACGGGGGAAGGTGCCTCCTCCGACGGGAATGGCGACGCCGCCCCTGCGCGCGAGGCCAAGGCCCTGCCGACCGGCATGGACGCCGCGACCAATCCGGATCCCTATCCCTCGACCTATCGCGGCCTGCCGCGCGAGAACCTGGCCATTGTCGGGGCGACCGTGTTCACCGGCGACGGACGCAAGATCGAGAACGGCGTGGTCATCCTGACGGACGGCAAGGTCGCCGCGGTCGGCGACGCCTCGACGGCTCTCCCGGCCGGACACCGGGTGATCAATGCCGAGGGGCGCTATGTGACGCCCGGCATCATCGATGTGCACAGCCACCTCGGCGTCTATCCCTCGCCCGGCGTTCAGGGGATGAGCGACGGCAATGAGGCGACCAACCCCAACACCGCCGAGGTCTGGGCCGAGCACTCGGTCTGGCCGCAGGATCCCGGCTTCAACACGGCCCGCGCCGGCGGGGTCACCACCGTCCACATCCTGCCCGGCTCGGCCAATTTGTTCGGCGGTCGCGGCGTGACGCTGCGCAATGTGCCCTCGGTCACCATGCAGGGCATGAAGTTCCCGGATGCCCCCTATACGGTCAAGATGGCCTGCGGCGAGAACCCCAGCCGCGTCTATGGTGGTCGGGGTCGTTCGCCGGCCACCGGCATGGGCAATATGGCCGGCTATCGCGCCGCCTTCATCGCCGCCCAGGACTATCGCCAGAAGTGGGACAAGTGGCGTGAGACGGGCGAAGGCTCCCCGCCCACCCGCAACCTGCAGCACGAGACCCTGGTGGGCGTGCTGGACGGCTCGATCCTGATCCAGAACCACTGCTATCGCGGCGACGAGATGGCCCTGATGATCGATATGTCGAAGGAGTTCGGCTATCGCATCACCACCTTCCACCACGCGACCGAGGCCTACAAGGTGGCACCCATGCTGGCGCGCGAGGGCATCTGCGCGGCCATGTGGACCGGCTGGTGGGGCTTCAAGATGGAGAGCCTCGACGCCATCGAGGAGAACGTGGCGCTGGTCGATGCGCCCGAAGGCTCGTGCGCCGTGGTCCACTCGGATGATGCCGAGCTGATACAGCGCCTTAACCAGGAAGCCGCAGCGGCCCTGGCCGCCGGTCGCCGGGCGGGTCTGGACCTGACCGAGGAACACGCCATCGGCTGGATCACCCTGAATGCGGCCCGCGCCATCGGTATCGATGACCAGACGGGTTCGCTGACCCCCGGCAAGCGCGCCGATGTGGTCATCTGGAGCGCCAATCCCTTCTCCATCTATGCGCGGGCCGATCAGGTGTTCGTCGACGGAGGCCTGGCCTTCGACCGGTTCGACCCGACCTATCAGCCGGTATCCGACTTTGAACTCGGCCAGCCCGGCTATGGCCAGTCGACCGCCGGTGTCCGCCAGGGAGCCCGCTGATATGACCCGCAATCTTTCCTCTCTCCGGACCATTGTCCTTGGGGCCGTCGCCGCTCTGGGACTGGCCGCTGCTCCGGCGCTGGCGCAGGATACCGTCGCCGTCACTGGCGGCCGGGTGCTGACCGGCACCTCGGTGATCGAGAACGGCACCGTCGTCATGCGCGGCGGACGGATCATCTCGGTCGGCACAGGCGCGGCTCCGGCCGGAGCCCGCGTGATCGATGCTACGGGCCAGGTCGTCGCCCCCGGCTTCGTCGCGGTCGACTCGGGCCTCGGCGGCTCGGAGGTGTCCTCCGTCAGCGGCACCAATGACCTGCGGAATGCCTCCAACACGCTGAGCGCCGCCTTCGACGTGTCCTACGGGCTGGACCCCTGGTCCATCACCCTGCCGGTCGCACGGCTGGGCGGGGTGACGCGCGCCGTTGTCGTGCCGAACCACCCCGGCTCGTCCGGCGGCCACTATCATGAGGAAGACACCGCCGGCGCCGGTGAGGGCGGCTATCACTCGCCCGGTCTGTTCGCGGGTCAGGCAGCGGTCATCCATCTGGCCGAGGGCGCCGACATCCTCGTCCGCCCGCGCGTGGCGATGGTCGCCCCGTTCGGTGAGGCCGGTGCCGGTGTGGCCGGCGGTTCGCGCGGCGGGGCCATGGTCCTGTTCCGCGAGACCCTGGCCGAGGTGCGCCTCTATGCCCGCAACAAGGCCGCCTATCAGCGCGATGACCTGCGGCCCCTGTCGCTGTCACGGGCCGATCTGGAGGCCCTGATCCCGGTGGCCGAGGGGCGGATGCCGCTGATCATCACCGTGTCGCGCGCCGCAGACATCCTGCAGGTCCTGCGCCTCGCCGAGGAAGAGGGCCTGAAGGTCATCCTGGACGGGGCCGAGGAAGGCTGGTTGGTCGCCGACCAGATCGCCGCCGCCGGCGTGCCCGTGCTGCTCAACCCCCTCGCCAACCTGCCCGGAAACTTCGAGCGCCGGGCCGCGCGGATGCAGAATGCCGCGGCCCTCAATGCCGCCGGGGTGGTCATCGCCATCAAGGGCAATGAGGGTTCGATCCACCGGGCGCGCGAGACCCGCTACAACGCCGGCAACGCCGTCTCGCACGGCCTGCCCTATGAGGCGGCGATCGCGGCGATCACGGTCAATCCGGCCCGCATCTTCGGCATGGACGGCCAGTTCGGGGAGTTGCGCGCGGGCGCGGCCGCCGATGTGGTCATCTGGACCGGCGATCCGCTGGAGCCGCTGAGCCAGCCCGTGGCCCTCTTCATCAACGGCGTCGAGCAGCCGCTGGAGAGCCGGCCGTTCCTGCTGCGGGACCGCTACCTCGGCGGGGGTGAGGGCGCGCGCCCCCCCGCCTACCCCGCGCAGTAGGGTCCGTCAGGCGCCCGGCAGGAAGGGCGAGAAGGTGATGACGGTGAAGGTGTCGCGGATGTTGGGCCGGGTCTGGACCTCTTTCGTGACGAAGGTGCCGATGTCCATCTCCTTCGGCAGCTGGAACTTGGCCAGCAGGTCGTACTGGCCCGAGGTCGAATAGACCTCGGAGACGCGCTCGACGTTGTCGACGATGTCGGCGGCGACGTCGTTGGCGTGCCCCAGCTCGCATTTGATGAAGACGAAGATGGCGGTCATCATGGGCGGTCCCTCCGGTCGGTCGGAGGTCTGTAGCGGATGCGGACGGACGGAGTAAGGGCCTGGACCTCGAAGCCGAGTACAACAACCGCCTGCGGGTGCCCGACCACGGGGCCGTCATGGCCATGTGGGCCGACCGGGGGGAGGCGGCGCGGGCCGACCATCCGCACCAGCGCATCGCCTATGGCCCCGGCCCGCGCGAGGTCATCGACCTGTTCACGCCCGAGGGGCAGCCGGAGGCGCCGGTCGCCGTCTTCCTGCACGGCGGCTACTGGCAGGCGCTGGACGGTCAGGCCTTCCACGGCATCGCGCCTGCGCTGCTGAGCCACGGGGTCGCGTTGGCCCTCCCCACCTATGACCTGGCCCCTGCCGTCAGCCTGGGCCAGATCCTGCGGCAGGTCCGGACGGCCACAGAGCGGATCCGCGACCGCGCCGGATACCGCCCGCTGGTGTTCGGCCATTCGGCGGGCGGCCATATGGCGGCGGCCCTGCTGTCCGAGGGCCGGGCGGGCGCGGCCGTGGCCATCTCGGGCGTGTTCGACCTCGCCCCGCTGCTCGAGACCAGCCTCAACGCGGCGCTCCAGCTCGACCCCCTGATGGCCACCGCCCTGTCGCCGATCCACTGGCCGGTGCCGGATGGCTCCAGCCCCGGCGGCACCACCCTGGACTGCTGGGTCGGGGCGGAGGAGAGCGCCGAGTTCCTGCGCCAGTCCCACGCCATGGCCGACCGCTGGGGGGCGGCGGGAGCCGACACCCGGGTCGTTGAGCTTGCCGGCCTCAACCACTTCACCGTGCTGGACCCGCTGTTCGAGGCCGACAGCCCCGAGGTCGCCCGGCTGGTGGAACTCGTCCGAGAAACCCACCGTGAAGCCGCCCCGGCTTGACGCGCGGCCCGGTTGGTCGCACCCCTGAACCCGACCCCTGCCGACCCGGAGCCTGCCTCATGCCCGCCTATCCCGCCGACCGCCTGACCGTCGTGGCCGCGCTGGAGGCGCAGGGCATCTGCCCGGTCTTCTACCACCCCGAGGTCGAGGCCTGCCTCGGCATCATCCGCGCGGCCGCCCGGGCCGGGGCCCGGGTGATCGAGTTCACCGACCGGGGCGACCATGCCGCCGACCTGTTCGCCGAGCTGACGAAGACCCTGGCCCGCACCGACCCCGGGGTGATCCTCGGCATCGGCTCGATCGTCGATCCCGGCACAGCGGCGCTTTATCTGTCGCGCGGCGCTCGCTTCGTGGTCAGCCCCTGCGGCGTCGAGGCGGTGGCGAAACTCTGTAACCGCAAGCGGGTGGCCTATATGCCCGGCTGCGGCTCGGTCACCGAGATCAGCCAGGCCCACGAATGGGGCTGTGACGTCGTCAAACTGTTCCCCGGCGCCCAGGTCGGCGGCCCGGCCTTTGTGAAGGCGGTCATGGGCCCCATGCCCTGGACCAAGATCATGCCCACCGGCGGGGTCGAGCCCGAAGAGGCCTCGCTCAAGGCCTGGTTCGACGCCGGCATCATCGCCGCCGGCATGGGCTCGCGCCTGATCCCCGACAAATTGGTCGACGAAGCCGACTGGGACGCGCTGGAAGCCCACATCGGCCGGGCCGTCGGGCTCGCGCGGTCGGTACGCGGGTAAAACACCGTCTGAATGGTCTGAATGGTCTGGATTGGCCTCCTTTGATCCTTCTCCCGATGGGAGAAGGTGGCGCGTGAGCGCCGGATGAGGGTCGGCGGCGTCCGTCGGCGAACGCCGTGGCAGGACCAGTGCGACGGCTCACGCCGAAGGCCAAGGACGACCCTCACCCCCAACCCCCTCTCAGGCTCCGCGCTGACCTTCGGGTCCCACCGGAAGAGGGGACCGGAATTACCGTCTGAACCGTCTGAACCGTCTGAACCGTCTGAACCGTCTGAAAGGTCTGGATTGCGTCTCCGTGTCTGAGGGCGGGGTGGCTAACCGGACAGCTTACGCCACCCGGCGACCCGGTCGGGCAGAAGGGTGCGGGAGCGGGCGCGGGCGTTGAAAGGCTTGCGAAAACGGCGGGTGGGTTTGCGGGGGAAGAGCAGGGGGTTCATCACAGCGAACACAGCGAGGCCACGGCGGGCACGGCGGGGTGTGCCGACCTCGACCCGCAGTGTTCGCTGTGAAAGCGCCGTGGCCGCTGTGATGAACCGCGCTTCGCGGATGACGGACGACACGGCGGCCTTTTGCGCAGCCCGCCAGCCCCCATCTAGAGCCAAAGGAGCCCCCCATGACCGCATCGCCCAAACCCCTGCAGATCGAGTTTGTCTCGGACGTCGTCTGTCCCTGGTGTGTGGTGGGGCTGGGCGGGCTGGAGACGGCGCTTCGGCGGCTTACGGCCGAGGGGATCACGGCCGAGATCCGCTTTCAGCCGTTCGAGCTGAACCCCGACATGGCGCCCGAGGGCGAGAACATCACCGAGCACATCGGCCGCAAATACGGCGCCACCCCCGACCAGTCGGCGAAGAACCGCGCCATGATCCGCGACCGGGCGGCCGAGGCCTGGCCGGATGACGGGAAGGGCTTTGAGATGCGGATGGGGCCGGACAGCCGCATCTGGAACACCTTTGACGCCCACCGGCTGCTGCACTGGGCGGGCACGGTGGGGTTGGCCGAGCAGAGGGCGCTGAAAGAGGCCCTGTTCCGCGCCCACTTTACCGACAACCACCCCCTGCCCGACGCCGAGGTGCTGGCTGATGCCGCAGAGGCCGCCGGGCTGGACCGGGCGGAGGCAGAGGCCGTGCTGGCCGACGGCCTCTATGCCGCCGAGGTCCGCGAGGCCGAGACCCTGTGGCGCGCGCGCGGCATCACCGGCGTGCCTGCCGTGGTGGTGGAGGGGAAGTGGTTGATCTCAGGTGGGCAGCCGGCGGCGGTGTTCGAAGAGGCGCTGCGGAAGATCGCGGGGGAGGTGGCCTGAAGAGGTTCATCACAGCGAACACAGAGGAAGGCACAGAGAGCACAGCGGGGGTGGTGCTGGGGGCAGCCGGTGTGATCCCGGCCCGGCCGCGACCGCGACCGCGAGCATGGCCATTCTGTCTATCCCGCCACAGATTTGGATAACATCTACTCAAGGTAGGAAGGGGATTCCCTTTCCTACGCCGCTAGGCCAATGTGAACACTTGGCGAACGCCGATGGCGTCGCAGGCCTCGCGGGAAAATGTGGAAATGACGTTCGAAATCGACAGCGACGAGCGACTGTATCTGCGCAGCGGCGTAAAGGCGCCGTGGTACAAGGCGCGTGATATATCCCCAGCCGAACGCGAGCGGTTCCGTCAGATCAGCGAGGCCTCTCGTGAAGCTAAGGCCGCAGCTGTGGCTGGTACCAGTACGCCGGTCCACGCTGTTCCGACCCCGCGGCTCAACCCGCTCCATCTTATGCCCCAGCAACCAGCGAACGGCTTTTCGGCGCTGAGTCTGTTTAGCGGCGGAGGCGGGCTTGATATCGGATTTGATCGGGCGGGCTATCGGCACCTTGCCTCGTACGACATCCTTGAGCAGACGGGACAAGTTCTGAAAGCGGCGCGCCCTAAGTGGAAGGTCTACTCCGGACAAGACGGTGACGTGACGACGAAGGACTGGTCAGTCTGGCGCGGCAAGGTGGATGTGCTGCACGGCGGACCGCCTTGCCAACCCTTCAGTCATGCCGGCCGCCAGCAAGGTGCCGATGATGTTCGAGATATGGTGCCGGAAATGGTTCGCGCGGTGCTTGAGATGCGTCCGCGAGCTTTTGTTCTGGAGAACGTCTCAGGCCTTCGGGCCGCAAAATTTGCAGACTACCTAGCTCGAACGATCTACGCTCCTCTCAAAGGAATTTATTCGGTCTCCAGTTTCACCTTAGAGGCTGCGGACTTCGGTGTGCCACAGAGGCGCAAGCGAGTGTTCTTCGTTGGGTTTTTGGATGAGAGTAGCGCAGGGCTGTTCGTTCAGCCGAAGCCGACCCACTCCTTGTCAGGTGCCCCGGGATTGAAGCGGACACTAGGCGCCCGCGCAGCGCTAGGCTTGGCTGACATTGGGAAAGACGGCCTGGCGCCTACCATTCGAAGCGGTCTGACCGGGCCGCGTCACACGACAAGTGTCGTCAACAGCGCGACGGCGGCCACCCATTGGGCTGAACTCGGAATCTGGCCCAATGGGGTAGCTAAAGATCGGGAAGCGGCGTCGAAATTCCCCGCCCAAAGCGGTGCTTTCCGACTGTCCATCGCCGATTGCATGATCTTGCAGGGATTTCCGGGCGATTGGCCAATCTTCACGGGCGCCGTCTACAGGGCCTTGGGGCTAATCGGCAATTCCGTGGCTCCCCCTATGGGCTATGCCGTTGCGGTCGCCGTCGCTGCGGCCCTTAAGCGCTAGATGCCATCCAAGCCCGAACGAGTTTGCGAAGCTCTTCAGCGTAGTTCGATGTAATTGCTGGCCACGACGCCAGATACTCCGGACTCACGTGGGGATTATTCAGAGTCGAACCACGTTCGATCACATAGCGAAGTCGGTCCCTGAATATAATCAGCATGCGCTCGGGCGTAAAATTCGGTTCGCCCGCGAGTGCCTCATTGTACTGAGCCTTGGTGTACTGCTTCTTGTGCAACTTTCTAGCGTCGGCCAAAGAATAAGCTTCCTTCTCTCCTATCACCGCAAACATATCGTTGATTGTAATTCGCTCGGGCGCGATCTTGGCTAGTTCGAAGTCTGGGCGGATATATTGCCAGCGATCTTCAATCCATGAGCTCATCGCTTCAGGAGAGCCGTACCGGCAAAGTGTTAGGTCGTTGCCGTTATGAATGCTTACGATCCAGTGCCGGGTCCGCCACTTTTCAATATGATCACGGCCGAAATCGCGGACGGTGGTCAGGCCTTTGCCGGTAGTGGTTGATTTCAGCTCGAACTCAAGCTCGCGGCCATCGATGCGCAGCACCGCGTCTACGCCATGCCGGGTGCGGTTGGCTGGCCGCTCCAAATTGAAGATATCAACGAGCCGATTTTCTCGTGCATCATCCTGTGCAGTCATGATTCCGCTACCCCCGACCCCGCTTCAATATCGATGAGGCTGTGGCCCGAGTCATTAGAAAATCGGATCAATCTCGGACTCTTGGGTGCGGCGCCTTCACACCTTCACCTCCACCACCCCGCCCCCCGCCCGGAATTTCGCGCTCATTTCGGCCATGCCGGCTTCGGCTTCGGCTGAGGTCAGGGCGGCGTTGGCGGTTTTGGTCGGGTTGGCGTCCTTGACCGTTTCGGCCCCCGATTCATTGGTCAGTTTGGCATCGCGCCTGATGTCCTGGCTGATCTTCATGCTGCAGAATTTGGGGCCGCACATGGAGCAGAAGTGGGCGGTCTTGTGGGCCTCTTTCGGCAGGGTCTCGTCGTGGTATTTGCGGGCGGTTTCGGGGTCGAGGCCGAGGTTGAACTGGTCTTCCCAGCGGAACTCGAACCGCGCGCGGCTGAGCGCGTCGTCGTGCAGTCTCGCAGCGGGGTGGCCCTTGGCGAGATCGGCGGCGTGGGCGGCGATCTTGTAGGTGATGACGCCGTCCTTGACGTCCTGACGGTCGGGCAGGCCCAGGTGCTCCTTGGGCGTGACGTAGCAGAGCATGGCCGTGCCGAACCAGCCGATCATGGCCGCCCCGATGGCGCTGGTGATGTGGTCATAGCCCGGCGCGATGTCGGTGGTCAGCGGCCCGAGCGTATAGAAGGGCGCCTCGTGGCAGTGTTTCAGCTGCTCATCCATATTGGCCTTGATCTTGTGCATCGGCACATGGCCGGGGCCCTCGATCATGACCTGGCAGCCGTGATCCCAGGCGATTTTGGTCAGCTCGCCCAGGGTGCGCAGCTCGGCGAACTGGGCCTCGTCGTTGGCGTCGGCAATGGAGCCGGGGCGGAGGCCGTCGCCGAGGCTGAAGCTGACGTCATAGGCGCGCATGATCTCGCAGATCTCGGCGAAATTCTCGTAGAGGAAGGACTCGCGGTGGTGGCTGAGGCACCATTTGGCCATGATCGAGCCGCCGCGGGAGACGATGCCGGTGACGCGGTTGGCGGTCATCGGCACGAAGGGCAGGCGGACGCCGGCGTGGATGGTGAAATAGTCCACGCCCTGTTCGGCCTGTTCGATCAGGGTGTCGCGGTAGACCTCCCACGTCAGGTCCTCGGCGATGCCGTTCACCTTCTCCAGCGCCTGATAGATGGGCACGGTGCCGATGGGGACCGAGCTGTTGCGGATGATCCAGTCGCGGATGTTGTGGATGTTCCTGCCGGTCGACAGGTCCATGACGTTGTCGGCGCCCCAGCGGGTGGCCCAGACCAGTTTGTCGACCTCGTCATCGACCGAACTGAGGACGGCGCTGTTGCCGATGTTCGCATTGATCTTAACGAGGAAATTCCGGCCGATGATCATCGGCTCGACCTCGGGGTGGTTGATGTTGTGCGGGATGATGGCCCGGCCGCGGGCGATTTCCTGACGCACGAACTCGGGCGTGACGAAGTCGGGGATGGCGGCGCCGAAGCTCTCGCCGTCCCGGGGTGGCGAGTGGCGAGTGGCGAGTGGCGAGGAGGATACAGGCAGGGTGGAGCCGTCGGCGAGGGTGATGGTCTGGCCCTCTTCACTCGCCACTCGCCACTCGTCTCTCGCCACTTCTCTCCGCAGGTTCTCGCGGATGGCGACATATTCCATCTCGGGCGTGATGATGCCGGCCTTGGCGTATTCGTACTGGGTGACGGGGCGGCCCTCGACGCCCTTGAACACCTTGTGGTGCGAGGTGTCGAAGCGGGGGGCGAGGTGGCGGCCGGAGGCGTGGCCGTTGTCTTCCGGCTTGACCTCGCGCGGGTTGGCCACAGGGGCGATGTCGCCGCGATCCCGTTGCCAGCTGGATTTGACCAGCGGCAGGCCGCGCTTGATGTCGATGGTGACAGCCGGGTCGGTATAGGGGCCCGAGGAGTCATAGAGGGTCACCGGCGGCTCATTGGCGCTGGGGTGGACCGCCACCTCGCGGAACGGCACGCGGATGCCGGGGTAGAGTTCGCCCTGGACGTAGACCTTGCGCGACCCCGCTCGTTCGCCCGTCGGGATGGTGCCCGTTTCCTTCATCACCGCTTCCCGCGCGTCTTTCAGCGCCAGATCGACGTTCGGCTCTTCGGGGGTGGCAGGCGGGGGGACGGAGATGTTCATGGCGGCCTCTGGCTATGAGGGCGCCGACGTCAGGCAGATTGCGGGCGTGAAGACCGCCCGTTCCCATCCCTTCGCCGGCATGACCCGGATCAGGTTCGACGGGTCAGGGGACTACCCCTATCTCAGCCGCCTTGCGCGGCCCCCCGGAGAACGCGGGCACGATAGGCCGGATGGGATGGCGGCGAAAGGGGTCAGGCGAACTCGGCCTCGAGGTCGGCGAGGCGGGCGGCCTGGTCCTCGGCGATCAGGGCGTCCAGCAGGGGGTCGAGGTCGCCCTCGAGGATCTGCGGCAGGCTGTGGAGCGTCAGGTTGATGCGGTGGTCGCTGACCCTGCCCTGCGGGAAGTTGTAGGTGCGGATGCGCTCGGACCGGTCGCCCGAGCCGACCTGGGATTTGCGGCTGTCGGAGCGGGCCAGATCCTTGGCCTGACGCTGCTGGTCATAAAGGCGGACGCGCAGGTTCTTCATGGCCTTGTCGCGGTTCACGTGCTGGGACTTTTCCGAGCTGGTCACGACAATGCCGGTCGGCAGGTGGGTGATGCGCACGGCGGAATCGGTCTTGTTGACGTGCTGGCCGCCCGAGCCGGAGGCGCGGAAGGTGTCGATGCGGATGTCCTTGTCGTGGATCTCGATCTCGACATCCTCGACCTCGGGCAGGACGGCGACGGTGGCAGCCGAGGTGTGGATGCGACCGCCGGCCTCGGTGACCGGCACGCGCTGCACCCGGTGGACGCCGGATTCGAACTTCAGCCGACCGAACACGCCTTCGCCGGAGACGGTGGCGATGATCTCCTTGTAGCCGCCGGCCTCGCCTTCGGTGGCCGAGTCCAGCTCGACCTTCCAGCCGCGGTTGGCGGCATAGCGCGAGTACATGCGGAACAGGTCGCCGGCGAACAGGGCGGCCTCGTCGCCGCCGGTGCCGGCGCGGACTTCCAGCACGGCCGAGGCCTGTTCATCGGCATCGCGGGGGGCCAGCAGCAGGGCCACGCCCCGCTCCATCTCGGGCAGGCTGTCCTTGAGGGTCTGCAACTCGTCGGCGGCCATCTCGGCCATTTCGGGATCGGAGGTCATAGTCTCGAGGTCGGCCATTTCCTCCCGGGTTTTCGCCAGTGCCATGACGGCGTCGGCGATGGGCTTCATCTCGGCATGTTCCTTGGACAGACGCACGATCTCCTGACCGTCGGTGGCCGCACCCATGCGCGCCTCGACCTGCTGGAAGCGGTCAATCACCTGATCAAGACGGGCCTGGGGAAGTCGCAAGGGAAGCTCCTGTTGGACAAAGCCGGTGCTTTAGCGCGACGGGGCGGCGGATACCAAGGCCGGACGCGCTGCGGCAAATAATGAGACGCTCAGGGTTCCCATGAGACGCCCGGCAAGTGCGAAGCTATAATCGAAGCCGACCGTTGTGTGGACGGTGGTGATGCGGCCGGTCGCGGAGCTCTCTTGGACACCTTCCTGATGTTCCTGCTGGTCGGGCTGCTGGCCCAGTCGGTGGATGGCGCGCTGGGCATGGCCTATGGCGTCATCGCGAATACCGTCCTTCTGGCCTTCGGCGTGCCGCCCGCGACCGCCTCGGCCAGCGTCCATGTCGCCAAGATCTTCACCGGTGGCGCCTCGGCCGCCTCGCACATCGCGCACCGGAACATCCTGCGGCCCCTGTTCTGGCCCCTCGCCATCGGGGGAGTGGTCGGGGGAGTGGTCGGCGCCTATGTGCTGACCGGGGTCCCCGGCGAGAGGATCAAGCCGTACATCCTGGTCTATCTGCTGCTGATTGGAGCCTGGGTGCTCTGGCGGGCGGGGCACAACATCCGGAATCGCATCTTCCCGCCCCGGCTCAGTGGGCCGCTGGGCGTGGTCGGCGGCTTTCTCGACGCCATCGGCGGCGGTGGCTGGGGGCCGACGGTGACCTCGACTCTGGTCGGGGCGGGGACCGAGCCGCGCCGTGCCATCGGCACGGTCAATTCCGCCGAACTCCTGGTCACCAGCGCCATTTCGGCCGCCTTCCTCGTGGCCCTGTTGACCGGGAGGTGGGATGGCGGCGCGCTGGAGAACCACGCCTGGGCCATCGGCGGGCTGATCGTCGGCGGGCTGATCGCCGCCCCGTTCGCGGGCTGGATCACCAAACGGGTGCCGGCAAAGATCCTGACCTACGGGGTCGGCGGGCTGATCATCCTGCTTGCCGGCTATCAGGCCCTGCAGCTGGCCGGGATCGCGCCCTGAACGAAAACCGACGGGACCGGCTCAGGCCGGGTGGGTCTGGATAAAGCTGTCGCGGGCCTCAAGCCGGTCAGTGAGCGCGACCAGGCGGGGGTGACCCGCGCGCCAGTCGATGTCCGGGTGGCGAAAGCCGGTCCAGGTGGTGGCGACGCCGGTGGCGATGACGCCGAGATCGAGCGCGTCACCGTCGGGCAGGGCCTGTTCCAGGGCGTCGAACGAGCGGTGCATGTTGCGGGTCCAGCGGTCGATCCATGAGGGGGACTGCTCGCTCTCGGGGCGACGCCGTTCCAGCAGGCGTTTGACGCCCATTTCCAGCGCACCGTGGGCCAGGGTCTGGAGCCGACGGACCCGCCAGCGCTCGGGCCCCTCGGGCGGCAGCAGGCGCGGGCCGGAGACGCCATGGGCATCCAGCCATTCGCAGATGACCGGGCTGTCGGTCAGCGGCAGGCCGTCGCCCGCGATCAGGGCCGGAACCTGAACCAGCGGGTTGGAGCTCATCAGGCCCGGATCGTCAGAATAGGGATCGGCCACCACCTCCTCGATCCGGTCGGCGAGGCCGCGCTCGCGCGCCACGATCCGGCACAGGCGGGCATAGGGGGAGGGGGTGGAGATGTAGAGTTTCATGGCGATGGGTACCGTCGGGCTGAGTGCAGGACGTTGATGAGGCGTATCTGGTGCGCCTCCGCACGGTAGACCAGAATATAGTTCGGATGAATGAGGGCTTCGCGCGTACCCGGGACGCGGCCCTCGCGACCTGATCGCGGATGCACGGAGACCTGCGCGAGGACTTGCTCGAGGTGGGTCCTCAGCGTGTTTGCCCCCTGCGGACTATGGTCGCTGACGTAGTCTATAATCGCATGCCAGTTTCGCCGGGCCGCAGGCCGCCAGACGATGGGCAGCATCAGCCGGTCCGCTTGGCCTTGGCGTCCAGCATGGCCTGAATCTCGGCCATGACCTGATCGTGCGGGATCTCAGGCCCGGGCTCCGCCAGCGACTGCTCGACCTTCGCACGGACCCAGGCATCATGGGCCTCGGCCTCTTCGGTCGTGGCGAATTCGCTGACGATGGGATCGAGTTTGGCCATGCCGGAAGAATGCGCCGTCGCCGATGAGGCTGCAACCGGTTGCTACTCAGCGGCGACGTCGGGTGTAGATTCAACCGCTCGTGCGGCGTCCAGCTCGGCGGCCTTGGCTTCGACGCGGGAGACGATTTCGTCGATCATGCCCTCATTGGCCTGTTTGTGGGCGATCTTGCCGTTCAGATAGACCATGCCCGCGCCCTTGCCGCCGCCGGTGAAGCCGACGTCCGTATAGAGGGCCTCGCCCGGGCCGTTGACCACACAGCCGATGATCGACAGCGACATGGGGGTGGTGATGTGGGCCAGCTTTTCCTCGAGGATGCCGACCGTCTCGATGACGTTGAAGCCCTGACGGGCGCACGAGGGGCAGGCGATGATGTTGACGCCCCGGTGGCGCAGGCCCAGCGACTTGAGGATGTCAAAGCCGACCTTGATCTCCTCGACCGGATCGGCGGCGAGGCTGACGCGGATGGTGTCGCCGATGCCGGACCACAGCATATTGCCGAGGCCGATCGACGACTTGATCGTACCCGAGCGCAGAGGCCCGGCCTCGGTCACGCCGAGGTGCAGCGGACAGTCGATGGCGTCGGCCAGTTGCTGATAGGCGGCGACGGTCAGGAAGGGGTCGGACGCCTTCACTGAAATCTTGAACTCGTGAAAGTCGTGGTCCTGCAGGATGCGGGCGTGGTTGAGGGCGGACTCGACCATGGCCTCGGGGCAGGGCTCGCCGTATTTTTCCAGCAGGTCGCGCTCCAGCGAGCCGGCATTGACGCCGATGCGCATGGAACAGCCGTGGTCACGGGCGGCCTGGACGACCTCGCGCACGCGGTCGGGCGAGCCGATATTGCCGGGATTGATGCGCAGGCATGCGGCGCCCGCCTGGGCGGCCTCGATGCCGCGCTTGTAGTGAAAGTGGATGTCGGCGACCAGCGGAACCCGGGCCTCGCGGGCGATCTGGCGGAAGGCGGCGGTCGACTCCTCGTCGGGGCAGGAGACGCGGACGATGTCGGCTCCGGCCTCTTCCAGCTGACGGATCTGGTCGATCGTGGCCGCGGCGTCGGACGTCGGCGTATTGGTCATCGACTGGACGGTGATCGGCGCGCCGCCGCCCACGGGGACATTGCCAACCATGATCTGGCGGCTGGGTCGGCGCTCGATATGGCGCCAGGGGCGGACGTGGGAGAGCTCGGACATGGCGAGGTTCAGATAGTCCTTCTCTGCGCCGATTGCCACGGCGCACGATGTCGCCGACGCGTCCGGGTGGTCAGCCGTCCGTCGTCATCGCCTGGGCCGCGCGGACGGCGGCTTCGGTACGGCGGGTGAGCGCCTCGGTGGCCTGACGGGCGAGGGTCTCGGCCCGGCGATTGAGCTGGGACAGGGGGGTCAGAGCCTGCTCCAGACGGCCGCCGTGTTCGCCGTTCAGGTAGACATCGAAGGCCGACGGATCAGCGACGTCGATGACGGCCTGGACGCCGACCGGCGCGCGCCAGGCTTCACCGGCGGCCAGCTGACGGGCGAACAGGACGCGGCCGTCGGACATGCGGACGACCAGAATGGTCGGCTTTCGCGCCTGAAGGACGACCTGTGAGGCGGTGGCGGCGGCGCCATAGACGGCCCCGCGAGGATTGAAGGCCTTTTGCACGGGTGCGGTCCCGGCATCGGCGGCGGCGGCCGCTTCGGTGTCGGCGGCGGTCAGGCCGGTCAGCTCGGTCTCAAGCCCGCGGGTGACATAGAGGGGGGGCACGGTCTGATCGGGCGGTGCGGGTTGGGGAAGGTCGAGGGCGACGGTGCCGGGGGCCGAGCCGACCGACCAGCTTTCGGGCACGGCGACCAGATCGGAGGGCTGGGTCGGCGACATCAGGCTGACGCGCTGGAAAACGTTCCAGCCGAGGACCGCAAGGCCGATGATGGCCAGCACACCGATGATGCGCGGCGAATAGCGCCGGACTTCCTCAAAGGCGATGCCAACCGGGGCCTGGAGCGGGACGGAGGGATCGGGCACGTCGCGCTTGAACCGCTCGACCGCCAGTTGTTCGTCGACGCCCAGCGCCCCGGCATAGGCACGGACATAGCCGATCGAGAAGACCCGCGAGGGCAGGATGGAGGTGTCGTTCTGTTCGAGGGCGCGCAGATAGCGGACATGCACGCGGGTGATGGCCGACATGTCCTCGAGCGAGCGGTTGGAGGCCTTGCGGGCTGCACGAAGCCCGTCACCCAGAGTCGCGGCATCTGTGATGGGAGGCACAGGGTCCTTCCAGTCGGGATGTGCCCTAAACTCGTCGGGGATGTTCCCCGTATCCAGTGCCATGAGGCCCGACCCAACTATCGGCATCGGTGATGCCGCACTCAACCAAGACGCAGTGCCTAACAAACCCGGGTGACGGTTCTCGCCTCCCCCCGGAGGACTTTTGCGATCCTCTTGTGGATAACCCATCGCGGCCCCTCGATCAACGTCCCGTTAAGCATCCGGACCGTTTCAGGACGGGACGCTTCAGAGCACGACGTTCAACTTCCGGGCCAGGGACTCTATCTCGTTGCGGATCGAACCGGCGGACAGGCCGAGCAGGCTGGTCATGGCGCGCTGGGCCTGGCCGAGGTCGGTGGACAGGCACATGCGCTTGACCGGCCCGACGCCGGCGGCGGGGGCGGACAGGCGGGTATAGCCGAGGGTCAGAAGGGCAAAGGCCTCGAGCGGACGGCCGGCCAGTTCTCCGCATACGGAGACGGGTGTTCCGGTCTCGGCGCATTTCCGCTGGATTTCGGCCAGCGCCCGGAGCGCCGGGGGCGACAGGGGGTCGTAGCGGTCCGAGACCAGCGGATTGGTGCGGTCTGCGGCGAACATATATTGCAGCAGGTCATTGGTGCCGACCGAGACGAAGTCGGTCAGGGGCAGAAGCGCATCCAGATGCCACAGCAGGGACGGGCATTCGATCATGGCCCCGACCCGCAGCAGGCTGGGCAGGCTGCGGCCGCGCCGACGGGCCCAGGCGCACTCGACATCGACCAGTTCGCGGGCGGCGCGGAATTCGTCGACCGTGGCGATCATGGGGAACATGACGCGCAGCTCGCGGCCCTCGGCAGCCGACAGCAGGGCGCGCAGCTGCAGCCGCAACAGGCCCGGCCGGTCCAGACCCAGACGGATGGCGCGACGGCCGAGGGCGGGGTTCTCCTCGCGCTCAGCCTCGAGATAGGGCAGCACCTTGTCGCCGCCGATGTCGAGGGTGCGGAAGGTGACGGGCCGGTCGCCGGCGGTGTCCAGCACCTTGCGATAGAGGTTGGTCTGGGCGTCCAGCCGGGGCAGTTCCTCGGACACCATGAACTGGAATTCGGTGCGGAACAGGCCGATGCCTTCGGCGCCGGTCTGGTCCAGATTGTCGAGATCGACGGCGAGTCCGGCATTGGTCAGCAGCTGGATGCGCTTGCCGTCGAGGGTGATGGCCGGGGTGTCGCGCAATCGGGCGAACTCGGCCTGACGCTTGCTGCGCAGGTCGAGGCGGGCCTGGACGGCCTCCAGCACATCGGGGCGGGGGCGCAGATAGGCCTCTCCGGTTTCGCCGTCGGCGATGACCAGATCGCCCTCGCTGAGGCGGTCGCGGATGCCGGCCATCCGCCCCACACACGGAATCTGCAGGGCGCGGGCGACGATGGCCGCGTGGCTGGCGGCCGAGCCCTCTTCCAGCAGCAGGCCCTTCAGCCGCTCGCGCGGATACTCCAGCAGGTCGGCGGGGCCAAGGTTGCGCGCGACCAGAATGGTGTCCTCGGGCAGGTCGCGCTCGCCCGGGCGGTCGCCGGCCAGCACGCGCAGCAGGCGGTTGGCCAGATCCTCGAGGTCGTGCAGTCGCTCGCGGATATAGGGGTCGCGGGCCTTGGCAAAGCGGGCGCGGTGCTCGTTGCGGACCCGGTCGACGGCGGCCTCGGCGGTCAGGCCCGAGCGGACGGCCTCTTCCAGCGAGCGGTTCCAGCCCCGGTCGACGGCGAACATGCGGTAGGTTTCCAGCACCTCGAACGAGGGGCCGGACAGGCCCTGACTGCCGTCCAGCATGGCGTCGATATTGGCCTTGAGCGCCTCCAGCCCGGCCTTGAGCCGTTCTTCCTCAAGCGGGGTGTCGTCGGCCAGCAGCTTTTCGGGCGGGAGCGGCGGCTCGTGCAAGACGACGTGGCCATAGGCGAGGCCGTCCGAGAATTTCTGACCCTTGAAGCGTTCAGGCCGGTGCGGCGCCACCTCGACGTCGCGCAGTTCGTCGAGGCCCATCAGCTCGCCGGATGCGACCGTTTCGGCCAGCACCATGGCGATGGTCTGGATGTCCTCGATTTCGTCCTCGTCATAGCGACGCGCGGACTGGTTCTGGACGACCAGAACGCCGATGGCGCGTCCGCCCCGCAGCAGGGGCGCGCCGAGGAAGGCGTGATAGGGGTCCTCGCCCGTTTCCGGCCGGTAGGAGAAGTTCGGGTGCGAGGGGGCGTGCGACAGGCTGATCGGCTCGGCCACGCGGGCCACCTCGCCCACCAGACCCTCGCCGGGGCTGAGGCGGGTGTTATGCACGGCCTCGCGGTTCAGGCCCTGGGTGGCGAACAGTTCCAGCTCGCCCGAGGCGCGCCGCAGATAGATGGAGCAGACCTCGGCCACCATGGTCTGGGCAATGATCCGCACGACCAGATCCAGCCGCTCCTGCGCGGGACCGCCCCCGGCCATAGCCTCACGGATCTGGCGCAGGAGGTTCCTGGGTCCTCGTGTCGTCAATCCGCTTGCAGTCGGCATGGCCCCTCCGTCAGACCCGATAGATAGGGGGCCCGGGCGATATTCCCATGCTTATACGGCTTCGAGGCCGTAGGCGGAATGCAGCGCGCGCACGGCCAGTTCGGCATAGGCGGCATCAATCAGGACGCTGATTTTGATTTCCGAGGTCGAGATGGCCTGGAATTTGATGCCCTTGTCGGCCAGGGCCCGGAACATGGTCTGGGCGACGCCGGCGTGGCTGCGCATGCCGACCCCGACCACCGAGACCTTGGCCACATCCTCGTCGAGGCGGATTTCCTGAAAGCCGATGTCGGTCTGGGCCGCGCGCATCAGCTCGGCGGCGCGGGTGGCATCCCGGCGGCCCGTGGTGAAGGTCAGATTGACCGCGCCTTCGGTGCGCGACTGACTCTGGACGATCATGTCGACATTGACCCCGGCCTCGGCCAGGCGGGTGAAGACGTCGGCCGGGGCGTCGGTGCGGTCATCCAACCCCAGAAGGGTGATGCGGGCCTCGTCGCGGCTCATGGTGACGCCGGACACGATACGTTTTTCCACGATCTCTTCCTCGTCGCAGATCAGGGTGCCGCCCTTGTCGGGAAGCACGCCATGATCGTCGGGTTCAATGAAGCTGGACAGCACCCGGAGGGGCACTTTTTTCGCCATGGCCAGTTCGACCGAGCGGGTCTGGAGCACCTTGGCCCCCAGCGAGGCCATTTCCAGCATTTCCTCGTAGGATATCCGCTCCAGCCGCCGGGCGCGGCTCTCGATGCGGGGGTCGGTCGTATAGACGCCGTCCACGTCGGTGTAGATGTCGCAGGGACAGTTGAGCGCCGCCGCCACGGCCACCGCCGAGGTGTCGGATCCGCCCCGGCCGAGGGTGGTGATGCGGCCGCCGGCGGTGACACCCTGGAAGCCCGGCACCACGGCGATCTCGCCACCGTCGACGGCCAGACCGAGGGCCTCGCCCGGAATGTCGATGATGCGGGCCTTGCCGTGCTGGTCGTCGGTCAGGATGGGGATCTGCCAGCCCATCCAGCTGCGGGCGCGCAGGCCCATATTGCGCAGCGTCAGGGCCAGCAGGCCGGCTGTCACCTGTTCGCCCGAGGCGACCACGGCGTCATATTCGTCATCGGTGGGGTCGATTCCCTGGGCGGGGCGGCCCGCGCCGTCGGTCCAGGCGACCAGCTCATTGGTCTTGCCCGCCATGGCCGAAACGACCACGGCCACGCGCCGTCCGGCATTGTATTCGGCGGCCACGATCCGCGCCGCGCGCCGGATCCGGTCAAGGTCGCCCATGGAGGTCCCGCCGAACTTCAGCACAAGGCGCGTCATTCTGACCGGGATCCTCTCTTGAAACTGATGTCGGGGGCGTTCATGCCATGCCCATGGGCGCTTCTAACGACACGGCCGGGCCGCGCAAACCGAAAACCGATCCGGGCCAGGCCTCGGGTCCGACGTACAGCGTCGACCCGACGGATGTGGCGCGCTTTTCGGCGCTGGCCGAGACCTGGTGGGACCCCAAGGGGCCATTTGCGCCCCTGCACCGTTTCAATCCCGTGCGGCTGGGCTTTATCCGGCGCGAGGCGCTGGCGCGGTTCGGGCGCGACGGCACGGCACGGCGCCCGTTCGAGGGGCTGCGGCTGCTGGACATCGGTTGCGGCGGCGGCCTGCTGTCCGAGCCCATGGCGCGGCTGGGCTTTGACGTCACGGCGGTCGACGCTTCGGAGAAGAATATCGGCACGGCGCGCCTGCATGCCGAGGCGCAGGGGCTGACGATCGACTTTCGCCACGGCACGGCCGAGGGCCTGATGGCGGCGGGTGAGCCGCCCTTTGACCTGATCCTGAACATGGAGGTGGTCGAGCACGTCGCCGATCCGGCCGCCTATCTGCACGATACGGCCGCTATGATCGCGCCGGGCGGGATGATGATTGTGGCGACGCTGAACAAGACGCTGAAGTCGCTGGCGCTGGGCAAGGTGGCGGCAGAATACATCCTGCGCTGGGTGCCGCCGGGCACCCATGACTGGAACCAGTTCATCAAGCCCGAGACGTTGAAGGACTGGCTGGAGGCGGCGCCCGGCGTGGCCGCGCGCGGACCGTTCGGTGTGACCTATGACCCACTGTCGGGCCGGTTCTCGGAAAGCGATGACGTCGGCATCAACTATATGATGATCGCCGACCGGGACTGAGGGTTACAGGGAATTCACGCAGATTTCAGACTTGTAACGGGAAGGGGCCGGGGACGGCGGGTACAGATGAGGCCCAAGCTTCACCGGAGATACCCCATGAAACGCCTGTTCCTGACCGCCACGCTGATTGCTGCGGGCCTGTCCACCTCGGCCTGTGTCACCATCATTGACGCCTCCCATGAGGACGGCTGGCGCGCCAAGGCCGCCACGCCCTTCAATGAGGCCCGCGACCTGTGCCGCGAGACCGCGGACGTTCACAGCCCGGCGTTCGAAACCTGCATGGCCGAGCAGGGCTGGACCCGGGATTAATCCGACGGGCAGCGGGCGTTGAGGGGGGCTGCGTCGAACCGCCATTCGACGCTGCGGGGCGTGCCCGCAATCTCGCCGTCGATGCGCGCCTTGAGCCCGTCGCCGTCGCGCTCGTAGCGAATATGGGTGGGGAAGTCGTTGTCCGGGTTCGAGAAGACGACGAAATCCTCGCCCTGTTCGGTCAGGGTGAACCGCACCTCATCCTGACCCGAGGGTTTGACCACATAGACGGCCGCGCCGTCCGGCAGGGTGGCAATGAAGGCCAGCTCAAAGCCGACGCGCCCCTGCGGCGACACGGTGACGGCATGGCCGGCCATCAGTGCGACGCGGGGATCGCTCCAGGTCTCGGACGCTTCGCGCCCGTCCGAACAGTCGAGCCAGTAGCCACTCATCCAGCCGAGGCCGGCCACGGGGTCCTGTGCCTGGACCGGCAATGCGACGAGGGCGAGGACCATTGCGGCAACCGCAGCGGGGCATCTGAACACTAGAAAGACTCCGATTTGGAACGGAGATAATCACGCCCGGTGATCGGCCGCTAGTGGGCCTTTGATGGATCGGGCGGGGGCGCCGGCAGGGGCGCGCAAGGAATGCCGTCTTCCTTGAGGGCACGGACCTCCTGCGGGGTGGCCTCGCCATAGATTTCACGCGCCTCTGATGTGCCCTCGTGGATGGCGCGAGCCTCGCGGGCGAAGGTGTCGCCGACATAGTCGAAATTGGCCTCGACATGGGCCCGGACCTTCTTCGCCATGTCGCTCATCAGGGTCTGGAGGGGCGCGTCGGGGACGGCGCGCTTCTTCGTCCCGGCGACGGCCGGAGCCATGATCTGTTTCGCCACCTCGCGTGAGCCGCAGAAGGGGCATTCCACGAGGCCCCGGGCGGCCTGATCGTCATAGTCGGACGAGCTGGAGAACCAGGCCTCGAACGGGTGGTCAGCCGCACAGGAAAGGGCGTAGCGGATCATGCGTCGCTCGCGGAGCGGAAGGGGCGGTCGTGGGTCAGGGCCGGGATGGCGCGGCGGGCGCGGTCCACGGCATCAAGGTCCAGCGAGGCGTGCAGGATGCCGGGCCGGTCGTGATCGAGGGCGGCGATCACCTTGCCCCAGGGGTCGACCACAGTAGACCGGCCCCAGGTGGCGCGACCGTCTTCGTGGGTTCCGCCCTGGGCCGCCGCCAGCACGAAGGCACCGGTCTCGATGGCGCGGGCGCGCAACAGGACCTGCCAGTGGGCCTCGCCGGTGGGCACGGTGAAGGCAGCGGGGACGGTGATCATGCGCACATCAGAGTGGGCCTTGGCGAGATCGCGATAGAGCTGCGGAAAGCGCACATCATAGCAGATGGAAAGCCCCAGACCGCCCCAGGGCGTATCGGCCACCACGGCACGCTCTCCCGGGCGAACGACCTTGCTCTCGCGCCAGCTCTCGCCCGTGTCGAGGTCGACGTCGAAGACATGCAGCTTGTCATAGCGGGCGATGATCCGGCCCTCGGGGTCGATCAGCAGGGCCCGGTTGGCGGCGCGGCCGGCCGGATCGTCCTCGGCCCGGACCATGACCGAGCCGACCTGCAGCCAGATGCCCAGCTCGCGGGCCAGCGCCGACAACCCCTGCACGGCGGCATCGTCCGCCTCGGCCATGAGGGTGGCGCGGCCCTCACGACGCCGCTCGACGCGATTGGTGGCCTCGGGCGTCAGGATCAGACTTGCGCCCTCACCGGCCGCCTGACGGATCAGGGGCGCGACGTGATCCAGACCCGTCGCACTGGTGGCCGGGGTGCGGGTCTGGATCAGGGCGATGTCGAGAGGTTCGGCCATGGGCGGGTGTCAGGCTTCCAGCAAAGGATCCAGACCGCCGCGGGCATCCAGGGCGTGCAGTTCGTCCGAGCCGCCGATGTGGCGATCGCCGATGAAAATCTGCGGGAAGGTGGCGCGGCCGCCGGACTTTGCCGTCATCTCGGCCTTGAGCTGCGGATCGTTGGAGGCGACGACCTCCTGATAGTCCACGCCCTTCTTCTTCAGCAGCATCATGGCCGAGATGCAGTAGGGGCAGCCCGGCTTGGTATAGAGAACGACATCGGCCACGAGGCAGATACTCCTTGAACGTTTCAGACAGCGGTTCAGCCCGTAGACGGGCGGATTGTTCCCCTATCTAGGCATTGTGCGGGCGGTCTGCACGCGTGCGACGACGGCGAGGTCAACAGCCCGGGCCCCGGCGTCCAGCAAGGCGCGGGCGCAGGCCTCGGCTGTGGCGCCGGTGGTCAGCACATCATCGACCAGCAGGATGCGCCGGCCGCGCAGGCGACCGCGCCGCTCTTCGGGCACGGAGAAGACCCCCTTCACATTCAGTTTGCGGCCCCGGGCGCCGAGGCCCCCTTGAGAAGCGGTGGCGGCCTTGCGGATCAGGCTGTCGGGCAGATAGTCGAGGCGTTCGGTGCGGGCCAGCGGGCGGGCAATCTCGGCGGCCTGGTTGAAGCGGCGGGCCAAGAGGCGCGAGGGGTGGAGCGGTACGGGTACCACGGCATCGGCCTGATCCAGCAGGGGGCGGGCGGCGCGCGACAGCCAGCGGGCGAACAACGGGGCCAGCGGCTGGTCGTCAGCGTGCTTGAACCGGAGGATGAGCGGCCGCGAGCCATCGTCATACAGACAGGCGGCGCGCGCCCGCCCGAAGGCCAGCGGATGGGCGAGGCACGGGGCGCAGCGGCCCTCGGCAAAATCGCCGGAGTCGACGGTGAAGGGGGCGCCGCAGCCATCGCAGACGGGGTCTTCCAGAAAGGTGATGCGTGACCATTCCAGCGACGTCAGGGCCGCGCCGATGCGGCCCGCCGGCCCCGGACTTTCCGGCGGCGGCAGGATCAGATCGGCCAGTCCACGCCCCATCGTACGCGCGAAAGACTGGACACGCGCGCCGGGACCGGCTTTCCAGAAGTCTCCCTCCGCCCCCATATCGATCCGCATGACCCCTTCCTTGCCGCCCCGACTGTTCGACCCTGCCCGCAGGATGGCGCGCGTGCAACGGGCGGAGCGTGCCGGGACGCCGGTCGACTTCCTGCACCGGCGTGCGGCCGAGGGGCTGGCGGACAGTCTGGATGCCATTCCGCGCGACTTCTCCGTCGTCGTCGACCTGTCGCCGCGCGCCGGAATCTTTGCCGAGGTGCTGGCCGACCACGATGCGGCGGCGCGGCTGGGACCGGTGACGACGCCGGTGCCGCCGGCCGATCGGGCCGTGCCGGGCGAGGGGCCGCTGGGGCTGGAGGACGGCTCGGTCGACCTGATCGTCTCGGTGCTGGGGCTGCACTGGGCCAATGACCTGCCGGGGGCCTTGGCCCAGATCCGGCGGGCGCTGAAGCCGGACGGCCTGTTTCTGGGGGCGATGTTCGGGGCGGGGACGCTGGTCGAGCTGCGCGATGTCCTGACTCGGGCGGAGCTGGACGTGACCGGGGGCGCGGCGCCGCGCGTCTCGCCCTTTGCCGATGCCTATGATGCGGCGGGTTTGATGCAGCGGGCCGGCTTCGCCCTGCCGGTGGTCGACGGGGATACGGTCGCGGTGCGCTATGCCGGGATGATGGCGCTGGTGAAGGATCTGCGCGGCATGGGCGAGGCGGGTGCGCCCGAAGGCCCACGACCGGCGCTGTCACGCCGGACGGTGGCGCGCGCGGCAGTCCTTTACGAGGAGCGCCATTCGGTGACGGGTGACGATGCGCGGCCCAGGGTGCAGGCAAAGTTCGAGACCCTGTTCCTGACCGGCTGGGCGCCCTCACCCGACCAGCCGAAGCCGTTGAAGCCGGGATCGGTCGCCCCCGGGTTCAGGATCGCCCCGGGCAAGGCCTAGCCGCCGATCGCGGTCTTGAGGCTATTCATGGCGGTGTTGAAAATGCCCGACCCGGACCCGCCAAAAGCGGTCAGGGCTGACAGAATGACCAGAAAGATCAGCGAGATGATCAGGCCATACTCCAGCGAGGTGGCGCCGGAGTCATCGGAGAGGAAGCGGCGAAGTCTCGTCACAGCCCCCTCCCTTGGTGGCTAGAGCAGGTCGCGCAGCCAGGCGACCAGGGGTTCATCGGCGGGCGGCATGGGCCAGTCTGACAACTGGTTCGGCCGGACCCATTTGAGCGCGGCATGCTCGTGCGCCACGACCGTGCCCTCCCAGCGACGGCACAGATACAGTGGCATCAACAGGTGAAAGCTTTCGTAAGCGTGGCTGGCGAAGACAAAGGGGGCCAGACAGGCCTCTTTCGTTTCGATGCCCAATTCCTCGCGCAGTTCGCGGATCAGGGCCGCCTCGGGGCGCTCGCCCGGCTCGACCTTGCCGCCCGGAAACTCCCACAGACCGGCCATCTGCTTGCCCTCGGGCCGCTGCGCGATCAACACCCGCCCGTCGGCATCGATCAGGGCCACGGCGACGACGAGGACGGTGGGGACGGTCACGAGCGATAGTCGCCGTTGATCTCGATGTAGCGTTTGGTCAGGTCGCAGGTCCAGACGGTGGCGGAGGCGCGGCCGGCACCGACGTCGACGGTGATGTCGATCTCGGCATTCTTCATATAGGCGCTCATCCTCGCCTCGTCGTAGGACGGGGACGGCGCGCCATCGACGGCGGCGACATGGGGGCCGAACCGGATCGCCAGCCGGTCGCGGTCGACGGGCTCCTCGGTCTTGCCGACGGCCATGACCACCCGTCCCCAGTTGGCGTCCTCACCGGCAAGCGCAGTCTTGACCAGCGGGCTGTCGGCGATCGACTTGGCCAGCTTGCGGGCCGAGGCGGGCGAGGCTGCGCCGTCCACGGTGACCTTGACGAATTTGGTTGCCCCCTCGCCGTCGCGGACCAGCTGGTGGGCGAGGTCGAGCATGACGGCGTCGAGGGCCCGCGAGAAGTCCTTGAGCCGGCGATCGCCGACCCGGCCGATGCGCGGCGCCCCGGAGGCCCCGGTCGCGAACAGGAGACAGGTGTCATTGGTCGAGGTGTCGCCGTCGACCGTCACCGAGTTGAAGGTCGTCCGCACATGCAGGCCCAGCATGGCCCTCAGCACGTTCGGGTGGATGTCGGCGTCGGTGACGATGAAGGCCAGCATGGTCGCCATGTCTGGCGCGATCATGCCCGAGCCCTTGGCGATCCCGGCGATGCGGACGGTGTGGCCCTCGATCTTGCATTCCGCGTACGACCCCTTGGGGAAGGTGTCGGTGGTCATGATACCCGCAGCCGCAGCCGCCCACTGGTCGGCAGCGGGCGTATCGGCGTCGAGCCGGGTCTCGACCTCGCCGAGGCGGGTGGCGATCTTGCGGTCGTCGAGGGTGACGCCGATCACCCCGGTCGAGGCCAGCATGACGTCACGCTGGCGACAGCCGAAGCGTTTGGCCACCTCGGAGGCGGTGCGCCGGGCGGCATCCGCGCCGGGCTTGCCGGTGAAGGCATTGGCACAGCCGGCATTGACGACCAGCGCGCGGACATCCTTGCCGCCGTCGTCCGCATCCAGATGGCGACGGCACCAGTCGACCGGCGCCGAGCCGATCTTGTGGCGGGTGAAGACCCCGGCGCAGCTCGTGCCCCGGGCAAAGCGGAACACCACCAGATCGTCGCGCTGGTGCTTGTAAAAGCCTGCCCGGGCGGTGGCGATCTCGACCCCGCCGACGGTGCCGATGACCGGGAAGGGCACAGCCAGGGGCGAGATTTCCAGCCCCGGCTTGCCGGGGGCTGCGGGAGCAGGGGTGGGGTCAGCCGGTTTGGCGCCGCGCTTCAGGGCGGCGGTGAAGGGATCAAAGGCCTTTTCCAGAGAGGACCGGCCGGAGGATTTCGGCTTGGGCGGCTTCATTCACCGGTTCCCGCGGACGGAGGGGCCGAGGCCGGTTCCTCGACGGCAGACTCCGGCTCGGCGCCGAGCAGGACCTCCACATCGGCACGGCCGCGCAGTCCCTCCAGCAGCTGGCGCACGCCCTCATAGGTCAGATAGCGGACGATCTGGGGTCGGGCCTGTTCCAGCGTGGGCGGGGTCTCTCGCCGGCGATCCTCGACCCGCACCACGGCCCAGCCGCCTTCGGTCTGGAAGGGGCCAACGGTCGAGCCCGCAGGCTTGTCGCGCAGGGCATTGGCGAAGGCCTCCGGAAGCACATCGAGCGTGCGATACCCGAGGTCACCTCCCGAGAAGCGTGTCGCCTCGTCGATCGAGCTTTCGGCAGCCACGGCCTCGAAGGCGGCGCCGGTGCCCAGCACGCCCATGACGGTCTCGGCCTCCTCGCGGGTCCGCGACAAAATCAGGCGGATGCGGACCTCTTCGGACGAGCGGGCAAGGCGCAGCTGTTCCTGATAGAGGGCCTCGACCGCCTGGTCAGTGATGGTGCCGTTGACCACCGCCTCGACCAGCACATCACCGAGGATGCGGTCGCGGGTGACCTCAAGGCGGCGCTGGACCAGCGGGCTTTCGTCCAGGCCCCGGCGTTCGGCCTCGCGGGCCAGCAATTTCTGGTCGATGACCTCGTCCAGAACCCGGCGGAACAGGCTGGAGGTCACGTCCAGCGGCTCGCCCTCGCCGATCAGGCCCTGGGCGACCGCCTCGCGCTTGACGTCCGAGGCCCAGATGGTTTCACCCGCGACCCGGGCCACGGCCTGGTCGCCCGGTTCCGGCGGCCGGTCGCTGCCCCGATCCCCGTTACAGGCCGACAGGGTCAGCGCCAGCATCAGGGCGGTCAGAAGAAAGACTAGCGGGTTGGACGACAGTCGCATGCGGCGCTCCTCGGCCCGGGCGAAGGGAATACGGCCTTTGGGGCGTGTCCGGGAGTGCCCGGCTGAATGCCCCTCGCGTTGACAGGGATAAGGCCGGTGCTTAAGTCCCGCCTGCGCCCAAGTCGAGGGGTTTCCACCGTTCGCGTGGCCGGGTTTCGGGGTTTTTGCCCTTCCGGCGCCGGATGATGCGAAGGCCCCCGCCGGGATGGCGTGTATCGCTGCTCGCCCAAGCCCCCACAGACAGGGCCCCACAGACTGAGCCTGTCCGCTCACCGTAGTTTTCCGGATCCTCCATGCTCGGCTTTGCCAAGAAATTTATCGGTTCCTCGAACGACCGCAAGGTCAAGGGCTTCATGGCCCAGGTTCAGAAGATCAACGCCCTGGAGGACAAGTTCGCCGCCCTGTCCGATGGCGAGCTTCGGATGATGACCGACGCCTTCCGGGACCGGCTGGCCAAGGGCGAGTCGCTGGACAAGCTGCTCAACGAAGCCTTCGCCGTCGTGCGCGAAGCGTCCAAGCGGGTGCTGGGCCAGCGCCAGTATGATGTGCAGCTGACCGGCGGCATGATCCTGCATGAAGGCGGGATCGCCGAGATGCGCACCGGCGAGGGCAAGACGCTGGTGGCCGTGGCCCCCGTCTATCTGAACGCGCTGGCGGGCAAGGGCGTCCACGTCATCACCGTCAACGACTATCTGGCCAAACGCGACGCCGAATGGATGGGCCGGGTCTATCGCTTCCTGGGCATGGAAGTGGGCGTGATCGTCAACGGCCTGTCGGGCGGACAGCGCCAGGCCGCCTATGCCGCCGACATCACCTATGGCACCAACAATGAGTTCGGCTTCGACTATCTGCGCGACAACCTGGTCTACGACCGGCGCGAGATGGTCCAGCGCGGCCACCACTTCGTCATCGTCGATGAGGTCGACTCCATCCTGATCGATGAGGCGCGCACGCCGCTGATTATCTCGGGCCCGACCGAGGACCGGTCCGACCTGTATGTGACGCTGGACGGCATCATCAAGGAGCTCATCCAGGAGCCGTCGTACTTCGAGGTCGACGAAAAGCAGCGTCAGGTGCTGCTGACCGAAGAGGGCTCGGAAGCCATCGAGGCCATTCTGGAAGAGCGCGGCCTGTTCGCCGAGGACACGACCGGCCTTTACGACGCCGCCAACATCAGCCTGGTGCACCACGCCAATCAGGCCCTGCGTGCCAATACGCTTTACCAGCGCGACAAGGACTACATCATCCGGTCCGACGAGGTGATGCTGATTGACGAGTTCACCGGCCGGATGATGCAGGGCCGCCGTCTGTCCGAGGGCCTGCACCAGGCGCTGGAAGCCAAGGAAGGCGTCAAGATCCAGCCCGAGAACCAGACCCTGGCCTCGGTGACCATCCAGAACTATTTCCGCCTGTATTCCAAGCTGTCCGGCATGACCGGCACGGCTGCGACCGAGGCCCAGGAATTCCTCGACATCTACAAGATGGATGTCATGGAGATCCCGACCAACCGGCCGATCAAGCGCATCGACTATGACGACGAGGTCTATCGCACCTCGCGCGAGAAGAATGAGGCCATCGCCAAACTGATCGCCGAACGCCATCTGGCGGGGCAGCCCATTCTGGTGGGCACGGTGTCGATCGAGAAGTCAGAGACCCTGTCGAAGCTGCTGCAGACCTATGAGTACAAGGTCGAGGTGGATCGCACCCTGAAGTCCGAGTTCAAGGGCCGCGAGAAGGAGGCCCAGAAGGCCGGCGATGCGGCCTATGACATCCGCTATGAGACCCGGCTGAAGGGCATTCCTCACAGCGTGCTGAACGCGCGTCAGCACGAGCAGGAAGCCTTCATCGTCGCCGAGGCGGGCCTGCCGGGCGCAGTGACCATCGCCACCAACATGGCCGGCCGCGGGACCGACATCCAGCTGGGCGGTAACCTGGAGATGCGCCTGCAGCGCTGGCGTCAGGACCAGCGCAATATGGGCGTCGAGGTCACGCCCGAGAGCGAGGCCGCCCAGGAGGCGCAGTTCAAGACCGAGATTGCCGAGCAGCGCGCCATCGCGCTGGAGGCCGGGGGTCTGTTCGTGCTGGGCACGGAACGCCACGAAAGCCGCCGGATCGACAACCAGCTGCGCGGCCGGACCGGCCGTCAGGGCGACCCGGGTACGTCGAAATTCTACCTGTCGTGCGAAGACGACCTGCTGCGGATCTTTGCCGGCGACCGGCTGGATTCGATCATGAAGACCTTCGGCGTTGCCGAGGGCGAGGCCATCACCCACCCGTGGCTGAACAAGGCCATCGAACAGGCCCAGAAGAAGGTCGAGCAGCGCAACTACGACATCCGCAAGAACCTTCTGAAGTACGACGACGTCGTCAACGACCAGCGCAAGGCGGTGTTCGAACAGCGTCAGGAATTCATGGACGCAACCGACATGTCGGAGCTTGTCGGTGAGTTCCGGCACGATGTGATCAATGATCTGGTCGAACGCTATATGCCGCCCAAGGCCTATGCCGAGCAGTGGGATATCGACGGGCTGGACGAAAAGGTCCGCTCGACCCTGGGTCTGGAGCTGCCGCTCAAGGAATGGGCCGCCGAGGAAGGCGTGTCGAACGAGGAGTTCGAGGAGCGCCTGCTGGCCGCGTCGGACGCGCGCGCCGAGGAACGGCTGAAGCTGATCGGCGACGACCGTATGCGGGGACTGGAGAAGCAGTTCCTGATGCAGATGATCGACATGCAGTGGCGCGAGCATCTGGTGCATCTGGACCATCTGCGCGGCGTCATCGGCCTGCGCGGCTATGGCCAGCGCGACCCTCTGAACGAGTACAAGACCGAGGCCTTCGCCCTGTTCGAAAGCCTGCTGTACGACCTGCGGCACAATGTGACCCGCTGGCTGATGACGGTCGAGTTCCGCTTCGAGCCGCCGCCCCAGATGCCCGAGTTCGAGGAAATCCACCTCAATCCCGGCACCGGCGAGAACGAGATGGCCAACCCCAATGCCCAGCTGCCGGAAGGCCGTCTGGACGGGGACGACCGGTCGCGCATGCCGGTCGAGATGCTGCCGGAAGGCTGGCAGCGCACGGGCCGCAACTCGCTGTGCCCCTGCGGCTCGGGCCGCAAGTTCAAGCACTGCCACGGGGCGCTTATTTAGGGCGCGTTGCGCCGGGCTAACGCTCGCGACGCGGTCGCTCGCTGCTTGAGCGCATATCGAGGGCGCTATGCTTGGCTCGCGGAGCCTCGCTGCTCGAGCGCAAAGGAGGTTGACGCATGACGACGGCGCGCAAGGATCTGTTCACGCGGGCGCTGGCGGCAGCGCCGGGGCGGCTGCATTTCGCGGCGCACAGCCATCATCTTTGGCCGGACGCCAGCTTCGATGGTCAGGTCGAGGCCTGGAATGACGGGGTGCGGCTGGCCGACAAGAAGTGGGACCGGGTGTTCGGCGAGGTGGTGCCCGAGGCGCAGGGCCATGTGGCGAGCGAGCTGTCGCTGCCCGATCCGGACACGGTGGTCTTCGCCCTGAACACCCACGACTTTCTGATCCGCATCGTCTCGGGGATGCAGGGGCGCCCCGTGAGCATCCTGACCACCGGGGGCGAGTTCCATGCGTTCCGGCGGCAGGCCGAGCGCTGGGAGGAGTCCGGCCAGGCGGTGGTAACCCGGGTGTCGCCCGATCCGGTCGAAACGCTGGGCGAGCGCTATCTGGAGGCGGCCCGTTCGGACGACTTTGATCTGTTCGTCATCAGCCAGGTCTTCTTCCGCACCGGCCAGGTGTTCGACGGCCTGGAGGCGCTGGCCGACCTGTGCCGTCCGGAAGGCCCGTGGGGCATTGTCGACGGCTATCACGGCTTCATGGCCACCCCCACCGATCTGTCGGCGGTCGCGGACCGGCTGTTCTATGTCACCGGCGGCTATAAATACGTCATGGCGGGCGAGGGGGCAGGGATCCTGCACGCACCGCATGGTTATTGCGAGCGACCCGAAATCACCGGCTGGTTCGCCGAGTTCGGCAATCTGATGGGACCGCCCGAAGGGGTGCGCTATCGCGGGGACGCCGGGCGGTTCTGGGGCGCGACCTTTGATCCGACGCCGCTCTACCGGTTCAATGCGGTGCAGCGGACGCTGGCGGCCGAAGGGCTGACCACGCCAGTCATCACCGGCCATGCGCTGAGCCGACTGGCCCAGTTCCAGACCGCGATCGGCGAGGGACGCTGTGGCCTGCTGGGCTCGGCCGAACTGGTCAATCCGATCGCGGGGACGCCCGGCAATGACCTGCCGATCCGGGCACGGTTCCTGGCGATCCGCCATCCGGACGCGCAGGCCTGGCGCGCGCGCCTGCTGGACGCCGATATCGTCACCGATGTGCGCGACGACATCATCCGCTTCGGCTTTGGCCTCTATCAGGACGAAGACGACGTCGAGCAGCTGATTGCCGGCTGTGCCCGGGTGCTGGCCGCCTAGTAGAAGGTGGTGTCGTCCTGACGCTGCGCCTTCGGTGCCGGAGGCGGCGTGGTGGGCCGTTTGGGCGCCGGCGGGTTGGCCGAGGGGCGCGCGGCCTCGTCTCCCGCGTCAGCCGGGGCGGTCTCGCCGTCGGGGATCGGCGGCAGGTCGGGATAGTCCAGCGGCGGAGTGCCCTCGGGCTGTGTCTCGGGCTCCAGCCCCAGTTCGACCGGCACATCGGAGTCAATGCGGTCCGGTGCGCCCAGATCGTCGCGGATGAACACCCAGGAGCGCGGATCGGTACAGGCGCAGGCCTTGAGATAGCCCTGCTGGTCGCGCCACAGGATCAGCGGATAGCGGGGCTGCAGGCCGGAATTGCGCAGATAGCCGGTCAGGTCGGTGACGAATTTCTGCCCGGCATCGACCACGGCACTGCGAGCCAGATTGTCGTCGGCGGCGGGAATGCCGGCCGCAGTCCAGCTGGCGGTCGGGGTGGCGGTCCAGCGCTCATAGAGAGACCAGTCGCGGGTCAGCCACAGCTCGGCGACCGTGGCGCGCTCGGCGGCGGTCGACTGCTGCATGCCCTCGCGGTCGGGGCGGGCGAACAGGATGATGCGCACTTCGGCCCCGGCGGCCTTGAGCTTGGGCACTTCCTCGCGCTCATAGCGCTGCATGGCGGCACTGTCGCGATAGCCGACGATATAGACGGGCGAGCCGCCGCCCCCGGCCGATATCCAGCCGGCCTCGTCCAGCAGGGTCTGGATCGACTCCTGGTCGCGCGAGACGGTGACCGGCTGGAAACGGGCGTAATAGGTCCAGTAGGCCCAGTAACCGCCACCGGCGATCAACAGGCCCACAAGGGCGGCCAGGGCGGACCAGACGAAGAAACGACGCATGCGGGGGAGCGCTCCGTGGACGTTAAGGCGAGTACCCTAGCACCGTTCTGTCGGCATTTCGAAGACGGTCAAGCGGTTTCGCCCGGCGTGAGGCACCGAGTCCACGCCCCGTCCGTCACCCCATCGTCGGGATGACGAAGGAGCTGTCGGCATGTTCGAGGTCCGAGTCGGGCCAGCGGGCGGTGACGGTCTTGACCTTGGTCCAGAACTTCACGCCTTCCATGCCGTGCTGGTTGGTGTCGCCGAAGGCCGAGCGCTTCCAGCCGCCGAAGGTGTGATAGGCGACCGGCACCGGAATGGGGACGTTGATGCCGACCATGCCGACATTGACCCGTGCGGCAAAGTCGCGGGCGGCGCGGCCGTTCTGGGTGAAGATGGCGACGCCGTTGCCGTACTGGTGCTTCGACGGCAGGGCCAGCGCCTCCTCGAAGTTCGCGGCCCGGACGATCTGCAGCACCGGGCCGAAGATCTCTTCCTTGTAGGACTCCATGTCCGGCGTGACGTGGTCGAACAGCGACGGCCCGACGAAATAGCCGTCCTCGTGGCCCTGAAGGCTGAAACCGCGACCGTCGACGACCAGTTCGGCGCCGTCCTTGACGCCCTGGTCGATCCAGCCTTCGACGCGGGCCTTGTGGGCGCCGGTGACGACCGGGCCGTAGTGGGCGCCGGCGTCGGTCGAGATGCCGACCCGCAGGCTTTCGATCTCGGCCACCATTCGCTCGCGCAGGATGTCGGCGGTCTTGTCGCCGACGGGGACTACGACCGGCAGGGCCATGCAGCGTTCCCCGGCCGAACCGAAGGCGGCCCCGGACAGGTCCTTGACCACCTGGTCCATGTCGGCGTCGGGCAGGACGATGCCGTGGTTCTTGGCGCCACCCATGGCCTGGACCCGCTTGCCGTGGCGCGCGCCGGTTTCATAGACATAGTTGGCGATGTCAGAGCTGCCGACGAAGCTGATGGCGTGGACCTGGGGGTGGGTCAGGATAGCGTCGACCGCGGTCTTGTCGCCGTGCACGACGTTCAGGACCCCGGCGGGGGCACCCGCCTCCATCATCAGCTCGGCCAGACGAACGGGCACGGACGGATCGCGCTCTGACGGCTTGAGGATGAAGGTGTTGCCCACCGCGATGGCGACGCCGAACATCCACATCGGAATCATGGCCGGGAAGTTGAACGGGGTGATGCCCGCGACCACGCCCAGCGGCTGGCGCATGGAATAGACGTCGATGCCGGGGCCGGCGCCCCAGGTGTATTCGCCTTTGACCGCATGCGGGATCCCGCAGGCGAATTCGATGACCTCGAGGCCGCGCTGCACATCGCCTTTCGAGTCCGCAATGACCTTGCCGTGCTCGGCGCTGAGCATTTCGGCCAGCTGGTCCATATTGGCCTCGACCAGCCGCTTGAACTCGAACATCACCCGCGCGCGGCGCTGGGGATTGACGGTCGACCAGCTTTCAAAGGCGGTCTGGGCGGCCTGGACGGCGCGGTCCAGTTCGACCTCGGTGGCCAACTGCACGCGGGCCTGCACCTCACCGGTGTTCGGATTGAAGACGTCACCAAAGCGGCCCGAGGTACCGGTGACGCTCTGACCGTTGATGAAGTGGTGGATGTCGCGCATGGACGTCTCTCTCCTGGAAGGGGCAGTCTTTGTGATTGCGGGCGGTTTACCGTGCGGAACCGGGCGAGGCCACCCCATCGGCGTCGAGCGCCGTCACAAGGGTGTGCCGGACGGCATCGGGGCTCAGCATCGGCAGGAAATGGGTCGCGCCCGGCACCCTGCGGCTGCGCACATGGGAGAGGCCGGGGGGGCGGTCCGGGACGTGGCAGGTCGAGCCGGTCTCGGCCCTGAGGATCTGGATGGGCCTGCGGAAGCGGGTCATGGCGCCCCACGGATTGTGCGCCTGGGCGGCATAGCCGGACGCCTCCCAGTCGGGTCGGCAGGTGAGGGTCAGACCGTTACCGGAGGGCCTGAGGCCGGTTTCCAGAAAGGCGTCGAGGACGTCGTCGGGCCATCCGGCAAAGGCGCCGCGACCGCGATAGGCCTTTCGCGCGGCCTCCAGATCCGGAAAGTCGGCCCGGCGCTTTCGGGCGTTTCGCACCAGCGGGATACGCTCGGCCATCCGCGACATGCCGGGCAGGTTGAAGGCGAGGGTGGTCAAAGGCAGCCAGATGACCGGATCCAGCAGTACCAGCCCGCGCACGCGTTCGGGGCGTTTGGCGGCGGCCAGCAGGCTGACGGTTCCGCCCATGGAATGGCCGGCCAGCACGGGCTGGCCCTCAACCGTGTCGATCACGGCCAGGAGATCGCGGCGCAGATCCTGCCAGCCGCGTCGACCCTCGGGGTCCGTAGGCAGATCGGTCAGGCCGTGGCCGCGCTGGTCGATGGCCCAGATGCGCCGGCCCCCGGCCAACGGCGCCAGCAGGGGCCGGTAGGTCGTGGCATTGAAGCCGTTGGCGTGCAGGAAGATCAGATCGACCGGTCCCTCGGCCCGTCCCAGCTCCAGCACGGACAGGGTCCCCTCCGTCCCGACGGGCAGGGAGAGGCGGCGTGCCGCCGGCGTCACGCGCGGCAGGCCGGGCAGCGGCCGTGGGCCTCAATGGTGGTGTGGTCGATGACATAGCCGGCCGCGGCGGCGGCGCGGTTAAGACTGACCGCCTGTTCGCCGGTCACCTCCTGGGTGGCCCCGCAACAGTCGCAGATGAGGAAGGCGGCGGCGTGCACTGGGTCGCCATCCGCCTCGGGCTCGGCACAGGCGACATAGGCACTGATGGAGGCGATACGGTGGGCGAGGCCCCGCCGCTCCAAGAACTCCAGCGCCCGATAGACAGTGGGCGGCTTGGCGGCCTGCCCGTCCTCGCCGAAACGGGCGATCAGATCATAGGCCTTCATCGGCTCGCCGGATTCGACCAGCAGTTCCAGTACGCGCCGCCTGGGGGCGGTCAGGCGCTCGCCGTCGGCCTGACAGCGGGCATCGGCCACGGCGATCCGCTGCTGCACCGAGGCCGCGTCGGGTGGGGCCGTGTCGTGATCGTGGTCGCAGGCGTGTCCCATGGTCTCCCACAGCTAGCGATGCGAGGGCCCGGTCGCAACCGGGCTTGACTGTTTGTGATGTTATCTCATAACACTTTGGCGTCCGAGTATCTGACGTCTTCCCCGAGGTATCCATGTCCATCCGTTCGTCCCGCCTGGCGGGCGCCGCCCGCGCGGCCCTGCTGACCGCCCTCATCCTGCCAGTGGCGACCCCGGTCCTCGCCCAGTCGGCCGGTCCGGACCCGGAGACCCCGGAGCGCGCAACCCGGCTGGACGACATCATCGTTACGGGCGCCCCGTTCGGGATCAGCGCCGAGGCCAGCCTGATCGCCGTCGATGTGCTGGACGCCGAAGCTCTGTCGACCGCGCCCTCGGGCACGCTGGGCGATGTGCTGAGCGGTCTGCCGGGCGTGCGCTCGACCGCCTTCTCGCCGGGCGCCAGTCGTCCCGTGATCCGCGGTCTGGCGGGGCCGCGGGTGCAGGTGCTGACCAATGGCATGGGGTTGATTGACGCCAGTTCGCTGTCGCCGGACCACCAGGTGGCGGCCGATCCGGGCGAAGCCGTACGGATTGAGGTGCTGCGCGGACCCCAGACCCTGGCCTATGGCGGTTCGGCCATCGGCGGGGTGGTCAATGTGATCGACGGACGGATCCCGGAAGAGGCCCCCTATGACGGCTTTGACGGGCGGGTCACCGCCCAAGCGTCAAGCGTCGACGGCGGACGCTCGGTCGGCGCTGGTGTGACCATCGGGCAGGGCCCCTGGGTGCTGACGCTGGACGGTCTGGATCGCCGCAGCGACGACTATGACATTCCGGTACCGGCGGAATCGCGCCGTCAGGTCGAGGATGAGGGCGAAGAGTATGAGGACACCGGCAGCTCGACGGTCGAGAACAGCGCCTCGCGCGTTCGGGCCTTCGGCAGCGGACTGAGCTACATCGGCGAGCAGGGCTTTATCGGCCTGTCGGTCAAGCGGACCGAGAGCGACTATGGCGTGCCCGGCCATGCCCACGAGGACCATGGCGGGGGCGGCGCTCCTGATGAGGAAGAAGACGTCACCATCGGTCTGGAGCAGACCCGCTATGACCTGCGCGGTGAATGGCGGTTTGACGATGCGCCGGTCGACCGGATCCGTCTGTCGGCGGGCTATGCCGACTATACTCACACCGAGTTCGAAGGCGATGAGGTCGGCACGGTCTTCACCTCCGAAGGTCTGGAAGGGCGGCTGGAGATCGTCATGCCGCGCCGGGGCGGCTGGAACGCGGCCTATGGTCTGCAGGGCCTGAGCCGCGACTTCGATGCGGCCGGCGACGAAGCCTATGTGCCGCCCGTCGAGATCACCGAGCTGGGCGTCTACACCCTGCACCGCTACGACATGGACAGCTGGGGTCTGGAAGGCGGATTGCGGTTCGATACGCGCGATCTGGACAGCCCCGTCGGCGGCCAGCGGGACTTCTCGAACGTCTCGGCGTCGGCGGGGGTGTATTTCAAGCCGGTCGAGGCCCTGTTCCTCGGCCTGTCGCTGTCGCGCAACGGGCGCGCTCCGACCGAGGCGGAACTGTTCGCCGAGGGGCCGCACATCGCCACCCGGGCGTTCGAGGTCGGCAACGCCGATCTGGACTCCGAAAAGGTGACCTCGATCGAAGCGACCGTGCACTGGGAGCAGGGGCCGTGGACCGCCGACATGCACCTGTTCCGGGCCGACTATGACGGTTTCATCGACCTGCGCCCGACCGGGGCGGAGGAGGATGAGCTGCCGGTCTTCGCCTATGTGCAGACGGATGCCGAGTTCCACGGCATGGAAGCCCGGCTGGACTATCAGGCCTGGCAGTCCGGCGAGGACGGGCTGACGCTGGGGCTGGGCTATGACTATGTGCGCGGCGATACCGATCTGGGTGCGCCCGCCCGTATCCCGCCGTGGTCGCTGAACGGCAAGGCCGAGCTGGACCTCGGCCCGTGGACCACCCGCCTGACCGTCCGTCGGGTCGGCGAACAGGACCGGGTCACCGACTTTGAACTGCCGACCGACGCCTATACGACCGCCGACCTCTATCTGGGCTGGAGTCCGGACCACGAGTCGGGCCTGACCCTCTATGTCGAGGGCCGTAATCTGGGTGACGCCGAGGTGCGCGAGCACACCTCCTTCCTGAAGGATCTGACGCCGCTGCCGGGCCGCAACCTGCGCGCGGGCATGGCCTGGCGGTTCTGAATTCCCGTCCGGGGCGGGCCGGTTTGCCGCCCGCTCCGGCATGGGCTAGAAGGCGCGACCTTCCTTCACTTCATCAGTCCCCGAGCCTTCATGACCGACACGACCTCCATGCAAACCGGCGACATGTCCGGCCAACTCGCCGGCACCGTCCTGTTCTACGGCAAGCCCGAACCCCTTTCGGCCGAGGCCCACGGCAATCTGGGGATCAATCCGTCGGACAAGCCCTATGCGTTTGTCGCCCAATCGAACATCGTGCCGCTGACGGTCACGGAATTTGCGCCGGCGGCCCTGTCGTTCCCGGTGATCTTCGTCGGTGACAACCGCCAGCCGGTCGCGGTGCTGGGCCTGCGCCAGGGCGACAATCTGTTTGTCGAAGACGGCGTGTTCCGCTCGGACGCCTACATCCCGGCCTATGTGCGCCGCTATCCGTTCGTGTTCGCCAATGACGAGGCGCAAAAGCGCCTGATCATGTGCGTGGACCGTCAGGCGCCCTTCCTGGTCGAAGGCGGCAAGCAGCCGCTGTTCAAGGACGGCCAGCCCAGCGAGTTCACCCAGCAGGCCATGGAGTTCTGCAACAATTTCGAGCAGGAGCGCCTGCGCACCGAATCGTTCGTCAAGCTGATCCAGGACCTGGACCTGCTGGACGTGCGCGAGGCCGTCTTCACCCCGCGCGGACCGCAGGGTGAGCCGGGCGAGCCGCAAAAGATCGCCGAATACTATGCCGTGTCGGAAGACAAGCTGAAGGCCCTGCCGGCCGACAAGCTGGTCGAACTGCGCGACAACGGTGCCCTGGGCCAGATCTACAGCCACCTGACGTCGCTGCTGGGCTGGGATCGTCTGATCGCCCTGACCTTCCAGCGCGCCGCCACCCAGCCGGCCGCTGCCAACGCCTGACTTTCAGGTCTGTTCTGATCGACGCCCGTCCCGCAGCGCGCGGGGCGGGCGTTTGTCTGTCCTGCGACGAAAATCCTGCCCGGGCTGACGCAGCGTCATCTCCGGAAGCCTGCTAGCTTTCGGCCAAATCAAACGAAGCGGGGAGCGCATGCGCGATCTGGAAGATTTTCGGGCCGAGGTCCGGGCCTGGCTTGAGACCCATTGTCCGCCCGAGGTCCGGGGACCGGCGGACAGCGAGGACGCCTCCATTTGGGGCGGTCGCAAGGCCGTCTTTGCCACGCCGGCGCACAAGGCGTGGATGGAGGCCATGGGGGCGAAGGGCTGGACCGCGCCCGAATGGCCGAGCGAATACGGCGGCGGGGGCCTGTCGCGCGAGGAAGCCAAGGTGCTGGCCTCCGAGCTGCGCCGCATCAACGCCCAGCCTGCGCTGCTGAGCTTCGGCATCTGGATGCTGGGCCCGGCCCTGCTGAAATTCGGCACCGAGGAACAGAAGAAGCGCTTCCTGCCCGAGATCGTCCGCGGGGAGATCCGCTGGTGTCAGGGCTATTCCGAGCCGGGCGCGGGTTCGGATCTGGCCGGGCTGCAGACGCGGGCCGTCGATCAGGGCGACCACTGGATCGTCAATGGCCAGAAGGTCTGGACCTCCTATGCCGACAAGGCCGACTGGATATTCTGTCTGGTGCGCACGGATGCCGAGGCGCCCAAGCATTTGGGCATTTCCTTTGTGCTGTTCGACATGGAGACGCCCGGCGTCTCGACCCGGCCGATCACGCTGATTTCCGGCAAGTCACCCTTCTGCGAGACCTTCTTTGACGATGTGCGGGTCGAGAAGGCCAATCTGGTCGGCACGCTGAACCGCGGCTGGGACGTGGCCAAATATCTGCTGGCGCATGAGCGGACCATGATCGGCGCCATGGGCGAGATCGGCGGCGGTCGGCCGCTGGGCCAGGTGGCGACGGGATCGATCGGCACGGATGATGAGGGCCGACTGGACGACACCATGCTGCGCGCCCGCATCGCCGAGATGGAAGTGGATGCGGCGGCGTTCCGCCTGGCGCTGGAGCGGACCGGCGACCAGATGAAGGCGGGACAGGCCCACCCGGCCATCGCCTCCATGCTGAAATACTATGGGTCGGAGCTGAACAAGCGCCGCCACGAACTGCTGATGGCGGCCGGCGGTATCGATGCCTTGGAGTGGGAGGGCGAGCGGTCGCATGAGGGCGCTGCAGCCCGCGACTGGCTGCGGACCAAGGCCAATTCCATTGAGGGCGGGACCAGCGAGATCCAGCTGAACATCATCGCCAAACACCTGCTCCAGCTGCCGGGAGCCTGAGCCATGCCCCTGATCCTGACCGAAGAACAGACCATGCTGAAGGAGGCCGCTGACGGGTTCCTGAATGAAAATGCCCCGCTGGCGCACCTGCGCAAGCTGCGCGACAGTCGCGATGCCGACGGTGTGTCGCGCGAGCTGTGGCGCGCCTTTGGCGAAATGGGGCTTGCCGGGGTGATCATCCCGGAGGCTCATGGCGGCGCAGGCCTGGGGGCTGTCGAGGCGGGCGTGGTCGCCGAGAGTCTGGGCCGCACCCTGACCCCTTCGCCCTTCATGGGATCGGCCGTGCTGTCGGCGCGGGTTCTGGTCGAGGGCGGGTCAGAGGCGCAACAGGCCGCCTGGCTGCCGAAGATTGCGGCGGGCGAGGCCATCGTATCGTTGGCGGTCGACGAAGGCGCCAAACATGCGCCGGGAAAGATCACGACGACGGCCGAGCGGTCGGGCAATGGCTTCCGGCTGAACGGATCCAAGGCCATGGTGCTGGACGGCCATGTGGCCGATGCCGTGATCGTCGTGGCCCTGACCGAGAACGGGCTGACCCTGTTCCTGGTCGATCCGAAGACGGCGGGGATGGAGGTCGAGCGGACCATGATGGTCGACGCCCACAATGCCGCGCGCATCACCCTGAGCGATGTCCAGGTCGATGCCGATGCGGTGATCGGCACGGTCGACGGCGGCGAAGGCCTGCTGGACGGCGCGCTCAATCTGGGCCGGGCCTGTGCGGCCGCCAGCCTGACCGGGGCGGGGGATCAGGCCTTCCAGATCACCATGGAGTATCTCAAGACCCGCAAACAGTTCGGGCGGGCGATCGGCGAGTTCCAGGCCCTGCAGCACCGCGCGGCCCATCTGTTCAGCGAGATCGAGATCGCCCGGGCGGCGACGCTGGGTGCCCTGCAGAAACTGGACGCGGGCGATGCAGCCGCGCCGCTGGCGGTCGCCGTCGCCAAGGCCAAGGCCGGGCGGGTCGCCGAGCTGGCGGTGCAGGAGTCGGTGCAGATGCACGGCGGCGTCGGCATGACCGATGAGTATGACGTCGGCCTGTTCATGAAGCGGGTGCGGGTGCTGAACGAACTGCTCGGCGATGCCGGTTTCCACCAGGATGCGGTGGCGCGCACGCAGGGGTTCTGATCCGATTGCCGCACGGGGTAGCGGGGTCGTCCCAGCGGGGCTAAATCTCCTGCACAGGGAGACACGCACCATGACGCGATCCAACGCGCCCGCCTACATGCCCGGCTTTGGCAACCACTTCTCGACCGAGGCGGTGGCCGGTGCCCTGCCGGTCGGTCGGAATTCGCCGCAGAAGACGCCGCTGGGCCTGTATGCCGAGCAGCTGTCGGGTACGGCCTTTACCGCCCCGCGCACCGAGAACCGCCGCAGCTGGCTGTATCGCCTGCGGCCGTCGGCCCAGCATCCGGCCTATCAACCGATGGATGGGGGACTGGTCCGGTCCGGACCGTTCGACGAGGTGCCGCCCAACCCCAATCGCATGCGCTGGAACCCCCTGCCGGTGCCGGAGGCGCCGACCGACTGGGTCGAGGGGCTGGTCACATACGCCGGCAACGGCGACGCCGATGCCGACGCCGGTGTGGGCATACACCTGTATGCCGCCAACCGGTCGATGACCGACCGGGTCTTCTACTCCGCTGATGGCGAGCTGCTGATCGTGCCGCAGCAGGGCGCACACCGGTTTGTGACCGAGTTCGGGGTGCTAGAAGCCCAGCCGGGTCACATCGTGCTGATCCCGCGTGGGGTGCGGTTCCGGGTCGAGGTGGACGGTCCGTCACGGGGCTATGTCTGCGAGAACTATGGCGCGGCCTTCCGCATTCCGGATCTGGGGCCGATCGGGGCCAATGGCCTGGCCAATCCGCGCGACTTCGAGACGCCGGTAGCGACCTTTGAGGATGTCGACCGGCCGACCGAGTGCATCCAGAAATACGGGGGCCAGCTGTGGACCACGACCTTTGATCACAGCCCGCTGGATGTGGTGGCCTGGCACGGCAACTACGCCCCCTGCCGCTACGACACGGCCCGGTTCAACACGATCAATACGGTCAGTTTCGACCACCCCGATCCTTCGATCTTCACCGTCCTGACCAGCCCGTCGGACACGCCGGGTGTGGCCAACTGCGACTTTGTCATCTTCCCGCCGCGCTGGATGGTGGCCGAGGACACCTTCCGCCCGCCGTGGTTCCACCGGAATGTGATGAGCGAGTTCATGGGGCTGGTCACGGGCGCCTATGACGCCAAGGCCGATGGCTTTGCGCCGGGTGGGGCGTCGCTGCACAACCGGATGAGCGGCCACGGCCCGGATCAGGCCACCTATGACGCCGCGATCAAGGCTGAGCTGAAGCCACACAGGATCGAGGGAACCCTGGCCTTCATGTTCGAGACCCGCGCCCCCATCAGGGTCACGAAATGGGCTCAAACCACGCCTTTGATGCAACTCGACTATGATGACTGCTGGTCCGGCTTCGACAAGGGCCGGGTCTGACACCAAGGGAGAGTGAGCATGATCCGCGTGGCTTCGATGATGGGAGCGCTGGTGCTGGGAATGGGGCTGTCGTCCTGTTTCGGAGGCGGGGTCACCCCTGAACAGCGGGCGGAGGCCGACTGTTCAGCGCAGGGCGGCAAGATGCAGCGGGTCGGTCGGATGCAGAGCCTGCAATGCGTGATCCCGTATTCCGACGCGGGCCAGACCTGCACCGATGCCGCCCAGTGTCAGGGCGAGTGCCGCGTGCCTGGCAGCGTGATCGTCGAGGACGGTCGCGCCGTCGAGGGCCAGTGCACGGCCGATTCCAACCGCTTTGGCTGCTATACCCGGGTCGAGAACGGGCGAGCGACGGCGGCCATCTGCGTCGACTGATCACGCCGCACTTTCGCACATAAGAAAACCGGCCGGAGATCGCTCTCCGGCCGGTTCCTTATTGGGATCCACGAGGGACCGTCGGGGGCCTCCGAAGAGGCCCCGTCAGATCAATAGCGGACGCGCAGGGTCAGACCATAGGTGCGCGGCGCACCCAGGAAGGCATCGATCGTCTGGCTGTCCAGGGCGGGGTTGTAGAAAGTCCCGTTGGGCTGGACGGTCGACTGGAACGCAGAGCCTTGCAGCGGGGCGTTGTAGGCGACCTGGATGTATTCCTCGTCGGTCAGGTTCTGGGCCCAGATGTCCAGCATCCAGCGCTCGTCTTCCGTGCCGATCGAGATACGGCCGTTCACCATGGTGAAGGCGTCCTGCTGCTTGGAAGGCAGCAGATCCGAACCGGTGTTGTACTCGCTCATATATTTGGCCGACAGGGCGAAGCCGCCGCGCAGACCGTTGCCGAGGCTGCGGTCGAAGTTCAGCGAGGCCGAGCCCGACCATTCCGGAGCAAACGAGGCCGTGGCGCCCGGCAGCAGCGACAGCTGCGGGAAGTTGCCGGGGTTGGCCAGGTCGGCGGCGACGAAGTTGCCATACTGGGCTTCGGTGTAGGTCACGCCGCCCGACAGGCTGAGGCCGTCGATCGGGGTGAACCACAGGAAGTCGGCATCGACACCGCGCGAGGTCAGCTCGGGGATGGATTCCACCACGTAGGCGGTGCCGAGGAAGGTGTTGAGCTGGAAGTCCTCGAACGTCTGGTCGAAATAGGTGGCGTTCAGCAGCAGCGAGCGGTTCAGCAGGGTCATCTTGACGCCGGCTTCATAGCTGTCGACCACTTCCGACGGGAACAGCAGGCTGGCGGTCGGGGTGATGCCGGCCTGCACACGGTCAAGGTTGTAGCCGAAGCTCTTGTAGCCACGGGCGTAGGACACATAGGTCATCACCGACTCATTGAGTCGGTAGGAGGCCTTGATCGTGCCGCTCAGTTCGGTGTCATCAAAGGATTCCGAGACCAAACGGTTGTTGAACGCCGAGTTCGACCAGGGCAGGCAGATGGTGCCAAGGATCGACGACGAGGCGGCGCCAAGCAGGCCGCCGATGGCCCCGGCGTTGGCGAGCGCTGCGTTACAGGTGTTGCCGTTGCCGTTGACGTTCATCTGCTGACCTTCGACGGACTTATCGTCCATCGTATAGCGCAGGCCCAGGGTGATATCGAACTGGTCCGTCACGCGGAAGGTGTTGTTGGTGAACAGGGCGATCGAGGTGGATTCCTGCTCATAGGTGTCGGCATAGTTGGCGCCGACCGTAAAGCCGATTCCACCGCCGTTCGATGCACCGCCGGTGGTCAGGCAGGTGTTCAGGCCGCCGACCGTCTGACCAACAGCGGTGAAGCAGCCGATGCTTCCGGGGCTGACGGCCCAGGCGGGGTTGACGCCGTTCAAACGGGCGGTGAGCAGGAACGACAGGAAGGGCGTGTAGTCGGCGCCATGGTTCCAGGCGTCGGCGCGCGAGATGTCTTCCTGGGTGGCGAAGAAGCCGACCAGCCAGTCGAGGCGCTCGGTCGAACCGGCCAGACGGAATTCCTGGGTCAGGTTTTCGACGCCGTAGCCCCATTCACCGTTGTCGAAGCGATAGGCGATGTCGGCGCCGGTGTAGTCGATGTCCTGGCCCTGGTCGCCGGTCCAGTTCCGCCACGACGTCAGCGACGTCAGGGTGGCGTTCATCGACGGCATGTCGAAATTGGCCTCCAGCGAGACGCCGCGGTCCTCGATGCGCTGGCCCGTGCCGCGGTTGGCATAGGCGAGGCGCGAGAACGGCACCGGGCCAAAGCCCGTGGCGGGGGGCGTCTGGCCCGTTCCGGTCGAAAGGCCGTCCACGAACGGGAAGGTCGGACCGACGCGGGTCTGGACGCCGACGCAGCAATATTCGTCACGCTTGGTGTAGTCGGCGATGAAGCGGAACGAGGCCGTGTCGCTGGGCAGCCACAGCAGCTGGCCACGGACGGTCCAGTAGTTCTTGTTGGCGTCGTCGGTCTCGGTGCGCGGGCCGTCGCCGGTGTCAACGTCATAGAAGCCGTCGCGCTCGCTGATGCCGGCGTACAGACGCATGGCCAGGGTGTCGCTGAGCGGACCGGTGACCGAGCCGTTGAGCGAGCGGGCGCCATAGTTTCCGACGGTCACCTCGGCATTGTAGCCGGGCGTGAACGACGGCTGTTCGGTGATGATGTTGATGACGCCGGCCGAGGTGTTCTTGCCGAACAGGGTACCCTGCGGGCCCTTCAGCACCTCGATGCGCTGCAGCTCACCCAGATCGCCGAAGCCGACCGAGTTGCGCGAGCGATAGACGCCGTCGATGACGACGCCGACCGAGCTTTCCAGACCGGGGTTGTCACCGACCGTGCCGACGCCGCGGATACGGGCGGTGGTCGAGGCTTCCGACGTCGTCGAGGTGACGGTCAGGCCGGGGGTCAGGATCTGCAGATCCTTGATGTCACGAACGCCGGCGTCCTGCAGGGTCTCGGCCGACAGGCTGGTGACCACGATCGGCACGTCCTGAAGGTTCTGCTCACGCTTCTGGGCGGTGACGATGATGTCGTCGACCGAGGTTTCCTGGGCCGAGGCGATTCCGGCAAAGCCGAAGGTCACGGCACCGACAACAGCGGCGGACGCGGTGGTACGAAGAAGGGTAGTGAGGCGCATGATGGCTCCCGGCTTGATGCTCGACAGCACTGTTTGGCCGCCGAGCCGTTTCCTGATCCCGTGGACCTGCCCTTCTGTCGGGGCGTGGATCCTCCAGCACTTGGCGTAATCCAAGCACGGGCCAGTCACAAGCAGTGGGCCCCGTCAGGGCCTGAATTCAGGCCTGTGGTGGACTGAACTGTGACGCAAAAGCGACAGAAAGGGATGACGCTACGTCAATATTCGTCCAATCGTCGACAGTATCCGGTGCTGCGTGGGGCAAAATCCTGCGCCCCGGCCCGGATCGCCCTCAGTGGCGGGCACCCCGAGTGCGGCGCAGATGCGGCCCGAGTGCGACATTTTTTTGCAGCGGGGGAGAAATTCGGACGGGCAGCCTCTACAAGGACGGCCCGCGCCCCGCCTGACCCCCGCTTCCGAGGCCGATCCTTGCTGTTTCTGCTCGCCCTTCTGCCCCTGTTGGGGGCCCTGGCACCCGCCCTGGCCATCCGGTTCGGCCGGAATGCCTGCGCCCTTTCGGCCGGGGCGGTCACCCTGTCCGCCCTGATCGTATTGGGCAGCATGGTTCCCGGCGTCATGAGGAGTGAGGTGTTCACGGCGAGCGTTCCGTGGATTCCCGCCCTCGGCCTGAACGCCAGCCTGTTCCTCGATCCGCTGGGGCTGATGTTCGCGGGCATGATCCTCGGCATCGGCCTGCTGATCATCATCTATGCGCGCTTCTATCTCGCGGCGGCTGACCCGATGGGCCGGTTCTTCACCTATCTGCTGCTGTTCCAGGGGGCGATGCTGGGCATCGTCCTGTCGGACAATGTGCTGCTGCTGCTGATCTTCTGGGAGCTGACCAGCCTGTCCTCCTTCCTGCTGATTGGCTTCTGGCGGCATTCGGCCGAGGCCCGTCAGGGTGCGCGGATGGCCCTGTTCGTCACCGGGGGTGGCGGTCTGGCCCTGATCGGCGGCCTGCTGATCCTTGGCAGTATTGCCGGTTCCTACGACCTGACCGTGATCCTGCAGCAAAAGGATGTGATCCAGGCCTCGCCGCTGTATCTGCCGGCCCTGCTGCTGATCCTCGGGGGTTGTTTCACCAAGTCGGCGCAATTCCCGTTCCATTTCTGGCTGCCGCACGCCATGGCAGCACCGACGCCGGTCAGCGCCTATCTGCATTCGGCGACCATGGTGAAGGCCGGGGTCTTCATGCTGGCGCGGCTGTGGCCGGTGCTGGCCGGGACCGACGCCTGGTTCCTGATCGTGGCGACCACGGGTCTGGTGACCATGGTGTTTGCCGCCTGCGTGGCCCTGTTCAAGGACGATCTGAAGGGGCTGCTGGCCTATTCGACCATCAGCCACCTGGGCTTTCTGACCATGCTGTTCGGGATCGGCACGCCCATGGCGGCGCTGGTCGGGGTGTTCCACATCATCAATCACGCGACCTTCAAGGCTGCGCTGTTCCTGAACGCCGGCATCGTCGACCACGAGGCCGGGACGCGCGACATCAAGCGGCTGGGCGGGCTGTTTGGCCTGATGCCGATCGCCGGGACGCTGGCGTTGGTTGCTGGCCTGTCGATGGCGGGGGTGCCGCCGCTGAACGGCTTCATCTCCAAGGAAATGATGCTGTACGAGGCCGCCGATACCGTCTGGCTGGGTCAGGCCTGGGTGTTTCCGGTGCTGGCGACGCTGGGGGCGACCCTCTCGGTGGCCTATTCGCTGCGCTACATCGTGCATGTCTATTTTGGAAAGCGGCGCGACGATTATCCGAAGTCGCCGCATGACCCGGGCATCGGCCTGTGGGGTCCGCCCGCCGTGCTGGTGGCGCTGGTCGTCGCCATCGGTCTGGCTCCCGCGCTGGTGGCCGGACCATTTGTGAACCTCGTCGCCGGGGCGGTGACAAGCGGCGCTGTGGAGCCGGTCAAACTGGCTCTGTGGCACGGCGTGACACCGGCCCTATTCATGAGTGCCGCGGCTCTCGGCGTGGGCGCCCTGCTGCTGGCGGGCCACGGGCGGCTGGACCGCCTGTGGCACGCCGCGCGGCTGCCGGAGGCCAAGCGGCTGTTCGATGCTGGCGTTCTGCGCGCCGTCAGGCTGGCGCGGCAGGGCACGGATCTGCTGCAGAACGGCTCGCTGCAGCGGGGCATGGTGGCCCTGATCGGCACCGCCGTGGTGGTGGGGTTCGCCGGCTTCCTTTCGGCCGGCTACGTCCCGGGTGAACGGCCCGGCGTTCCCGCTTCACCGGCGGCTGTGGTCGGCTGGATTGCCCTGATTGCGGCGACCGCCATGGTCGTCCTGACCCACAAGGCCCGCTACATCTCGCTGATTTACATCGGCATCGTCGGACTGATCATTTCGCTGGCTTTTGTGCATCTGTCGGCGCCGGATCTGGCCCTGACGCAGATCTCGGTGGAGGTGGTGACCATTCTGCTGATGCTGCTGGCGCTGAACCTGTTGCCCAAACAGACGCCGGTCGAAAGCCGACCGTGGCGCAAGATCCGCGACGGCGGGGTGGCAGTGGCCGCCGGTCTGGGCGTCGGCGGGGCCGCATGGGCCATCATGACCCGGCCGCTGGACAGCATCTCGGGCTATTTCTGGGAGAATGCCTATTCCGGCGGAGGCGGCACCAATGTCGTCAACGTCATTCTGGTCGACTTCCGCGGGTTTGACACCTTCGGCGAGATCATCGTGCTGGGCATCGCCGCGCTGGGCATCTTCGCCCTGCTGGAGCGGGTCGAGACCGGGGCCAGTGGCAGGCGCCTGGCGGCATGGAAGCCCGACACCGTGCGCTCGCCCGAACACCACCCGATGATGCTGGTGGTGGCCACCCGGCTGGTGTTGCCGCTGGCGGTGATGGTGGCGCTCTACATCTTCCTGCGCGGGCACAATCAGCCCGGCGGGGGCTTCATCGCCGGCCTGGTCGTCGCGGTGGCCATACTGATGCAGTACATGGCTTCGGGCTTTGCCTTTGCCGACCAGAGGCTGCATGCCGACCACCACTCGATGATCGGGGCAGGGGTGCTGGTCGCAGCCCTGACCGGTCTGGGGTCGCTGGCGTTCGGCGCGCCCTTCCTGACCAGCGCCTTTGACTATTTCAGCCTGCCCCTGATCGGAGAGTTTGAACTGGCCACCGCCATATTGTTCGACATCGGGGTGGCGCTGACGGTGATCGGCGCGGTCATGCTGGCGCTGGCCCAGCTGTCGCAGGTCGCCGAGCGCGCCGAGAAGGAGCCGCAGCCCGAGACCGAGACCGCCATGGACATCAACCCCGGCCGCAAGGCCCCGGATGCGCTGCCGACGGAGGTTGACCAATGACGATGGAACTGCTCGTCGCCTCGGCCATCGCCGTGCTGACTGCCGCTGGGGTCTATCTGGTGCTGCAGGGCCGGACCTTCCCGGTCGTGCTGGGACTGGCCTTCCTGTCCTATGCGATCAACCTGTTCCTGTTCGCCATGGGGCGGCTGGTGATCGACCAGCCCCCCATCTACGACAAGGCGGCCGAGGCCTATACCGACCCGCTGCCCCAGGCCCTGGTGCTGACGGCCATCGTCATCGCCTTTGGCATGACGGCCTATGTCGTCATCCTCGCGCTCCGGACCTATCTCGAGACCGGCACCGATCAGGTCGATGGCCACAAAGACGGGGAGGCGCAGCCGTGAGCGCCCACGTCCCCAATCTGATCGTCGCTGCCCTGATCCTGCCCGCCGTGCTGGGGTCGCTGACTCTGCTGTTGCTCCGGCATCGGTTGGACGCTTCGCGTCTGGTGTCGCTGGGATCCTGCCTGGCGCTGGTCGGCATTGCTGCCAGCCTGACGATGCACGCTTCGAGCGGCGCGGTGGAGAGCTATGCCTTGGGCAATTGGCGCGCGCCATTCGGGATCGTTCTGGTTCTGGATCGATTGTCGGCGATGATGTTGCTGCTGACGTCCGTGCTGGCGCTGGCGGTGATGGGCTACGCCGTGGTGACCGGCGCGGATCGCAAGGGCTGGCATTTCCACCCGCTGTTCCAATTCCAGCTGCTGGGTCTGAACGGGGCCTTCCTGACGGGCGACCTGTTCAACCTGTTCGTCTTCTTCGAAGTGCTGCTGATCGCCTCCTATGGTCTCTTGCTGCACGGGCAGGGCGCCGCGCGGCTGAAGGCCGGGGTGCAGTATGTGGTGATCAATCTGGTCGGCTCGACGCTGTTTCTGGTGGGCGTCGGCCTGCTGTACGGCGTCACCGGCACGCTCAACATGGCCGATATGGCGGTCCGGGTGTCTGAGGCCTCGCCCGGTGATCAGGGACTGATCGCGGCCGCAGCGCTTGTGCTGACGGTGGTGTTTGCCCTGAAGGCTGCGCTGGTGCCGCTGCATTTCTGGCTGCCCGGAGCCTATGCAGCGACAACCGCCACCGTGGCCGCCCTGTTCGCCATCATGACCAAGGTCGGGGCCTATGCCCTGATCCGCACGGGCACACTAATCTTTGGCGAGGACGCCGGCACGCTGGCCTGGCTGACCGGAGACTGGATGCTGCCTGCGGCCATCATCACCACCGTCATCGGCTTCATCGGCCTGTTCGCGGCCCGCACCCTGCGCGACATGGCCGCCTGGTCGGTGGTCGGATCGATGGGGGTGCTGCTGAGCGCGGTCTCGGTCTTCCGGGTCGAAGCCATGGGGCCCGCCCTCTATTATGCGGTGCATTCGACGCTCGCCGGGGCGGCCCTGTTCCTGGTGGTCGACATGATCGCCAAACGGCGCGGCGCGCACGGCGACGCCCTGACCGTCGCCCCGCGCTTCTGTCAGTCAGAGCTGCTGTCCGGCCTGTTCTTCCTGTCGGCCATCGGCATCGTAGGCCTGCCGCCGCTCTCGGGCTTCATCGGCAAGCTGCTGATCCTGGACGGGGTGCGGGCGGCGCCGGAGGCCGCGTGGATCTGGGCGACAATCCTGATCACCACCCTGATCGGCGTGCTGGCCTTTGCCCGCGCGGGCAGCCGCATCTTCTGGAAGAGCGCCTCGGTCGAGGGGACCATCCCCGTGCGCGCCCTCCGGGGCCGGTGGGGCGGCGCAGGCGTGGCCGGCGGCCTGCTGGCTTTGCTGGCAGCGCTGACCGTGCTCGGCGGGCCGGTGACGGCCTATACCGGAGCGACCGCCGCCCAGCTGTTCGACCCGCAGCAATACATTGATGCCGTGCTTGGCCCGACGGCGGGAGGTCGCCGATGATCCGCAGTCTCTTGCCCCACCCGGCGCTCAGCGTCCTTCTGGTGATCGTCTGGATGTTGCTGGTGAACGAGCTTGGGTTTGGCGCCCTGTTCCTCGCGCTGGTGTTCGGTGTCGTGGTGCCGCTGGTCACCAGCCGCTTCTGGCCGGAACGGCCGAAGGTTCGCTTTGGCCGCGACGCCCTGGCCTATCTGCTGATCGTGATCTTCGATGTCATCGTGGCCAATTTCGAGATCGCCTGGATCATCCTGACGCGCCGCAACCGCGACCTGCGGTCGTGCTGGCTGGTGATTCCGACCGAGTTGCGCTCGGCTGAGGCCATCACCGTTCTGGCGGGCACCATCAGCCTGACGCCGGGGACGGTCAGCAGCGATATCTCGTCCGATGGCCGGGCCCTGCTGGTGCATGCGCTGGACGTGGCCGATCCGGCTGCCGAGGTCGCCCGCATCAAGCAACGCTATGAGACCCGTCTGATGAAGGTGTTCCGATGACCGGTTCGATCCTGCCCTGGGCCCTGGGGTTCGCCCTCGCCTGCGTCAGCCTGGCCATGCTGCTCAGCCTGTTCCGGCTGCTGCGCGGGCCGACGCTGGGCGACCGCATCCTGTCGGTCGACACCCTGACCATCAATGTCATCGCCCTGATCGTGGTGTTCGGCGTGGCCGAGGCGACCCAGACCTATTTCGAGGCCGCGCTGCTGCTGGCCATGGTCGCCTTCGTCGGCACGGTTGCCTACTGCAAATTCCTGCTGCGGGGAGACATCGTCGAATGAACCCGATCGCGGAAATCGCCATCTCCGTCCTTCTGGTCATGGGCGGCATCTTCATTTTGGTGGGGTCGTGGGGACTGGCTCGGCTGCCATCGCTGATGACCCGGCTGCACGGACCGACCAAGGCCAGTACGCTGGGGGTCGGGGCCTGCCTGATCGCCTCGATGATCTATTTCCCGGCGTCGGGGCAGCCCTGGTCCGCGCATGAGCTGCTGATCACCATCTTCCTTCTGCTGACCGCACCGATCTCGGCCAATATGATCGCCAAGGCCCATCTGCATCGTCAGGGGCATTCCATCGACCCCAACCCTGCGGACGGCATTCCCGAGGGTCTGCCGCCGCCGCCCACGGGTGACGACTGGGCGACGTTCCGCGGTGCCGAGTCCTCACGCGACGACTAGACATTCACCATTGCAGGCGCGCCCCCGAGTGCGCATCTGTCGCCGATGCCGACGTCCCCCACCTACCGCCCCGAACCCCGCTTCTTCGATCTCGGGGGGGACTATGGCGATGCCGTTCGTGCGGCCGATTTTCCGGAAACCCGGCTGAGGGTCCGCAATGACAGGGCCGCCGCGACGGTCGGGCTGGACACACTGACCGACGCCGAATGGATCGCCCATTTCGGCCGGTTCGAGCCGCTGCCGGGACAGCCCGGTCCGGTGGCGATGCGCTATCACGGGCACCAGTTCCGCACCTACAATCCGGACCTCGGCGACGGTCGGGGGTTTCTGGCGGCGCAGCTTCGCGACGACCAGGGACGGCTGCTTGATCTTGGCACGAAAGGTTCCGGCCAGACGCCTTGGTCTCGGGGGGCGGACGGACGGTTGACGCTGAAGGGCGGGGTGCGCGAGGTGCTGGCGGCGGCCATGCTGGAGGCCCAGGGCGTGCCGAGCAGCCGCGCCCTGTCGCTGATCGAGACCGGCGAGGCGCTGGAGCGGGGCGATGAACCGTCGCCGACCCGTTCAGCGGTGCTGGTACGGCTGTCGCACAGTCACATCCGGTTCGGCACCTTCCAGCGGACGGCGTATCTTGAGCGGCCTGACCTCACGGCGGCCCTGGCCGAGCATGCGCGGGCGCTCTACCACCCGTCGGTCGCAGTGGGAGATGTGCCCGGGCTGATGGCGGCGATTGTCGCGGCCTCGGCCCGGCTGACGGCCCGCTGGGTGGCGGCGGGCTTTGTCCACGGCGTGCTCAATACTGACAATCTGAACGTCACGGGCGAGAGCTTCGACTACGGCCCCTGGCGGTTCCTGCCCTACTATGAGCCGGGCTTCACCGCCGCCTATTTCGACCAGTTTGGCCTCTATGCCTTTGCCCGCCAGCCCGAGGCTGTGTTCTGGGCCCTGACGCAGCTGGGCGGGGCGCTGAAGCCGATCGCCGACGTCGGCGCCCTGACGGAGGCCCTGAACGGCTTCGGGCCCCTCTATATCACCGAGCTGCGCCGGGCATTCCTTGAACGGCTGGGCGTTCGGTCGCTGGGCGAGGCAGCCGATCAGCGGCTGGTCGACACCACCCTGGCCCTTCTGCGCGAGGGGGGCGAGGGGCTGAGGTGGGAGCCGCTGTTCCACGACTGGTTCGGCGGCTTCTCCTCGTCCGAGCGGGCGCTTCGGGGGCCGCGGGCGCGGCTCTATCAGGGTGAGACCTTCGACGCTTTCCGCTTTGCCCTGTTCGAGCATGAACCGGACCGGCCCGAGCGGCTGGAGCATCCCGTCTTCGCGGGGGTGGAGCCCGAAGAAATGCTGATCGACGAGGTCGAGACTATCTGGGCCGCGATTGACCGCGCCGACGACTGGGCCCCCTTCCACGCCAAGCTGGAACGGCTGGCGGCAGTGCGGGACGCGCGCCAACAGGTTTAACGGGCCATAAAGCCTGTCGGGGTTACACATCCGTGTGGATACGGCCACGCTTTGGCCGTGGACCCGGCGCAGAAGGCGATCACGGATGGTTACGCTCACGCTTCGCACCCTTGCGGGACAGGCTCGCCGTTCCGACATCGCCACTGTTACCAATAAAGCGAAGCCCCTCCCCGGGTTCAAGACCATGCACAGCCACACCTTCCCCACTGCGCGCGCGCGCCTTAACGCCAGCTATCTGAACCTGACCCTGTGGACGCTGCAGGGCTGGGTGGCGATGTTCTTCATCGCTGCGGGCTATGCAAAGCTGACCGAGCCACCCTCGACCCTGACCGCTCTGATGGGCTGGCCGCAATATGTGCCGGTCAATCTGGTCCGCGGACTGGGTCTGGCCGAGATCGTTCTGGCCGTCCTGCTGCTGACCCCCCTGATCAGCTGGAAGCTCGGCCGTCCGCTGCTGATCGTGGCGGCGGCCGGCCTGCTGGTGCTGCAGACCATCATGCTGGGCGTCCATGCGCTGAGCGGCGACATCGGCCACTCGGTCGTCAATCTGGCGCTGCTGGCGGTGACCGCCCCGGTGCTGTGGTTCCGGCTGCGCGAAGCCTGCCTGCGCCGCTAACCACCCTTCGCCCGGCAATTGTCCGAGCAGTATTTCACCTGATCCCAGTCGCGCGCCCACTTGCGGCGCCAACTGAAGGGCCGTGCACAGGCGGGGCAGATCTTTTGCGGAAGGTCGCCTTTCGCCGTGCCCCGGTCGTTGACATGACGTCGCGTCATCAAAAAAGCTTCCCTTTACGTGCGCGTCAAGTTATGACGGACGCATGGCCAGTGCTGACGATCATCGCACCTATTCCATCCGCCAGCTGTGCCGCGAATTCGGGGCGACGGCGCGGGCCCTGCGCTTCTATGAAGACAAGAGCCTGTTGACCCCCGCGCGCAAGGGCCAGACCCGCGTCTATTCGGCGCGCGACCGTGCGCGGTTGAAGCTGATCCTGCGGGGGCGCCGCATCGGCTTCTCGCTGCAGGAGATCCAGGAGATGCTGGATCTGTACGACCACAATGATCACAACGTCCACCAGATGGCCGTGGCCCTGCGCCGCCATCGGGCCCAGATCGAGGCGCTGAAGCTTCAGCGACAGGATCTGGACGACGCCATCGCCACGGCGGAAGAAGCCTGTCGCGTCATGGAGCAGCGGCTGGGTCAGCACCGGCCGGACCTGCTGCCCGGTGCTGAAGAGTATGCCGACCTGCTGAAGGCGCGGCTCAATCCGGATCATGGGCATGCGCCGCCGGTGCACGTCCTGCATTCCCCCCTGTCCCATTCCCAGAAGTCGAGAGTCTGACCCATGGCCTACAAGGCACCTGTCCGCGACCTGACCTTTATTCTGAACGAAGTGCTGGAGATCGACCGCTATTCCAACCAGTCCGGCTTTGCCGAGGTCAGCTCGGATCTGGTGCAGCAGATTCTGGAAGAGGGCGCCAAATTCGCCGAGGAAGTCATCGCTCCGCTGAACAAGGTGGGCGATCAGGAAGGCTGCAAATGGGATAACGGCAAGGTCACCGGACCGACCGGCTGGAAAGAGGCCTATCAGCAGATGGTCGAGGCCGGCTGGCCCGGTCTCAGCTCCGACCCCGCGCACGGCGGTCAGGGCATGCCGGCCATCCTTGGCATGGCGTTCGGCCAGTTCACGGCCGCGGCCTCGCCGGCCTTCTCCATGTATCCGGGCCTGACCCACGGCTGTTACGAGGCGCTGCACGCCAATGCCTCGGATGAGCTGAAGGCAATCTATTGTCCCAAGCTGGCGACCGGCGAATGGGGCGGCACCATGAACCTGACCGAGCCCCAGTGTGGCACGGATCTGGGCCTGATCCGCACCAAGGCGGTGCCGAACGGCGACGGCAGCTACAATATCACCGGCCAGAAGATCTGGATCTCGTCGGGCGAGCACGACTTTACCGACAACATCATCCATCTGGTGCTGGCCCGTATCGAGGGCGCCCCGACGGGCATCAAGGGCATCAGCCTGTTCGTCGTGCCCAAGGTGTTCGTCAACGAAGACGGCTCGCTGGGTGACCGCAACGAGGGCGTCCAGTGCGCGGGCCTTGAGCACAAGATGGGCATTCACGGCAATGCCACCTGCGTCATGTCGTATGAGAATGCGAAGGGCTGGCTGGTCGGGACCGAGAACAAGGGCATGGCGGCCATGTTCGTCATGATGAACGAGGCGCGCCTCGGCACCGGCCTGCAGGGCCATTCGATCGGCACCGCCGCCTATCAGGCCGCCGTCGAGTTCGCCAGGGACCGCCTGCAGGGCCGCTCCTTGACTGGGTCCAAGAACGCCGACGGCCCGGCCGATCCGATCATCGTCCACCCCGATGTGCGGCGCATGCTGCTGGAGTCCAAGGCCTATGTCGAAGGCGGCCAGGCCTTCATCCTGTGGACCGCGCTGCAGGCCGACCTGCAGAAGTCGGATGATGAGGCGACGGCGCAAAAAGCCCGCGACTACATGGGCCTGATCACCCCGGTGGTGAAGGCCTTCCTGACCGACCGCGGCTTCCACGTGGCCTCGCTGGCCATGCAGGTCCACGGCGGCTCGGGCTATACGGAACACTTCCCCGCCAGCCAGTATCTGCGCGATGCGCGCATTACCCTGATCTATGAGGGCACCAACGGCGTCCAGGCGCTGGACCTCGTGGGCCGCAAGCTGCCGGCCAACGGCGGCCGGGCCATCATGAGCTGGTTCGCCGACATCGACGCCTTCGTCTCGGACAATAGCGGCAATGAGGCCATCAAGCCCTTCATCGACGGCCTGTCGGACTCCAAGAAGAAGCTGCAGGAGGCCACCATGTGGCTGATGCAGAACGGTATGCAGAACCCGGACAATGCCGGTGCGGCCTCGACCGACTATCTGCACATCTTCGGCCTGACGGCCATGGCCTATGTCTGGGCCCAGATGGCGATCGCGGCGCAAAAGGCCATCGACGGCGGCTCGGACGATCCCTTCTATGCCACCAAGCTGCAGACCGGCCGCTATTTCGTCGAGCGGATCCTGCCCGACGCCGGTTCGCACCTGGCCAAGCTGAAGACCGGCGCCGACGTGCTGATGGCCATGCCGGCGGAGGCGTTCTGAGCATGAACATCCTCAACGCCCCCGACCCCGATTTCATGCAGGAAGAGGAGATCACCCTCTTCTCCGACTCCGTCGGCAAGTGGATCGACGAGCATGCGCCGCCGGAGAAGGTGCAGGAGTGGATCGCCAACTCCTCCGTCCCGCGTGAGCTGTGGACCCAGGCCGGTGAGGCGGGCCTGCTGGGCCTGTCGATGCCGGAAGAAGACGGTGGCATGGGTGGCGACTATCGCCACGAGGTCGTGCTGATGCGTCAGCTGGGCTGGAAGGGCGCGGACCATTTCGGCATCTCGCTGCACAACGCCATCGTCGCCCCCTACATCTGGCACTATGGCACCGACGAGCAAAAGGCCCGCTGGCTGCCCAAGTTGCAGTCCGGTGAACTGGTCGGCGCCATCGCCATGACCGAGCCGGGCGCAGGCTCTGACCTGCAGGGGATCAAGACCACCGCCATCAAGCAGGGCAACCAGTATGTGGTGAACGGCTCCAAGACCTTCATCACCAACGGCCAGCTGGCGAACTTCATCATCGTGGTGGCCAAGACCGATCCGGCCGAGGGTGCCAAGGGCACCAGCCTGATCATCGTCGAGACCGACGGGGCCGAGGGCTTCGAGCGCGGCCGGAACCTCCACAAGATCGGCATGGAGGGCAATGACACCTCCGAGCTGTTCTTCAATGACGTCAAGGTGCCTGGCGAGAACATCATCGGCGGCGTCGAGGGTCAGGGCTTTGTCCAGCTGATGCAGCAACTGCCTCAGGAGCGGCTCAACATCGCCGTCCAGGGCGTGGCCGCCGCCGAGCGTGGCCTGTCGGAGACCATAGCCTACGTCAAGGAGCGCAAGGCCTTCGGCAAGCGGGTCATCGACTTCCAGAACACCCAGTTCAAACTGGCCGAGGTCAAGACCAAGTTGACGGTCGCCAAGGTGTTCGTCGACCACTGCATGGGCCTGCACCTGAAGGGCAAGCTGGATGCCGCGACCGCCTCCATGGCCAAATACTGGGTGACCGACATCCAGGGCGAGACCATCGACGAGATGCTGCAGCTGCACGGCGGCTATGGCTATATGAACGAATATCCGATCGCCCAACTGTACAAGGACGCCCGCGTCCAGCGCATCTATGGCGGCACGAACGAGATCATGAAGCTTCTGATCGCCCGGACGCTGTAGGGGGCGCCCCTACCGCGTCGTCAGAGCCCGTGGTAGATTGTTCCCATGATCGACTGGCGCGACCGCATCACGATTGAGCCTGGCAAGCGGGGCGGGCGTCCCTGCGTGCGGGGCATGCGTATCGCGGCTGAAGATGTTCTGGGCTGGCTGGCCGAGGGCATGACCCATGCTCAGATCATCGCCGACTTCCCCGAGTTGACCGAAGAAGACATCCGGGCCGTGCTCGCCTATGCCGCCGACCGCCAGCGTCGGACCGCCATAGCTGCAGCGTGAAGCTGCTGTTCGATCAGAACCTGAGCCATCGGCTGCCTTCAGCGCTTTTGGACATCTTCCCCGGTTCCAGCCAGGTCCGACTGGTGGGTCTTGATCAGTCTGACGACACCATGATCTGGGACTATGCCGGCAAAGAAGGGTTCTGCATCGTCACTCTGGACGCCGACTTTGCGGAACTGTCGGCGTTGAAGGGCTCTCCACCAAAGGTCGTGTGGCTTCGATGCGGCAATCGCCCGACAGCCTACGTCGAGAACCTCATCCGCAACCATGTGCTGCCGATAAGGACCATGGGCCTGGGCGATGATATCGATTGCCTCGAGGTCGGCTGACCGCCCCTACCGCGCCATGCGGCCGTCGATCAGGGCCTCGGGTTCGAACATGAAGGCGATGTCCGGGTCGATCGCACGGGTGTCAACGCTGAGGTTCCGAACCGCCAGCCGCTCGACCAGGTGGCGCATGACGTTCAGCCGGGCCTGCTTCTTGTCGTCGGTGGCGACGATCAGCCAGGGCGCGTGCGCGCTGTGGCTGCGCAGCAGCATGCTGTCGCGCGCCTCCGTATAGGCGTGCCAGCGCTTCTGGGCCTCTCCGTCCAGCGGTGAGGTCTTGAAGTGTTTCAGCGGGTCCTCGACCCGGGCTTCCAGCCGCCGGGCCTGTTCTTCCTTCGAGATGTCCAGCCAGATCTTGATCGGGACGATATTGGCCTCGGTCAACATGGCCTCGAACGCCGGGACATCGCGGATGAAGTCGGACTGTTCCTCAAGGGACGAGAAGCCCATCACCACCTCGACCCCGGCCCGATTATACCAGGACCGGTTGAAGATCACGATCTCACCGGCCGCGGGCAGGTGGGCGACATAGCGCTGGAAATACCACTGGCTCAGCTCGCGGTCGCTGGGCTTGGGCAGGGAGATGACCCGGGTATGGCGGGGGGCCATATATTCGGTGACGCGCTTGATCGACCCGTCCTTGCCCGCCGTGTCGCGGCCCTCGAACAGGATCAGGACCTTGCGACCTTGAGCGATCAGCCGGGCCTGGCTCTCGACCAGGGCGATCTGGAGGGTGTGAAGCTCTGCCTTGTAGGCCTTTTTGGATATTGCCATGCATCCAGTGGACCCAGGTGGCAGAGGGATGCAAGTCCATGCGGCTTCTGGCATCGTTCCTCCATGATCCGATTGTATATCCCCCAGCCTCTGGCCGCCGGCGCTGCGGTTGCTCCGACGCTGGACCAGTCACGCTATCTGACCCAGGTCATGCGGCTGAAGGCGGGCGACGACCTGCTCGTCTTCAATGGCCGCGATGGCGAGTGGCGCTGTTCGGTGGCCGAGGTGCTGAAGCGCGGGTGCCTGCTGAAGGCCGATGAACGGGTGCGCGACCAGATACTGCCGCCCGATGTCGAGTTGATCCTGGCTGTGGTGAAAAAGAGCCCGCTGGAGTTTGCGGTCGAGAAAGCCACCGAACTGGGCGTGCGGCGCATCCGGCTGGTCCGCACCGCGCGCACCCAGCCGCAAACGATCCGGTTGGACCGGCTGGACACCATCGCGGTCGAATCCGCCGAGCAGACCGGGCGAATGGATGTGCCGGAGATTGTCGTGTCCGAGCCCCTGGACGCCCTGCTGGACGGGTGGGACCCGGGCCGCCGTCTGATGTTCTGTGACGAGACGGGCGGACCACCTGCGCTGACGGCCCTGCCAAAGGCGGGCGGAGCGGGCTGGGGGATTCTGATCGGGCCAGAAGGCGGGTTTTCGCCAGAAGAGCGCGAGCGACTATTAGCCCTGCCGTATGCCACCGCCGTGTCGCTGGGGCCCCGGGTGCTGCGGGCCGACACTGCCGCAGTCACAGCGCTGGCCCTGTGGCAGGCAACCCTGGGCGACTGGGAGCGGTGAGGCCACTTGTGCCCGCCCCCCGGACTGCCCAATTGGCCAGACGAACAAGGGGCCCCTTCGATGTCTGACGCTGCACCGCTGACCCGCGAGGCCCTGGTCGGGGCGCTGTCGAAAGGGATCAAGCCGAAAGACCAGTGGCGGATCGGCACCGAGCACGAGAAATTCGGCTTCGACAAGGGCAGTCTGCGGCGCCCCGCCTATGACGGGCCGTCCGGCATCCGCGCCATGCTGGAGGGGCTGCAGCGGTTCGGCTGGAGCCCGGTCGAGGAGGCCGGTCACGTCATCGCCCTCGAGCGTAAGAATGCCGAGGGCTTTACGGCCTCCATCAGTCTGGAACCCGGCGGGCAGTTCGAACTGTCGGGGGCGCCGCTGAAGGACATTCACGACATCTGTTCCGAGACCGGCCAGCATCTGGTCGAGGTCAAGATGGTGGCCGACGAACTGGGGCTGGGCTTTCTCGGATCGGGCTTTGATCCGCTGTGGTCGCGCGAGGATGTGCCGATCATGCCCAAGGGCCGCTATGACATCATGCGCGCCTATATGCCGAAGCGGGGTCAGTTGGGCCTCGACATGATGCTGCGCACCTGCACCATCCAGGCCAATCTGGACTTCGACTCCGAAGCCGACATGGTGATGAAGTTCCGAACTTCGCTGGCGCTGCAGCCGGTGGCCACCGCCCTGTTCGCCAACTCTCCGTTCACGGAAGGTCGTCCCAACGGCTTTCTGACCGCGCGGGCCAATGTCTGGACCGACACCGATCCCGACCGCACCGGCATGCTGGATTTTGTCTTTGCCGATGGCTTCGGCTTTGAGACCTATGTCGACTATGCGCTGGATGTGCCGATGTATTTCGCCAAGCGGGGCGAGCGCTATGTCGACCTGTCGGGCCAGTCGTTCCGGGCCTTCGCCGACGGCAAACTGGACGCGCTGCCGGGCGACCGGGCGACCGAAAAGGACTGGGCCGATCACCTGACCACCCTGTTCCCCGAGGTTCGGCTGAAACAGTATCTGGAGATGCGCGGCGCCGACGGCGGTCCGTGGAGCCGCATCTGTGCCCTGCCGGCGCTATGGGCGGGCATTTTCTATGACGCACCGTCGCTGGCCGCCGCCTGGGACCTCTGCAAGGACTGGCAGATCGAGGATCACGAGCGTCTGCGGCGCGAGGTGACGCGGCTGGGCCTGCGGGCCGAGATCGGCGGGCGGCCCCTGCGTGACGTCGCCGTCGACATGGTGGCCATCGCCCGTCAGGGGCTGAAGAACCGGGCGCGCTTCTCGGGCGGCATGGTGGATGAGCGCGGCTATCTGTCCGAACTGGAAGACACCGCCGACAGCGGCATCACCCCGGCCGAGCGCCTGCTGGACCTGTACCACGGGCCCTGGGGCGGTGATGTCCGGCGGCTCTATTCGGACTACGCCTACTGAGGTTGCGGCAGGCCGTCGCGGCGCGGAACAACGGTGGCGCTTGCGGGTTCCTCTCGCATGAACACCGAAAATCGCCCCCCCGCAGAACCCACCGATGTCCGCCCCGGCGAAGAGCCCTCTGACGCCGACGCCCGCGAGTCCGATGGCCCCGTCGTCGATGCCCAGCGAACCAAACAGGGTCGCAGCGGCCTTCGGATCGTGGTCGTGCTGGTGGTCTCGATCACCCTCATCCTGATCATCTATGCCATCATGGTCATGGCCAGCCAGCCGGGCCTGGATGCCGTCGAGGATCAGGCTGAGGGCCGTCCGGTGCCTGCCGAACTTCAGCCCGTGCCCGAAGCCTCGCCGGGCGGCTCGCCCGCCGCCACCCCGGAGACGGATCAAGCGCCCGCGCAGTAGGGGCGTCGACGTTTCGGCTTGCTCCTTGACCGCCGAGGATGTCTCATCTCGGCAATGGCAAGCAGGGAATGGGCATGACCGGCAATATCCACATCGGCATCGGCGGCTGGACCTATGAGCCGTGGCGCGGGGTCTTTTATCCCGAGGGCCTGGTCCAGAAGCGCGAGCTGGAATATGCGGCCGGCAAGCTGACCTCCATCGAGATCAACGGCACCTACTATTCCACCTTCAAGCCCGACAGCTGGATGAAGTGGCGCGATGAGACGCCGGACGGGTTCGTCTTTGCCGTCAAGGCCAGTCGCTATTGCACCAATCGCAAGGTGCTCAGCGAGGGCAAGGACAGCTTTGACCGGTTCCTCGATCAGGGCCTGACGGCGCTGGGGGACAAGCTGGGGCCGATCAACTGGCAGTTCATGGCCACCAAGAAGTTCGATCCGGTCGACTTCGAAGGCTTCCTCAAGCTGCTGCCGAAGGAAAAGGACGGGGTTCGGCTGCGTCACGCGCTGGAGGTCCGCAACCCGACCTTCGACACGCAAGAATTCTACGACCTCGCGGCGAAATACGGCTGTGCCATCGTCTATGCCGAGGATGACGAGGCGCCGGAATGGCCGCGCATCGACCAGCCCACCGCCGACTTTGCCTACGCCCGCTTGATGTCGAGTCGCGAGGATGAGCCGACCGGCATGTCGGATGCCGAGCTGAATGCCACCGCCGACCGCCTGCGCGGCTGGGCCAAACGCGGCGATGTGTTCGCCTATATGATCGCGGGCGCCAAGGTGAGGAATCCGGCGGCGGCCATGGCCCTGATCGAGCGGGTGGGATGACAGCGCCTCAACTGAAGGGAAGCTGTCACTGCGGGGCGCAGCGGTTTACGGCACCCGCACCGGACTCTGTCACCGACTGCACCTGCACCACCTGCACCAAGCGGGGCACGCTGGCCGCCTACTACGCTCCGGGCGTGGTCGATCTGGACCTGACGCCCGGAACCCTGACCGCCTACGAATGGGGCGACCGGATGATGACCTTTTATCACTGCGCGACCTGTGGCTGCGCTGTCCATGCCGAGGCCCCGGCCTGGACGACCGACGCCAGCGAGGCCCGCCCCGCCCGCGTGGTCCTGAATGCCCGCCTGTTCGAAGGGCTGGATCTGGCCGCCGTGCCGGTCCGTCATGTCGATGGTCGAAACGAGTGGTAACCTTGCGCTTGCCGCCCGTCATACGCACCTGCATCTGATACTCTTTGAAGGATACGCCCCATGCCCATCGCCACCCGCGCCTTTGCCGCCGTCGCCGCCGACAAGCCGCTGGAGCCGTACGGCTTTGACCGGCGCGATCCGGGCCCGGACGATGTGGCCATCGAGATCAAATACTGCGGCGTCTGCCACTCGGATCTGCACATCGCCCACAATGACCTGGGCAACACCCGCTATCCGATCGTGCCGGGTCACGAGATTGCCGGGGTGGTGACTGCGGTCGGATCGAACGTCTCGCGTTTCAAGGAGGGCGACCGCGTCGGTGTCGGCTGCATGGTCGACAGCTGCCGGCAGTGCCAGCCCTGCCTCGAGGGCGAGGAGCAGTATTGCGTGCCCGGCATGACCCAGACCTATGGCTCGCCCGACCCCAAGGGTGCCCCGGTCGGCCAGAAGGTGACCCAAGGCGGCTATTCTGACCGGATCACGGTCGATCAGAACTATGTCGTGACCATCCCCGACAGCATCCCGCTGGACGCCGCCGCGCCGCTGCTGTGTGCCGGGATCACGACCTACAGCCCGCTGCGTCACTGGAAGATCGGGCCCGGCTCAAAGGTGGCTGTGATCGGCCTCGGTGGTCTTGGTCATATGGCGGTCAAACAGGCGGCGGCGATGGGGGCGGAGGTCACCGTGCTGTCGACCTCGGACCGCAAAAAGGCGGACGCCGAGCGGATGGGGGCCAAACATTTCCTGATCAACTCGGACAAGGCGGCGATGGCGGCTGCAGCCGAGAAATTCGATCTGATCATCAACACCGTATCGGCCACGCATGAGATCGCCAGCCACGTTCAGCTGCTGGCCCGGGACGGGACCATGGTCATGCTGGGCCTGACCACCGAGGGCCTGCCGGTCTACGCCATGGGTCTGTTGTGGCGCCGTCGCTCGGTCGCGGGGTCGCTGATCGGTGGCATCCGCGAGACGCAGGAGATGCTGGACTTCTGCGCCGAGCACGGTCTGGCCTGCGACATCGAAGTGATCGCCCCAGACCAGATCAACGAGGCCTATGCCCGGATGCAGAAGTCGGACGTAAGGTACCGCTTCGTGCTGGACATGGCGCAGCTGTGAAGACAGCAGCCTAGCGGGGAACCCCGCGTTTCGTTAAGGCTTGGATGACGGAGGGGCGCGGCGAGACGCCCCCCGCACCGGAAACGCGAAGGAATTCATATGGCACGAGTGGCATTGGTCACCGGGGGAACCCGGGGCATCGGCAAGGCGATTGTTCAACGGTTGAAGGAAGACGGCATGGCCGTCGCGGCCGGCTATTCCGGCAATGCCGAGGCGGCCGAGGCCACGGCGAGGGAACTGGGCGTCATGGTGGTGAAGGGCAATGTCGGCTCGTTCGACGACTGCGCCCGCGCCGTTCAGGAAGTCGAGGCCGAACTGGGTCCGATCGAGGTGTTGATCAACAATGCCGGCATCACCCGCGACGGCTTCTTTCACAAGATGACCGCCGACCAGTGGTCCGATGTGATCCGCGTGAACATGGACTCGGTGTTCAACATGACGCGTCAGGTCATCACCGGCATGCGCGACCGGGGCTTTGGCCGGATCGTCAACATCAGCTCGATCAACGGCCAGAAGGGTCAGATCGGCCAGACCAACTATTCCGCCGCCAAGGCCGGCATGATCGGTTTCACCAAGGCGCTGGCACTCGAGAATGCGCGCAAGGGCGTGACCGTCAACTGTATCGCGCCCGGCTATATCGACACCGAGATGGTCGGGGCCATGGACCAGAAGGTGCTGGACGCCATCATCGCCCAGATCCCGGTCGGGCGGCTGGGCAAGGGCGAGGAGATCGCCGACATGGTGTCGTGGCTGGCCGGTGAACGTGCCGGATATGTCACAGGATGCACCCTATCCCTGAACGGTGGTCAGTATCTGGTCGGCTGAGCAGGCCCTTGCCTAAAATCTGCCGGGGTGGGGAGTCATCCCTCAATCCATGAAGAGCGGGAGACAGGTCGGAGCGATACGGCGACCGGCACCCCTTGCCGTACTGGCGGGGGTGATGGTCTTCGGCTGGCTGTGCCTTGCCTTGCCCGGCCATGCCCAGGTCTCTGCAAACTTCCAGAGCGAGGATTCGCGCGCCCAGCGAGATCGCGGCCCGACCACCAGCCTGCCTGACAGCGGCCGCTATGTGTCCGAGACGGGCCAAGGGTTCATTCTCGACCGCTCCAGCACCGGCACCCTGATGCGGTTCGACCGCTCCACCGAGGTCTGGGTGCTGCGCCCGTCGCCCGCCCCGCGCGGCGATGTGATCTTTCGCAATGACGCCGGTGATCAGGTTCTGAGGGTCACCCCCAATGGCGGCATGACCCTTTATACGACGGCGGCCCCCCAAGGCGCGCCCGTGTCGCTGGCCGGGCCGGCGCCGGAGCTTCTGGCCCCGACGCTGACGGCGTTTCAGCTGATGGACTTCATCCTGCGCCAGAGCGACCGGGCCACGCGCGCGGTCGGTGAACTGGTCGTGGTCGACATGGACATCCAGCCGGGCTCGGAGTCGGTCGCGACCGATGCGCTGTCGACGGCGGTCGATGCCATTGTGCGAATGGCGCGCTCTCCCAGCCTGCGGGGGGACGTCGCCCGGGTCCGGCGGATCATCATCACCGACGTCGGGCCACGTCAGGTCAGCTTTTCGCGGGGCACGCTGCGTATTGTGATTGATCCCGATGCCGGTTTTGCCGGGCGTCCGTCCTCGGCCCGTATCGTGCGGGTCATCTCGGAAACCGAGTAGCTCAGCCGCGAAAGCGGTCCTTGGCTGCGCGCCGTTCAGCGAAGGTTTCGGCATCGCCTGCCGTCAGGAACGGATTGAACCGCCGCTCGGAGCCCAATGTGGTCGGAACGGTCGGCTGACCCGCCTCAATCTGACGCATCAATCCCTCGACATGGACGCGCAACTCGGGCCGGTCATCGACGCTCAGCGCGAACCGGGCGTTGGAAGCGGTATATTCGTGGGCGCACCAGATCACCGTCTCATCCGGCCAGTCCATCAGGGCCGACAGGCTGGCCCACATCTGATCGGGCGTGCCCTCGAACAGGCGACCGCAGCCGAGGGTGAACAGCACATCGCCGACAAAGGCCGTGCGTCCTTCGGCGTCGTGCAGCACCACATGACCGAGGGTATGCCCCGGTGCCGCGATCACCCGCAGTCGGGTCTGGCCGACGGACACAATGTCCTCATCGGCGATGACATGATCGAGCGGCGCAGCCCGGCGAACTTCCTCCGGTCCATGAATGACGCAGCCGGTGGCCGCCTTCAGCGCGGCATTGCCGCCTGTGTGATCCGGATGCCAGTGGGTGTTGAGAATCAGGTTCAGACCACCCCAGCCCAGCCCCTCCAGCTCCTCAAGGATGCGGCCGGCATCGGGCGTGTCGATGGCGGCGACCGTGCTGGTGGCCGGGTCGCGGACCAGCAGGCCATAGTTGTCCGACAGGCAGGGAAACAGGTGCACATCCAGGGTCATGGCAAGGACTCTAGCAGGGCGGCCGCGTCCGGGGCTATCCTGTGACCATGCGGATGGCCATTGAGGATCTGAGACTGTTCTACGGCGAGCCGTCGGGGCGACTGGTCCGACGGCTGCTGGCCGAGCGGCTGGACGCCGCCTGGGGCGAAGCCGACGGCTGTGATGTCCTGGGTCTGGGCTATGCCACGCCTTGGCTCGGCGCCTTCGTCGGTGCGCGCCGGCTGATCGCCGCCATGCCATCGGGACAGGGGGTCGAGGCCTGGCCGCGGGGCGCCCGCAACCGCTCGGTGCTGGTCGACGACCGGGCGCTGCCATTCTCCGCTGGCAGTTTCGACCGCGTGCTGGTGGTTCATGCCCTCGAGGAAGCCGACGACGTCCGGGCGCTGATGGCCGAGGCGATCCGGGTGCTGACCCCCGCCGGTCGGATCATCCTTGTCGCTGCGGCCCGCGGCGGCCTTTGGGCCCGGGCCGAGAACACGCCCTTTGGTCATGGTCGTCCGTTCACGCGGCGCCAGCTCGAGAAGCTGGTGCGCGAGGTGGGGCTGGAGCCCGCCGCGTGGTCGCAGACCCTTTACGTTCCGCCCTGGCCGGCGCTCTACGGCATGGCAGACGGCTTCGAACAGATCGGCCGCCGGGTGGTGCCGGGGGCGGCGGGACTGATCCTGCTGGAAGCGACACGGCATGCCTATGCGCGGGTCCAGCCCGTCGGGGCGGCCGAGCTCGTGCCGCTAAGGGGGGCGGCCCTTCAGCCCTCTCCGGCGGGGCGCGGCGCAAGCCGGGCTCTGGCCCAGCCGGGCGAACACGCCTAGATCGTGGCCATGCACCGACTGATCCTGATGCGCCACGCCAAGGCCGAACGCGGCTCTCCCTCCGGCCGGGACAAGGACCGTCCCCTCGCGGCGCGCGGTCGCGACGATGCCGCCCGCGTCGGCAAGGCCCTTGCGACCCGCGGGCTGAAGCCTGACCGGGCGCTGGTGTCGGGCGCAGCGAGGACCCGCCAGACCTGGGATATTGTCCATGACAGCCTCGGGGATGTCGAGGTTGCGATCATCGATGACCTCTATGAAGCGGACCCCGATATCCTGCGCGCCCGCATCGAGGCCGAGATGGACTCAGCGGGGTGTCTGATCCTGATCGGGCACAACCCCGGCATCCACCAGCTGGCGGTCGAACTGCTGATGGAGGGGGCGGCGGCGCCGTCGGTTCTTGAGCGGCTCAGCAGTGGCTTTCCGACCGGCATGGCGGCGATCTTTTCGGTCGATGCGGCCGAGCGCTATGCGCTGGAAGGGCTGATCCGCCCCGACGACGCCGAGGCGGCGGCGTGACCGGGCCAGAGGTGATCTACAAGCTGGTGGATGCCGAGGACTGGCAGGTCGCGACAGTCGACGGGGCCTACCCCGGGTCGGCCGTCGACGTGCGCGACGGCTACATCCACATGTCGACCGCCGACCAGCTGGATGAGACCGCGCGGCGGCACTTCACCGGCCTGCCCGACCTCTTGAAGGTGACGATCGACACCGCCACCCTTGCCGCCCTGCCGGACGAGGCTCTGCGCTGGGAGCCGTCACGGGGCGGGGACCTGTTCCCGCATCTGTATGTGCCGCTGCCCCTGTCGGCCGTGCGGTCGGTCGAGCCCTGTCACGTTGATGCGGAAGGCCGACTGAGCATGGAGGCCGGCGCGTGAGCCTGCTGGATGCCGGCACGGCCCTATTGCGGCGACTGGACGCCGAGCGCGCCCATGACCTGGCCATCGCGGGGCTGCAATATCTGCCCCTTTCTGCGACTCGCGACGACCCGATCCTCAAGACCGGGGTGGCCGGGCTGAGCCTGTCCAATCCCGTCGGTCTGGCGGCGGGGCTCGATAAGAATGCGGTGGCCATCCGGGGTCTGGCGGGGCTGGGCTTTGGCTTTGTCGAGTGCGGCTCGGTGACCCCCCGCCCGCAGGCCGGCAATCCCCGCCCGCGCCTGTTCCGGCTGGAAGAAGATCGCGCCGTCATCAACCGCATGGGCTTTAACAATGACGGGCTGGAGGCCTTTGCTGCGCGGCTGGACCGGCGCCCGCCGGGCGTGGTGGTCGGGGCCAATCTGGGCGCCAACAAGGATGCCGAGGACCGCATCGCTGACTATGAGACCGGACTGCGCCGGCTGGGCGGACGGGCCGACTATATGACGGTCAATGTGTCCTCGCCGAACACGCCCGGCCTGAGGGGGCTGCAGACCGTCGAGGCACTGGAGCCGCTGCTGGCGCGGATCAAGGCCGCGAGGCCCGTGGACCGGCCTGTCTTCCTGAAGATTGCGCCGGACCTGTCGGGCGAGGACATCGGCCGGATCGTGGAGGCGAGTCTCGCACACGGGCTGGACGGGCTGATCGTGTCGAACACCACCCTCGACCGGCCCGACACCCTGAAATCCACCCACGCCGGTGAGGCCGGAGGCCTGTCGGGCGCCCCGCTTCAGGCCCGCGCCGCCATGGCATTGGCGGCAGCGGTCGAAGCCTCGGCCGGGCGCTTGCCCCTGATCGCGGTCGGCGGCATCCCGGATGGCGCCGAGGCCTATGCCCGCATCCGGGCGGGGGCCAGCGCGGTTCAGCTGTACTCCGCTTTGATCTTCGAAGGGCCCGGTCTGGTCCGGCGGATCAAGGCCGATCTGGCCGCCCGCCTGCGCGCCGACGGATTTTCCACAGTTGCCGAGGCCGTCGGCACCGCGCGTTGACGGAGCGTTAGGGCTGCCGCGTCACTATGGTGCAAAGGGCTCAAAGCCCGCACTCGGGGATGCGAATGTCCATGACAGCGGCCGACTTGTCGTCAGGCTGGGTCGAAGCGATCCGGCAGCGCCGAAAGGCGTTGCTGCAGCGTCTGGGCATGGGCGCCGCGAGCGCGCTTGTCTTCAGTCCGATCCTGGGCTGGGACTTTTCGGCTCTGTGGGTGGCGGGCTATTTCCTGGTTCAGGTGCTGGACCTGTGGGTGTTCGGGCCGGTCAATGGCGGGCGCGCCCGGTCTCTGGGTCCCGCAAGGTTCGTTGCCGCCGCCGTAATGCTGGTGCTGAACGCGGCATACTTCGGTAGCCTGTCTGTCCCGCTGTGGTTGGTCGGCGGGCCAATGGGCGGCGTCTGTGCCGCCATCCTGCTTTCGTCGGGGGCCATCTATGCCGTGGTCAACGCGCCCCGGTCGCGGACTGTGCTGGCGCTGAGCATTGCACCCCAGTTCCTCTACCTCGCGGTCACCCCCGTCTTCATGATGATTTTCGGGGCCTCGGCAGCCTTTGCCACGGCAGTCGCCATCGCCATCGCCGTCTTCATGACCTACTGCCTCAGCACATGGCAGCGCATGGACACCGCGCGCAAATCCGAGGAAGCCGCGCGTCTGGACGCCGAACGCCGCCGGGTTGAGGCGGAACGGGTCATGGAGAGCCGGCAGGCGTTCCTCGCCGCCGTCGGGCATGACTTGCGCACCCCCATCAGTGCCATCCTGGCCGGCGCGGGCGTGCTTCAGGACGGCGCCACCGACAGGACTGCGCGCAATCAGGCCCAGTTGATCACCGATGCAGGGCTGATGATGAAGTCCCTGCTGGACGACCTGCTGGATCACGCCAAGATCGAGGCCGGGGGCATGACGGTCGAGGTCAATGACTTCAACCTGCGCTCGCTGATCGCCCAGACGGCGCGTCTGTGGCAGGGGCCGATCGCGTCCAAGGGGCTGAGACTGCGGATCGAGGGCGCCGCCCAGGTGCCGTCGCATGTGCGCGGCGACGCCATGCGTCTGCGGCAGGTTCTGAACAACCTGATCTCGAATGCGGTGAAGTTCACCGACAGCGGCAGCATCACCCTGAAGCTTTCGGTGTGGGACGAGGAGCCGTCCGGCCACGCCGTGCTGATCGAGGTGCGCGATACCGGGCCCGGCATGACCCCGGCCCAGATCACCCGCCTGTTCCAGCCCTTCGACCAGACGACCGAGGGCGTCAGCGCCCGCCATGGCGGCACCGGGCTGGGGCTGGCGATCAGTCGCCATCTGACCGAACTGATGGGCGGTCGCCTGACCGCGCGGAGTCAGCCGGGCGCGGGCTCCAGCTTTACCGTGGCTGTCAGCTTCCCGCGCGCCCTGTCCGACAGTCAGGACCTGCCGACGCTGGACCGCGCCGGCCGCGAAGTGGTGGCGCGTGCCCTTGGTGGCCTGCCCGCCCCGGCACCGGCGGCACCGAAACCGCGCGAGGAAGCACGGGTCGAGCCTTCATCAGTTCATGCCGAGCGTGTCGAAGCCGACGCCGTGCCCGACATCGATGCGGTCGAAACCGTCGACGCCGCCGGTGTTGATGTCGAGGAAGATGACGCCCCCATGCGGGTGCTGGTTGTCGACGATCACGATATCAACCGCCGCGCCATCCAGCTGATCCTGCAGCCGCTGGGCTGTGACGTGACGACGGCGGCCGACGGCATGGCGGCGCTGAAGGCCTGTGATGCCCAGAGCTTCGACCTGATCTTCATGGACGTGCGCATGCCCGAACTGGACGGCCGCGAGACCACCCGCCGCCTGCGCGCTTCGGACAATGCCAATGCCCAGGTGCCGGTCATCGCGGTGACCGCCGATACCAGCCCGGACGACATCACCGCCTGTGCCGACGCCGGCATGACCTATTTCGTGCCCAAGCCGATCACGCCCGCCACCCTGCTTGGCGCGGTCAATCACGTCATGAACGGCGAAACGATCCAGGGCTCGGCGTCGGACCGGGTGGAGGCTGTGGCTTAAAGCTGGCCCAGCAGGTGTTCGGCGGACGACACCTTGAACTCGCCGCCCTGCTCGATGTTGAGCTGCTCGACCACGCCATCCTTGACCAGCATGGAATAGCGCTGCGAGCGCTCGCCCATGCCAAAGCCCTTGGCATCCATGGTCAGGCCCACCGCGCGGGTGAACTCGCCATTGCCGTCGGCCAGCATGAGGATTTTGTCGGCGCCGTCCTGCGACTGTGCCCAGGCACCCATGACGAAGGCGTCATTGACCGAGACGCAGGCCACGGTATCGACGCCCTTGGCCTTCAGCGTTTCCAGGTTTTCGGCAAAGCCGGGCAGGTGGCGGGCCGAACAGGTCGGGGTGAAGGCGCCGGGCACGGCAAACAGGGCCACGGTCTTGCCGTTGAAGATCTCAGAGACATTGACCGGCTTGGGCCCCTCGGAGGTGGCCTTCATCAGGGTCGCTTCGGGCAGGCGGTCACCGGTGTTGATTGTCATGGGAAAGTCTCCGCTGGAGGTTTGGGCCGGTCGGGCCGTTCCTGACCAGATAGACACGCCACGCGTCCGGGCCAAGGGCCGATCCGGCAAGATGCGCGAAACTGTGCCCTTGCGCGCGGCGGGGGCAGGCCCGATGATCGAACCATGGACGGCTTTTCCTCCCTCGCCGGTCGCCTGTTGATCGCCATGCCCGGCATTGATGACGACCGCTTTCGCCAGGCGGTGATCCTTGTGTGCGCCCACGGGCCCGACCACGCCATGGGGGTTCGGATCGACCAGCCGCTGATGGGAATCGACCTGTCGACCGTGCTGGAAAAGCTGGATCTGCCGCCCCCGACCGAGGGCTATGAAGCCCCGGTGCTGGCCGGCGGACCGGTCGAGCGCGAACGCGGCTTTGTCCTGCACACGGACGACTGGATTTCCGACGGCACCAGTCTGGCCTTCGGCGATGGTCTGGCGCTGACGGGCACGCGCGACGTGCTGATCGCCATGTCCGACCCGGTGACGGGCCCGCGCCGCTCGCGCCTGATGCTGGGCTATGCCGGCTGGGACGAGGGCCAGCTGGAGGCCGAACTGACCGAGAACATCTGGCTGACGGCCGAAGCCGACACCGACATGGTGTTCGACGACGACCACGACACCAAATGGACGCGAGCCCTGGCCGGTCTGGGGGTCGATGCCGCCCGTCTGTCCGGTACCGGCGGCCGCGCCTGAGCCCTTCCCACCTTACGGAGCAACTCCATGAATCTGGCCCGCTTCCCTCGTGTGCGTCTGGCGCATCTGCCGACTCCGCTCGAGCCCCTGCCGCGCCTGTCCGAGGAACTGGGCATCGAGCTGTGGATCAAGCGCGACGACTGCACAGGGCTGGCCGGTGGCGGCAACAAGACCCGCAAGCTGGAGTTCCTGCTGGGCGATGCCTTCGAGCAGGAGGCGGACACGCTTGTGACCCAGGGGGCGGTGCAGTCCAACCATGTGCGCCAGACGGCGGCGGCGGCGGCGGCCCACGGCCTCGACTGCGAGATCATTCTGGAGGCGCGCACGGGGTCGACCGCGCACGACTATCTGGCCAACGGCAATGTGCTGCTGGACCGGCTGTTCGGCGGCGGGCTCAGGACCGTTGCGGCCGGCAGCGACATGGTCGCCGAACTCGAGACGACGGCGGCCGACGTGCGAGTGCGGGGTGGCAAACCGTACGTCATCCCCGGCGGGGGGTCGAACCCGGTGGGGGCGCTGGGCTATGTCGACTGCGCCCGCGAAATCGTGGTCCAGGCGGATGAGCTGGATCTCCGGATCGACCGGATCGTCACCGCGACCGGCAGTGCGGGCACTCACGCTGGTCTGGTCGCCGGGCTGGCGGTCATGGGGGCCGACGTCCCGGTGCTGGGCATTGGCGTGCGCGCGCCGAAGGAACGGCAGGAAGCCAATGTCTTCAAACTGGCCGAAGAGACCGCCGCCCTGCTGGGCCATGCGGGGCGCGTGTCCCGGGATCAGGTGGTGGCCGACTGCGACTATGTTGGCGAGGGCTATGGTCTGGTGGATCAGGGCGTGATCGACGCCCTGAAGCTGGCCGCCCGCACCGACGGCATCGTGCTGGACCCGGTCTATAGCGCCAAGGCGATGAAGGGGCTGATCGCGCTGTCCCGGGCCGGCCGGTTCAAGGGCGAGACGCTGGTCTTCCTGCACACCGGCGGTGCGCAAGGGCTGTTCGGCTACGAGAGCGTAGTGGGCGCGGGGCTGTAGGGCGGGTTACGCCGGTCGCCGCAGGATCTTTTCCATCGCCTTGCCCCTCGCCAGCTCGTCGATGAGTTTGTCGAGGTAGCGGATCTCGCGCATGAGGGGCTCGGCGACCTCTTCCACGCGGATGCCGCAGATGACGCCGGTGATCGCCTCGCGGGCCGGGTTCATCGCGGGGGCATCGGCGAAGAAGGTCTCGAAGTCCGTCTTCGCCGCGATCTGCGCCTCAAGTCCCGCGTGGTCATAGCCGGTCAGCCAGCCGATGATCCGGTCGACCTCGGCCTTGCTGCGCCCCTTCTTCTCCGCCTTGGCGACGTAGTGCGGATAAACGCTGGCGAAGCTGGTTCGGTAGATGCGGTGGCCGGTCATGGGGGATCAGCCCACGCCCCCGGCGATCTGCATCATGACCAGACCGGTGAACCAGGCCGCGGCGGTGCCGATGATATAGCCGACCACGGCCAGCAGGACGCCGACCGGGGCCAGCGACGGGTGGAAGGCGGCGGCGGCGACGGGGGCCGAGGCTGCGCCGCCGATATTGGCCATGGAGCCGACACCGAGGAAGAAGCTGGGCGAGCGGATCAGGAAGGCCATGGCGAACATCAGGGCCACGTGGATCAGCATCCAGACCCCGCCGATCAGGAAATAGACCGGGCTGTCGAGGATGGCGCCGATGTTCATGTTCAGGCCGACGGTGGCGACCAGCACATAAACGAAGACCGAGCCGACCTTGGACGCGCCCGGCCCCTGCAGCTTGCGCGCCGGGGTAAAGGACAGCAGCACGCCGATGACGGTGGCGATCAGCACCAGCCAGAAGAAGCTGGAATCCAGCGACAGCCGTTGGGCGAGGGGCCAGGTCTCGCCGAACCAGCCGGCCAGCGGATCGGCGACGGCGTGCGACAGGCCGACCGCTCCGAACCCGACCGCGAGGATGAAGATCAGATCCTTGAGCAGGGGGATGCGAGCGTGTTCGGCCTCATAGGCCTCGGCCTTGTGGCGCACCCGGTCGACGGCGGTGGTGTCGGCCCGGAACAGCTTGTCGAACATGCGCTGGTTGGCGGCGATGAACAGGACGACCGCCATCCAGATGTTGGCGACGATCACATCGACCGCGATCCAGATCGAGAAGGTGTCGGGCCCGGCGCCGTAGATCTCATAGAGCGCAGTCTGGTTGGCCGAGCCACCGATCCAGCTGCCGGCGACGGTGGCCATGCCGCGCCAGATGGCTTCGGGCCCCGCGCCCATCAGCTCGGGCGCGACCCAGCTTGTCAGCAGCAGGGCGACCGGGCCGCCGATCATCACTCCCACGGTGCCGGTCAGGAACATGATCAGCGCCTTGGGCCCCAGGCCGAACACGGCGGGCAGGTCGGCCGAGACCGTCAGCAGCACCAGCGCCGCCGGCAGCAGATAGCGTGAGGCGATGTAGTAGAGCTGCGACTCTTCGGGATCGACGACGCCGAAGGTGGTCAGCAGAGACGGCAGGAAGTAGCAGAGCAGCAGGGCCGGAATGACGGTGAAGAAGCGCTGCACCCAGACGCTCTGGCGACTGGAGGCCCAGAAGACTGCGCCGAGGATGACGGCCAGCAGGCCCAGCACCACGGCATCATTGGTGATCAGCGCGGTGCTGGCAGGCTCTTCGATCGGCATGGTCATCTCCCTCGTCCCCGGGGCATAAGGGCGAGGTCGTAGCGATTTGGCAAGCGGCGAGCGGGAGACGCGGATGAAGGTGCTGGGGGTTCTGGGCGGTATGGGGCCGGCGGCGACGGTCGCGTTTCTGGCGCGGCTGCAGGCCCTGACGCCCGCCACCTGTGACGAGGATCATATCCGCGTGCTGATGGACATGAACCCGCAGGTGCCCAACCGTCACCGCGATGAGCCGGGGGCGAAGCGGGTGCTGGGCGAGATGGCCGCACGGCTGCGCGACATGGGGGCCGAGGTGCTGGCCATGCCGTGCAACACCGCCCACGCCCACGCTGACGCCATCCGGGCCAGTGGCCTGCCCTTCATTGACATGGTGGCCGAGACCGCAGCAGAGGCGGCGCGCGGCGGTGCCAGACGGATCGGCGTGTTGGCTACGCCGGGCGGAGACGCCCTCTATGCCACGGCGCTGGAGGCGCTCGGGGTCGAGCCGGTCCGGCTGAACATAGCCGGGCGGCGTACGTTTCTGGAGGCGGTGTTTCAGGTCAAGTCGGGCGATGTCGGCGCGGGGCCGCAAGGCCTGATGCGCGGCCTGGCGGCAGGGCTGGTCGAGGCGGGCGCAGAGGTCGTGATCGGCGGATGCACCGAGGTGCCCCTGCTGATCGGGGTCGGCGACGTGGCTGTGCCGCTGGTCGACTCGGCCGAGGTGCTGGCGGCGGCCTGCGTCCGGATATGTCTGGCAGACATTGCCACCGCGAGCGACGCGCGGCAGGGGTAGGCGGATGAGCCCGACCCCCCTGATTATCGATTGCGACCCCGGCGTGGACGATGCCGTGGCGCTGCTGACCGCCTTTGGAACGCCCGCGCTGGAGCTGCTGGCCATCACCACGGTCGGCGGCAATGTGCCGGTCGACAAGACCGCGCGGAACGCCAGCATCCTGCGCCAGATCGCCGGGCGCGGGGATGTGCCGGTGTTCATGGGGGCCGAACGGCCGCTCCGGCGCGAGCCCATGGGGGCCGGAGAGTTTCACGGGGCCGAGGGGCTGGGCGACATGGTCCCGTTCGAGCCCGAAGCCGGCTGTGCACCGGGCACGGCGGTCGAGGCGATCCTGGAGATCGTCATGGCGCGACCCGGGAAGACCGTATCGCTGGCGGTTCTGGGCCCGCTGACGAATCTGGCGCTGGCGCTTCAGGCCGAACCGAGTCTGGCGGAGCGCCTGGGGCCGGTGGCGGTCATGGGCGGTGCGCGGGCCGAGGGTGGCAACATCACGGCCTCGGCCGAGTTCAACATCTGGGCCGACCCCGAGGCGGCGGCCGAGGTGCTGGCCAGCGCCTGCGATGTCATTCTGTTCGGGCTGGACGTGACGCATCAGGTGCGGGCGACCGAGGCGCGGATTGCGGCGCTCGAGGCGCTCGGCACCGACCCGGCCGGGGCGGCGGCCTCCATGATGCGGTTCTCGCAGCGGATCGAGCGCGAGATCGTCGGCTGGGAGGCCCCCCCGGTCCATGACCTGTGCCCCGTGGCCTGGATGATCCGCTCGGATCTGTTCACCCTCCGGCCGTGCCACATCGCGGTTGAGACGATCAGCGACCTGACCCGGGGCCATACGGCGGTCGAGTTCCGGGAGGACGTGGCGGGCCCGCTGCGGCACCGGTGGGCGACCGGTGTGGATGTCGACGGGGTGTTCGAACTGCTGACGGAGGCGGTGCGATGAGGATCACGGTGGTCGGGTCGATCAATGTCGACATGGTGGCGACGGCGCCCTCCCTGCCGCGTGCGGGAGAGACGGTGACGGGGGCTGTGCTGGCGCGGCATCCGGGCGGCAAGGGGGCCAATCAGGCGCTGGCCGCGCGGCGGCTGGGGGCCGAGGTCGCCCTGATCGGGGCGGTCGGCGAAGGGCCGCTGTCGGACGAGGCGTTGGTGCTCCTGGAAGAGGCAGGCGTGGACCTGAAGGGCGTCGGCAGCGCCGAGGGCACGCCGACCGGCGTGGCCCTGATCGCGGTGGACCCCAGTGGCGAGAACCAGATCGTGGTCGCCTCGGGCGCCAATGGTCAGGCGCGGCCCGAACATCTGCCGGCCCGGATCGAGGACCCGCTGATCGTGCAACTGGAACTGCCGGTCGAGACCGTCGAGGCGGCGGTGGGGCGGGCCACGGGGTTCGTCTGCGCCAATCTGGCCCCGGCGCGGCCGGTGTCGGAGGGCCTGCTGCGGCGCTGTGACCTGATCGTCGTCAATGAGACCGAGGCGGCCTTTTACGGTGACGCCCTGCATTCGGGCGGCGGGCAGGTGGTGATCACCCGGGGGGCCGAGGGGGCCAGTCTCTACAAGCGCGGGGCGGTGGTGGCCGAGGTGGGGGCGCCGCTGGTCGAGGCAGTGGATGCGACGGGCGCCGGTGACGCCTTTGTCGGGGCGATCACGGTGGCGTTTCTGGAAGGCCAGCCGGTCGACGCGGCCCTGAGATTTGCCTGTGCGGCCGGGGCCCTCGCGGCCACCGTGGCCGGGGCCCAGCCCTCACTTCCGACGCGGGAGCAGGTTGAGGCCCTGCTAAACTCGGGCATGGCCGGGTGAACGGTCGGGCCGCTGGGGGGTTGAGTCATCTGAACCCAACCAAGGAGCCCCCCAATGTCCGATGCCGCCCAGAAGGCCCAAGCCGAAAAGGCCATGAAGCTGAAGGCCGAATCCGCCCCGCCCGCCCATCCGGATCCGGGCCAGACTGCCGACGAAGGCATGCAGCCGACCCATGAGCGTGACATCGCCCCCTCAGGTGCGCTCGACGCGGAAGGCCACCGCCCGGTGCTGGAACGCTCGCGCAAGGTGCGCTGAGCCACCCATCACCCCCTCTCTCATTCAGGAAACTCCATGCAAATTCAGATCAATACGACCAGTGACATCGATGGCAGCGCCGCCCTGATCAGCCATGCCGAGGATCAGGTGCGCCAGCGTCTGTCGCGCTATCAATCCCGCCTGACCCGCATCGAGATGCACCTCGGCGACGAGAACGGCGCGCGTGACACGGCAGGGGACAAGCGATGCGTTCTCGAGGCCCGCCCCACCGGACTGGCGCCGGTCACCGTGACCGATCACGGCGATACGCTGGAATCGGCCATGGGCGGCGCCCTGAAGAAGATGGGCTCGCACCTCGACAGCGTGTTCGGCAAGCTGGACGCCCGCTGAGACGGCCCGCTTCCCGCGCTCAACCTTGGAACAACGTCCCGAGCGTTCTAGAGACGAGGCATGACACAGGATGATTTGAGCCCGGGCCTTTCCAGCGCGCGTGCGTCACTGGTCGGCGGACGCCCGCAAGAGGCCCTCGCCACTGTGCGTGTCCTTCTGGATCGGGGCACGGAGAGCCCCGCCCTTCACGGATTGCACGCCCAGGCCCTGCTGAAAACGGGTGACGAGGCGGGTGCCGAGGCTGCGGCCGACCGAGCCCTGTCGCTGGATGTGCGCGAGGCCCGGGCCCTGTGCGTCAAGGGGGATATCCTGAGCCGGCGCGGGGAGTTGCGGGACGCCAATGCCTATTACGGCGGGCTGATGCGGGTTCTGGAAGGCGCGCCGACGCTTGACGCCGATCTGAAAGAGGGTCTGGCGCGCGCGCGGGAACTGCGCCAGCGGGTGACCGGTGACATGATGCAGACCCTGCAGGGGGAGTTGCAGGGCGCCGGTTTCAACGAGGAACGGTCGCACCCGCGGTTCCGGCATGCACTGGATCTGGCCCTTGGCCGCAGGGCCCTCTACATGCCCCAGCCCAAGGCCTTCTATTATCCGGAGTTGCCGGCGTCGCAGTTCTATCCGCGCGCGGACTTCCCCTGGCTGGACGGGGTCGAGGCGGCGACCGACGCCATGCTGGGCGAGCTGAACGGTGTGCTGGGACAAGAGAATGAGTCCTTCTCGCCCTATGTCCAGACCATGCCGAACATGCCCAAGCGGCCCGGCGACCTGTTGATCGACAGCATGGACTGGAGCGCCTGCTTCCTGTGGCGCGACGGGCGGGAGACCGCCTATGCCGCCCGCTGTCCGCAGACGATGGCGGCATTGGCCGATGCGCCGCTCTGCCGGATCCGGGGCCGGTCGCCGCAGGTGATGTTCTCGCAGCTGAAGGCCGGTGCGCATATCCCGCCGCATCATGGCTATGTGAACACGCGGCTGGTCTGCCATGTGCCTTTGATCGTGCCGGAGGGATGCCGGTTCCGGGTCGGCAATGAGATCCGCCACTGGCAACGCGGCGAGGCTTGGGTGTTCGATGACACGATCGAGCATGAGGCGATGAACGACAGCGCCTCGGACCGCGTCATCCTGATCTTCGACATCTGGCACCCGGCCCTGTCCGAGGAGGAACGCCATCTGGTCGGCACCCTGCTGGAGGCCATGGACGCCTATTCGCCCAATCCCGCGACCTGGGAGTAGGCCTCAGAGGGTCACCACCAGTCGGGCGACTGAGCCTTCGGCCAGACGGTCGAAGCCCTCGTTGATCCGGTCCAGAGGCAGGCTGCCGCTCATCAGACGGTCGACCGGCAGGCGGCCCTCGCGGAACAGGGCGACGTAGCGGGGCAGGTCGCGCGAGGGCACGCAGGTGCCGATATAGCTGCCCTTGAGCGTGCGCTCCTCGGCGACCAGTCCGACGATATTGACCGGGAGCGTCGCATCGGGCGGGGGCAGGCCGGCGGTGACCGTGGTACCGCCGCGGCGGGTCATCTTCCAGGCGGCCTCGAGCGCGCGGGCGGAGCCGGCCATCTCGACCACGACTTCGGCCCCGCCGCCGGTCAGGGCGCGGACCTGGTCGATGGCGTCGGCATCGGCGGCATGGACGGTGTGCACCGGCCCGAGGGTCCGGGCCAGCGCCAGCTTGTCCTCGCTGAGGTCGACGGCCACGACAGGCGAGGCGCCACAGGCCAGCGCGCCCAGCACCGAGGCCAGACCCACACCGCCCAGACCCACGACGGCCACCGATTGGCCGGGCCGGACCCCTGCCGTATTCACCACCGCGCCGACGCCCGTCAGCACCGCGCAGCCGAACAGGGCGGCCTGATCGAAGGGCAGGGCCGGGTCGATGCGGATCAGCGAGCGCCGCGAGACCACCGCCCGCTCGGCAAAGGCGGAGCAGCCCAGATGGTGGTGCAGGACCTCGTCGCCGGCATGAAGCCTTTGGCCACCGGTCAGCAGTTCGCCCCGGCCGTTGGCGGCGGCGCCGGGCTCGCACAGGGCAGGGCGGCCCTCCGCGCAGGGGGCGCAGTGGCCGCACGAGGGCATGAAGACCATGACCACATGATCGCCGACCGACAGGTCATCGACGCCCTCGCCCAGGGCTTCGACCTCTCCGGCGGCCTCATGGCCCAGCGCCATGGGCAGGGGGCGGGGCCGGTCGCCATTGATGACGCTGAGGTCGGAGTGACAAAGTCCCGCCGCGCGGATGCGAACCTGCACCTCGCCGGGGCCGGGCGGATCGAGCGTCACGGTCTCGATCGAGAGCGGGCGGCTGTCGGCATAGGGGCGGCTGGCCCCCATGCTGCGGAGAATGGCGGCGCGGGTTTCCATGATCGCATGCGAGACGCCTTGACGCGGCGTCCGTCAAGCCCGGGTCGGCGACCGGGGTGGAGTGGAGTCTCCGAAAACAGACTCCACTTTCTCCAACTGCAACACCTCCTGTGACGGCTTCTGTTCAGTCGATCCTGGCATGGGTGTCCGTCAGAAGCGGTCGGAGCCGACCCCCTTACGCAAGGCTGGAGCAATCCCGCGTTATCGCCTACGACTTGAAAAAAAGCGGGAGGTTACGGGTGACAGGCACGATCGAACGGACGCGGCGCGAGGACTACAAGCGGTTCCAGGCCATCTCCACGCGGTGGATGGACAATGACGTCTACGGCCATGTGAACAATGTCGTCTATTATTCGTGGTTCGACACGGCGGTGAACCGGCTGCTGGTCGTCAATGGCCTGCTGGACATCCATGAGGGCGACGTCATCGGCCTGGTGGCCGAGACGGGCTGTCGCTACTTCTCGCCCACCGCCTTCCCCGACGAGATTCAGGCCGGGGTCCGCGTGGCCCATGTCGGGACCAGTTCGGTTCGCTACGAGATCGGCCTGTTCCGCAACAAGGAGGAGGAGGCCGCCGCCGTCGGCCACTTTGTCCACGTCTATGTCGACCGCGAAACCAAGCGCCCGGTGCCGGTGGATAACAAGATGCGCGGGTTCCTGGAGAGCCTGCGAAGCTAGCCCGTCACGCCCTGACGGGTGACAAGCCGGTCGCGCCGGGCTATGCGGCGCGCCTCACATTTCCCTTGAGACTGCCGAGACGACGACCATGGCCGGCCATTCCAAATTCAAGAACATCATGCACCGCAAGGGCCGCGCCGATGCGCAGCGGTCCAAGCTGTTCTCCAAGCTGTCCCGCGACATCACCGTGGCGGCCAAATCGGGCCTGCCCGATCCGGCCATGAACCCGCGCCTGCGTCTGGCGGTCAACAACGCCAAGGCCGAGAGCCTGCCCAAGGATGTGATCCAGCGGGCGATCAACAAGGCGGCCTCGGGCGACATCGATACGATGGAAGAGGTCCGCTATGAGGGCCGTGGCCCCGGCGGCGTCGGCATCATCGTCGAGGCCCTGACGGACAACCGCAACCGCGCGGCCTCGAACATCGGCACGGCCTTCAAGAAGAACGGCGGGGCGCTGGGCGAAATGAACTCGGTCGCCTTCATGTGGGACCGGGTGGGCAAGATCACCTATCCGGCCGAGGCGGGCAGCGAGGACGCCATCATGGAAGCCGCCATCGAGGCCGGCGCCCAGGACGTCGAGAGCGATCTGGAAAAGCCCGACATCTATGAGGAGGCCCCCGGCCACACCATCTGGACCGCCTTTGAAGACCTGAACGAAGTGGCCGAAGCCCTGTCGAAGATTCTCGGCGATCCGAAGTCGACGGCCATCGTCTGGAAGCCGCAGTCCGAGGTGCCGGTGACCGGCGATGCGGTCGGCACCCTGATGAAGCTGCTGGACGCGCTGGACGCCGAGGACGACGTCTCAAGCGTCTATTCCAACGAGGACATCTCGGACGAGGACGCGGCCAGGTACGCGGGCTGACCGGAACGCACCGGGGGCTTCATGGGTTGGTCAGGGCGAACCGCAACGCTTTGACCCGAGGACCCCATGGATATCTGCCAGCTGATTCTGGATGACCACGCCGAACAACGCCGCCTGTTTGGCCTGATCGAACAGATCGACCCGAAGAACACCGAGGCCCTGTCGGCGGTCTGGGGGCGGCTGGCCGCGTTTCTGGATGCCCATGCCGAGGCCGAGGAGCGGCATTTCTATCCCGACCTGCTGAAAAAGGGTGAAGGCGCCAATGACGCCGATGACGGCACGGTCGAGGGCGAGACCGAAGACGCCATCACCGATCACAACAAGCTGCGCGATGCGGTCAAGGCCGTCGACCAGCACAAGGTCGGCAGCAAGGCCTGGATCGACGCGGTGGGTGAGGCCAATGTGGTCAACTCCAAACACATGGGCGAGGAGGAGCGTCAGGGCTTGACCGACTTCCGCCGGAATGTGTCTCTGAAGGACCGCCACGATCTGGGCGTGAAATACGCGGCCTTTCAGGCGCGGCACATCACCGGGGTCAGGCCGGTCAACAAGGACGTCGAGGCCTATATCGACACCCATAGCTAGGGGCGGCGCGGGCGATCAATGAGGACCCTGCTGTTCACCTACGGCCTGCCGCTCCTCAGCGCCCTCGTTGCGGGCGCCCTGATCGGCCTTGAGCGGGAATGGCGCGGGCGGGCCGCGGGCTTTCGGACCCATATTCTGGTGTGCCTGTCGTCGACCCTGCTGATGCTGGCCTCGACCTCGCAGGGGGCCTGGATGTTCTCGGTCCTGCCGGGACAGGAGGTGATCGCCGACCCGACCCGTATGGCGCACGGAATCCTGACCGGGATCGGCTTTCTCTGCGCGGGCGTGATCTTCCGGGCGGGGTTCTCGATCCACGGGCTGACGACGGCGGCGTCGCTGTGGACGGTGTCGGCGCTCGGGATTCTGTTCGGGGCGGGCCTGTTCTGGCTGGGCTGGGCCGGCGCGCTTCTGACGCTGGCGGTGCTGGCCGCGCTGAAGCTGATCAGCCGGAGCGTGCCGGAGCGCACGGTGGTGGATGTCGAGGTCCGCTGGGCGCGGGACGCCCGGGACACGGCCAGGGCTGTCGAGACGGCCCTGACCGTGGGGGATACAGGGCTGAAGCGGACGCGCCTGAAACTGACGGAGGACGGCCAGATTTGCCGCCAGAGCTGGCGGTTGACGGTCCGCTCGCGCGATCTGGCGGCGCTGGCGGAGCGCATCCGCTCGGTGCCGGGCGTGACGGGGTTTGATCTGGCGCCCCGGGACGACTGACCGACGATTGACGGCGGTTCATTGCCCGCTAACCCTCTTTCGGGCACATAGAACGGATGGCGAACGCACCGACTCGCATACTGGGGCTGGACCCGGGCCTGAGACGCACCGGTTGGGGCGTGGTGGTGGCCGAGGGGTCACGCCTGCGCTGGGTCGCGCACGGGGTCGTCAGCCCGCCCGAACGGGCGCCGTTCAGCGAACGCCTGCTGTTCCTGCTGGAGGCGGTGGGCCGGGTCTGCACCGACCACGGCTGCGACGAGGCGGCCATCGAGGAGGTGTTCGTCAATATGAATCCGGCCTCGACGCTGAAGCTGGGCCATGCGCGGGCGGCGGTCATGCTGGCCCCGGCGCGGTGCGGTCTAAGTGTCGCCGAATATGCGCCGAACCTGATCAAGAAGGCGGTGGTCGGGGCCGGCCATGCCGACAAGAGCCAGATCGCCTTCATGGTCAAACGGCTGTTGCCGGCGGCGGGGGATGTGACGGCGGACGCCGCCGATGCCCTGGCCGTCGCCATCACCCATGCCCAGCTGCGGCGTGCGAAGATCCTCACCCGCGCAGCGGGGGAGGGGGACCACGTAGTGGTGGAGGGGGCGACCTCGAGCTCTGCCGTCCGCCCCCTCCACCGCCTGCGGCGGTCCCCCTCCCCCGCATCGCTCCGCTCGCTGGGGAGGATCGCATGATCGGGCGTCTGCGCGGGGTGCTGGCCGAGGTCGAGGCGGACCACTGCCTGATCGACTGTATGGGCGTGGGCTATGTGGTGGCGTGCGGGGCGAGGACGCTGGGGCGGATGCCGGCGCCGGGCGATGAGGTGACGCTCTACATCGAAAGCAGCTGGTCGGCGGAAAACGGCCCGCGCCTGTACGGCTTTCTGAGCCGGGACGACCGGGGGGCCTTTACCACCCTGACCGGTATCCAGGGAGTGGGGCCGAAGGCGGCGCTGAGCGTGCTGGACGTGCTGCCACCGGGCGAGCTGGCGGCCGCCGTGGCGCGCGAGGATAAGGCCGCCGTCGCGCGCGCCAATGGCGTGGGGCCGAAACTGGCGCTGCGTATCGTCACGGAGCTTAAGGGCAAGCCGCTGGGCGCCGGAGGCCTGACGGTCGGCGCGGGCGCCGGGCCCGTTCCAGCGACGCCGGCTGTGCCTTCGCTGACCGGTGAGGCCGTCGCCGCCCTGCTGGGGCTGGGCGTGGTCGAGGTCAATGCCCGCCGCGCCGTGGATCAGGCCCTGATCCGCCTCGGTGAAGACGCCGACCTGTCGGCCGTCATCCGCGCGGCGCTGCAGGAGCTGGGGCGGTGAGTATAAGGGGCAGAAGGATTAAGATGAGAACAGCGGTATTGATGCTCGCCATACTCGCCATTCCGTCGGCGTCCTGCGCCCAAGATCCTGCGCCCGCCTCCTCTGGCCAGGCTGTTGGCAGCGGCCGCATGCTTGAAGGAACGGGAGTTCCGACGGCCGAGTTGCTGCAGTCGAGGCGGTTCGATGGAGAATGGCTCGAAACCGAGATCCTGATCGCTGATCCGGCACTCCCACGGGTGTATCCTTCGGCAGTTGTGGGCTCGACCGTGTTCAAGGTGGACTGCGCCCGTGGCCGATACGGTTACGTCAGCCAGCGATTCTATGACGCCGACGGGGTACTGCTGCATGAAATGGACCTCCGTTCGGATGCAATCGTGCAGCGAGGTCCCCAGTGGGTAATGGTCGGCCAGGTTTGTGCGTTCGACGGGCAGGCTTCTGCGGACGCGGCGGACTTCGACGGGGTTGCCGGGTTCCTCCGCCTTGCACGAAACCGTCCTGAACGGATGAGGTCGCCCCCTCCGACAGTGGTGCCTATTCGATGACCGACGAGCGGATCATCTCGGGCGATGCCACGCCCGGCGAAACCTATGACCGCGCGTTGCGGCCGCAGACGCTGGACGAATTCGTCGGCCAGCCGCAGGCCAAGGGCAATCTGAAGGTGTTCATCGACGCTGCGCGCGGGCGGGGCGAGTCGCTGGACCATGTGCTGCTGTTCGGACCTCCGGGTCTGGGCAAGACAACGCTGGCCCAGATCGTGGCGCGGGAGCTGGGTGTGGGGTTCCGGGCGACCTCGGGGCCGATCCTGGCCAAGGCGGGAGATCTGGCGGCCATACTGACCAATCTGGAACCGCGCGATGTGCTGTTCATCGACGAGATCCACCGGCTGAATCCGGCGGTCGAGGAGATCCTGTATCCGGCCATGGAAGACCATGTGCTGGACCTGATCATCGGCGAGGGGCCGTCGGCGCGGTCGGTGCGGATCGATCTGGCGCCGTTCACCCTGGTGGGGGCGACGACTCGGGCGGGCCTGCTGGCGACGCCGCTACGCGACCGGTTCGGCATTCCGCTGAGGCTGGAGTTCTACAGCCCCGAGGAGCTGGTGAAAGTGATCATGGGGGCCGCCCGCAAGATGGGGGCGGCGGTGGCCGAGGACGGCGCGCGCGAGATCGCCACCCGGTCGCGAGGTACGCCGCGCGTGGCCGGACGGTTGCTGCGCCGGGTGCGGGACTTTGCCGACGCCGAGGGGGCGACGTCCATCGACCGGCTGGTGGCGGCGCGGGCGCTGGCGCGGCTGGAGGTCGATGAGGCGGGTCTGGACAGTCTGGACCGGCGGTTCCTGAAGGCCCTGATCGAGAACTATGGCGGCGGGCCGGTGGGCATGGACACGCTGGCAGCGGCCATCGCCGAGGCGCGCGATGCGGTCGAGGATGTGATCGAGCCCTATCTGCTGCAGCAGGGCTTCATCCAGCGCACCCCGCGCGGGCGGATGGCCTGTGCCCGGGCCTACAGCCATCTGGGGCTGGCCGAGCCACCGCGTCCGCCGGAACAGGGCGGGCTGTTCGGGGGGAAATAGGCCGACGCCCTTCACCCGCCCCTCTTCACCCGGGGAGCGAACGCCTGCATGCTGGCTGCAAGGAGGCGGCATGGCGCGGCGCATCAGTGTGAACAGGGTTCTTGCGGTGCTGGGCGGTGCGGTTGTGCTGCTGGGCGCGGTGGTCCTGTGGCGCGTGGTCGATACCGGTGGCTTTTCGCCCCGGCCGGTGGTCGAGCGGGTGCGGGGGCAACTGGCGGACTATGATGCGTCGCTTGAACTGTTCGACATGACCGACGGGCGGACGCCCGGGGTGGTGTGCGGCTATGCCGGGACGCCCGGGGATCGGGCCAGCGCAGTGCGGTTCGTGGCCCGGCCCAACCGGCTGCTGACCAGCGCCGACCCCCTGCCGGGAGAGTTCCGCGACCAGATCGAGGCGGAATGCCCCGGCTATTTCGCGACGGTCCCCCGTGCGGGAGGCCCAGGATGAGCGACCATCCGACCGCCGGGCGCTTTGACGGGCGCGCGCACATCCTGCCGGTGCGCGTCTATTACGAGGACACCGACTTTACCGGTCTGGTCTACCACGGCGCCTATGTGCGGTTTTTCGAGCGGGGGCGGTCAGACTTTCTGCGGGCGGCGGGTATCGGCCATGCCGAGCTGCTGGATGGAGAGCGGCCGCTGGCCTTTGTCGTGTCGAAGATGACGCTGGAGTTCGTGCGGCCCGCCCGGATCGATGACGCCCTTCAGGTCATCACCACCTATGACACCATGAAGGGGCCGCGCATGCAGATCGCCCAGCGGATCGAGCGGGCCGGAGAGGTGCTGTGCCGGGCCGAAGTGGAGGCCGTCTGCATCCGCCCGGATGGCCGCCCGACCCGGCCGACGCCGGCCCTGATCGCTGCCGTTCTGCCCTGGCTTTCGCCCTTGCCGGTTGCAGGGGGATGACGCCGGGCGTCCGGCCCGCTAATCCGCCATCAAATGGTCACGCCTTGACGCTGCAAAGGGCGTGACGCTGTTCCCAGGATCGATCCATGACCGTGCCCGCCGAAGCCTCCCTGCTCAATCCCGTCGATCTGTTCATGCACGCCGACTGGGTGGTCAAGGCCGTGATGATCGGTCTGGCCGTCGCCTCGATCTGGTCGTGGGCGATCATCATCGACAAGCTGTTCCGCTTTGCGGCGCTGAAGCGTCAGGCGGACCAGTTTGAAAAGGCCATTTCGTCCGGCAGGTCGCTGGAGGAGATCGCGCATCAGGCGGGGCCGAATCCGGATCTCATCCTGCCGCGCATGCTGGTCGCCGCCGTTACCGACTGGCGCGAGGCCCGCGCCCGCCAGACGATGACCGAGGCGCAGAGCCATCTGCTGATCTCGCGCATCGACCGCGCGCTGGACAGTCTGATTGCGCGCGAAAGCCAGCGGATCGAGACGGGCCTGGGTGTGCTGTCGGTGGTGGCGACCTCCAGCCCTTTCATCGGCCTGTTCGGCACGGTTTGGGGGATTATGAACGCCTTTGACGCCATCGCCTCGGCCGGGAACACCAATCTGACGACGGTCGCGCCGGCCATCGCCGAGGCCCTGTTCGCCACGGCCATCGGTCTGGCGGCGGCCATTCCGGCCTATATCTCCTACAACGCCTTTTCGATCGAGGCGGGCAAGTTCGCCGGCCGGCTGGAGAGCTTTGCCGACGATCTGCAGGCCGCCATCGCCCGGCGGCTGGGCACGGGGTCCCCGGCCCCGGCTGCACCCCCGTCGCGGGAGCTCTGAACCATGGCCATGGGAGGACCCGGCGGAGGCGGCCACGTGCGGGGCCGCAGACGCGCCCGCAAACGCCCGCTGAGCGAGATCAACGTCACGCCGCTGGTCGATGTGATGCTGGTGCTGCTGATCATCTTCATGATCTCGGCGCCGCTGCTGACGGTGGCGGTGCCCGTCGACCTGCCCGAGACCGAGGCCAGCGCGGTTGAGTCCACGCAGGAACCGGTGACGGTCTCGATCAATTCGGCCGGGACGATTTTCGTGGGTGAGCGCGAGGTGGCGTTCGACAGCCTGATCGGCGCGGTGCTGGACGACGGCGGGCCCGACGCCCGCGACCGGCCGCTGTTCCTGCGGGCCGATGCCCAGGTGCCCTATCAGGCCGTGGCCCGGGTGATGGCGCGGCTGTCGACCAATGGCTTCGTCAAACTGAACCTGATCACGGACACGGCCGGCAATACGGCCAGCGCCGAGCCCGTCGAGGGCGACCTCTGAGTCATGGCCAACGGCGCGCCTTCCTTCCTCGGATCGGTCCTGCTGCACGCAGGGGTGATCGGCCTGGCCCTGATCGCCTGGCCGAAGGAGGCGGATGCGCCGCGCGAGATGATGGGCTCGGTGCCAGTCTCGATCGTGTCCGAGATGACCGTGACGGCCGCCGCGCCGGACAATCCCGCCGATGAGCTGATCACCGAGGACGGGGCCAGTTCACCGGAACTGCCGGCCGAGGTCCTGCCCGAGCCGGTTCCCGAGACCCCGCCGACGCCCCGGCCCGATCCCGCCCCACGCCCGACGCCCCGGCCCCAGGCGGAGCAACCCCGAACACCGCCCCGCCAGCCGCCGTCACCGCCCCAGCGCCCGACGCCCCCGCGCGAGGAGCCGGGACTGAACCTCGGCGAACTGTCCGAGCGGCCGCAGCGGGGCACGACGTCGGGCCGTCCCTCGACGGGCGACAGCGGCGCGGGCCAGGCCCCGAGGGCTATGGGTCGGGCGGATCTGCAGTCGATTGCAGGTCAGATCACGCCGCACTGGAATCCGCCCTGCCATCTGCCGGGTATCGAAGAGGTTTCGCTGAGCGTCGAAGTGCGGATGTCCGAAGATGGGCGACTGGTCGGCTCGCCGCGCTTGCGCAACACGCGGAGTGACGCCACCTGGCGGGCGGCGTCCGACAGCATTCTGCGGGCTATCACCATCCCGCCGCGCTACCGCATGCCGGCGGGGTATGAGGAGCAGAGCTTCATCATCACATTCCCCTTGGAACAGGCCTGTCGCAACCGCTGACCCGGCGGGTCGTTGACCCTGTGACGTTCAGCCTTCGTCAGGACGTCATGATCAAAGATGACAATCCCGTGCGCGGCGCAGGTCTGGCCTGAAAGTCGCCTCAATCGCGCACATGGTGGCGACAGGACATAGGGTGGCGCTAACGTTGCGCCGTCCCGGTATCGAGTTCGGAGGAACGGATGGGTTTCAAGCGGCGGCTGCAATCGGCAACAGGGGTCGGGGCCACTCTGGGCCTTGGACTGGCGCTCGCTATGGGTGCCCCGCAGGCGGCCTTCGCGCAGGAGCCCGCTCCGCTTCAGGAAGTGATCGTCAGCGAGGGCGTGCTGCGCCCCTTGCCGATCGCTGTGGTCGGCTTCACCGGTCAGTACGGAAACGACATTTCCGGGGTTATTCGCGGCAATCTGCGCCGCTCGGGCTTCTTCGACCCGCTGAACCCGGCCAGCTTCATCGAGACCAGTCTGTCGCTGGCCAACCAGCCGACCTTCCCGCAATGGACCTCGATCGGGGCCGAAGTGGTGCTGTACGGATCGGTGACGCCGCGCCCGGATGGCCGCAATGACGTCGGCTTCCGGCTTTATGACACCTATCGGCAGTGCCAACTGGTCAGCTACCAGTTCACGGCCACGCCCGAGCAGTGGCGCCGCATCGCCCACAAGATTTCCGACGTCGTCTATCAGCGGATGACCGGCGAGAGCGGCTTCTTTGACACGCGCGTGATCTATGTGGCCGAGAGCGGGACCCAGCTGAACCGGCTCAGCCGCCTCGCGATTGTGGATCAGGACGGCTACAATCCCGTCTTCCTGACGCAGGGCGACGAAGTGATCATGTCGCCGCGCTTTTCGACCTCGAACCCGGACGAGGTCACCTATGTGGCGCTGGGCCAGGATTACAGCCGCATCTATCTGAAGAATCTGTCGACCGGCAGAACCGAGTCGCTGGGCGAGTTCGACGGTCAGGTGCTGGCGCCGCGCTATTCCAATGACGGGTCAAAGGTCGCCTTTTCGATCATTCGCGGCGGCAATACCGACGTCTATACGATGGACCTGCGCTCGCGCGAGCTGCGCCGCCTGACCAGCGATCCCGGCATCGACACCTCGCCCAGCTTCTCGCCGGATAACCGGCGACTGGTGTTCACCTCGGACCGGTCGGGGTCGGCGCGCCTGTATGTCATGAACGCGGACGGGTCCGGCCAGCGGCCAATCTCGCGCGGCGGGGGCTCCTATACGGCGCCGTCGTGGAGCCCGCGCGGCGACCTGATCGCCTTTACCAAGCAGCAGGGCGGGCAGTTCCACATCGGCGTCATGGGCACCGATGGCACGGGCGAGCGCATCCTGTCGTCCAGCTATTTCGAGGAAGGTCCGTCCTGGGCGCCCAACGGCCGCTACATCATGTTCGCCCGCCAGACGCGCGGCGGCGATACCCGGCTGTGGACGGTCGATCTGTCGGGCCGGGTGATCGCCCAGGCCGGCTACGACGGACGCGGCTCCAGCCCCGCCTGGTCGCCCCTGCTGGACGCGCCGCCCGCCAATCTCGGCTATGGCCAGGCGCCCGACAGCTGTCCCAGCTGACCGGCGAAATAGCCTCACAGGAGAATCCCCGAACCCTTCGGATCAACTGTGCGTTATCGCTGCTATCTGAACGTTCTACGTTCAGATAGCGCTTCACAATCGTCAAGCTTGCCAGGTGACCTGGCGGCAACGTCAAGGAGAGCCTCATGATCAAATCCCGTGTCCTTCGCCTGGCCCTTGTCGGCGTGGCCGTCAGCGCCATGGCCGCCTGCGCCCGTCCCGCCGAGGCCCCCGGCCCCATCACCGACAACGGCGGTACCCAGCCCGGCAACAACACCACCTATCCGGATCGTCCGGTCACCGGCGGTGAGATGGGCGCCGCGCGCCCCGGCTCGGCCGAGGAGTTCGCCAACACCATCGGCGACCGCGTCTATTTCGACCTCGACAGCTATTCGATCCGTCCCGAGGCCTATCCGCGTCTGAACCAGCAGGCCGCCTGGCTGCGCCAGTATCCGGCGGTCACCATCCGCATCGAAGGCAATGCCGATGAGCGCGGCACGGCCGAATACAACCTGGCCCTGGGTGCACGCCGCGCTGAGGCCGTGCGGGCCTATCTGGTCCAGCAGGGCGTGGCCGCCTCGCGCATCGACACCATCAGCTTCGGCAAGGAGCGTCCGATCGCGCAAGGCTCGAATGAGGAGTCGTGGGCCCGCAACCGCAACGCCCACACCGCCATCGTGTCCGGCGCCGTCCGCTGATGCGGGCTGCCTGACGGCAGGGTAAGCGAGGGGGCGTGTCCGGTGGGCATGCCCCCTTTCGCTGAGAGTTTTCGCCTGACGGGGTCAGGCTGTGTAAGGGTGGCGTGCCTTGTCGGGGCCGCAAATCCGTGGAACGAGACGCGTCATGTTCAAGTTTTTCTCTCGTCTGAAGATCGCCCGGTCGGCCCCGGGCAAATCGGCGGCTGGCCTTGCCGTGCTGGCCTTTGTCGGCGCGATCATGCTGGCCAGCCCGACCGTCGCCCAGTCGACCGAGGGTGAGCCGATCATCTGGGATGCGCGCCGTCTGAGCACGCTGGAGCGCAACGTCCGCCGGATCGAGCGGGCCCTGTTCCAGCGCAATTCTTCGGGACAGCCCTTCATCATGGAGCCCGACCCCGAGGTCGTGGCCCTGCAGGGGCAGATGGGCAGCGTCGACACCCGCCTGTCCGACGTCGAGCGGACCCTGCAGCGCATGAATGGCGATATCGAGCGCCTGACCTTTGCGCTGGACGAGACCGAGCGTGAGAATACCCAACTGCGGCGTCAGCTGACCGATGCGGAGGCTCGCATTGCCGAACTGGAGTCGGCCGCTCGCCTCGAAGCCGAGCTCAATGCACCGATCGAGCCGAATTCCCCCAGCGGGACGGCCGGAGGTGACCTGCGGGCTGCCGATCGTCTGATGGCCCAGGACAGCCGCCGGGGTGCGCGGGCCTATGAGATCCTCTTGGTCACCTGGCCGGATGCGCCCGAGGCGCGGCTGGCGGCCGTGCGTCTGGCCGATCTCTATCTGGCCGATGATGCCGCGGCGGCCGTGCCCCTCTATGCGCAGGCGCTGAGCGGCTGGCCGACCGAGCCCTGGGCGGCCAAGGCTACGGTTGATCTGGCCCAGGCGCTGGTGGCAACCGACCGCAACACCCAGGCCTGTGCGGCCCTGACGGACTTCAATCGCCGCTATGCCGAGACGGCGCCGGCGGCGCTGAAGACCCGTGCCACCTCGGTCCGGACCGGGGCTGGCTGCCGCTGAGCGAGCCCCTGACCGGGTTGGCGGAGCGGGTGAAGGCGGCGCTGGCCGCGCGCCTTCTGGCGAATGACCCCGCACCGGTCGCGGTGGCCGTATCGGGCGGCGGGGATTCGGTTGCCCTGCTGCATCTGGCGCGTGAGTGGGCGGTTGCGCATGGCCGGTCGCTGGCCGTTCTGCATGTCGATCACGGCCTGAACCCCGACAGTCGCGCCTGGCAGGATCGGGTGCGGGACATGGCCGGGCGGCTTGGCGCGGCGTTTCACAGCGCGCGCTGGGAGGGGCCCTGTCCTGACACAGGCCTGCCCGCCGCCGCCCGCGCGGCCCGTCATGCGCGGCTGGCCGATATGGCCCTTACGGTCGGAGCGCGGGTCATCCTGACCGGTCACACCGCCGATGATGTCGCCGAGGGGCGCTGGATGCAGGCGGAGGGCTCGACGCTTGGCACGGTGCGCGACTGGAGCCCGTCACCGGCCTGGCCCGAGGGGCGCGGCCTGATGCTGCTGCGGCCGCTGCTGGGAGAGCAGCGGGCCGCTCTGCGGGACTGGCTGACGGCGCAGCGGATCGACTGGATCGAGGATCCGGCCAACACCGATCTGCGCTATGGCCGCAGCCGGGCCCGGCAGGCGCTGGCGGCGGGCGAGCAGGCCCCTGTTCCGCAACAGGACAGGTCGCTGAGGACAGCCGGCATTTCGGCGGACGAATGGGGTGTCATCCGCATGCCCCGCGACACCGAGCCGAGAGCGCTGGCCTTTGGACTGGTCGTTGCCGGGGGCGGCATGCGCCCCCCACGGGGCGACCGGCTGGCGCGTCTGGGCCAGCGGATTGCGGCGGGTGAGAATTTCACGGCGGGCCTTGCCGGGGCCCGACTGATCGCGGAGGCCGAGGGCCTGACCCTTGTGCGGGAGGCGGGCGACTATCGCCGCAGGGGTGAGCCGGTCATCGACCTGATCCCCGGCGTCGAGGCGGTCTGGGACGGGCGCTTCGCCCTGACGGTGGACGCGCCCGGCTGGCGCGTCGCGCCGCTTTCGGGTTGGGCGGCGCGACTGGATGGCCATGACCGTACCGTTCTGGCGGGTCTGCCAGCGGCGGTGCGGCCGGGCCTGCCTGTGCTCATTCGGGACGATGAAACGGGACCGGTTCTTGCACAGTCGAGGGCCCGGGTGGAGGCCTTGGCCGCGTGTCGGCTGGCCCTTGGCCTGGGGCAGGTTGAGCATGAGGCGGATTTGAAGTGTCGCAGGGAATGGCGCACGGATGGACGAGCCCCTATTTTGTGACGATACACAGTTCCGGGCGACCGGGCCGGGCGGCTCCAGACGGGGTTGCGCCATAGACTGAGGAACACATGAACCTTCGCAGATTCGCCGTCGTCGGCATGATCATCCTGGGGATGCTGGCCATCTATGCCGCCATGAGTCAGGGCGGTGGCGCCCTGTCCGGCAAGGAAGGCGAGGCGGGCAGCAATGCCCCGCCGGAGGAGATCACCTATTCGCAGCTGCTGACCGCGATCGAGCAGGACCGCATCAAGGCCGTGGAGGTCCAGGGCGAAACCCTGACCGGCCAGTTCAGCGACGACACCCGGTTTGAGTCGGTGACGCCGATGCCGAACGCCGATCTGATCGCTCAAATTCAGGCGACCGGCGCCGAGGTTCAGGTCAAGTCGATGCGCCAGCCGCTGTGGATGAGCATTCTGCTGGGCCTGCTGCCGATCTTTGTGCTGGTCGGCCTGTTCCTGCTGATCACCCGCCAGATGCAGGGCGGCGCGCGCGGGGCCATGGGATTCGGCAAGTCCAAGGCCAAGCTGCTGACCGAGCACAAGGGCCGCAAGACCTTTGCCGACGTCGCCGGCGTCGATGAGGCCAAGGACGAGCTGCAGGAGGTCGTCGACTTCCTGAAGGATCCGGGCAAGTTCCAGCGTCTGGGCGGCAAGATCCCGAAGGGGGCGCTGCTGGTCGGCCCTCCGGGGACCGGCAAGACCCTGCTGGCGCGTGCCGTGGCGGGTGAAGCGGGCGTGCCCTTCTTCTCCATCTCGGGCTCGGACTTCGTCGAGATGTTCGTCGGCGTCGGCGCCAGCCGCGTGCGCGACATGTTCGAACAGGCCAAGAAGAACGCGCCCTGCATCATCTTCATCGACGAGATCGATGCCGTGGGTCGTCACCGGGGTGCCGGTCTGGGCGGCGGCAACGACGAGCGCGAGCAGACGCTGAACCAGCTGCTGGTCGAGATGGACGGCTTTGAGTCGAACGAAGGCATCATCCTGATCGCGGCGACCAACCGGCCCGACGTGCTGGACCCGGCGCTGCTGCGCCCCGGCCGCTTCGACCGCCAGGTGGTGGTGCCGAATCCCGATGTGTCGGGCCGTGAAAAGATCCTGCGCGTCCACATGAAGGATGTGCCGCTGGCCGCTGACGTCAACGTCAAGACGCTGGCGCGCGGCACGCCGGGCTTCTCGGGCGCGGACCTGGCCAATCTGGTCAATGAGGCGGCCCTTCTGGCGGCCCGCAAGGATCGCAAGATGGTCACCCACCGCGACTTCGAGGACGCCAAGGACAAGGTCATGATGGGCGCCGAGCGCAAATCCATGGCCATGAACGAGGAAGAAAAGCGCCTGACCGCCTATCACGAGGCCGGTCACGCCATCGTCGCGATCAACGTCAAGATGGCCGACCCGGTGCACAAGGCCACCATCGTGCCGCGCGGCCGGGCGCTGGGCATGGTGATGCAGCTGCCGGAAGGCGACCGCTATTCGATGAAGCACCAGCAGATGATCGACCGCATCGCCATCATGGCCGGCGGCCGGGTGGCCGAGGAGCTGATCTTCGGCAAGGAGAACATCACCTCGGGCGCCAGTTCCGATATCGAACAGGCGACCAAGCTGGCCCGCGCCATGGTCACCCGCTGGGGCTTTTCGGAAAAGCTGGGCACGGTGGCCTATGGCGAAAACCAGGAAGAGGTGTTCCTCGGCCATTCGGTGGCGCGCAGCCAGAATGTCTCGGAAGAGACGGCCCGCATCATCGACGAAGAGGTCAAGCGGATCGTCACCGAGGGCTGGAATGCCGCCCGCAAGATCCTGAAGGCCAAGGCCAAGGACCACGAGATCCTGTCGCAGGCGCTGCTGGAGTTCGAAACCCTGTCGGGCGACGAGATTCTGGCCTTGCTGAAGGAAGGCAAGCGGCCGGACCGCGACGGCGAGAACGATCCGACGCCGGGGCCGTCGGTCTCGGTGCCGGTGACGCCGGTTACCGAGGTGCCGGTGCCCGAGCCGACGCCAAAGCCCGAACAGCCGACCACGGTCCACTAGGGCCGTGCAGACCCGCCGGATTGCCACCGACGGCCTGACTCAGTCCGTGATCGAGGCGGGCGAGGGGCCGCTGGTGCTGCTGATCCATGGCTTTCCCGAGCTGGGGATCAGCTGGCGGGCGCAAGTTGAGGCGCTGGCGGAGGCCGGCTGGCATGCCGTGGCGCCCGACATGCGGGGCTATGGCGGGACGGACAAGCCCGAAGGGGTGGACCAGCACACCCTTCTGCATCTGGTCGGCGACATGGTCGATCTGGTGCGGGCGCTGGGTCATGAGACCTGTGTCGTGGTCAGTCATGACTGGGGCGCGCCGGTCGCCTGGCATTGCGCCCTGATGCGGCCTGACATGTTCCGGGCGGTGGCGGGGTTGAGCGTGCCGTTCCAGCCGCGCCGGCCCGGCGGGCCGCCGATCCCGGCCATGAAAGCGATCACCAAACGGGCGGGGCTGGGCGATCTTTATATCGTCCGCTTTCAGGACCCGGATGCCCATGCGCCGCTGGAGGCCGATCCCGGGACGGCGCTTCGCAAGATGTTCTGGGCCTATGACGGGGCGACCGCGTCCGGGGACCGACACACCGGGTTCCTGCAGCCCGGCGTGAGCATGATCGACAGCATTGCGGACCATGCCGTCCTGCCGCCGTGGATGTCGGCGGAGCATTTCGCGGAGTATGTCGCGGCCTTTGCTGCGGGCGGATTTGCCGGGCCGCTGAACTGGTATCGGGCGCTGGACCTGAACTGGTCGCTGACGGCCTGGCTGCAGGACCGCCGCATCAGCGTGCCGTCGCTGTTCATTGTCGGCGAGAACGACCCTGTGCGCCATTACGCCGGACCGGCCGAGGCGGGTCTGAAGGACTGGCTGACCGACCTGCGTGGCCAGCACGAGATTGCGGGCGCCGGCCACTGGATCCAGCAGGAGCGGCCCGAGGCCGTGAACCGCCTGCTGCTGGACTTCTTGGTTAAGCTTTAGGCCGCGGCCTCGGCGGTGATTTCCAGACTGCGCAGCCGCGCATCCAGATCGTGGATCATGCCGGTGACCATGATTTCATCGACATTCGTCAGGGTCCGGAAATCCGACAGGGATCTGCGCACTGTCTCGTCGTCGCCGATGGCGGCATAGGTCAGGCGGCTGTCGACCGCGGCGCGTTCCTGCGCGGTCAGGACGGTGGCGATGTCGTCGACCGGGGGTTTGAGGCGGCCGGGCGTGCCCCGCACCACATTGGCAAAGGCCATCTGCATTGAGGTCGCCAGCCGCTGCGCCTCGGCCGTGGTGTCGGCGGCAAAGACATTGATGACGGCCATGGCGTGGGGTTGCTCCAGTGCCTTCGACGGGCGGAATCCCTCGCGGTAAATCTTGAGCGCCGGCAGCAGCAGTTCCGGGGCGAAATGGCTGGCGAAGACGAAGGGCAGGCCCAGCTGGGCGGCCAGTTCCGCACTGAACAGGCTGGAACCCAGCAGCCACAGGGGGACGTTCGAGCCCTGACCCGGCCAGGCCGCGACCCGCTGGCCCTCCACCGCCGGGGCCAGATAGGCCTGCAGCTCCAGCACATCCTGCGGAAACCGGTCGGCCCCGTCGAAATAGCGGCGCAGCGCCCGCGCGGTCGGACCGTCCGTGCCCGGAGCACGTCCAAGGCCGAGATCGATCCGGCCGGGATAGAGGGCATCCAGCGTGCCGAAGGCCTCGGCCACCATCAGGGGGGCATGGTTGGGCAGCATGATGCCGCCGGCGCCGACGCGGATGGTCCTTGTCTGGCTGGCGACATGGCCGATGGCCACGGCGGTCGCGGCCGAGGCAATGCCCGGCATATTGTGATGCTCGGCCAGCCAGAAGCGGGTGTAGCCCAGCCGCTCGGCGGTCCGGGCCAGACGGGCGGATTCGGTAAGGGCGCGACCGGCATCCCCGCCTTCGACAATGGGTGACAGATCGAGAACGGAGAGGGCTGACATGCCCTTCAGATCGTCATCCCGAGGCGGCGTTCAAGGTGCGACGCCGCTTGCGGGTCAGACCGGATGCGTCGGACCGGGCTTGTCCGAAGTCTCCGAGATCGACGGTGTGTCTGGCAGGGGGATGAATTCGTGGTCGTCATCTTTCGGCAGGACCATGCGTCCGGCCTTCCAGTCGGCCTTGGCCTGATCCAGACGGGCCTGGCTTGAGGCCACGAAATTCCACCAGATCAGCCGCTGACCCACCGGCTCGCCGCCCATGACCATGACGGTCGAGGGACGGATGGCCTTGATGGTCGGCTCGGCGGTGGGCTCGAGCACCACCAGCTGTCCCTCGCCGAAGGTGCGGTCGCCGACGTCGATCTCGCCCCGGACGATATAGAGGGCCCGCTCGTTCATGCCGCCCGCGCCCTTGCCGGGCGGCGGCGCCGTGCGGACGCCCTCGGCCAGCTCCCAGTGCACATAGAAGAGCGGCGACGACACCGGCACGGCGGCCCGGGCGCCATAGGCCTCGCCCGCGACCAGACGCGCATAGAGGCCGGCATTGTCATAGGTGGGCTGGTCGTCCTCGCCGTGGTGATGGAAGGCCGGGGCGGTCTCTTCCAGCTCGTCGGGCAGGGCGATCCAGGCCTGCATGCCGTGCATGGGGCCGCCGGTCGAGCGCTTCAGCGGATCGGTGCGCTCGGAATGGACGATGCCCTTGCCCGCCGTCATCCAGTTGACCTCGCCCGGGCGGATCGGCTGGCTGTAGCCCAGATTGTCGCGGTGATGGATCTCGCCCTCGAACAGATAGGTCAGGGTCGACAGGCCGATATGGGGGTGGGGCCGCACATTGACGCCCTCGGCGCCCGGCGCGAACTCGGCCGGGCCCATATGGTCCAGAAAGATGAAGGGGCCGACCATGCGGCGCGCATGGAAGGGCAGGATGCGCCCGACCTCGAACCCGCCGAGGTCCTTCTTGCGGGCCTCAATCACCATCTCGATCATCAGTCGTCCCCATGATCCAATTGCAGGCGGGCGATCCGGGCCGGAGCCGGGTCAGGCGCGACAAGGGCGCCGTCGGGTCCGAAATCGCTCCACTGCGAGCGTGAAACGAACACCAGTTCGCCGTTTAGCACCAGTCCCGTGGTCGGCTCATCCAGCTCTGGTAGATTGGCGGCCAGCACGGTGACTGTGTCGATGGCCCGTCCGTCTGCGCTCAGCGTCAGGCGTAGAACGCGCTGGGGCGCCACGCCGTTCTGGATGGCGTAGAGGCTGTCTCCATCAGTTATCAGGCCGTCAATCCCGATCAGAGAGGCGTGCGACGGGGCGGGGATGCGGGCCGGACTGCCACCTGTAAGGGGCACCTGCCACAGGCCAGAACTGTAGTCGGCCACGATTAAACGGTCCCCGATCACGACCATGCCTTGGGGAGACCCGAAGACGCCCGAGACGAACAGCGTCAGTTCGGATCGGGGAGAGTCCAGTCGGAAGATGTCCCCGGAATTGCTGTCGGCAACAAAGACCGAGCCGTCCGGGGCCAGCACCAGATCGCCAAAGGCACGGTCGTTTCCGTTCAGCGGCGGGTCGTAAACCCACATGACCTCTCCGGTCCCGGCGTCAATCTCCAGCAGGGTCGCGGCAAATCGGGGATTGTGTTCCTCGCCATAAATGGCGGGCGGAAGGGGTGTGGTGGTGGCCCACAGGATGCCGCGCCTGGCGTCCAGAGCCATTCCCAGAACCCCCGAAACCTCGGGATGAGGGCGCAGAAAGGGACTGATTGTGCCGTCTGGCGCCAGCGCGACAATCGTTCGCCCGGCAATCTGTGAGACCAGCCAGCGATCATGCGTCTCATCCCGGATGACGCTTTCCGCGATGCTGGCACCCTCAATCTGGAAGAGGGTGGAGATGGCTTCGGATCCCACAGGTGTGCGGTTGGTCTCAATCTGATTGATGATCTGGCTGACCGCTTCGGCGTGATCGGGTCGGGCGCTGAGGTCAGCAAAGGCCTCGTCCCGGCTGAGGTTCAGGATCAGGCCCGCGTCGGCATAACGCCCATAATGGACAAGCGCTTCCCGGGGGTCGCCCATGGCCACGGCCAGCCGTGCCCGCAGGATCATCAAACCGGGATGGTTCGGGATCAGGCCATCGGCCTCCGCCAACAGGGCTGCGGCTGTTGTCAGATCGTCCACCTGGGCGGCCGCCAGACCTTCGGCGCGCAGACGGCGAAAGGCGGTGACATCACTCTCGGCCTGCTGGGCAAATGCGTCGGGCGCACACAGGCCAAGTATCAGCCCCAGAACCAGTGCAATGGCATGACGCACGATGAGCCCCCTTGTCGCCGGTGCCTAGTTCACATGCGGGCTGACGATGCCGAGCGGCAGGGCGGTGACGTTCTTGACGCCGCGCGTGACGATGTGGCTTTCGCAGTCCGAGACGATGCCCAGTGCCAGCAGTTTCTCGCGCAAGAATTTGTCGAAGGCGTGCATGTCGGAGGTCACGATCCTCAGCACATAGTCCTCGCGCCCGGTGATGGTGGCGCACTGCACCACCTCGGGCCAGTCGGCGACCGCCGCCTCGAAAATTTCCAGGTTCTGGGTCGAGGGCAGGTTCAGCTTGACGATGGCATAGACCTCGAAGTCGAGACCCAGCTTTTCGGCATCCAGCAGGGTGACCCGCTTGCGGATATAGCCGGTATCCTCCAGTCTCTTGATGCGCCGCCAGCAGGGCGAGGCCGACAGGCCCACCTTTTCGGCCACGTCGGCAACCGAAAGCCCGGCATCGTGTTGCAGGATGTCGAGGATGCGGGCGTCGATGGCGTCCAGTTCGTCGGCCAATGCATTTCTCCTGATCTTGTTTCGGCGCAATAAAATACCTTGATTAGGCGGAATGCAAGGTCGGATTTGAGCGAGCAATGAAAGATCGCCCGTGCTAGATCGCTGGGTGAGGAAACGCTGACGGATCAACGGACGGCAACCACGATGAAAAAGAACACCAAGCCCCTGTCCCTGCGGGTGCCGGAGCCTTCCGGTCGTCCGGGTGACACCCCCGACTTCAGCCACCTGAAACTGGACGCCGCCGGCGCCGTCGCCCGGCCCGACGCCCTGGCCGATCCGCACGAGATGCGCGACATGGCCTTTCAGCTGGTGCGGGTGCTGGACGATTCCGGCAAAGCCGTCGGTCCGTGGGACCCGAAGCTGGACCCGGAAACCCTGCGCAACGGCCTGAAGGCCATGATCCTGACGCGCGCCTTCGACGACCGGATGCACCGCGCCCACCGCCAGGGCAAGACCAGCTTCTACATGAAGTGCACGGGCGAGGAGGCGATCGCCGTGGCCCAGGGCATGATCCTGCCGCGCGAGGACATGGGCTTTCCCACCTATCGCCAGCAGGGCCTGTTGATCGCGCGCGGCTATCCGCTGGTCGACATGATGAACCAGATCTATTCGAACGCTTCGGACCCCATCAAGGGCCGGCAGCTGCCGATCATGTACTCCAGCCGCGACTATGGCTTCTTCACCATCTCGGGCAATCTGGGCACCCAGGTGCCGCAGGCCGTCGGCTGGGCCATGGCCTCGGCCTACAAGGGCGACGACAAGCTGGCGATCAGCTGGATCGGCGATGGCGCGACGGCCGAGGGGGACTTCCACAACGCCCTGACGTTCGCCGCCGTCTATCGCGCGCCGGTGATCCTCAACATCGTCAACAACCAGTGGGCCATCAGCTCCTTCCAGGGCATTGCCGGGGGGCTGGAGACCACCTTTGCCTCCAAGGCAATCGGCTATGGTCTGCCGGCGCTGCGCGTTGACGGCAATGACTTCCTCGCCGTCTGGGCCGCGACCCAGTGGGCCGAGGAGCGCGCCCGCGCCAACAAGGGCGCCACGGTCATCGAGCTGTTCACCTATCGCGGCGCGCCGCACTCGACCTCGGACGATCCCAGCCGCTATCGGCCCGGTGACGAGCACGAGAAATGGCCGCTGGGCGATCCGATCGCGCGCCTGAAACAGCATCTGATCGCACTCGGCGAATGGTCGGATGCGCAGCAGGAGGCGGCCGAGAAGGACGCCGTCGAACAGGTCCGCGCGGCGGGCAAGGAGTCCGAGGCCATCGGCACGCTCGGCCAGTCGCGGCCCAGTGTGAAGACCATGTTCGAGGATGTGTTCGCCACCGAAGACTGGCGTCTGGTCGAACAGCGTCGCGAAGTGGGGGTCTGAACCATGGTCGAGAAAACCTTCACCGAAGCCGACCGCCCCGACGGCCTCGAGCCGGACGGCGACACCGTGGGCTCGCCCGCGCCGAAGACCGATGCGCGCGCGGCCGTCCAGCCGATGAACATGATCCAGGCGCTGAACTCCGCGCTCGACGCCAAGATGGCCGAGGACCCGAATGTGCTCTCGTTCGGCGAGGACGCGGGCTATTTCGGCGGCGTCTTCCGCGTCACCGACAAGCTGCAGGAAAAGCACGGCCTGACGCGCAGCTTCGACGCCCCGATCAGCGAATGCGGCATCGTCGCCGCCGCCATCGGCATGGGGGCCTATGGCCTCAGGCCCGTCGTCGAGATCCAGTTCGCCGACTACATCTATCCGGCCTATGACCAGATCGTCTCGGAGGCGGCCAAGCTGCGCTATCGCTCGGCCGGCATGTTCACCAGCCCGATCACGGTGCGCTCGCCCTATGGCGGCGGCATCTTCGGCGGCCAGACGCACAGCCAGAGCCCCGAAAGCCTGTTCACCCACATCGCCGGCCTGAAGGTCGTGGTGCCCAGCAACCCGTATGACGCCAAGGGTTTGCTGACCGCCTGTATCGAGGACGACGATCCGACCATCTTCTTCGAGCCGAAACGCCTCTACAACGGCCCGTTCGACGGCTGGCATGAAAAGCCGGTCTCGCCGTGGAAGGCCCAGGAGCTGGCCCAGGTCCCGGCCGAAAAATACACCGTGCCGCTGGGCAAGGCGCGCATCATGAAGGAAGGCGCCGACGTCACCATCCTGGCCTGGGGCACCATGGTCTGGGTGTCGCTGGCCGGGGCCGAGCATGCGGGCGTCGACGCCGAGGTGATCGACCTGCGCTCGCTGGTGCCGCTGGACATTGAGGCCATCGAGGCCTCGGTCAAAAAGACCGGTCGCTGCGTCATCGTCCACGAGGCGCCGAAAACGTCCGGATACGGAGCAGAGCTGTCGGCTCTGGTGCAGGAGCGCTGCTTCTATCACCTCGAGGCGCCGATCGCGCGGGTCTGCGGCTGGGACACCCCCTATCCGCACGCCTTTGAGTGGGAATATTTCCCCGGCCCTGAACGGGTGGCCGAGGCCCTGAAATCGACCATGAACGGAGGGCGCTGAGCATGGGACGCTATGTGTTCAAACTGCCCGACGTGGGTGAAGGTACCGCCGAGGCGGAACTGGTCGGCTGGCATGTCAAGGTCGGCGACCGCGTCGAGGAGGACCAGATCCTCGCCGACATCATGACCGACAAGGCGACGGTCGAACTGACTTCGCCCGTGGCCGGCACGGTGACCGCGGCGCACGGCGAACCGGGCCAGCAGCTGGCGGTGGGTTCGCCCCTGGTGGAGTTCGAGGTTGAGGGTGCGGGGAATGCGGCGGCCTCTGACGGCGGTGCTGCCCCCTCCGTCTCCGCGCAAGAGCGCGGAGCCACCTCCCCACACAGTGGAGAGGTGAAGGCAGACCAGAGCTCACCTCCCCACGCTGGTGGGGAGGGGGACCGCGGAGCGGTGGAGGGGGCAGCGCAACCCTCACCGTCCGGCGCCAACTACGTCTTCAAACTGCCCGACGTCGGTGAGGGCACGGCCGAGGCCGAGCTGGCCGGCTGGCACGTCAAGGTCGGGGACGCGGTCGAGGAAGACCAGATCATCGCCGACATCATGACCGACAAGGCGACCGTCGAGCTGACCAGCCCGGTCGCCGGCACAGTGGTGGCCCTGCACGGCGAACCGGGCCAGCAACTGGCTGTGGGTGGGCCGCTGGTCAGCTTTGCGGTTGAGGGCAAGGGTAATGTGGCGGCGTCGGTGCCTGCTTCCGCCCCCTCCACCGCTTCGCGGTCCCCCTCCCCCGTGAAGGACGGGGGAAGATCGAAATCCGTCGCCTCAGCTCCTCCCCCGCGTGCGGGGGAGGGGGACCCCGCGAAGCGGGGTGGAGGGGGCGAGGTTACCCGCACCCTGTCCGCGCGGGGCGAACGCCCGCTGGCCTCGCCCGCCGTGCGCCAGCGGGCCCGCGATCTGGGGGTCGAGCTGCAGTTCGTGCCTGGCTCCGGCCCGGCCGGGCGCATCGAGCATGGCGATCTCGACGCTTACGTCGCTTCGGGCAGCCGTGGATCGTCCGCCTCCGGATCATCGGCCTCGACCTATGCCCGGGCCGAGGGCACGACCGAGACCCGCATCATCGGCCTGCGCCGCAAGATCGCGGAGAAGATGGCCGAGAGCGTGCGTCGCATCCCGCACATCACCTATGTCGAGGAAATCGACATGACGGCGGTCGAGGAGCTGCGGGCGCATCTGAATACGACGCGCACCAAGGACCAGCCCAAGCTGAACGTCCTCCCCTTCATCGCCCGCGCGATCGTTGTGGCCCTGCGCGACCAGCCGACCATCAACAGCCACTATGACGACGAGGGCGGGGTGCTGACGACGCACAACGCCGTCCACCTGGGCATCGCGGCCCAGACCCCGAACGGCCTGATGGTCCCCGTCGTCCGCCACGCCGAGGCGCGCGATCCGTACGACACGGCGCTGGAGATCGCCCGCGTCTCGGGCGCGGCCAAGGACGGCTCGGCCAAACGCGACGAACTGTCGGGCTCGACCATCACCATCACCTCTCTGGGCACGCTGGGCGGGGTGGTCCACACCCCGATCATCAACCACCCCGAGGTCGCCATCGTCGGCCCCAACAAGATCGCCGAACGCGTGGTGGTCAAGGACGGGCAGATGGTCGTGCGCAAGATGATGAACCTGTCCTCCAGCTTCGATCACCGCATCGTCGACGGCCATGACGCGGCGGTGTTCGTGCAGCGCATCAAGGGGTTGCTGGAGCACCCGGCGACGCTGTGGATGGGGTGAGGGTATGAGAAAGCTCTGCAGCGCCGCCATTGTCGCGCTTACGATTGTGTCGATCGCGTCACCCGCTCTCGCTTGTCGTCGCCCTAAGGACTGGGTGCCGCCGACCCCAGAGCAGGTGGAAGAGGGCTTCCAGCAAAGCTTGTTGACTGAATCGACCGAGATCTACGTGGCCGAAGTGATTGCGATTGACCCCGCTGATTCAATCGTTCCCTTCGTAAGATTCCAACCGATCGAATGGTTTCGCCGCACCGAGGCGGAAACCTTCGAAACAGACGGCGACTTGGTGATCAATACCTGCGGCACTCTGATCAATTCGGGGTGGTACCAAGGCATGGGTGTTGGGGATCGGGTTCTCGTGTTCATCGGCTCTCCCTTTGACACGCCGAGGGTCCAGCACGTGGAGCCGCTCACAACTCCGCGCGCCAATGCTGTCATCGAAACCATCCGCGCTGAGGCCCAATGACCCAAACCCTCAAAACCAAAGTCCTCATCATCGGTGCCGGCACCGGCGGCTATGTGGCGGGGATCCGCTGTGGCCAGCTGGGCCTTGACACCATTCTGGTGGATGGCGGCGACGGCCTTGGCGGCACCTGCCTGAACGTCGGCTGTATTCCGTCCAAGGCGATCATCCATGCGGCCTCGAAATTCGAGACGGTGGCCAAGGCTGCAGATGGCGGGACGCTGGGCATTACGGCGTCGAAGCCGGCCATTGACCTGAAGGCCACCATGGCCTGGAAGGACGGCATTGTCCGTAAGCTGAACGGCGGGGTCGCGGCCCTGCTGAAGAAGGCCAAGGTCAAGGTCGTCAACGGCTGGGCCCAGTTCTCGGACGCCAAGACCTGCACGGTGAAGACCGCTGACGGCGACATCACCATTTCGGCCGAGCACGTGATCCTGGCCACGGGCTCCGAGCCGGTCGAACTGCCCTTCCTGCCGTTCGGCGGCGATGTGATTTCCTCGACCGAGGCGCTGGCGCTGGACAAGGTGCCGAACAGGCTGGTCGTGGTGGGCGGCGGCTATATCGGGCTGGAGCTGGGCATTGCCTATCGCAAGCTGGGGGCCGAGGTCGCCATCGTCGAAATGGCCGACCGCCTGCTGCCGCTCTATGACAAGGCGCTCACCGATCCGGTCGCCAAATGGCTCGAAAAGCACGGCGTCGAGCTGCATCTGGGCGCGAAGGCGGGCAGCTTTGAAAAGGGCGCGCTGAACGTCACCGACAAGGACGGCAAGGCGCTGCAGCTCAAGGCCGACAAGGTGCTGGTCACCGTCGGTCGCCGCCCCCGCACCAAGGGCTGGGGTCTGGAGAATATGGGCGTGGCCATGGCCGGGCCGTTCGTGAAGATCGACGACCGCTGCGCCACCAGCATGAAGAACGTCTGGGCCGTCGGCGATCTGACCGGCGAACCCATGCTGGCCCACAAGGGCTCGGCCCAGGGCGAGGTGGTCGCGGAAATCATCGCGGGCCATGACAAGCGGTTTGATCCGGTGACCATTGCGGCGGTGTGCTTCACCGAGCCTGAAATCGTCTCGGCGGGGCTGGGGCCGCAGGATGTCGCGGGCCGTGACGATGTGATCACCGCCATCTTCCCCTTCATGGCCATCGGCCGTGCGCTGGCGCTGGAGGCCGGTGACGACGGCGGGTTCGTGCGGGTGCTGGCGTCAAAGACGGATCACCGCATCCTCGGCATTCAGGCCGTCGGCCAGCATGTGTCGGAGCTGTCGAACAGCTTTGCCCAGATGCTGGAAATGGGCGCGGTGCTGGAGGATGTGGCCGGGACCATCCACGTGCACCCGACCATGGGCGAAGCCTTCCACGAGGCGTCCTTGCGCGCGCTGGGCCACGCGATTCACATCTAGGCGGCGAGTGCGCCTTCGGACCGCACGGCGTCCCGGTCGAAGCAGGCGTCGAATGTGAAGACCGATCCTTCGCCGGGTATGGAGCGCACGGTGATGTCGCCCCCCATCAGCCGCGCCAGCCTGTGGCAGATGCTGAGTCCCAGCCCTGTGCCCCCAAAGCGGCGGGTGGAGGAGTCATCAACCTGGGCAAAGGGCTGGAACAACCGCTGCAGGTCGTCCGGCCTGATCCCGATGCCGCTGTCGCTGACAGCCACCTGAAGACGGCTGCGACCGCCGCCGGCGTCGCGGGCGGTGACGGTCAGGCTCACGGTTCCGCGCTCTGTAAACTTGATCGCATTGCCCAGCAGGTTGTGGGTGATCTGACAGAGCCGAAGCGGATCGACCACCAGATGGGACGGAAGGTCGCCTGCGGTGTCGAGGGCAAAAGCCAGTCCGCGGGCCTCGGCCTGGGCGCCGAAGGGCCCGATCATCTGCTGTATCAGGTCCTGCGTCGGGAAGGTCTGAAGCCGAAGCTCCATCTGCTCTGCCTCAATCTTGGTCATGTCGAGAATATCGTTGAGCAGCCCCATCAGGCTGTCGCCTGAATTGCGGATGATTCCGACCATTTCCGTCTGCTTGTCGTTCAGGCCTGACATTTGCAGGATCTGTGCAGCGCCCAATACGCCGTTCATCGGGGTGCGCAGTTCGTGGGATACCACACCCAGAAAGTTCGACTTGGCGGCATTGGCCGCATCGGCGCGATCGCGGGCGGCGGCAAGGTCCGTGATCAGCACGGCCTGTGCGGCGTTGATCGCCTCCAGTTCCGCGTCTTTCATCTGGGTCACGGCGACCTTGATCATCAGGGCGAGGCCGATCACGGGTACAATGGACAGTCCCAGCAGGAAGGCCGACGTGCCCCACAGGGCTGCCAGCAGATAGGCGGTGACGGCTGTGTAGGGCAGGGACACCAGCAGGGCCTCATGCGGGGCCGCACGCATCTGGGTGAACACCAGCACATAGCCCGCGAACAGCAGGGCAACAGCAACCGTCACACCATAGGCTCCTCCGTGCAGGGCGGCGATAAGCGGCGCCGCAGCCCAGGCGATGCAGGAAAGGGTCGCCGTAACCAGCTTCAGTCTCGCGTGGAGGCGTGCATCCTGCAGGTTTACCCGGGTTTCGACGATGGTGCGGGCGATGCCGGAAAGGGTTGCAACCAGATACCAGGCCAGGGCGATCCGCCATGATGTCACGGCCGAAAGCGGAAGAGCCCAGCTGGCGATCAGCCAGTAGCGCAGATGCCCTGCCGCGATCAGCCGGTGAAGCAGGGGTGGGGGTACAGGGGACGCAGTATCAGGCATTGGGACGCTCCGTGGCCCAGTTTATGCCTCATTCTTCCTAAGCGAGCATGAATCAGGAGCGCAATCGAGTAGCCCTCCATTACGGCACTTTCACTTGAGTGGAGCGAGGGCATGACGCATCGTTGGAGCAACCCCAGATGGAGGATACCCCATGCGACTTTCCCTGATGATGGCGGCCGTTGTGGCCGGCGTGGCCCTGGCCGGTGTCGCGAATGCCCAGGACCCCCACGCCGGTCATGAGGCTGCCCCGGCTCAGGACGGCCAGTACAGCGCCTCGCTGACGCGGATGATCACCTCGACCGCCGACGGCGAATGCCCGGCGGACCTGATGGCTGCGGAACTGCTGACCGCCTGCAATGAACAGGTCGACCAGATCGGCCCGGCCCTGCAGTCGCTTGGCCCGATCAGCGACATGGCCTTTGTCAGCGCCGAGGGCGAGGGCGAGGCCCGCGTCGAGACCTATGAGGTGTTCTTCGAAAGCGGCCAGATGCTGACGTGGGGCATCGGCGGCTATACCGATGGCAAGTTCACCGTGGCCTTCGTCAGCGGCTGAGGCCGGACCTTGAAAGGAGGCCGGCCGTGACGACCGGCCCCGATCCTTGCGTCAGTCGGGACGTTGCGCCGCGTCCCTCTGCGGCGAGACGCGGATCGGCACCATTCGACCGGCGCCGACCCGCTCCGATACCGACCCGGACGAGACTATCCCCGTTTGAGGTCGGGCGGGGTGGCCTCATCCGTCAGGATACGGATGGCTTCCTCGACCGTGACGATCTCCTGGCCTTGTGAGCCGAGACGGCGGATGGCGACCTTGCCTTCCTCGGCCTCGTTCTTGCCGACCACGGCGATCACCGGAACCTTGGCGACGGAGTGCTCGCGCACCTTGTAGCCGACCTTTTCGTTGCGTAGGTCGGTCTCGACGCGCAGGCCCGCCGCCTTGAATTTTGCCGCCACCTGTTTCGCATAGTCGTCGGCGTCTGAGACGATGGTGGCAACCACGATCTGGACCGGCGCCAGCCAGAGCGGGAAGGCCCCGGCATAGTTCTCGATCATGATGCCGATGAACCGCTCGAACGAGCCCAGGATGGCCCGGTGCAGCATGACGGGCCGGTGCTTGGCGCCGTCCTCTCCGACATATTCCGCACCCAGACGTTCGGGCAGGACATAGTCCAGCTGGATGGTTCCGCAGGTCCATTCGCGGCCGATGGCATCCTTGACGACAAAGTCCAGCTTGGGGGCATAGAAGGCCCCGTCGCCCTCGGTCACGACGGGCTCGGTCCCGGCCGCGCGGGCGGCTTCGGCCATCTGGGCCTCGGCCTTGTCCCAGAATTCATCCGTACCCGCACGAACCTCGGGCCGGGTGCCGAGGCTGATATAGGCGGTTTCCATGCCGAGGTCGGCGTGGACGCTGCGCGCCAGGTCGATGAAACGCGAGGTCTCCTCGACGATCTGGTCCTCGCGGCAGAAGATGTGGGCATCGTCCTGAACGAAGCCGCGCACCCGCATCAGCCCATGCAGGGCCCCCGACGGCTCATAGCGGTGGCAGGCGCCGAACTCGGCCATGCGCAGCGGCAGTTCGCGATAGGACCGAAGGCCCTGGTCAAAGATCTGCACGTGACCGGGGCAGTTCATCGGCTTGAGGCTGAGCTCCTCGCCCTCGACCGTTTCGCAGACAAACATGTTCGGGCGATATTTGTCCCAGTGGCCCGAGGCTTCCCAGAATTTGCGGTCCAGCACCTGGGGCGTCTTGACCTCGACATAGCCGGCGGCGTTCAGGCGGCGGCGCATATAGGCCTCGATCACCTGCCACAGCACCCAGCCCTTGGGGTGCCAGAAGACCATGCCGCGGCCCTCTTCCTGCATGTGGAAGAGCTCCATGGCGCGGCCCAGCTTGCGGTGGTCGCGCTTCTCCGCCTCTTCCAGCCGCTTGAGGTGGGCGTCCAGATCCTCTTTCGAAGCCCAGGCCGTCGCATAGATGCGCTGCAGCTGCGGATTGCGGTGGTCGCCGCGCCAATAGGCCCCGGCCAGCTTGGTCAGCTTGAAGGCCTTGCCCACGAATTTGGTCGAGGGGAAGTGCGGCCCCCGGCACAGGTCCAGCCACTTGCCCGTGCGATAGACGGTGATGACCTCGTTTTCCGGCAGGTCGCGGATCAGCTCGGCCTTGAAGCGCTCACCGATGCTGTCGAAATAGATGATGGCCTCGTCGCGATCCCAGACCTCGCGGACCAGCTTCTCGTCGCGGTCGACGATCTCGCCCATGCGCTTTTCAATCGCGGCAAAGTCGTCGGTGGAGAACGGCTCTTCCCGATGAAAATCATAATAGAAGCCGTCGTCGATGGCCGGACCGATGGTCACCTGGGTGCCGGGGAACAGCTCCTGCACCGCCTGGGCCAGCACATGGGCGGCGTCGTGGCGGATGGTTTCCAGCGCTGCCGGATCATCCCGCATCAGCAGGCGGAAATCGCCGCTGGTCTCGATCGGGCGATCGAGGTCGCGCTGCTCGCCATTGATCTCGGCCAGGGCGGCCTTCTTGGCCAGCGAGGGCGAGATGGAGGCGGCCACCTGCCGGCCTGTCGTCGAGGACGGAAACTGGCGGACGGCACCGTCGGGAAATTTCAGGTCGATCATGGGTCTGTCTTCGTTGTCTGGATCGCGGGAGGGGAGGGCTCCCGCGCCGGAACCGGGTCATAGCCCGAGCTTCCGAAAGGATGGCATTTGCAAAGGCGTCGAACGGTCAACCATCCGCCCCGCACCGGCCCGTGAGTGATCAGGGCGTCGCGGGCATAGTCCGAACAGGTTGGCAAAAACCGGCAGGACTGCCCGATCAGGGGCGACAGGGTCAGCTTGTAGCCACGATGGGCCGCGCGGACGCCGCGTTCATAGAGGGTTTCGCCGGATGCCATGTCGCCGCGCTTATCCCCCGCATCGCCCGCCCGGGCAAGCACCGCGGGCGAGCTCGGGGAGTGCCGGGCGGATCAGGCCGCTCCGGCGCGGCGAGTTCGCTCGGCCTCGGGGATGTCGCGGGTCGCCAAGGACGTCGCCAACGCCATGTCGACGGCATCGACCAGCGCCCCCATGGCCACCTGGGTGGAGGCATGGCGCTGGGGATAGTCGGCGACGGGCTTGAGCACGCGCAGGCCCTCGAAGCGGCCCTCCGGACCCTCGCCGCCGGCCTTCAGCATGTCTGTCAGGGCTGTTGCAGCGGTGGTGATCTCGTCAGCTGTAGCGCCGATGACGGCCTCGCCGATCACGCCAGCGGCGGCCTGTCCGAGGGCGCAGGCCTTGATGTCCTGGGCGAAGTCGGTGATCCGGCCCTGATCGTCGAGCGTCACATCGACGATGGCGCGCGAGCCGCACAGCCGGGCCACGCGCTCACCGGTACCGTCGGCACGGGCCAGCCGTCCGGCGTGGGGCAGGTTGGCCGCCAGACCCAGAATCCGTGCGCTGTAGAGGTCGTCGATCATGGACGAAACATAGGCGCGACCCGCGGCCTGCGAAAGACGCTATTGCAGGGACTGCCAGGTGCGGCCGCTGTCGGCGGTGACCGGGCCGGCCGCGCGCTCGCGGATCCAGGCCAGATTCCGGTCGGCGACCTGGGGCGGCAGTTCGCGGCGCAGGATGGTTTCAGCCTCGCCCAGATTGCCGGACAGGCCCAGCACCAGCGCCAGATTTTGCTTCACCTGAAGGCCGGCCTGGGGATGGGCTGCCGCGCGCCGCAGCAGGGCTTCGGCCCCGGGCAGATCGCCGGAGGTCAGGCGCACCATGGCCATGTTCGACAGGATGGAGGGGTTGTCGGGCGACAGGCGCAGGCCCTCGGCCCAGGCGACCTGGGCATCCGCCTCGCGCCGCACCTGCTGATAGGCCACGCCCAGCAGCGACCACGGACGCCAGTCACCGGTCAACAGGTCGCGGGCCCGTTCGAGGGCCGCGATGCCATAGAAGGCCTGACCCCGTGCGATGTGGGCGCGGCCCAGCTCGATCATGGCCTCGGCGTTGTCGGGCTGGACCACCAGCACCTTGTCGGCGGCCTGAACCGCCTGATCGAACTGGCCCAGTTCGCGCAGGGCCTGGGCCAGCCGCACCCCGGCCACCGGATCGGCGGGGTTGATCTCGGACTCCTGCTGCCAGAACAGCGAGCGGCTGAGCGGGTCCATCCGGTCATAGGTGGCACGCGTCTCGGCCGAGGCGGGCTGACGGTCCTGCGCCAAAGCCACAGAAGGCAGGGCGAGGGCGGCGAGGGTGGCGATCAGCAGAAGTGGGCGCGACATGGGACGATCCCGGGGATAGAGTTTCGGTCACCGTCAGGGTGGGCCGCTTCGGTCAATCCTTCGTTAACCCCGCCGCTCCTGTGGAGAGACCATGTCCCGCCGCCTCCCTGTTCTCCTTTCTGCCGATTCCGAAGAGGCAGGCGTGGCCCGGCCGGTGCGGTTGATCGTCGGAGACACCGCGCTTGACGGACGGGTCGGGGCCTGGGCCACGGCCAACGGCTTCAAGGGCCAGAAGGGGCGGCTGCTGCTGTGCCCGGACGAGGCGGGTGAGATCGCCGAGGCGCTGTTCGGCATCGGCAAGGGCTTCGAGTCCATGGCCTTGCGAGGCTTGGCCGACCGCCTGCCGGGTGGAATCTGGCGGCTGGACGGGGTGCCGGACGGTCAGGCTGACCTCGCGGCGCTGGCCTTCTGCCTCGGCAGCTATGCGTTTGACCGGTACACCAAGGTCGGGACCGAGCCTCCCGCCCGGCTGGTCGTGGCCGACACCGTGGACGTCGACCGGGTGCTCGATCTGGCGCGCAGCTGCGATCTGGTCCGGGAGATGGTGGATACCCCCGCCGCCGACATGGGTCCGCTGCAGATCGAAACGGTGGCGCGCGAGATCGCCGAGGAGTCCGGCGCGACGATCAGCGTGATCACGGGTGACGCCTTGCTGGAGGCCGACTATCCGGCGGTTCATGCCGTGGGCCGGGCGGCCATCCCGGCGCGTGCGCCGCGCGTGATCGAGATCCACTGGAATACGGACCGGTCTGACCTGCCGTTGCTGGCGATCGTCGGCAAGGGGGTGGTGTTCGACACCGGCGGGCTGAACCTCAAGGCTGGGGTCGGCATGCGCAATATGAAGAAAGACATGGGTGGGGCCGCCCATGCGCTGGGGCTGGCCCGGCAGGTGATGCGGGCCGGTCTCGCGGTACGGCTGGTGGTGCTGGTGCCCGCCGTCGAGAACGCCGTCTCGGGCGATGCCTTTCGCCCGGGCGATATCCTGTCCAGCCGCAAGGGCCTGACCATCGAGATCGGCAATACCGATGCCGAGGGGCGGCTGATCCTGGCCGATGCCTTGGCCCGCGCCGGAGAGCTGGAGCCCGATCTGACGCTGGACTTTGCCACCCTGACCGGCGCGGCCCGCATAGCGCTGGGGCCGGACCTGCCGCCGCTCTATACGGATGATGAGGCGCTGGCGGCCGATATGCTGGCGGCCTCGGCGCGGGTCGAGGACCCCCTGTGGCGGATGCCCTTGTGGGCGCCCTATTCCGATGCCCTGGACAGCGACATCGCCGACCTCCGGAACGACTCGGCCGCCTGGGCCCAGGCCGGATCCGTGACGGCGGCCCTGTTCCTCAAGCATTTCGCACCCGGGACCGGGGCCTGGGCGCACATGGACATCTTCGCCTGGAATCCGCGGGGCCGGGCGGGCTGGCCCCAGGGCGGCGAGGTCCAGGCGATGCGCGCCGCCTTCGAGATGCTGAAGACGCGTTATCCCGGCTGAATCGGGGTGGCGTTAACGCGACCTTCGCCTTGTCGGTGCAGGGTGGCGCGGAATCCGGACCCACCCGCCGCCGCATGTGATGATCGACGTCGAACCCCGCGCCCTGCTGATGCGACCCGACCTTGCCGAGGCGGCACTGGAAGGGATTGTGTCCGCGCGCGCCTATCGTCCGACCGAGGCGTTCCAGACGGCGGGGCCGGTCGCGGATGTCCACGATGATGACGGCAACCGCATTTCCCAGCTGCTGTTCGGCGAGGCGTTCGACAGCCTGCTCATCGAGCAGGGCCGCCACTGGGGCCGCTGCCGCCGCGACGGAGTCGTGGGCTGGGTTGATGCGGGCGCGGTCCATCACGGTGTGATGGTCCCCACCCACAGGGTGACGGGCCCCGGGGGCGTGCTGCCCCTCAATGCTCTGGTCGATCCTTCACAAGACGCGGGCGGCGATGTGGCCTTGATGCCATTGGGCCAGTTCGAAGACGATCTGGCCACGGTGGCCGAGAGACTGGTGGGCCTGCCTCATGCGCTCGGCGGCCGCTCGGAACAGGGCATGGATTGCGCGGCCATGGTTCAGGCGTGCCTGATCGCCTGTGGTCGGGCGGGCCCCCGCTACACCGACGGCCAGGCCGAGCTGGGCCGGACCGTCGCCGCTGATGATCTGCGGCGCGGCGATCTGGTGCTGTGGCTCCATCCGACCGGCGGCCCCGGCTGGACGGGTCACTCGGCGATCGCGATGGATGCGGACACTGTGATCCACGCTTCTGGCCGGGCGGGCGAAGTCTGTCGCCAGCCTCTGGCAGAAGTCGACGCGAATCAGCGCGCCGAGGGTTTCGACGCGCTGATCTTCAGACGACTGTAGAGAAGGCGATCAGCCGCCGGTGGGCGCGCTGTCCGAGGCCGGAGGCGCGGCGTCCGTCTCTTCGATGACGGGTTGGCCGGCAGCACCATCGATCGGGGCGGCCGCTTCGCCTTCGCCCGCTTCACCGGCTTCGCCTGCAGCAGCACCGGGCTGGCGCGCGGGGTCCGGAGCCGGAACCGCATAGCCGCTCGAGCCCTGGCTCATCAGCCAGGCGATCAGGTTCACGCGGGTCTCGGTGTCGCGCAGACCGGCGAACGACATCTTGGTGCCCGAGACATAGCGGGCCGGGGCGGTGATGAACTGGTCCATGGCATCGAGCGACCAGGTCGGGTCCTCGGCCTTGTGGGCGATCATGGCGTCCGAATAGGCAAAGCCGGCGTGACCGGCGACGGCGCGACCGATGACACCGTACAGATTCGGGCCGATGCCGTTGGCGCCGCCGGCATTGATCGTGTGGCAGGCCTGGCAGCGCGCAAACGCGGCTTCACCGGCGGCGAGGTCGGCCACGGGAATCAGCGTGCCCCAATCGGGCGGCAGCGCCGCCTCGGCCCCACCCTCGGCCCCGCCTTCGGGGACTTCGACCGCATAGCCCATCTTCTCGGGGGCCTTCGTCTCATAGACGAAGCCCGAGGCCTGCTGGACAACCAGAATCGTGAAGACCGTCGCCAGGCCCGCACCAAAAATCTTGTTCCACTCGAGGTTGCCGCTCATCCGGTCGTCAGTCCCGTATCTGAAGGGCCCGCGTCGTCAGCCGGTGGCAGGGTCGCAGGCATTGTTTCGCGGACGCGTCTCTGACACGGTAATGCGGCCTTCGCAACTGTCCGGTTGGGTTTGACGCCCGGCTGCGACCAAAGACCCCGCTGACCGAGCCCCGATGAACCCCCTGATCCTGATTCCGGCCCGCATGGCCGCCACCCGCCTGCCCGGAAAGCCTCTGGCGGACATCGGCGGCCTGCCCATGATCGTTCGGGCCAGCCGACAGGCCCGCGCCTCGGGTCTGGCGGCGGCTGTGGCGGCGGGTGACGCGGAAATCGTCGAGGCGGTCGAGGCGGATGGCGGACGGGCTGTGCTGACCGATCCCGACCTGCCCTCGGGCTCGGACCGTATCCGCGCGGCCCTGCAGGCGCTGGATCCCGAGGGGCTGCATGATGTGATCGTCAATCTGCAGGGCGACATGCCGTTTGCCGACCCCGGTATCTCGGCGCTCTGCATCGACCTGCTGGCGCGCCACCCGGAGTGCGACATCGCGACCCTGGTAGCTCCGGAATCGGGGCCGGACGACCGGAGCAATCCCGATGTGGTCAAGGCGGTCCTGGCCATGGCGCCGGAAGGGACCGAGGGCCGCGCCCTCTATTTCACCCGCTCCACCCTGTATGGCGACGGCCCCGTCTGGCGGCATGTGGGCCTGTACGGCTATCGCCGGGCCGCGCTGGAGGCCTTCTGTGCCGCTCCGCCCTCGCCGCTGGAGCGCCGCGAGAAGCTGGAACAGCTGCGGGCGATGGAAATGGGGCTGCGTATCCATGCGGCGGTGATCGCCGACGCCCCCCTTTCGATCGACAATCCGGGCGATCTGGCCGAGGCGCGCCTGCGGGCGGGACGCGGCTGACGGGCCGTCAGACCCTGTCATTTGCGCGTTATCTGAAAACGGTGCAGCGTCGCGGTTCAATCATAGGAAATACCTTCATGAACAGAATTTTCGCTGCCGCGGCCGGCGCCGTCGGTCTTGCTGCCCTCGCGCTCGTCCCCACCGCCGCCCAGGCGCAGGATCCGACAGGTGCGGCCATGGTCGACTACCTGTTCGAGCAGGTCGAGAACGAGTTCGGCTTTTCCAGTACGGCCTCACAGGCCGGCCGCCAGTCCGCCGGCAATGTCCAGACCGTGACCTTCAATCTGAGCGCGGGAGGCACCTATGTCCTGATCGGCGCCTGTGACGAGAACTGTTCCGACCTCGATATGATCGTGCGCGACTCCTCGGGCAATGAAGTGGGCCGCGATGAAGAGCCGGACGATGTACCGATGGTGATCGTGGATGGCGCCCGGGGCGGCCGCTATACCGTCGACGTCGGCATGGTCACCTGCCAGGGCAGCTGCAACTGGGGTGTGCGCGCCTACAGCGCCGACTGAGTCAGGCCTCGCCGTCCGCCCACGCTCTGAGCAGGGTGTGGGCGATGGCGAAAGGGAAGGGCGCCACGATATCCGGGTGGCGTCCGTCCAGCACGGCCCGGGCTTCGGCCCGGGTCAGCCAGGCGACGGCCTCCAGTTCGGTCAGGTCCGGCTGGGCCCTGTCGTCGGTGACCTCGGCGATCAGACCGAGCATCAGTTGGTGCGGAAACGGCCAGGGCTGGCTGGCCAGATAGCGAACGCGGGTGACCGTCAGCCCGGCCTCTTCCTTCACCTCGCGCGCGCAGGCCTCCTCAAGGCTTTCGCCGGGCTCCATGAAACCCGCCAGGGCCGACATCCGCCCGGCGGGCCAGGCGGCCTGGCGGCCCAACAGGCAGATCGGCTCGGACCCGCCCGAAAAGACCGGCAGCATGATGCAGACCGGGTCGACGCGGGGGTAGTGCTCGACCGCGCAGGTGGCGCAGGTGCGGCGCCATCCGCCCGAGGCGACCTGCGTCTCCTGTCCGCAGCCGGGGCAAAAGCGATTACGCCCATGCCAGTCGAACAGGCCCTTGGCCGCCCCCGCCATGGCCAGATCGCCCATCGGCAGACGGGCGGCCGCCGCCCGCATATCGGGCTGGTCGCCGGGCCCCATCAGCGTCTCAAGCTCAGCGGCCCGGGCCTCGGGGACCGAAGAGGCAAAGACGGGCGCCTCCTTCCAGAATCCCAGAAAGACCGGTTCGACGTTCGACAGGGGCAGAAGGCGCGACAGGGGCGCCCAGGCCAGCCGGTCCTGACCGTCGACGGCTTCAAGGCGGGGTCGTCCCTCGATCATCGCCAGCGACAGGGCGGCGGGATCGGCCGTACGCGCGGCCATCCAGTCGGGGTCATTGCGGCTGTCGCCCCCCCGGTCGAGCGGCGAGGCGGAAAAGGCGGTGACGACGGGCGCGGACATGGCGCCTTCCATAGCGCTGGCCGCCGCGATCCGTAAGGCATCTTGATCTCGCGAAGCTGAACGCGCATATCGGGGGTGGAGATCGCGGGCGAAGGCTTCGCCAACCTGGTCAGGGCCGGAAGGCAGCAGCCACAACGAATTCCCCTTCGGGTCGCGGTCTCCACCTTTTCCCCCTCAGCAAAACCGTCATCCGGCCTCGCCCGGGATCGCGTCACGGGCTATGACAAGCCCATGAGCGACATGGACCCGATTCCGCCGTGGGAAGACGACGACACGCAGGGCGCGGAGTCGGTCGAGCGCGATCCTGACACCGATGACATGTTCGGTGCCCCGGCGGCGCCGGAGCCTGCGCCGGAACCCGAACTCGCGCCGCTGCCCGAGCCTGCGCCTGTCCCGGTCAAGGACGCGCCCTCGGCGGCCTATCAGGTGCTGGCCCGCAAATATCGGCCGACGACCTTCGAGGACCTGATCGGTCAGGAGGCTATGGTCCGCACCCTGACGCATGCTTTCGAGACCGGCCGCATCGCCCACGCCTTCATGCTGACCGGCGTACGCGGGGTGGGCAAGACGACCACGGCCCGCCTGCTGGCCCGGGCCCTCAACAATCAGGCCCCCGGAATCGACAAGCCGTCGCTGGCCCTGACGCCCAACGGTCAGCATGACGCTGCGATCATGGCCGGCCAGCACATGGACGTCATGGAGATGGACGCCGCCAGCCACACCGGCGTGGGCGACATCCGCGAGATTCTGGACAGTGTCCGCTATGGCCCGGTCGAGGCGCGCTACAAGGTCTATGTGCTGGACGAGGTGCACATGCTCTCGAACCAGGCTTTCAACGCCCTGCTGAAGACGCTGGAAGAGCCGCCGCCCCACGCCAAATTCATCTTTGCCACCACCGAGATCCGCAAGGTTCCGGTGACGATTCTCAGCCGCTGCCAGCGGTTTGACCTGAGGCGGGTGGAGCCCGAAATCCTGATCGATCACCTGGGCCGGGTGGCCCAGCAGGAGGGCATGGCGATCGAGCGCGATGCCCTGGCGTTGATCTCGCGCGCGGCCGAAGGATCGGTGCGTGATGGCCTGTCGCTGCTGGATCAGGCGCTGGTCCAGGGTGGCGAGGGTGAAGCGGTCAAGGCCGAGGTTGTCCGGGACATGCTGGGCCTCGCCGACCGCACCCGGACCATCGCCCTGTTCGAAACCCTCATGGGCGGCCGCACGCCCGAGGCGCTGGAGATGTTCCGCGACCTGTATGGCTATGGCGCCGATCCGGTGCAGATCATGGGCGACCTGCTGGAGCACTGCCATGCGGCCTCGGTCGCCAAGATGCTGGGGCCCGAGGCGACCCGCCTGCCCGGCGATCAGGCGCGGGTGCTCGCGGCGCTGGGTGCGGGTATCTCGGCCGGAACGCTCGCCCGGGTCTGGCAGATGCTGCTGCGCGCGCTGGAGGAGACCCGCCGCGCCCCCAACCCCGCCGATGCCGTGGAAATGGCCCTGATCCGTCTGGCCTATGCCGCCGATCTGCCGGGGCCGGAAGAGGCGCTGAAGGCCCTGAAGTCGGGCGAAGGCACAGGCGGCGGCGGTCCCGCGCCGCGCGGCGGCGGGTCCGGAGGCGGTGGTGGCGGCGCGCAGGCGACCATGGCCCAGCCGCGCGTCGCGGCCGAACCCGCCCTGCCGGACCCCCAGACGTTCGAGGCCATGGTTGCCCTGATCGATGAGAAGCGCGAGATCGCGCTGAAGCTGGATATAGAACGCTATGTCCGGCCCGTCGCCTTTCGCCCCGGGGCGCTGACGTTTGAACCCGCCCAAGGCACGCCGCCCGATCTGGCGCGCAAGCTGGCCAGCCGGCTGAAGGACTGGACCGGCCGCACCTGGCTGGTCGCTGCCAATGGTCAGGGCGGCGGCGAGACCCTGATCGAACAGGAACGCAAGGCCCGCGAACAGACCCGAGCCGAGGTCGAGGCCGACCCCTTCATCCGCTCGGTGCTGGAGGCCTTCCCCGGTGCCAAGCTGGGCGAAATCCGCGACATGGCGCCTGCGGTCTCCCTGCCCGCCATACCGGACGACCCGGATGAGGATGGCGAACCCGACCCCGATACCTGACGGAACCTGTCAGCGCGGGCCATGAACATCTCTCGGGCACTGCACCGGAACAGACCCCTGTCGGAACGGCCCGCTTCATCCTAGATAGGGGTCATGAAAGACCTGACCCAATTGATGCAACAGGCCCAGGCGATGCAGCAAAAGCTGCAGGACGCCCAGGCGAAGATGGCTGAAACCACCGCTGAGGGCACCTCGGGCGGGGGGCTGGTGACCGTCAGCCTGAAGGGCCCCGGAGACGTCACCCGCGTCCAGATCGACGACAGCCTGATGGTGGCCGGTGAACAGGACATCCTGGCCGACCTGATCGTCGCCGCCCATGCGGATGCCAAGCGCAAGCTGGACGAGGCCAATTCCGTGCTGATGCGCGAGGCCGCGGGCCCCATGGCCGGGATGAATATCCCCGGCATGCCCAAGCTGTTCTGATCCGCCGGTGGCCGCGTCTGCCGGACCCGAGATCGAGCGGCTGATCGGTCTGCTGTCGAAACTGCCCGGGCTGGGGCCGCGCTCGGCCCGGCGCGCGGCGCTGGCCCTGCTGAAGCGGCGCGAGCAACTGCTGCTGCCGCTGGCGGCCTCGCTGGCCGAGACGGCGGACAAGGTGAAATCCTGCTCGATCTGCGGCGCGCCCGACACCCGCGACCCCTGCACCCTGTGCGCTGACCCCGCGCGGGATGCGGGCCTGATCTGCGTGGTCGAGGAGGCCGGCGCCCTGTGGGCCATGGAGCGCTCGGGCGCGTTCCGGGGGCGGTATCACATGCTGGGCGGCCTGTTGTCGGCGCTGGACGGCGTGGGCCCCGAGTCGCTGCGGCTCGGTGAACTGGTGGCGCGCGTCGGCGAAGGCGGCGTGCGCGAAGTGGTGCTGGCCCTGCCGGCCACGGTCGATGGCCAGACGACCGCCCACTATATCGCCGAACGGCTGGCGAATGCCGGGGTCAGCGTGACCTCGCTGGCGCGCGGCGTACCGGTCGGCGGCGACCTCGACTGGCTGGACGACGGCACCATTATCCAGGCCATGCGCGCGCGGCGCCCGACGTAGGGCACCGACCCCTGCCTCCACACCTGTCCGCTTCCCCGGCGCAGGCCGGGGCCCAGAGAAACAGGCAGACGGCTTACATCCCCTTATGGACCCCGGCCTTCGTCGGGAAAACGGATGCCCGCAGAGTCGCCCCCTCCGTCTCGCCGCTTCGCGGCGCGCCACCTCCCCCATGAGGGGGAGGAGACGAAAGATGCGCCGGCGTCGCCCCCCGCACCCCCTCGCTGTGGTCTTCGTGGCTTTTCTTCGCTGTGTTCTCTGTGATGAACCTGGACCGGCGGCCCCTCGCGCCCCACGTGCCTTTCCCCCCTTCTTGACTCAGGTTAGGAACGGAGCATGAACGCCTCCCTCATTGCCTTTGCCGCCGCTTCGGTGGTCGCTGTCATCGCCCTGGCCTGGGCCCTGATGGAGCGCCGCCGGGCGGCTGCTGCCGAAACCCGGAACTGGGAGCTGCGTGAGCGGCATGCCGAGACCGAGGCCCGTATGCGGCTGTTCGAGGATCAGGCGGCGGCCAATGCCGAATATCTGCGGGCCCAGGCCGCGCAGTCGGCCGGGGCCGTGGCCGAGGAGCTGCTGAAGCGCACCGATGAGACCTTCCGCAACCGCGAGCTGCTGGCCCGCGAGCGGATGGAGGCCCAGCTGAAGCCCGTGGCCGACACCCTGGCCAAATTCCAGGAACATGTGACGGCGCTGGAGAAGACGCGGTCGGAAGAGACTGGTGGGCTGAAGGAACAGCTGGCGGCGCTGATGACGGCGTCGTCGGCCACGCGCGATGAGGCGCGCAAGCTGACCGAGGCCCTGCGCGGCAATACCGGGCGGCGCGGGCGCTGGGGCGAGCAGACCTGTCGCAATGTGCTGGAGGCCGCCGGCATGGCCGGCCGGTTCGATTTCGAGGAGCAGACCTCGAACGCCGACGAAGCGGGTCGTCAGCAACGCCCGGACTTTGTCGTCCGCCTGCCCGGTGGTGGCATGTTCGTGATCGACGCCAAGGTGCCGCTGGCCTTTGCCGATCAGGGCGAGGGCGATGAGGAGCAGCGCCAGCAGGCGGCGTCGCTGCGCACCGCCGCCAGTATGAAGACCCACATGCGCCAGCTGGCCTCCAAGGCCTATCAGGACCAGTTCCAGCCCAGTCCCGACTTCGTCGCCATGTTCGTGCCGGGCGATGCCTTTCTGGCGGCGGCACTGGATCATGAGCCCGAGCTGATGACCCAGGCCATGGCCTCGCGAGTGGTCATTGTCACACCCACCACCCTGTTCGCCCTGTGCAAGGCGGTGGCCTATGGCTGGCGCGCCGAGGAACAGTCGAGGAATGCCGAGGACGTCGCCCGGCTGGGCAAGGAGCTTTACAAGCGGCTGTCGGTCATGGGCGGGCATGCCGCCTCGGTCGGCCGCGCGCTCGACACCGCCGTTGGCAAGTACAACCAGTTCGTCGGCTCGCTGGAAAGCCAGGTGATGGTCTCGGCCCGGCGGTTCGAGGACCTGCACGTCGATCATGAGGGCAAGGACCTGCCCGACCTGCCGCCGGTCGAGGGCTCGCCCCGGGCGCTCAGCCGTCCGGAACTGCTGAAAGCCCCGGATTCCGGCGAATAGACGCCATCCCTTTCCTTTTTGACAAGGGTGCTTGACTTGCGCGCGACATGATGTAAAACACCCTTGTCAAACAGACAGGGACAGTTGTCATGCCTTCGCCCAAGCCCCCTCGCATCGCGCGCAACCCCGCGCTTCGCTACGTCGCCGTGATGGCCGCCTGCATGGTGTTCGGCGGTATCGCCGGTGCGGGCGCCGCCGTCATGGGCGAGTTGCGCGCCGTGTCCGTGGCCATGATGGCATTCGTTATCGCCCTGGGCATGGCGGGGGTGATCTGGATGTGCGTCTGGTGGTGGCGCGGCCTCGATGAAGCTGCCCGCGAGGCCCATAAATGGGCTTGGTGGTGGGGCTCGACCTTTGGCCTGGCGATAGGGGGCATCGTCCTCTTGACCGGCATGGTGGTCATCGATGCGGAGCAGGCGCAGACGGCGTTCGCGGCCTACGACCCTGTCGACCTGATCCAGGGCGGTGTCTTCTCGGTCATCCTCGTCCAGACCCTCGGCTATGCCTTTGCCTGGGTGTTCTGGTGGGCAAGGCACCGGTGAGCGCGTCATGAACAATCGTCTCAAGGTGCTGCGCGCCGAGCGCAACTGGAGCCAGGCCGAACTGGCCGACCGGCTGGGGGTCTCCCGCCAGACCGTCAATGCGCTGGAAACCGGTCGTTACGACCCCTCGCTGCCGCTGGCCTTCAGGATCGCCCGCGTCTTTGAACAACCCATTGAATCCATCTTTCTGGAGGACTGAGCCATGATCTCCGAAGACCGCAAATTTCCCCCCCTGCTGAAGTTCGGTGGACTGATCCTGCTGGCCCTCATCGGGGCCGCGGTCGGAGCCGCAACGGCCCGCTTTATCGATGCCGCGGCCCTGCCCGCCGACGACGCGCTGAACCTGTTCATCGGCGTGGTGCTGATCGGTATGGGCGTGGTAATGGGCGGCATCCTTGCCTTGCGTCCCACTGAGGTCCCGAAGGGCTGCGGCCTGCTGCAGATTCTGGTGCTGACCCTGGCCGGGATCGTCCTGATCGTGCCGATCTACGGGTCGAACTGGCTGTCGGCCGAGGTCTCCATGGCCATCGTCCTCGGCCTCCTGGCCATCCAGACCGTCGCCAATGTGATGATGTTCCGCCAGGCCGACGAGATGTTGCGGCGGGTGATGGTCGAGACGGGCGCGCTGGCCTTCTGGGTCCTGCAACTGGCGCTGTTCGTCTATGCCGCCTCGGAACGGCTGGGTCTTGTCGAGGGCATCACCGCCTGGGGCATGATCGGCATCATGATGGCCGTCTACATGGTCGCCTCGGCCGTGGCCGGCGCCCGGCGCGGACTGAAATAGCGCCCGAACTCTTTCTCCAACCCTTTTCGACTTCCCCTCCCGATCATGAAAGGATCGACCCATGACCACGCTTGAACACCTGAAGACCTCGACCCTCGCCTTTGGCCGCCGCCTGATGGGCACGGCCGCCGCGGCCGCGCTCGGCCTCGGTCTCGGCCTCGCCGTCATCGCCGGGGCGCCCGCTCCGGCCATGGCCCAGGACGCCGCGGCGCAGGCCGGCAAGCCTGCCCTGTGGGTGCTGCGCGATGCCGACTCGACCATCTATCTGTTCGGCACGGTGCATCTGCTGCGGCCCGAGACCGTCTGGAGCTCGCCGGTCGTCAATCAGGCCTTCGACAGTGCCGACCAGATCTGGTTCGAGATCGAGAACCCCGATGACCAGGCTGCGGCCATGCCGCTGATCCAGCGCTACGGCATCGACATGGAAACGCCCCTCTCCAGCCGTCTGAACGCTACCGAGCAGAGCCAGCTGAACACGGCGGCCGAGGCCATGGGGCTGACCGGTCCGGCATTCGAGCCCATGCGGCCGTGGCTGGCGGCCCTGACCCTGTCGATGGCCCCGCTGACCAAGGCCGGATACGATCCGGAATCGGGTGTCGAGCTGGTGCTGCGCGCCCGCGCTCTGGAAGCCGGCAAGCCGATCGACGGTCTGGAGACGATCGAGGAGCAGCTGCAGATCCTGTCCGGCATGTCCGAGGATGCCCAGATGGCCTTCCTGCGCTCGGTGCTCAGCGACTATGAGAATGCCACCGTCGAGCTGGACCGTCTGGTCGACGCCTGGGCGGTCGGCGATGTCGAGACCCTGGAAGAGATCGGCGTCACCCAGATGCGGGCCGAGGGCGAGGAATTCTACCAGAACCTTCTGGTCAAGCGGAACGCCAACTGGGCCGGCCAGATCGACACCATGATGGACGGCGAGGGCGTGATCTTCATCGCCGTCGGTGCCGCCCACTTGGCCGGCGATGACAGTGTCCAGGCCCTGCTGGAGCAGCGCGGCTTTACGGTCGAACGCGTCCAGTAGGCCTGACGGGGCTTAGGTAAAACGAGCGCCCGATCCGGTCCGCCGGGTCGGGCGTTTTCGTGCGTCAGGCGCGGCGGGTAAACAGGGCGCGGGTCAGGCAGGAAAAGACCAGCCGCCCGCCCTCGTCCAGCAGGTCGTGCTGGGCGATGACAATGCCCTTGTCGTCGCCCACCGGGTCCTTGCCCATGACGGTCATGCGGCCGCGCAGCAGCTCACCCGCCGGCGGATCACGCATATAGCGCAGGCCATCGACGGCCAGCACCTTGGTCTGGGCCCAGTGGCTGGACTTTTCCGCGAACAGCCGCGTCCACAGGGCATAGACCATGGCCGGAGGGGCGCCGGCCTCAACCGGCCAGCGGGGCGCGAACGTGGCAACGAAGCCGCTCAGGGACTCGGCGTCCACCGTGCAGGCACCCAGCGGTATGACCTGACCCACCGACAGGTCCTCGAAACAGACCCGGAAGGGGTCGGTCGCCTCGGCTTCGCTCATCAGGGACCCTGCCTTTTCTGACGCCGGGCGCTACGGCTCTTCGGAGACACGCACCAGCAGTTTGCCGTCATGATCGCCGGTGAACAAGCGGTTGAGCGACTGGACGGCGCCTTCCAGCCCGTGATCGACGTGGACCTTCCACTTCACCCGCCCGTCGGCCAGCCAGGGCCCGACCTCGGCCACCATCTCGCGCGCGCGAGGGGCATAGTCGAGCACGAGGAAGCCGCGCACCTCCAGCCGGTGGGTGATGATCCGCGAGAAGTTCGGCGAGGGCGGCATGCGCGTGGCGTTATAGGCCGAGATCAGGCCGCACACGGCCATGCGCGCGTGGGTGTTCAGCCGGTTCCAGACCGCGATCATGATGTCGCCGCCGACGTTCTCGAAATTGAGGTCGATGCCGTCCGGGGCCAGACGGTCCAGCGCCTCGCCCACATCCTCATTCTTGTAGTCGATGGCGGCGTCGAAGCCGAGTTCCTCGGTCAGCCAGCGGCCCTTGTCGGCGCCCCCGGCGATGCCGATCACGCGGGCGCCCTTCTGTTTGGCGATCTGGCCGGCAATCGAGCCGACGGCGCCGGCCGCGGCCGAGATGACCATGGTCTGGCCGGGCTCGGGCCGCAGGACATCGGTGACGCCCGCCCAGGCGGTCAGGCCGGTCATGCCCAGCACCGACAGATTGGCCGTCAGCGGCAGACCGGGGAAGCGATGCACAGGACGCAGCTGGCTGTCGGGAACGACAGCATAGTCGGCCCAGCCACCCGACATGGGCATAACCAGATCGCCTTCCTTGAAGCGGTCCGAGCGGGTCGCCTCGACCACGCCCAGAGTCAGACCCCGCATGACGTCGCCCAGACCGACGGGCGGCAGATAGCCCTCGGAGTCGTTCATCCATGTGCGGTTGGTCGGGTCCAGCGACAGATAGATGGTGCGGACCAGAACCTCGCCATCACCGGGGTCTGCGACGGGGCTTTCAACCAGTTCAAGGTCGCCGTCCTGGATCAGGCCCTGCGGCCGGCGGCGAAGAACCCATTGGCGATTGGTGCGCGTCATGATCGACCTCCTGATGTCTCGCTATGCGTTTTCTTTATGGACCGACATCATGGCCGAGGGGCACAGCTTGTCGAGGGGCAGGGCCGATATGGGCACAAAAAAATGAAGGCGGACCGCAAACGGTCCGCCTTCAAAGGCATCATCGAGATGAGGCGCGGAGGCAGCTGACCGGAGTGAACCGGTCATTGTCGGGGGGGCGTCGCTGCCTCCGCATATCAAGAATGCAGAGCGAAGACCCCGGTTCCCGCGCCGGGTGAAAAATTCGTCAGGCGATCTCGCGGCGGCCCGGATGGAAGAACAGCGCCTGGCTGATGGCGGCCTTGACCGTTTCCGGCTGGAACGGCTTGGTGATCAGGAAGGTCGGCTCGGGCCGCTCGCCGGTCAGCAGGCGCTCCGGGAAGGCGGTGATGAAGATCACCGGCACATCGATGGCCTTCAGGATATCCTTGACCGCATCGATCCCGGACGAACCGTCGGCCAGCTGGATGTCGGCCAGCACCAGACCCGGCTTGTGCCGCGAGACGGCATCAACGGCCTCGTCATGGGTGGTGGCTGTGGCCGTGACCCGGTGGCCCAGATCCTTGACCAGATTTTCGATGTCGGCCGAGATGATGGCCTCGTCCTCGATGATCAGCACGTCGGTCGCCAGCTCGGCATCGATGTCGGACTGGGCCTCGCTGATCAGCGATTCGACCGAGGGCACATCGGAGCCCAGAATTTGCGCGGTCTCGGACGGCGTGAAGCCCTCGAGCGCGGTCAGCAGAAAGGCCTGGCGCGAGCGCGGCGAGATACGCATCAGCCGACGCGAGGCTTCGTCTCCGCTCTCAACGTCGGGGCGACCTTCCAGCCGGGCCCCGGTCGAGGCCCAGATGGTGTGGAACACGTGATAGAGCGCGACGCGCGGCGTCATGTCCTGGGACAGCTGCTGCTCGCCGGCCGCGAGGGCCTCCAGCGCGACCCGTACATAGTTGTCCCCGGTGGTCTGGTCGCCGGTCAGGGCACGGGCGTAACGGCGGACATACGGAAGGTGAGGGGCCAACCTGGCAAGCAGACTCATGGAGCTATCATTCCCGACTAATGATTCTGCGGCCGGGACAAACCGGTCCGCAGGTGGTGACAAGCAGGCAGAACGTCGCTTAACAGCCAAGGTTCCGTGCCTTGCGGCCTTCACCCGGGGAAATCTCGTGGAGGAAGGAACCCGCAGCGCAAGGTGACGTTAATGACGACCGGCATTCAAGGGGCAGACAGCCGTTCATGACTGAAAAATCCAAACCCGGCCAGCCGATCGAGGACCTCGGGTCCGAAGATCTGGAAGAGGCACGGCTTCGCCAGCAGGCCATCGGGGTCAAGCTGCGGCACATTTTCGACGAGGTGGTCAATGAACCGGTCCCCGACGAATTTCTCGACATCCTGCGCCGCGCGGACAGCCGCGCGTCGGGCGAAGGTGGCGAATGAGCGGTGCTGCCCCCAAGCCCCCTTCGACCGATGACAAGGCGTTCAAGGTCGAGCTGGTCGCCTTGATCCCGCACCTGCGCGCCTTTGCCCGGACGCTGACCGGCGACGCCACCGCAGCCGACGATCTGGCGCAGGACGCCATGGTCAAGGCGTGGGATGCGCGGGCCAGCTTCCAGATGGGAACCAACATGAAGGCCTGGACCTTCATGATCCTGCGCAACCAGTTCTATTCGGACAAGCGCCGGTCGTGGCGCCAGTCGCAGCTGGATCAGGAAGCAGCAGAGCGCACGCTGGTCGCCGTCGACAATCCCGAGGCCCCGGTCGCGCTGGACGAACTGCGGCTGGCGCTGGCCTCTCTGCCCGAAGAGCAGCGCGAGGCGCTGATTCTGGTCGGCGCCGGGGGCTTTGCCTATGAGGAAGCGGCTGCCATCTGTGACTGCGCCGTCGGCACGGTCAAAAGCCGGGTCAGTCGCGCCCGCAAGGCGTTGCTCGCCGTTCTGGAAAGCGGCGGCTATGACCGCGACGGCAAGGCCGCCGGCGATGCCATGGCCTCGATTCTCGGGGCCGCGGACCGTCTGAGCGGCGGCTACAGCACCTGAGATGGGACGGCTGGGCCACGCGCTTGGCCGTCACCTGGGCCGTTCCTTCGGACGCCCGGGCGGGCGTGGACTGAAACGCGCGAAATTTCAAGGAATCCGGTTCCGTCTGGGCATGGCGATGGCGCTGGCGCTGGCGCCGTTTTTGGTACTGATCGCCTTGCAGGTCGATGCGGACTTTCGCGAGCAGGCCGAGGAGCGCCGGGTCGATCTGCAACTGGCCGCTGAACGCAGCGCTGTCGGCGCCCGCACGCGGCTGGAGGGCGCCGCAACTCTCCTTCAGGCTCTGAGATTTGAGGGCAGCTCTCCCTTCTGTGAGGAGCGGCTGGGCGCACTTCTGGAGCGGCTGGACGGCTATTCAACGATCGTGCGCTACACCGCTACTGGTCAGGTGGTCTGCAGCGCCGGCGAACTGCGCGGCGTAGACGTCACCCAACGCGGCTGGTTCGTCCGCCTGCGGGCCGGCAGCGACTGGGTCGTGTCGCGGGCCCAACGCGACTTTCCGGCTCTGGTGACGGGCCTTCGGGTCGAGCGCCCCATGGGACGCTTTGACGGGGCCATGGCGGCTGTCATTCCGCTTGAATCCCTCCAGCCCGATACGCGCGACCCCGCCTTGCCGGAAGGGTCTGAAGCGGCGCTTGTGGATAGCGAAGGCCAGATTCTGGTGGCCACCGATCCGGCCGCCTTTGACATGGAGCCCGGGGGCAGGCTGGCAACGTGGTTCCAGGAAATGCGGGCCGGCGACGACCGGGTGCTGGAGGCCCGCGACAGCGGGGGAGAGCGGCGAGCCTATGCCGGTTCGGCCATGTCGGGCCAGGATGTCTATGTGCTGCTGGCCGCGCCCTCACCCGGCCTGCTGTCTTGGGCGCGTCTGAACCCGATCGGCTCGATTCTACTGCCGCTCGCCGCCTGGATGACAGCCTTTGTCGCCGTGATCCTTGTCACCGAGCGCGTGGTGGTGCGCTGGCTGGATTATCTGGAGCGTATCGCCGCCCTCTATGCCCGGGGCCGTTTCACGGTCCGCCCCGTCCAGGCCGTCAACGCGCCGACCGAAATCCGGGTGCTGGCCGAGACATTGGACGGACTGGCCGAGGCCGTGTCGATTCGCGACCAGTCGCTGCTGGACAGTCTGGCCGAAAAAGACGTGCTGATGCGCGAGATCCACCACCGGGTGAAGAACAACCTTCAGATCATTTCCTCCCTGCTCAGCTTGCAGCAACGGGCGCTGACCGACGACGCGGCCAAGATGGCGCTGGGCGATACGCGTCAGCGGATTTCGGCGCTCGCCCTCATCTATCGCACCCTCTACCAGAGCGACGACATTCGCCACGCCGACGCAGCGGTCTTCCTGCACGATCTGGTCGGTCAGCTGGTCGCCAGCGAGGCCGGGCGTGGGCCGGCGGTCAGCAGCCGGGTCGAGGCCGACAGCCTGATCATGGACCCTGACAAGCTGGCCCCCATGGCCCTGTGGCTGGTCGAGGCGATCTCGAACGCGCTGAAGCACGCGCTTGCGGAGAAGGGTGGCACCCTGACCGTCCGCTTCACGGTCGATGGCGAGACCAGCGTGCTGGAGGTCGAGGACGACGGTCCCGGCCTGTCGGAAGCCGACCCGGTCGGCGTAGGGCGCACACTGATGACGGCCTTTGCCAAACAGCTGCGAGGGTCAACCGAGGTGCTGGCGGCCTCGCCGCGCGGTACCCGTGTCCGCATGACCTTCGTCACCCCCAGCGTCTGACGCCCGGGGCGGGAACCCGCCTGCGTGTGCGGAGTTATTCAGGTCGTAACCGCCCGCGCCCTGCGGCGCCTGAACGAGGACCGATCCCATGCGCAAGATTTTCATTCTGGTCGCCGCCGCCGCCGCCCTGACCACCGCCGCCTGCAACACCATCGCCGGTGTTGGCCGCGATACCCAGGCTGCGGGCAGCGCCGTGGAAGAAGCCGCCGACGACGCCGCCAACTAAACGCTACAGAACAGCCACGCCGCGTAGAGCCCTCCGGGGCTCGGCGTGAAGGTCGGACCCCACCGGTATCCCCCCACCGGTGGGGTCTGTCATGTCTGGCACCTGCGACAGCCCCCCGGAGTGTTTGCGGATCGCCCCAACCCCGTTAAGCATGGCTGTTGAGGGAGGGCCTCGTCAGAAGGCCCGGCACATCAGGGGAGGACGGCATGGGGGCCGACCAGACGACCATCGACGACCGGCCCGATCAGGGTCCGGGCCTGAGAACCGTGGTGACGGCCTCGGCTGCGGGCACGGCCTTCGAATGGTACGACTTCTTCATCTTCGCCTCGCTGACGGCGGTCATCGCCAACAAATTCTACGCCAATGTGGGCGAGGCGACGGCCTATATCCTGACACTGCTGTTGTTCGGGGTCGGCTTTGTCGTCCGGCCGCTGGGCGCGCTGGTGTTCGGCTGGTTCGGCGACCGGACCGGGCGCAAGACCACCTTCCTCGTGACGATCACCCTGATGGGGGTGGCGACCGTCGCGATCGGCCTGCTGCCCACCTATGACCAGATCGGCATCGCGGCACCCCTGTTGCTGCTGGTGCTGCGCGTGGCGCAGGGGTTCGCGCTGGGCGGTGAATATGGCGGGGCTGCGATCTTCGTCGCCGAGCACGCTCCGAACGAGAAGCGCGGCTATCTGACCGGCTGGATCCAGACGACGGCGGCCTTCGGCCTGATCGGCGCACTGGGCGTCATCATCCTGACCCGCATGATCGTGGGTGTGGAAGCGTTCAACGACTGGGGCTGGCGGATCCCCTTCCTGCTGTCCTTCTTCCTGCTGGTGATCTCGCTGTGGATTCGGCTGAAGCTGAACGAAAGCCCGGCCTTCAAGCGGATGGAGGCGGAGGGCGGCGAACGGCGGGCCCCCTATCGCGAGGCGTTCGGCACCTGGAAGAACGGCAAGTTCGTGCTTCTGGCGCTGTTTGGCATCATGATCGCCCAGGGCGCGGTCTGGTATTGCGGCTATTTCTACAGCCGCTTCTTCATGGAACGGGTGCTGAAGGTCGAGGTCGGCACCGTCGACCAGATCCTGCTGATCATCACCCTGGCCTCGGCCTTCCTCTATGTCTTCTTCGGCTGGCTGTCGGACCGGATCGGGCGCAAGCCCGTCATGCTGTTCGGCATGATCCTGGCGCTGGTGGCCTTCTTCCCCGGCTTTCATGCCCTGACGCGGGCCGCCAATCCGGCACTGGCCGAGGCCCAGGCCTCTGCCCCCGTGACGGTCGTGGCGGATCGCAGCGAGTGCGCCATCCAGTTCGACCCCGTCGGCAAGGCGGCCTTCGCCAGTTCCTGCGATCTGGCCAAGTCGGTGCTGTCCAATGCCGGTGTCAGCTATGAGAATGAGGCGGCCCCCGCCGGCACTCTGGCCCAGGTGCGGATCGGCGATGTCGTCATCCCCTCGGTCGAGGGGCGCGGGCTCGAGGGCGAGGCGCTGGCGGCGGCCCGCGCCGATGTCGAGACCCGGGTGAAGGCGGCGCTGGTCGAGGCCGGCTATCCAGCCCGGGCTGATCCGGCGCGGATCAACATGCCGCTGGTGATCGGCATCCTGATGATCTTCATCGTGGCGGCGACGGCGCTCTATGGTCCGCAGGCGGCGGCGCTGGTCGAGCTGTTCCCCACGCGGGTCCGCTATACGGCGATGAGCCTGCCCTATCACATCGGCACGGGCTGGATTGGGGGCCTGTTGCCGGCGGCCAGTTTCGCCCTGGTGGCCTGGTCGGGGAATATATACTTCGGTCTGTGGTATTCGGTGGTCTTCACCCTGATCGCCGTGATTGTCAGCCTCATCTGGTTGCCCGAGACCAAGGGTCGCGATCTGGATACCATCGGCGACTGAGGCGTTCTCCCGCGCATCTCCCCCCGAGTGAAAGGTCCTCTCATGTCCCATTCCGCCCGCGATGCCGGTCTGAAACTGCTGCGCGAGCACGCCTTCATCGACGGCAAGGCGGTGAAGGGCAGCGGAGGGACGATTACGGTCGACGATCCTGCGACGGGCGACATCCTCGGCACCGTGCCCGATCTGGGCAAGACCGAGACGGAGCAGGCGATTGCGGCCGCTGATCGGGCCTTTGCCGACTGGTCGGGCAGGCGTCCGGACGAGCGGGCGGCCTTCCTGCGCGAGTGGGCCCGGCTGATCGACGACCATGCCGAGGGTCTGGCCGGTCTGATGGCGCTGGAAAACGGCAAGCCGCTGGACGAGGCCAGGGGCGAGGTCGCCTATGCCAACGGCTTTCTCAAATGGTTTGCGGGCGAGGCAGAGCGCATGCTGGGCGAGACCCAGGACAGCCCGCTGGGCCATGTCATTCTGACGTTCCGCAAGGCCGTCGGCCCCTGCGCCCTGATCACGCCCTGGAACTTCCCGGCCGCCATGCTGACGCGCAAGCTGGGCCCAGCCTTTGCTGCGGGCTGCACCGCCGTGGTCAAGCCCGCCAGCCAGACGCCCTTTACCGCCATCGCCCTGGTGGAACTGGCACATCAGGCGGGCTTGCCGAAGGGGGTGCTCAATCTGGTGACGGGCGATGCCGCGACCATTGGCGGGGTGCTGACGGCCTCGCCGGTGATCCGCAAGCTCAGCTTTACCGGCTCGACGCCCGTGGGCCGCATACTGGCCGAGCAATGCGCGCCGACGCTGAAACGCGTGTCGATGGAGCTGGGCGGCGCCGCCCCCCTGATCGTGTTCGCCGACGCCGATATCGATCAGGCCGTGGCCGAGACCATCAAGGGCAAGTTCCGCAACTCCGGCCAGACCTGCGTCTGTCCGAACCGGATCTATGTCGAACGGTCCGTGGCCCGCGACTATGCTGACCGGCTGGCGGCCGAGGTGTCAAAGCTCAAGGTCGGCAATGCCTTCGACGACGGGGTCAAGGTGGGCCCCCTGATCGAGGACAAGGGTGTCGACAAGGTCGAGGACCACGTCGCCAAGGTCAAGGCGGCGGGCGGTGAGGTGCTGACCGGCGGCGAACGTCACGGTCTGGGCGGGCGGTTCTTTACGCCGACCGTGACGTTCGGCGGCGACGACGCCCTGTTCCGCGAGGAGGAGACCTTTGGCCCGCTGGTGCCGGTGTTTGCCTTCGACAGCGAGGATGAGGTAGTCGACAAGGCCAATGACAGCGACCTGGGCCTGGCCTCCTATCTGTTCACGCGCGACCTCGACCGGGCCATCCGCATCGGCCGACGTATCGAGGCGGGCATGTGCGGCATCAACACCGGCCTGATGTCGACCCCGGTCGCCCCGTTCGGCGGCGTCAAACAGTCCGGTTATGGCCGCGAGGGCTCAACCCACGGCATCGACGACTATCTGGACATCAAGACCCTGACCCTGAAGCTGGGCTAGACCGGCAGCGCGCCGCGTTTGACCACGGTGCGCATGGCGACGCTGGAGGAGACGCGGGTGACGCCGGGGATGCGGGTCAACTCGTGCGAGTGGACCCGCTCCAGATCATCGACGTCGCGCACCACCAGCCGCAGCAGATAGTCCGAGCCGCCCGTCATCAGATAGCATTCGACGACCTCGGGCACGGTGGCGACGGCGGTCTCGAAGGCGGTCAGGGCCGCCTCGGCCTGCGACGACAGGGTGACGGTCACGAACACGCTGATCGGCAGACCCACGGCGCGCTCATTGATGATGGCGGCATAGCGGCTGATGACGCCCTCGGTTTCGAGCGCGCGCAGGCGCCTGAGGCAGGCGCTCTCGGACAGGTTCACCGTCCGGGCCAGATCGGCGTTCGAGATGCGGCCGTTCTCCTGCAGGGCGCGCAGCATCTTGCGATCTATGGCATCAAGGGCGACAGCAGAAATGGTCTTCATTGGGCATCCGTAAGCAAGGTTCTGCGATTTTACGCCGTTCACACAGCAAAATGAACAGGAACCTGCGCCGCCGCCCCCGCTAGATTGCGCTCCGAACGGGCCACGCCGGTGGCCTGCCCTGCCTCAAGAGGAAACGGTCATGCGCGTCGGTGTCCCCCAGGAAATCAAGAAGAATGAGCACCGCATCGGCCTGACGCCGACGGCCGTGCGCGAATATGTGGCCCACGGCCATACGGTGCTGGTCCAGACCGGCGCGGGCGACGGCGCGGGCTTCACCGATGCCGAATACAAGCTGGCGGGCGCCAAGATCGCGCCGGACGCCAAGACCGTCTTCGCCGACAGCGACATGATCGTGAAGGTCAAGGAACCCCAGAAGGTCGAGTGGGAAATGCTGCGCGAGGACCAGATCCTCTACACCTACCTGCACCTGGCGCCCGATCCCGAGCAGACCAAGGGCCTGCTGGCCTCGAAATGCGCGGCCATCGCCTATGAGACCGTCACCGACCGCAACGGTGGCCTGCCGCTGCTAGCGCCGATGTCGGAAGTGGCCGGCCGGATCGCCGTCTTCTCGGCGGCCGAGACCCTGCTGAAGCACAATGGCGGCATGGGCCTGCTGTTCTGTGGCGTGCCCGGGGTGGCCCCGGCCCGCGTGGCGGTGCTGGGCGGCGGCGTGGTCGGCTTCAACTCGGCGCGCATGGCGCTGGGTCTGGGGGCCGAGGTCGTGGTGCTGGAACGCTCCATCCCTCGCATGCGCGAGATCGACGAACTGACCGACGGCCGGGTCATCACCCGCTACTCCTCGATCAACGCCATCGAGGAAGAAATCGTCAAGGCCGATGTGGTGATCGGCGCGGTGCTGGTCCACGGGGCCGCCGCGCCCAAGCTGGTCAAGCGCGAGCACCTGAAGCAGATGAAGAACGGCTCGGTGCTGGTCGACGTCGCCATTGATCAGGGCGGCTGTTTCGAAACCTCGCGCGCCACGACCCACGAAGACCCGACCTATGAGATTGATGGCGTCGTCCACTATTGCGTGGCCAATATGCCGGGTGCCGCGCCGCGCACCAGCTCGGAAGCCCTGAACAATGCCACCCTGCCGTTCGGCCTGGCGCTGGCCGACCACGGCCTCGACGCGCTGAAGAAGGACAAGCATCTGGCCCGCGGACTGAATGTCATGGGCGGCAAGATCACCTATCCCGCCGTGGCCGAGGCCATGGGCATGGAATGGACCGACCCCTACGGCGTCTGGGAAAAGTAGGCGGCTAGACGCGGATGGAGACGGCGGGGCCGGAGGCGGCCCTGTCGATCTCGCGCTCCAGTTCGGCCTGGTCGCGGTCGGCGGCCTTCCAGTCCTCTTCCGACGGCGGGTTAAGCGAGGTGATCGCCTCGCCCTTAATGTCCTGGCGGGCCTTTTTCAGCCCGGCGACGATCTGTTTGACCTGTTCGAAGAAGCCATAGTCAGCCACAGCGTCTTCCTCGCGGGCCCCCAGTGCCTTGATCTGTGCCTCCATCGCCGTGGTGTCGATCCCGGCCTCGGCCGCCGCATCGCGGGCCTCCAGCGCGTCGGCGGCCTGTTTGCGGATCAGGGCGAGATCGCCGGTCGAGACATTGCGGCCGCCCGCCTCGGCATAGGCCTTGACCGCTCCCTTCATCTCTCGCGCCAGCTCGGCGGCCAGCTTGAGCGCCGTCTTCGGGTCGATCTTGGCCATCAGCTTGAGCGCGTCCATGCGCGCCTTGACCCGCTCCAGCCGCTTGTACGCCAGCTCCCGGGCCTGTTCCTTGCCCGACCCCGCCTTGATCTCGAAGGGCTTGTCAGCCGGCTCCGCAGCCTTCGCTGAAGTCGACGAAGCCGGGGATTGAACGGCCCCGGCACGGGCAAACTGCAGGGCCGGGGAGGGGGCTTCGGGCAGTCGGAAGGCGGTCGAGATCATTCTGATCCCCTGTGTCGGATCGGCAGAGACTGGCAGTGACCGCTTTCAATCCGCTTAAAGACGCCTGTAATTTGCCGCCCTCATGGGTCATAAGCCGGGCATGAAGTTTCTCGACCAGGCCAAGATCTATATTCGCGCGGGTAACGGCGGGGCGGGCTCCGTCTCGTTCCGGCGCGAGAAATTCATCCCGAACGGCGGACCCGACGGCGGCGACGGCGGCCGCGGCGGGGATGTCTGGATCGAGGCGGTTGAGGGACTGAACACCCTGATCGACTATCGCTATCAGCAGCATTTCAAGGCCCAGACCGGCCACCACGGCCAGGGCCGCCAGATGCACGGCGGCAAGGGCGAGGATGTCGTGCTCAAAGTTCCGGTCGGCACCCAGGTGCTGGACGACGACAAGGAGACCGTCCTGCTCGACATGGACACGGTCGGCATGCGCGAGCGCCTGCTGCGCGGCGGCAACGGCGGCTGGGGCAATGTGCACTTCAAGGGGCCGGTCAATCAGGCCCCGCGTCACGCCAATCCGGGCCAGGAGGGCGGCGAACGCTGGATCTGGCTGCGGTTGAAGCTGATCGCCGACATCGGCCTTGCGGGCCTGCCCAACGCCGGCAAGTCGACTTTCCTGGCGGCGGCCTCGGCGGCCCGGCCCAAGATTGCCGACTATCCCTTCACGACCCTGACCCCCAATCTGGGCGTCGTCGACCTCAGCCCCAGCGAGCGGTTCGTGATCGCCGACATCCCCGGCCTGATCGAGGGCGCCAGCGAGGGCGCGGGTCTGGGCACGCGGTTCCTCGGCCACGTCGAGCGCTCGGCCAGCCTGATCCACCTGATCGACGGCACCCAGGATGATGTGGTGGGCGCGTATCACACCATTCGCCGCGAACTGGATGCCTATGGCGAGGGGCTGGAGGACAAGGTCGAACTGGTGGCGCTGAACAAGATCGATGCCCTGTCGCCCCAGCTGCGCGCAGAGAAAACGGCAGAGCTTGCAACCGTTCTCGGCAAAGAGCCGTTCCTTGTGTCAGGCGTGTCCGGTGAGGGCGTGCCTGAACTGCTGCGCGCGGCCTGGGCAGAGGTCCGCCGGACGCGCGGCGAAATCGAGATCGAGGACGACGGCGAGTACTCGCCCCCCACGACGGAGGACTGGACACCTTGACCAGGAAACGGCCTCTCCAGGCCGCGACGACCATTGCCGCAGCTGACCGTATCGTTCTGAAGATCGGCTCGGCCCTGCTGGTAGACCGCAAGACCAATACGGTGGACATGGAGCGCCTCAAGGGGCTGGCCGCCGACATCGCCGACTGGAAGGAAGAGGGCAAGCAGGTGCTGGTCGTCTCGTCCGGCGCGGTGGCGCTGGGACGCCGGCGGCTGGGCTCGCGCGCCCGGGGCGGGGGGCTGGAAAAGAAGCAGGCGTCGGCGGCCGCAGGCCAGTCGATGCTGATGCACGCCTGGGAGTCGGTGTTCGACCCCTATGACATCGTCACGGCCCAGATCCTGCTGACGCGCGACGACACCGAGGTGCGCCGCCGCTGGCTGAATGCGCGCGCCACCGTGGGCGCCCTGCTGGACATGGGCGCGGTCCCGATCGTCAATGAGAACGACACCATCGTCACCGACCAGATCCGCTATGGCGACAACGACCGGCTGGCCGCCCGGGTGGCCCAGTTGATCAGCGCCGACCTGTTGATCCTGCTGTCGGACGTGGACGGGGTCTATACGGCCGATCCCCGCCAGAATCCGGACGCCGAGCATATCCCTTTCATCCGGGAGCTAACCCCCGAGATCGAGGCCATGGCCACAGGGGCCAATGCGGCGGCGGGCGTCGGCACGGGCGGCATGGCGACCAAGCTGATGGCGGCGCGCATCGCGGGCGAGGCCGGATGCGCCACCCTGATCGCGGCCGGGCGCGCCAAGAAGCGCGGCGCCCAGACGATCGAGGAAGGCCGCAAATGCACGCTGATCGCCCCCTCGACCACGGTTCGCGCCGCCTACAAGCAGTGGATCGGCGGCTCTCTGGCCGTGCGAGGCCAGATCGTCATCGACGGCGGCTGCTTCAAGGCGCTGGGGCGCGGCAAGTCGCTGCTGGCCGCCGGCGTCGTGACCGCGAACGGCAGCTTCGAAAAGGGCGATCCGGTCGAGATTCTGGACGAAACCGGCGCCGAGATTGCGCGCGGACTGGTGCGGTATGACGCCGCCGACGTGACCACTATCGCGGGCCTGCGCTCGCCCCAGATCAAGGCCGCGTTGGGCTATGCCGGGGGGCCGGTGGTGGTCCACGCCGACGACCTGGCCCTGCGCTGACAAAGACCTTCATTGAGCCCGAATACCCCCGTCGGGGGTTGAAACAGACGGAGACGGCCCGACCTTAGAGGAATGACCATGACCCAGACTGCGGAGATCGCACCCGACCGCCCGACCGATTCCACCCTTGAAGCCGACATGCTGGCTTTGGGCCGAAAGGCCCGCGCCGCCGCCCGCGACCTGGGCCTCGCTTCGCCAGAGACGCGGACGCATGCCATTGCCGGCATGGCCAGGGCCCTGAAGGCCCGCTCGGCCGAGGTGCTTGAGGCCAATGCTGCGGACCTCGAGGCCGCCAGGGCCAAGGGTATGGCCGCAGCCATGATGGACCGTCTGGCGCTCGACGAAAAACGTCTGGACGGCGTTATCGCCGCTCTGGAAAAGATCGCTGCCATTCCCGATCCGGTCGGTATCGAGACCGCCCGCTGGACGCCGGACAACGGTCTGGATATCGCCCGGGTGCGCACCCCCATCGGGGTTCTGGCCATCATCTATGAAAGCCGCCCGAATGTGACCGCCGATGCGGCGGCACTGGCGATTCGGGCCGGCAATGCGGTGATCCTGCGCGGCGGTTCGGAATGCCTGCGCTCGAACCTCGCCATCCACGGTGCGCTTGCCGAGGGTCTGGAGCAGGCGGGCCTGAGCCCCGACTGCGTGCAGATCGTCACGACGCGCGACCGCGCGGCGGTCGGCCATATCCTGCAGGGGCTGAACGGGTCCATCGACCTGCTGATCCCGCGTGGTGGGCGTTCGCTGGTCGAGCGGGTGCAGGCCGAGGCGCGCGTCGCCGTGCTGGGCCATCTGGAGGGTGTCAACCACGTCTATGTCGATGCCAGCGCCGATCCTGACATGGCCCGCGACGTCGTGGTCAATGCCAAGATGCGCCGGGTTTCGGTTTGCGGTGCGGCCGAGACCCTGCTGGTCGACAAGGCCGGGGCCGAGCGACTGCTGCCCGGCATTGCCGAGGCCCTCAAGGCCGCGGGCTGCGAGCTGCGGGCCGATCCCGCCGCACGGGCCCTGATACCGGACGCGACCGAGGCCACCGACGCCGACTGGCCCACCGAGTATCTGGCGGCCATTCTGGCGGTGAAGCTGGTCGATGGCGTCGATGGAGCGCTGGATCACATCGCGCAGTTTGGCTCGGGCCACACCGAGGCGATCGTGGCCTCCGACGAGGGCGTTCTGGAGCGCTTCCTCGCGCGGGCCGACGCCGGCATTGTGCTGGCCAATGCCTCGACCCAGTACGCGGACGGAGGCGAGTTCGGCTTTGGCGGCGAGATCGGCATCTCGACCGACCGGTTACATGCGCGCGGCCCCGTTGGCGCCGAACAGCTGACCAGCTTCAAATATGTCGTGCGCGGCAAGGGCCACGCCCGGCCCTGAGGCTTCGGCGATAAATCGAGACAAGCGGGGGCGGGGGTGTTAGGGCACGCGTGAGCATAAGCCCTGCCGAGACCCTGTCCTTGCGCTTCTTCCATGCCGGCCCTGCCCCCCGGACCGCCGGGCCCCGCCCCGGCGGCCTGAATGACGGGCTGCTGCTGTATCCCGGCATGCGGGTCGGCCTGTTCGGTGGCTCCTTCAATCCGGCCCATGACGGCCATGCGCATGTGGCCGAGACCGCATTGCGCCGCCTGGGTCTGGACCGGGTCGTCTGGCTGGTGTCGCCCCAGAACCCGCTGAAGTCCGATGCCGAGACCGCGCCCCTTGCCGACCGTATGGCCTCGGCCCGGGAATGGGCCGACCGCGCCGACGGATCGCGCCACATGGTCATCTCCGATTTTGAGTCCCGCGTCGGTACGCGCCGGACGATCGACACGTTGAGGGCCCTGACCGCCCGCTATCCGGGCGTGAAATTCGTCTGGCTGATGGGGTCGGACAATCTGGCCGGCTTTCATCGCTGGCGCGGCTGGACGGACCTGTTGTCGCTGATGCCGATGGCGGTCGTGGCCCGCCCGGGCAGCCTGCTGGAAAGCCGCGCGGCGCCCGCCGCCCTACGCTATCGCCGCTACCGGATTCACGCGCATGAGGCCCATACACTGGCGGATCGGCAGGCCCCGGCCTGGGTCTATCTGACGGCGCCGCTGAACCGGACCTCCTCGACGGCCCTGCGCGCCGAGGCCGCCTCGGCGCGACAGTGACCGCCGGGCGGGGATGTGCTAGGCTGCTGCCTGACCTTTTGTCGACTGGAGTATTCCGCTGACCCCCTCGCCCGCGCACGATGCGCATGCTGACGACACCTCCCACGTCGATTCCGACGGCCCGGACAGTGCTGACGCCCGATCCGCCGAGCTTCCGACCGGAAGCACCCCTCTCGAAACCGCCCTCTTGGCCAAGCTGGATGAGGACAAGGCGCAGGACATCGTCCTGATCGACCTCAAGGGCAAAAGCCCGATGTCCGACACCATGATTGTGGCGTCCGGTCGCTCGCACCGCCATGTCAGCGCGCTGGCCGACCACCTGCTGCGCACCCTCAAGGAACACGGCTTCGGCAAGGCCAAGGTCGAGGGCCTGCCACATTGCGACTGGGTGCTGATCGACGCCGGGGACGTGATCGTCCACCTGTTCCGGCCCGAGGTGCGGACCTTCTACAACATCGAGAAGATCTGGGCCGTGGACGCGGCGCACCGGACGGCCCGCAACTAGGCTTGTCTGACGGGGGATCTGCGTCGTGAAGCTGTCGATCGTTGCCATCGGCAGGGCCGGACGGGGTCCCGAGGCGGACCTCGCCAGCGACTATGCCCTGCGCGCCGGCCGCACCGGTCGCGGCATCGGACTGGGCCCTTGCGAGCTGATTGACGTCGAGACCAAGAAGCCCGGTCCCGGCCCCGAGGGCGTCGCCTTGCTGGCGGCCACCACAGGCGCGCGTCTGATCGCCTGCGACGAGCGCGGCAAGACCTTTTCCTCGCGCGCCTTTGCCGATCTGATCCGCGACATCCGGGACGGGGGCGAACGCCATCTGGCCTTTGTCATCGGCGGCGCGGACGGGCTGGATGAGGTGGTGCGCGACGCCGCCTCGCTTACCCTGGCCTTCGGTCCCCAGACCTGGCCCCACGCCCTCGCCCGCGCCATGCTGGCCGAGCAGATCTATCGCGCCACCACCCTGCTGGCGGGCACGCCCTATCATCGAGATTGAGGCGGATGCGGCGGACCCTGCTGATGGTGGCCCTGATGCTCGGCATGGTCGGACCGGTGTCTGGCCAGTCAACCCCGCGCCCCGACCCTGAAGCGGTCGCGCAGACCCAGGCTCAGTACCGTGACGCCGTGATCCGTGCCCGTCGACTCGAGACGGATGTGGCGGCGCTGGATCGCCGGATCGCCGCCACCGAGGCCAGTCTGGAACGCCAGCCCGCCGCCGGTGATGAAACCGTTCTGCTGCAACGCCGGCAGCTGGATGCCGCCGGCCGTCTGGAAGCTCGCGCGCTGGAAGAGCTGGCCCTGGCCAAGGGGCCGCTCACGCGGGTGTTGGGCGCCCTGCAGACCCTGACCCGGCATCCGCCGCCGCCGCTGGTCGTTCCGACGCAGGAGGCGGTCGATACGGTCCGCGCGGCCGTGCTGATGCGGGCCCTCGTCGAGCCCCTGACCGATCAGGTCGAACGGGCCGACCGCCGCCGCGCCGCCGTCGTCGCCGAGCGCCGCGCCATTGCCCTGCAAAGCGAACGCCTGTTCGTCAGCGAGAGCCAGACCGGCGACCGGCAGGCGACCCTGCAGTCGCGGCTGGTCTCGGACCGCGCCCGTCGCGCCACCCTGCGGGCCGAGGCACAGCGGGCCCGCCGTGAGGTCGAGGCCTTGGAAGCGCGCCTGCGCGCCGCCGGGGCCCCGGTGCCGGACGTCCCGGTCAGCCAGACGCCCGCTCTCAGGCTCCCCAATGGACGCGACACCCTTCTGGCCCCGGTCGAGGGCCCGCCTTCGGCCCGCTTCGGCAAGGGATCGACCGGCTGGCAATGGCGCGCCCCGGGCCAGGCGGTGGTCGCGCCGCTGGAGGCCGAGGTCATCCATGCAGGGCCGCTGGACGGCTGGGGCCAGGTGGTCATTCTGGATGCCGGACCCGGCTGGCGGGTTGTGCTGTCGGGCCTGGCCGCGCTCGATATCGGCACCGGCGACCGGGTCCAGACCGGCCAGCGGCTGGGTGCGGGGCACGACAGCCTGCCGGTCGTTCTGGAGTTGAGACGCGAGGAACTGGCCGTCGATCCCTCGCCCTGGCTGGACTGAACGCCGCCGGTCACGTGAAGCTGACACAGAATTTGTATCGTAGCGGGGGTTTCGCCTCGATTTGGTCCTGCCTTCTACTATTTGATAGGACGGATGACCGATGCGGGCCTGCCCGCTCAAGGGCCGGGTCCGGCCACAAGGAAAGACAAACCTATGCGTAGACTGTTGCTTGTCGGATGTGCGGCCCTGGCGCTCGGGGCGGGGGCTGCGGCCATGGCCCAGCAGAACGTCCGCAACAACGAGACCTTCCGCATGCTGGAGCTGTTCGGCGATGTGCTCGCCGTGGTGAAGCAGGCCTATGTGGTCCCCGTCGATGATCGCAAGCTGATCGAGGCGTCACTCAGCGGCATGATGACCGCGCTCGACCCGCACTCCAGCTACCTGGCCCCGGCCGGCTTCGGCGAGCTGCGCGAACGCACCGAGGGACAATATTCGGGCGTCGGCCTGACCATTTCGGCCGAAGGCGGCTTTGTAAAAGTGATTTCGCCGATGGACGGGGGTCCCGCCGCCCGCGCCGGGGTCCAGGCCGGCGACGTCATCTCGGCCATCGAGGGTTCGACGGCTGCGGGCCTGTCGGTCTCGGAGGTCTCCGAAAAGCTGCGCGGCGCGGCCGGCACCGAGGTTCGGGTCACATTCCTGCGCGATGGCTCCGATCCGCTGGAAGTCACCCTGACGCGCGAGATCATCAAGATCGAGTCGGTCACCGGCCGGATCGAAGGCGACTTCGGCTATGTCCGCATCTCGACCTTCAACGAGAACACCGGCCGCGAACTGAACGAGGTCATGGCCCGGCTGCAGTCCGAGAACCCGGGCATCAAGGGCTATGTCGTCGATCTCCGCAACAATGGCGGCGGCCTGCTGTCGGCCGCCATTGCCGTGTCCGACGCCTTCCTCGAGCGCGGCGAGATCGTCAGCCAGCGCGGCCGCAAGCCTGATCAGATCGAGCGCTATTCGGCCCGGCCCGGCGATCTGGCCAACGGTCTGCCGATCGTGGTGCTGGTCAACTACGGCTCCGCTTCGGCCTCGGAAATCGTCGCCGGCGCGCTGCAGGATCACGAGCGGGCGACCGTCGTCGGCCTGACCAGCTTCGGCAAGGGCTCGGTCCAGACCGTCATCCCGCTGCGCGGCGGCGAGGACGGGGCCCTGTCGATCACCACGGCGCGCTATTACACGCCGTCCGGGGCCTCGATCCAGAAGATCGGCATCGAGCCGGACCTCGAGGTCTCGCGCTCCTTCGCCGAAGCCGGCATCGTCGCGCGGTCGAACTTCATCTATTCCGAAGCCGCCTATTCCACCGCGCTGGACGCCTCGATCGGGGCTGAACGCAAGGGCCCCCACGTGCCGTTCGAGGCCCCGGGCGAGGACTATCCCGAGGACAAGGACTATCAGCTGGAGCGCGCCTATGACGTGCTGCGCGCCGGGGGCCGCCTTGACCAGCTGGCCGCTGCGCCGGAAGGGATCGTCGTCACCCCGCCGGGCACCGAACCCACCGAGTTCGCGGCCGCGACCGATCCGGAGTAAGGCCCACCCCGCACCCGGGTGTCATGGTGAATGCGGCGTTAGGGTTTCTTAACCGGCGGCGGGCATTCTGCGTCCAAATGGCCTGAACCGCATGGGCGGCCGGGCCGTGACGCCGTCCGGGTCCGCATGTCCGAGTCCAGTTTCGCCAAACGCCAGTCGCGTCTCGCCGCCAGGGCCGGGTCTCCGCCGCGCCGCGTCGATCTGGGCGCGGCCCGCAAACAGATCGTCGCCTTCTTCCGCAAGCCGCCGGTCGCCGTGGCCTCGGCCGGCCTGCTGGTGCTGCTCAGCGCCGGCCTGTTCATCGCCGTGCTGGGCGATCCTCGCGCCGGCCTGCCTTCGGCTCGCGTCGATCTGAAGCGCGAGGTTGTGGCCGAGCGGGCGCCGACCGGCATGGAGGCCTTCTCCATGGGGGTCGAGGATGCCTGGCTGACCCTCGGTGCCGACCCGGAGGCCCTGGGCTCCGAGGCCGTCATCACCCTGCCCGACGGGGCCAGTGTCTCGGGCTCGGGCGAGGGGATCACCGCCCCGCGCATCGCCGCCACCACACCGCTGCCGCGCGCCCCCATCGAGGGCCTGAGCCGCCCGGGTCCGGCGGGCCCCCTGCCGATCATCGCCACCGACGGCCGCACCCCGGCCGAGGCCTATGCCCGCCCGTTCCGTCCGAACGGTAAGCCGCGCGTCGCCCTGATCGTCGGCGGACTGGGCCTGAATGCCACCACGACCCGGGCCGCCATCGAACGCCTGCCCCCGGAAATCACCCTCAGCTTCGTGCCCTATGCCGACGACCTGCAGGCGTGGATCGATCTGGCCCGCGCGCACGGCCATGAGGTGATGATCGAGATCCCGATGGAGCCGACCGGCTATCCGGACAATGACCCCGGCCCCTACACCCTGCTGGCCGATGGCGGGGCCGAGGATGTCGGCGGCAAGCTGCCGTGGCTGCTGGGCCGGGCGACCGGCTATTTCGGCGTGACCAACTATCTGGGCGACCGCTTCATGACCTCGGATGCCGCCTTCGGCGCCATGCTGGGCACCCTGCGCACCCACGGGCTGGCCTTCATCGATGACGGTCAGGCGCGCCGTCGCCCCGGGGCCTGGTCGCGCGCCACCGCCGACCGCGTGATCGACGAGACCCAGACCCCGGTGGCCATCATGGGCCAGCTCAATGCCATCGAGGCCATGGCCAAACAGCGCGGGGACGCTCTGGGCACCGGCTTCAGCTATCCGGTGACGGTCGAGGCCGTGGCCCGCTGGGCCACCGGACTGGACGCGCGCGGCCTGCAACTGGCCCCTGCCAGTGCCATGACCCGCCGCCCGGGGCGCTAGGTGATGATGGTGAGTAGTGAGTAGTGATTAGGAACCTGTTTCTGTCGCGATCCGAACGCGCAGCCGGTCCCGCCCCTCGCCACTCGCCACTCGCCACTGACCACTCACTACTCACCACCCACTAGCACTCAGGCCCCATGCGCGACCTCTCCCTCTACCGCCCCAATGTCGGCGTCGTGGTCTTCAATGCCGAGGGCCGCGTCTGGCTGGGCCGCCGGATCGGCACGCCGGACCCGTGGAACTGGCAGTTCCCCCAGGGCGGCGTCGACGAAGGTGAAGACCTCGAGGTCGCCGCCCGCCGCGAACTGTTCGAGGAAACCGGTCTCCGCTCGGTCGACCTGCTGGGCCGGACCGAGGGCTGGATCGTCTATGACTTCCCGCCCGAAGTGCTGAACGGCGCCATGAAAAAACGCGGCAATATCGGCCAGAAGCAGGTGTGGTTCGCCTTCCGCTTCACCGGCACGGATGACGAGGTCGATCTGCAGGCCCACGGCGAGCAGGAGTTCGACGCCTGGCGCTGGGCCGATCTGTCCGAAGCGCCCGGCCTGATCGTGCCGTTCAAGCGTGCCGTCTATGATCAGGTCTGTACTGAGTTTGGCCGGTTCGCTCGGTCCTGACGCAGAAACGGCGGCCTCCCGAAGAAAGCCGCCGCCCTGCAATCAGATTGTCTGCGAAATCAGCCCGCCGCGACTTCCGCGGCGCGCTCGGCCAGGATGGTCAGGCCGGCGGGGGTCACGTCGGCAAAGCCGCCCTCGACCTGGAACTGGCGCCGGCTGCTGCCGTCCATGACGGTGACCACGCCTTCGCGCAGGGCCGTCATGAAGGGCGCGTGATCGGCCAGCACGCCGAAGTCACCCTCGACGCCGGGCGCGTCCACCTGATCCACGAGGCCCGCAAAGACCTCGCGTTCCGGCGACACGAGAGAGAAGGAGAGTTTGCCAGCCATGATTACGCGGCGTCCGCGGCCAGCTTCTGGGCCTTCTCGACGGCTTCCTCGATGGTGCCGACCATGTAGAAGGCGGCTTCGGGCAGGTGATCGTATTCACCGGCGACGATGCCCTTGAAGCTGCGGATGGTGTCTTCCAGCGCGACGAACTTGCCCGGTGCGTTGGTGAACTGCTCGGCCACGAAGAAGGGCTGCGACAGGAAGCGCTGGATCTTGCGGGCGCGCGAGACGACCAGCTTGTCCTCTTCCGACAGCTCGTCCATGCCGAGGATGGCGATGATGTCCTTCAGGCCCTTGTACTGCTGCAGGACCTCCTGGACCGAACGGGCGACCTGGTAGTGCTCCTCACCGATCACCAGCGGGTCCATGATCCGCGAGGTGGAGTCCAGCGGGTCCACGGCCGGGAAGATGGCCTGGGCGGCGATGTCGCGGCTCAGAACCGTGGTCGCGTCCAGGTGGGCGAAGGAGGCGGCGGGCGCCGGGTCGGTCAGGTCGTCGGCGGGCACGTAGATGGCCTGAACCGAGGTGATCGAGCCCTTCTTGGTCGAGGTGATGCGCTCCTGCAGATTGCCCATCTCGGTGGCCAGCGTCGGCTGATAGCCCACGGCCGAGGGGATGCGGCCCAGCAGGGCGGACACTTCCGAACCGGCTTGGGTGAAGCGGAAGATGTTGTCGACGAACAGCAGCACGTCCTTGCCTTCCTCGTCGCGGAAGTACTCGGCCTGGGCCAGGCCGGTCAGGGCGACGCGGGCGCGGGCGCCGGGAGGCTCGTTCATCTGGCCGTACACGAGGGCGCACTTGGACCCTTCGGTCGAGCCACCGTTCTTGGCCGGGTCGACGTTCACGTTCGACTCGATCATCTCGTGATACAGGTCGTTGCCTTCGCGGGTGCGCTCACCCACGCCGGCCAGCACGGAGTAACCGCCGTAGGCCTTGGCGATGTTGTTGATCAGCTCCTGCATGGTCACGGTCTTGCCGACGCCGGCACCGCCGAACAGGCCGATCTTGCCGCCCTTGGTGTAGGGGCACATCAGGTCGATGACCTTGATGCCCGTGACCAGGATTTCCGAGCTGGTCGACTGATCCTCGAAGCTGGGGGCTTCGCGGTGGATCGGGCGATACATGGTGGTCTTGATCGGGCCCTGTTCGTCGATCGGCGCGCCGACCACGTTCATGATGCGGCCGAGCGTGCCCGGGCCGACCGGGGCCTGGATGGAGCCGCCGGTGTCGCTGACGGCCTGGCCGCGGGTCAGACCCTCGGTGGTGTCCATGGCGATGGTGCGGACCATGTTCTCACCCAGGTGCTGGGCGACCTCGAGGACCAAGGTGAAGGGCTCGCCCGTCTTCTGGTCGACGTTCTGGGTTTCCAGCGCGTTCAGGATGGCCGGCAGCTGGCCTTCGAACTCGACGTCGACCACGGCGCCGATGACCTGGGCGATCTTGCCCGTGCCGGTTCCGGCGATGATCTTCGGCGCGGCCTTGGCGGCGGCCGGCTTTTTGGCAGCGGGGGCCTTCTTGGCGGCGGGCTTCTTGGGGGCGGTGGTGTCGGTCATGGGTCGGTCCGTGTCGGAAAGGGCGTTCAGGGGCAGATCAGAGGGCTTCCGCGCCCGCGATGATCTCGATCAGTTCGGTGGTGATCTGGGCCTGGCGTTTGCGGTTGTACTGCAGGGTCAGGCTGTTGATCAGGTCACCGGCGTTGCGGGTGGCGTTGTCCATGGCGCCCATCTGGGCCCCGAAGAAGCTGGCCTGGTTCTCGTACAGGGCGGCCAGGATCTGGGTGGTGATGTTGCGCGGCAGCAGGGTCTCGAGGATTTCCTCTTCCGAGGGCTCATACTCATAGACGGCGCCGTTCAGATTGACGGGCGGCGCGTCCTCGGCGACCTCGGCCGGGATCAGCTTCTTGGGCGTCGGCACCTGCGAGATGACCGACTGGAAGCGGCTGTAGAACAGGGTCACGACGTCGGCGCGGCCGGCCTCGAACTCTTCGGCGACCAGGTCGGCGATCGGCTCGGCAACCGGCAGGCCGATCACCTTGTGACCGCCCATCTCGAAGGTGTGCACCATCCGCTCGCCATACAGGCGGGCCAGACCGTCACGTGACTTCTTGCCGACAGCGATGATGCGCACATCCTTGCCACCCTTGATCAGGGTGTTGATCCGCTCGCGCGCGGCGCGGATGACGTTGGTGTTGAACCCACCGGCCAGACCCTTGTCGCCGGTGGCGACGATGATCAGGTGCTTTTGCTCCGAACCGGTGCCGGCCAGCAGCTTGGGCGCGTCGTCACCCGACACGCCGGCCGCCAGATTGGCGATCACCGAGGCCATCTTCTGCGCATAGGGACGGGCGCTTTCGGCCTGGTCCTGGGCACGCTTCAGCTTGGCCGCCGCGACCATGTTCAGGGCTTTCGTGATCTTCTGCGTGGACTTCACGCTTCCGATCCGATTGCGCATTTCCTTGAGGCTGGCCATTCGGCGTTCCTCTAGCTCCTAGCTGTGGCGGCGATCAGGCGAAGGTCTTGGCGAAGGATTCGATGGCGTCCTTCAGTTCGGCTTCCAGTTCCGGCGACAGGGCCTTCTTGGTGCGGATGCCGTCGAGGATGCCGGCATGCTTGGAGTGCATGCGCGCCAGCAGTTCGCGCTCGAAACGACCGACGTCCGACACGGCGATGCCGTCCAGATAACCGCGCGTCCCGGCGTAGACGGAGACGACCTGCTCCTCGACCGCCAGCGGCGAATATTGCGGCTGCTTCAGCAGCTCGGTCAGGCGGGCGCCGCGGGCCAGCAGCTTCTGGGTCGAGGCGTCCAGGTCCGAACCGAACTTGGCGAAGGCGGCCATTTCCCGGTACTGGGCCAACTCGCCCTTGATGGAACCGGCCACCTGCTTCATCGCCTTGATCTGGGCCGAAGAGCCCACGCGCGACACCGAGATGCCGACGTTCACGGCCGGGCGGATGCCCTGGTAGAACAGGTCCGATTCCAGGAAGATCTGGCCGTCGGTGATCGAGATCACATTGGTCGGGATGTAGGCCGACACGTCATTGGCCTGGGTTTCGATGATCGGCAGGGCGGTCATGGAGCCCGAGCCATAGTCGCTGTTCAGCTTGGCCGAACGCTCCAGCAGGCGGCTGTGCAGATAGAAGACGTCGCCCGGATAGGCTTCGCGGCCCGGCGGACGGCGCAGCAGCAGCGACATCTGGCGATAGGCGACGGCCTGCTTCGACAGATCGTCGTAGACGATCAGGGCGTGCATGCCGTTGTCGCGGAAATACTCGCCCATGGCCGTGCCCGAGAACGGGGCCAGGAACTGCAGCGGGGCCGGCTCCGAGGCCGTGGCGGCGACAACGATGGTGTAGTCCAGGGCGCCGCGCTCCTCGAGCGTCTTGACGATCTGGGCCACGGTCGAGCGCTTCTGGCCGATGGCGACGTAGATGCAGTAAAGCTTCTCGCCTTCCGAGGTCGCGTTGGCGTTGACGTTCTTCTGGTTGAGGATGGTGTCGACGGCCACGGCGCTCTTGCCGACCTGACGGTCCCCGATGATCAGCTCGCGCTGGCCACGGCCAACCGGGATCAGGGTGTCGATGGCCTTCAGGCCGGTCTGCATCGGCTCGTGCACCGACTTGCGCGGGATGATGCCCGGCGCCTTCACGTCGACGCGGCGACGCTCGGTGAACTGGATCGGGCCCTTGCCGTCGATCGGCTCGCCCAGCGGGTTGACGACGCGGCCCAGCAGGCCCTTGCCGACCGGCACGTCCACGATCTCGCCCAGACGGCGGACCTCGTCGCCCTCGGCGATTTCATTGTCCTGGCCGAAGATCACGGCGCCGACGTTGTCGACTTCCAGGTTCAGGGCCATGCCCTTCACGCCGGCCTTGGGGAATTCGATCATCTCGCCGGCCTGGACATTGTCCAGACCGTGGATGCGCGCGATGCCGTCGCCGACCGACAGCACCTGGCCGACGTCCGAGACATCGGCTTCCACGCCGAAAGCGGCGATCTGCGACTTGAGGATGGCCGAAATCTCGGCGGCGCGGATGTCCATGTGGGGCTCTTCTTGGCTTAACGTTCAGTCTGTGGGGCGGAGCGGAAGGGGCTTGTCAGCCTATCCGGCCCGTTTGAGGGCGAATTTCATCTGGTCGAGCTTGGTCTTCAGCGAAGCGTCATACAGGCGCGAGCCGACCTTGACTTTCAGGCCGCCCAGCAGGGCCGGATCGACGCGGGCTTCCAGCTCGGGATCCTTGCCCAGCGCCTTGCGCAGCGAGGCCTTGATGGCATTCATCTGGGCCGCGTCCAGCGGGGCGGCCGAAACCACCTCGGCCGAGACCAGTCCGGTGCGGATGGCATACAGGCGATCGAAACCGGCGATCACGGCGGTCAGGTCGCCCGACCGGCCGTTCTGGGCCAGCAGGCCCAGGAATTTGCGGGTCAGGCCGTCAAAGCCCGCCTTGTCGGCGATGGCGGTCAGCCCCCTGGACTGATCCTCATTGCTGATGACCGGCGAGGTGGTCAGTCGGCGCAGGTCCGCGCTCTCGCCCCAGGCCTTGCGCAGCGACTTCAGGTCGGCGCGAACGGCATCCAGCGCCTTGCCTTCATCGGCGAGGTCGAAAAGCGCCTGCGCGTAACGTGCGCCGACAGTCGTAGTCCTGAAATCGTCAGCCACTCGTCAAGGTCCGCGATCAAAAGCGTTTGGGTCGCAACCGGCGGTGACGGATCACCCCGATCAAAGGCTTGAAATGCTTGAAAAAAGCACAAAGGGTCTCTGTCTCGCGACAGAGGTCCCTGTTCAGCCGGGCGCCTGATAGCACGGGCCCTTGCCCCCCGCAACCGAGGCGGTGCGCCACAGGCGGGCGGCTTGTCGCAGGCGCGGGAGTCTCTATAGAGCGACGAAACCTTCCATCCTGGACGCCTCTTCATGTTCGACAGCATCACGCCCCTTCTTTCCGATCCTGCTGCCTGGGCGGCCCTCATCACCCTGATCGTCATGGAGGTGGTGCTGGGGATCGACAATCTGATCTTCATCTCGATCCTGTCGAACAAGCTGCCGGAGCAGCACCGCTCGAAAGTCCGCCGCATCGGTATTTCGCTGGCGCTGATCATGCGCCTTGCCCTGCTGTCGATGATCGCCTGGATCGTCGGCCTGACCGCGCCGGTCTTTTCGGTGATGGGCAATGAGTTCTCCTGGAAGGACATCATCCTGATCGCCGGCGGCCTGTTCCTGGTCTGGAAGGCCACCAAGGAAATCCACCACACGGTCGATCCGGCGCCGAGCCACGACCTGCTGGAGAAGGACAAGGCCGACATCGTCATCTCCAACGTCGGCTCGGCCATCTTCCAGATCATCCTGCTGGACCTGGTCTTCTCGATCGACTCTATCCTGACCGCTGTCGGCATGACCGAGCATCTGCCGATCATGGTCGTGGCCGTGCTGGTCGCCGTCACCGTCATGCTGCTGGCCGCCGATCCGCTGGCCAACTTCATCAACAAGAACCCGACCGTGGTCATGCTGGCCCTCGGCTTCCTGCTTATGATCGGCATGGTGCTGATCGCCGAAGGCTTCGGCGCCCATGTGCCCAAGGGCTATATCTACGCCGCTATGGCCTTCTCGGCCGGGGTCGAGGTGCTGAACATGATGAGCCGCAAGGCCTCGACCAAACGCGAGAGCGCCCAGCAGCTCCGGGCCCAGGCCGATCAGGCCGAGGCCCGCGCCCGCGCCGCAGAGGCTGAGGCCGACGCAGCCGACAACCGGGCCTGAACCGTCAGGGGTCCCTACAGGAAGCTGTAGGGGTCCACGTCGATCGATAGCCGCACCGACGACGGCAGCTTGACCCGCGCCAGCCAGGCCCGGAGGAAGGCTTGGATATCGACGTCGCGGTCGGCGCGCACCAGCAGCCGTTTCCTCCGCCGCCCCCGCACCAGCGCCAGCGGCGCATCGGCCGGGCCATAGACCTCCAGCCGCTCGGCGTTGGGGATGGCCCCGGCCAGCAGCTGGGCGGCCTTTTCGACGGCGTCGGCCTTGTCGCCCGACAGGATCAGCGCGGCCAGCCGCCCGAACGGGGGCAGGGCCGCCAGCCGCCGTTCCTCTGATTCGGTGGCGAGGAAGCTGTCGCGGTCGCCCGCCGCCAGCGCCTGCAGCACCGGATGCTCGGGCGTCCAGGTCTGCAGCAGGGCCCGACCCGGGCGCTCGGCCCGCCCCGCCCGGCCCGTGGCCTGCATCAGCAGCTGGAAGGTCCGCTCGGCCGCGCGCAGGTCGCCGCCCCTCAGCCCCAGATCGGCATCGACCACCCCGACCAGCGTCAGATTGGGAAAGTTGTGACCCTTGGCCGCCGCCTGGGTCGCCACCAGAATATCGATCTCGCCGCGCTCCATCGCCTCGACCAGATCGCGGGCCGAGCGCCCATCGGGCGTGGTGTCGGAGGAAAAGATCGCCGTGCGCGCCTCGGGGAACAGGCTGCGGACCTCTTCCTCGACGCGCTCCACGCCCGGGCCGACCGGCACCAGACTGTCCTTGGCCCCGCACGACGGGCAGGTGTCGGGCCGGGCCATGGAAAAGCCGGTCAGGTGACACACCAGCCGCCCGGTATAGCGGTGCTCGACCAGCCATGAATCCGTGTCCGGCGCCGTCATCCGGTGCCCACAGGCCCGGCACAGCACCACGGGGGCATAGCCGCGTCGGTTCAGGAACAGCAGGGTCTGCTCGCCGCGCGCCAGCGTCTCGGCCATGGCGGCACGCAACGGCGGGCTCAGCCAGGTCTGCGGCTCGGGGGGATTGGCGCGCAGGTCCAGCAGGGTGATGTCGGGCAGCACCGCCGTCCCGTGCCGCGCCGTCAGCCTCAGTTCGCGATACCGCCCCTGCCGGGCATTGCCCAGTGTTTCCAGCGACGGCGTGGCCGAGGCCAGCACCACCGCCGCGCTCTCGAACCGCGCCCGGGCCACGGCCAGATCGCGTCCCTGATAGATCAGGCCGTCTTCCTGCTTGTAGGAGCCGTCGTGCTCCTCATCGACGACGATCAGCCGCAGATTCGGGAAGGGCAGGAACAGGGCCGAGCGCGCCCCAACCACGATGCGACAGTGGCCCGAGACCACGGCGTCCCAGACCTGTCGCCTGCGCGGTCCGGTCAGGCCCGAATGCCACTCCGCCGGGGCCGCGCCGAACCGGGCGGTGATGCGGGCGATGACCGCCTGGGTCAGGGCGATCTCGGGCAGCAGGATCAGCGCCTGCGCCTGCGGATCCCCCTCCAGTAGCCGCGCCACCGCCTCCAGATAGGCTTCGGTTTTGCCCGAGCCGGTCACCCCGTCCAGCAGAAAGGCGACGAAATCCCCCGACAGGGCCGCCTGACCAATCTGGCCCGCAGCCTCGGCTTGATCCGGATTCAGCTCGACCCGGGCATGGTGGGGGTCCGGCGCCCCATACGGATTGCCGGTTTCAGCCGCACGGGCCGTAATCACCCCCTCGTCCACCAGTCCCTTGACCACCCCCGCCGAGACGTCGGCCGCACGCCCCAGCTCCGCGGCGCTGGCAACCGTCGGCCCTTCGTCGAGGGCCTGCAGCACCGCCGCCCGGGCAGGAGTCAGGCGGACGGGCGCCTTGCCGGCTACCCGGTGCAGCTGAAAAGGCGGCTTCGGCGGCGCATGGCGCAGCGCCTTCAGCGACAGGGCCGCCATCTCGCCGGGCGGCGACAGGGTCCAGCGCGCGGCCCATTCCAGAAAATCGAGCGTCGCGGCGGGCAGGGCGGGCAGGTCCAGCCGGGCCACAATATCCTTCAGCCGCCGGTTGGTGGCCGGAATCTCGCGCACTTCGCTGACGACGCCCGTCATCTGGCGAGGTCCCAGCGGCACGGTGACCAGATCGCCGCGCGCCAGCGCCATGTCGTCCGACACCAAATAGTCGAACGGTTCGTCGACCGGCAGGGGAATCAGGACGGCGGCGACTTTCACCCGCGCGCCCCGTGGTCTAGAACCCCCGGCATGAAACTGTTTCTCGATACCGCTGACGTTGCCGTCATCAAGGACATGCTGCCCACCGGAATGGTGGACGGCGTGACCACCAATCCGTCCCTGATCGCCAAGTCTGGTCGCAACATCGCTGAGGTCATCGCCGAGATTTGCGCCCTCGTCGAGGGGCCCATTTCGGCCGAGGCGGTCGCCACCGACTTCGAGACCATGGTCAAGGAGGGCGAAAAGCTGGCCGGCATCGCGCCGAACGTGGTGGTCAAGCTGCCGCTGACCTGGGACGGTCTGCGGGCCACGCGGGCCTTTTCGGACAAGGGCATCCGCACCAATGTGACCCTGTGCTTCTCGGCCGCCCAGGCCCTGCTGGCGGCCAAGGCGGGGGCCAGCTTCATCTCGCCCTTCGTCGGGCGGCTGGAAGATCACGGCGCCGACGGAATCGTCCTGCTGGAAGAAATCCGCGCCATCTACGACATCCACGGGTTCGAGACCGAGGTGCTGGCCGCCTCGCTGCGAAACCCCGCCCACGTCTCGGCCGCGGCCCTGGCCGGTGCCGATGCGGCGACCCTGCCCGCCGACACCTTCAAGGCGCTGGTCAAGCACCCGTTAACCGACAAGGGTCTTGATGCCTTCCTGGCCGACTGGGGCAAGACCGGCCAGAGCATTCTGTAAGACGGCGCGCCGGTGACCCGGTCGGTCGCGCCGAACCGGGGCCAACCGTGACCGAGACCGCCGACCTGTTCCATGACGACCCCGCAGACGAGGGCCCCCGCTGGCCCGAGGTGCGCGCCTGGCTGCAGAGCCATGCCGCGACCCTGGTCGAGGACCGCGCCCTGCTGCAGGAACTCGGTCTGCGCCCGCACGGCCCCAATGTCGTGGACTTCGGCGCCGCCGCCCTGTCGCGGGTCGAGGCCGTCGCCGCGCGAGAGGCCGGAGCCCGGAAGGCCATCGAGGGCGTCGCCCGTGCCAATTTCGCCGCCCAGGCCCAGACCCATGTGGCCGTCCTCGACCTGATGGAGGCGCGCAACCCCTCCGACCTCGCCCGTCGGCTGGATGCCGCCGCCCAGGCTCGCTTCGGTCTCGCCGGGGCGTCGATCGTTCTGGAAAAGCCGGGCGGCATTCCCTTTGGCTGGCGCGCGCTCGATCCCGGCGGCGTCGACGGCCTGCTGGGCCGGAACGGCCTGCACAGGCTGGGCACAGGCGGGCAGGGGCTGGGCCTGTTCGGCGCCGCCGAGGACGAGGTCCGCTCGGTGGCCCTGGTCCGCATGGCCCCGCATGTCGGCCCGAATGGCACCACGCGCCCGGCCCTCTGTGCCTTCGGCTCGCCCGACCCCGAAGGCTTCACACCCGAAATGGGCTGCGAACTGGCGGCCTTCCTGACCCGGGTGATCGAACGTATGGCCGAGCGATGGCCGATCCTCAGTTGACCCTTCCGCAGCCGGATGCGCCCGCCGGAACGGCGCTCGACGCCTGGCTGCACCATCTGGCGCACGAGCGCCGCCTGTCGCCCCGCACGCTGGAGGCCTATGGCCACGCCGGACGTCGCTATCTGGCCTTTCTGGCCGGCCACCGGGGCGGGGCCCTGACGGTCGGCGATCTGGCCGGGATCACGGCCTCCGACCTGCGTGCCCATCTGGCCGAGCGCCGCTCGGGCGCCCACCCCCTGTCGGCCCGCTCGCTCAGCCAGGCCCTGTCGGCCATCCGCGCCTTTCACCGCTTTCTGGAGCGGCGGCTGGGGGTTGAGGCGCCCGAACTGGCGCTGGTGCGTGGTCCGCGCATCAAGCCCTCCCTGCCGCGCGCCCTCCAGATCGATCAGGCGCTGGAACTGATGGAGGCCACCGGCGACGACGCCGAAACCCCACCGTGGGAGGCCGCCCGCGACCGCGCCGTGCTGATGCTGCTGTACGGCTGCGGCCTGCGCATCTCCGAAGCCCTCAGCCTGACCGATGGCGACGTCCCGCTGAGCGAGACCCTGCGCATCACCGGCAAGGGCACCAAGACCCGCATTGTGCCGGTTCTGCCCCAGGTCGCCAGTGCCGTGGCCGCCTATCGCACCCTCCGCCCCTGGACTGAGGGCCCCGACCGCGCCCTTTTCCTCGCCAGACGTGGCGGCAAGCTCAGTCCGCGTCAGGTGCAGGCGGCCGTCCAGACCCTGCGCCGTCGCCTCGGCCTGCCCGAGACGACTACGCCCCACGCCCTGCGCCACAGCTTTGCCACCCATCTGCTGGGCGCCGGTGCCGACCTGCGCAGCCTGCAGGACCTGCTGGGTCACGCCAGCCTGTCGACCACCCAGAAATACACCGCCGTCGACGCCGCCCGCCTCATGGGCGTCTATTCATCCGCCCACCCGAGGGGGTAGGGTGGACCCAGCCCGGCATCAGACCGGGCATGGGGCAGGGAGATATCGGTGACCGGTCTGGATCGGCGGACCCTCATTCTTTCGGCGGCGGGGCTGGCTGTGGCCGGTCCGGCGCTGGCGACGCCGATGCGGCAGGACCCCGAACCGCGGCTGTTGACCAACATCCTGACGCGGGTGGCCGCAGAGGTCGAGCTGAACGGCAACAACCGCTATCCGCTGGTGCTCGATACAGGGGCCGGGCGAACCGTGCTGGCCGACACCGTGGTGCGCGATCTGAACCTGCCCGCGGGTCCGCCTGTGCTGGTCCATGCCATCACCTCGGCCGAGGTATTGCCGACCGCGCGGCTGGCCCAACTGGACTTCGCCGGGCGGCGGTTCAACGATCTGGTCTGTCCGGTGGTCAGCCGCGAGCTTCTGGCGGCGGATGGCCTGCTGGGGCTGGACGTGCTGTCGCGCTACCGGCTCAGCATCGACCTGGCCCGCAGGCGGGTGTCGATGCGGCCTTCAGGTAGCGACGTCTTCGAGGGCAGCCCGGCCTTTGCCTCCCCGTCGCGGCTGACCCGCGAGGGCGTGCGCGCCGAGATCGGCCGCTTCGGACAGCTGATCCTGCCGACCGCCCGGGCGGGGGGTGTGACCCTGTCGGCCTTTGTTGATACCGGCGCCCAGTATTCGATCGGCAATCTGGCCCTGCTGGAGGCGCTCAGCGCCGGACGGGCGGATCAGCCGGGCCGCGATGTCGAGGTCTATGGGGTCACCGGTCAGGTGCTGATGGCCCGCGAGCGAGAGGTTCGTGGCCTCGAGATCGCCAACCGCGACCTTGGCCCCACGACCCTTCTGTTCGCCGATCTGCACGCCTTTTCGGCGCTGGACCTGATCGCGGCCCCGGCTCTGCTGATCGGGGCCGACATCCTGTACCGCTTCCGCCGGGTCGAGCTGGATTATGGCCGCAGGCGTATGACCTTGAGCGGCCTCAGGCCAGCCGCGCGAACCCGCTAGGCCTGCATGGTCCAGCCTTCGACACCCATGGCGGCCTGACGCACGGCCTCCGAGCGGGTCGGGTGGGCGTGGCAGGTGCGGGCGATGTCCTCCGACGAGCCGCCGAACGCCATGGCCATGGCGGCCTCATGGATCATCTCACCGGCTTGCGGGCCCAGGATGTGGACGCCCAGCACCTTGTCGGTTTCGGCATCGGCCAGCACCTTGGCATAGCCGTCGGTCTCGTGATTGATCTTGGCGCGGCTGTTGGCGGTAAAGGGGAATTTCCCGACCTTGTAGGCGACGCCCGCCGCCTTCAGCTGGTCCTCGGTCTGGCCGACCCAGGCCACTTCGGGGCTGGTGTAGACCACGCCGGGCACCAGGTTGTAGTCGACGTGCCCGGCCTTGCCGGCGATGGTCTCGATGGCCGCGACCGCATCTTCCTCGGCCTTGTGGGCCAGCATCGGGCCGTGGGTCACATCGCCGACCACCCAGATGTCGTCCGTACCGGTCCGGAAGTGGTCATTGTCGAGGAAGCCACGCTTGTCGGTGGTCAGGCCGACCGTCTCCAGCCCCAGGCCTTCGGTGTAGGGACGGCGGCCGATGGCGACCAGCACCACATCGCCCTTCAGCGTCTCGGCCTCGCCGCCTTTGGCGGGCTCGATCGTCAGCTCAACGCCGGACTTGGAGGTCCTGGCCCCGGTCACCTTGGCACCCAGCTTGAACTTCATGCCCTGCTTGGTCAGCACCCGCTGAAAGGCCGTGGCCACATCGCTGTCCACGCCCGGGGTGATGCGGTCCAGATATTCAACCACGGTCACCTCGGCGCCCAGACGCCGCCAGACCGAGCCCAGTTCCAGCCCGATGATGCCGGCGCCGACCACGATCAGCTTCTCGGGCACCTTGTCCAGCGCCAGTGCGCCGGTGGAATCGATCACCTTGCCAGCCTCAAAGGTCACGCCGGGCAGGGGGGTGGGCTCCGAGCCCGTGGCGATGACGACATTGGCCGTCTTCAGCGTGGTGGTCGTGCCGTCGGCGGCCTCAACCTCGACCACGCCCTTGCCCTTCAGACGGCCCCGGCCCTTGATCCAGTCGACCTTGTTCTTCTTGAACAGGAATTCGATGCCCTTGGTCAGGGCCGTCACGCTTTCCTGCTTCTGCTTCATCATCTGGCCGAGGTTCAGCGTCGGCGACACCTCAATGCCCAGCCCGGCGAACTCGCGCCCGGCGGCTTCATACATTTCCGAGGCATGCAGAAGGGCCTTGGAGGGCATGCAGCCCACATTCAGACAGGTGCCGCCCAGGGTCTCGCGCATCTCAATGCAGGCGACCTTCAGGCCCAGCTGGCCGGCGCGAATGGCGGCATTATAGCCCCCCGGGCCCCCGCCGATGATGACCACGTCATAGGGGGTGTCGGATGCAGCAGCCTGGGCCATGGATGTCCTCGGTCGGGTCGGAAACGCGGCAGACGGCCGGGGAGGGCCGCGCCAGTTCAGTCGATCGCCGGTCTAGCGCCCCTGACGCGGGAATCAACCGGCAAGACCGATGTGGGGTCGGGAGCCCTAGATGGAAAGTTGGCCCGGCGTCCTTTTGCGGCGGCGCGCCCGGGTGACGACCACGATCAGGATGCCGATCACCACCAGCGCCCCCAGAACCAGCCAGGTCGGGTCAACGCCCAGATCCGCGCCCAGCCCGCCGGGGGCCGCCGCCGGGCCGCCCTCGGTGATGGTCGACTGGGCCATCGGCGAATTCGGATCGGCCTTGCCGCCCATATCGCTACCGCTTCCGAACCCGCCGCGGTCGATCGCCAGCCGCAGCACGGCGTCGGCCATGAAGCCGAGGAAATAGGCGACGGCCGCCCGGGGATTGCCGGAGCCCAGCAGGGCCGCGGCGACCAGATACAGGACCACCGCCCCGACCCACAGGGCGATCACCGGCAGGTCCAGACCGACCTGGGCCTCGGCCCCGGCCCGGGTTGCAGCGGCATCCATGCCTGCACCTTCGAGGAAGGGCGACAGGAAAGGCCAGGCCAGCCAGCCGGCATAGGCCAGCACGGCCAGAACGAGCACGATACGCAGGAGCTTCATGGGATGTCCTTTCGCATGACAGCGTTAACCCTACACCGGAACCCGGAAATCGCCGAGGGGGCCGACTTGACCCCGGTCACGGGATGGCGTTGGCATGGCGCGAACGTTTCTGGAGTCCTGTGATGCGTCTGATCCTGTCCGCCGTGGCCGTTCTGGCCCTCGCCGCCTGTTCGCCCGAGGCCGAGGCCCCGCCGCCGGTCGAGCCCCCGGCGCCGGCGCCGGAACTGGGTGGCGTGCCGCTGGACCAACCCCTGCGGGCGCTCGGCACCGAACCCTTCTGGGGCGTGGACGTGACCGCCGATGCCCTGGTCTATTCCGGTGTGGATCGCCCCGAGCGCCGGGCCACGCATGACGGCGTCGAGCTGATGGGCACGGTGGCCAGCTGGCGCGGCACCACGGCGGACGGGGCGCCCATGGACCTGATCCTGATGGCCACCGAATGCTCTGATGGCATGAGCGACCGCACCTATCCGCTGACGGCCCGTCTCGAGGTCGGCGGGGAGACCCTGAACGGCTGTGCCGCGACGGTCTCGGCCATCATGAGCGCGGGCGAATCCGGCCTGGTGGTCGACGCCCCCACGGATGCCACGACCGCCCCCGCCTCTTAACGGTTCTCACATCGGCGGTGTGGCAGGGTTTCGGCCATGACCGCTTCACCGCCCGAACTCCACGGCCCAGCCGACCTGCGTCCCCTGACGGCGCTGCGCTTTCTGGCTGCGGCCTGGGTGGTGGTCTATGCCTTCTGGCCGGACCTCGACGTCGGTGTCCTGCCCCATGCGGTGGCCAAGGGCTACCTGGGGGTCGAGGTGTTCTTCGTCCTGTCAGGGTTTATCCTGTGCCACGTCTACCTTGAAGCGTTCGGCACGAAGCGCTCGGACTACGGCGGCTTCCTCTGGGCGCGACTGGCGCGGGTCTATCCGCTGCATCTCTTTACCCTGTTCGGCGTGATCGCGCTGGGGCTGGCGGCCACGGTCGCGGGCATGTCGCTGAATGCCAGTGTGCTTGACTGGGCCTCCCTGCCCGCCAATCTGGCCATGGTTCACGCCTGGGGTCTGGCGCCCGAAGCGGCCTTCAACCACCCCTCCTGGTCGATCTCGGCGGAATGGTTCGCCTATCTGACCTTCCCCGTCTTCGCCGCCGTCGCCTGGCGGATGCGCGACCGCCCCTGGATCGCCGTTGCGGTCACCGCCGCCTTCGTCCCGGCGATCTATCTGGTGTTCCAGGCGCTGGCCGGCTTCCCCCTGACCCAGGCCACCATCCAGTGGGGCGCGCTCCGGATCGTGCCGTGCTTCGCCTATGGCTGTGCCCTCTATCTGCTGTACCGCCGCGCGCCGCTGGCCCGTCCGGCGGCCCTTGCGGCCGTCTCCGCCCTGGCGCTGGCCGCCTCTGCGGCCCTCAGCGCCCCCGACGCCCTGATCGTGGTGCTGGCGGGTCTGATGATCCTGGGCCTCGCAGGTATCCCCAACGGGCGTGCCGGCATCATGGCCTCGGCCCCGGCGGTCTATCTGGGGGAGATCAGCTACTCGGTCTATATGGTCTGCATTCCGGTCAAGCTGGTCGCGGTGACCGTGGCTGCCCGCCTTACCGGTGCGGGCGATGCGGGCCTGTGGTGGCCCGTCTGGCTGGCGCTGGTGCTGATGGTGCCGGTGGTGGCCGCAGGCACCTATCATCTGGTCGAACGACCGGCACGTGGGTGGCTCCGCGCCCGCAGGCCCGGACTGGCAAAGCCGACGTCGCCCACAGTGTCGCCCACAGCGAATTCGCCTGTCGAGGGGTTTCAGGCTCCGAAAACTATCGTATAGGCCGAAGTAGTCTCAACAGCGCACAGTGCTCCGCATGCTGAAACGCCTCTCCGCCCTCTTGGTTGCCGCCACCCTTGGTCTCAGCCTGTTCGCCGTCTCTCCCGGACGGACCCAGGACGTCTACTGGCAGTGTGTCACCTTCGTGCGGTTGGCGTCGGGCATCGAGATTTACGGCGATGCCTGGACCTGGTGGCGTCAGGGGACGCAGCAGTTCCGCACCGGTACCCGGCCTGAAACCGGCGCCGTTCTTGTGTTCCAGCCCCACGGGCGCATGACACGCGGCCATGTGGCCATGGTCTCCGAAGTGCTGACCGATCGCGTGATCCGCGTCACCCACGCCAATTGGGGCGGAAGCCGCGGCAAGATCGAGGAAAACGTCACCGTGGTCGACGTCTCCGACGCCGGTGACTGGAGTGCGGTCAAGGTCTGGTACGCCCCGATCAACGACTTGGGCTCCAGCGTCTATCCGATCTACGGCTTTGTTTATAAGGAGCCGCTGACCAGCGCGGCCCCCCTGCGTCAGGCCGCCCTGCCGGAGACCTCTGCGGAGTTCGGCTTCGGCCAGCCGTGAGGCCGGCATGACCCGCCCCATCACCTATGCCGGCTATCTGGCGCTGGATGACCTTCTGGCCTGCCAGCACCCGCTGTCGGACCAGCATGACGAAATGCTGTTCGTCATCATTCACCAGACCAAGGAGCTGTGGCTCAAGCAGATCCTGCACGAACTGGCGCTGGCCCAGCAGCTGGTCCGCACCGGCGATCTGGTTCCCGCCTACAAGAGCATGGCCCGGATCAGCCGCATCCAGGCGGTCATGACCCAGAGCTGGGACATCCTGGCCACCCTGACCCCCGCCGACTATCTGCGCTTTCGCGGCGTTCTGGGCACCAGCTCGGGCTTTCAGAGCGACCAGTTCCGTCGGGTCGAGGCCATGCTGGGCCTCAAGGACGCCCGCTTCCTCGCCCACCACGAGGACCGGCCCGATGCCCACGCCGCGCTGAAGGCCGCCATCGAGGCGCCCAGCCTGTATGACGACGCCCTGCATCAACTGGCCCGCGCCGGGTTCGACTTGCCGCCCGAGGTGCTGGAGCGCGACATCAGCGCCCCCTACGAACCCCATCCGGCGGTCGAGGCCGCCTGGCTGACGGTCTATCGCGAGTCCGAACGCTACTGGGCGCTCTATCAGCTGGCCGAGAAGCTGGTCGATCTTGACGATGCCCTGCTGACCTGGCGGCACAAGCATGTGGTCACGGTCGAGCGCATCATCGGCCGCAAGACCGGCACCGGCGGCACCGATGGCGTCGGCTATCTGACCGAAACGCTCAAGCGCCGCTGCTTCCCCGAGCTCTGGTCCCTTCGCACCCGTTTGTGATCCGCGTCGGGCAACCCGCCCTCCCGTCCATGCATTTTCCTTTCAAGGGAGAGGTGTTGGAACAGGAGGTCACCATGGCCCGACTGGATATCACCGATGCACACCGCCGCGATCACGCGCACGATATCGGTGTGCTCAACCGCCTGATCGAGGTCACCCTTGACAGTGCTGAAGGCTATCGGGACGCGGCCCGCGACAGCCACGATCCCGGCCGAAAACTGGCCTATGGACGACGGGCCGAGCAGCGCGACGCCGTCGTTCAGTCCCTGCAGAATGCCCTGCGCGACCTCGGTGGCCACCCGGGAGACAGCGGCTCCCTGCTGGGCAAGGCCCACCGGGCCTTCATGGACGTCAAACACGCCCTGCTGCCCGACGACGACACCCTCGACGGTTCCATCCGCAATGGCGAATCCTGGCTGATCGACACCTGGGAGGTCGCCCTCAATGACCCCGACCTCGGCGAGTCGACCCGTCATGTCATTCGCCGGGCGTTCGACGTCATCGATCCACACCCCGGCGACCGCGAGGAGCATCTGTTGCCGCCTGAGGACGGCCTGCGCGCCTGATTGCTGCGACCACGAAAAAGGGCTCCGGCGCAAACCGGAGCCCTTTCTGCATTCTGGAGGCGTGGGTTACTGCTCCACGACCCAGTCGCGATAGACGGCGATGATGCCGGTCAGATTGTCGCCGACTTCGCTGTCGTCGGGGATTACGCCGTCACAGGCGATGCCCTTGAAGGTCGCGTTATTGCTGTCGGGAGCCACCGCTTCCCACGGCTCGTCGTCGTCAATGGCCCCCATGAAGCCGCCATTGACGTCATAGGCGGCGGCGCCCGGCGTACGATAGGTCGAGTTCGCACAGTTGAACTCATAGGCCATGTCCAGACGGGCGATGCCGCTTTCGGCCACCTGGTCCGGGTGCGAGCCCATGACGATGGTGATGCTGGCGATATTGCCCGACTTGCGAACCGATCCGCCCGAGGCGAGGGCCAGGGCATTGGTGTCGGCATCGATGATGTAATAGGGGGCCGAGACCGGCGGGGCCGACTGGGCCTGGGCGGCGGAAAAGCCAAAGGTCGTGGCTGCTAGGGTTCCGGCAGCGAAGGTAAGGGCGAGGCGCATGATAATCTCCTGAACAGGCGTCTGACCGAATTCATAACCCGGCTTTTTGAAACGCGACAGGGGGCAGGCGCCTCGCGTCAGGTTCAGTCATGCAGGGCCGGCCGGGTCGGCCTACTGCTCGAGAATGAAAGCGCGGTATTCGGTGACGATTATCTGGACGTCGCCTTCCAGCTCGCTGCCGGCCGGAATGGTGCCGTTGCAGGCGAAGTCCAGCACAAGGGCGGATGGCGCGTCCGGGTTGACCGCCTCCCAGTCCGCGTCGTCCGTGAGGGCACCCATCAACTCGCCCCCCGCGCCATACCCGGCAAAGCTCGGCGTCTTGTACGTCGCGTTCCGGCAATCGAACTGATAGCGCATGTCCAGACGCGCGAACCCGGTCTCGGCCAGGGTTTCCGGTGACGAGCCCGTGATGACGGTGACGTTCGCGATATTGCCCGATTTCTGCACGGTGCCCCCCGCGACAAAGATCAGCGCCTCCCGCGTGATGTCGATCAGATAATAGGGGCCGTCGACTGCAGGCGCTTCCTGAGCGCGGGGCGCGGACACGCCGAGGGTCGTGGCGGCGACGACGGCGGTGGCGAGGGTGATGGCGAGGCGCATGAGGAAGCTCCGGAGCTGTGATCGGGCCACCTTAGCCGCGCACGTCGGCGCGGCAAGCGTCGTTCTCTGACAGTCCCTGACGGATTCGAGAAGACACAGCAAAAAGGCCCCGGATCGCTCCGGGGCCTTTCGCAGTCTCGCCGACCTGCGTCTTACGCTTCGGTGTCGGGGGTCTCGGCCTTGCCGGTTTCCGGCACGGCGACGCCCTTGGTCGGACGCACCGTCTGGCGCTCGGCGATCCGGGCCGACTTGCCGCGACGATCGCGCAGATAATAGAGCTTGGCGCGCCGCACGACGCCGCGACGCTTGACCTCGATGGATTCGATGTTCGGCGACAGGATCGGGAATTTCCGCTCCACACCTTCGCCGAAGCTGATCTTGCGGACGGTGAAGGTCTCGTTCACGCCACCGCCGGCGCGGGCGATGCAGACGCCTTCAAAGGCCTGGACGCGCTCGCGCTCGCCTTCCTTGATCCGCACATTGACGCGCAGGGTGTCGCCGGGCTGGAAGTCGGGGATTTCGCGCGCTTCAAGCAGGCGGGCTTTTTCTTCGGCAGCAAGCTGCTGGACGATATTCATGGTCACTCTCCGTCGGGCTTTGCGCCCTTTAGCTGTCAATTGGCGAGGGTATCAGCCTCGCGGGGTCGTCTTGTCCGTAAAGGCGGCCCACAGATCGGGACGCCGCTCACGGGTGGTCTTCTCCCTTTGCTCCTCGCGCCACCGTGCGACCTTTTGATGGTCACCCGAAAGCAGGACCTCGGGAATGTCGCGCCCCTCGAAGGTCCGCGGTCGCGTGTACTGCGGATGCTCCAGAAGCCCGTCCTCGAAACTCTCACTCTCCAGACTGGCCGCCTGGCCGAGGACGCCGGGCAACAGTCTTACGCACGCCTCGATCGCCACCATCGCCGCCGCCTCGCCACCGGCCAGGACCGCGTCGCCGACCGCGACCTCCTCGAACCCGCGCGCGTCAAGCACCCGCTGGTCCACCCCCTCGAACCGGCCGCACAGCACGACGAGACCGTCGGCCGTGGCCCAGTCCTTCACCCGCGCCTGGGTCAGGGGCCGCCCCCGGGCGCTCATGTACAGAAGGGGTCGTTGGGGCCCATCCAGACTGTCGAGAGCCCGGGCGACCACATCGGCCTTCAGCACAGCTCCGGGGCCGCCACCCGCAGGGGTGTCGTCCAGGAAGCCGCGCCTATCGTCGCTAAAGCCCCGGATGTCAACCGTTTCGAGGCCCCACAGCCCCCGCTCACGCCACGCCGTCCCGATCAGCGAAACGCCAAGCGGCCCGGGAAACGCTTCCGGAAACATGGTCAGAACGGTAACGGGCCAGGGCATCAGCCGCCACGCATCCCGCTGATGGTGCGGTTGGGGGCGATGTCCTCGGCCGAGGTGATCAGGTGCAGCAGGGCGGGCACCCCCCGTTCGCGCGCCTCACGCCGCACCGTCTCCAGCGCCTCCGGGAAGGCGTCGGTCGTCTCGCAACGCACGCCGAACGCTCCAAACGCCTCGGCCCATTTGACGAAGTCGGGGTTCTTCAGATCGGTGGCGATCACCCGTTCCGCGCCGGGGTAGTGCCCCTCCTGGTGCATGCGGATGGTGCCATAGGTCGAGTTGTCGACCACGATCACCACGGGGTTCAGCCCGTGCTGGACGGCGGTGGCCATCTCCTGCCCGGTCATCATGAAGTCGCCGTCGCCGGCCACGCAGACCACTTCTTGATCCGGGTGCACGGCCTTGGCGGCCAGCGCCGCCGGCCAGCCATAGCCCATGGCGCCCGACGTCGGGGCCAGCTGGGTCCGGCACGCCCGGTGGCGGTAAAACCGGTGCAGCCAGGCGGCAAAGTTTCCGGCGCCATTGGTGACGATGGCATCGGCGGGCATGACCTCGCCCAGATGCTTCATGCACTGGCTCATATTGACCGCCCCGGTCACCTCGACGGGCGTCGAAAAGGCCTCGAAATCCGCATGGGCGGCGTCGCCCAGATCGTGCCAGGTGCGGCCCGGCTCCAGCTGCGACAGGGCCAGCGCTGCCAGACTGTTATCCGCCACGGCAGACGTCAGCGTCGGCCAGACGCGGCCAAGTTCCTCGGGCCCCGGATGGATCTGCACCAGCACCCTGGCCGTGTGCTCCCGGTCGAACAGGGTGTAGCCCTGCGTCGGGTTCTCGCCCAGCCGTGCGCCGATGGCGATGATCAGGTCGGCGTTCTTCGCCCGCGCCATCAGCTTGGGATTACAGCCCAGCCCCAGATCGCCCGCATAGTTCGGCCGGTCGTTGGCGATGATGTCCTTCCTGCGGAACGAGCCGGTGATGGGCAGGCCCAGCGCCTCGGACCAGGCGGCCAGCGCATGCGCCGCCTCATGGGTCCAGCCTGAGCCGCCGACGATCAACAGCGGGCGCTCCGCCTTGGCCAGCCGCGCCTCGATCTCGCGGGCAATCGCGGGGTCCAGCGCAGACCGGGCCGGGGTCACGGGCCGGACCGGGGCCGGACCGCCGTCGTCGTGCAGGATGTCTTCGGGCAGGGCGATGACCACCGGCCCCATCCGCCCCTGCAGGGCGGTGGCGATGCCGCGCTCGACGATCTCGACCGTGCGTGCCGGCGTCTCGATTTCGGTCGCCCATTTGGCCAGGCCGCCGAACACCTCGCGGTAATCGACCTCCTGAAACGCGCCGCGTCCCCGGTCGGTCAGGGCGATCTGGCCGACGAACAGGATCATCGGCGTAGAGTCCTGATGCGCCGTATGCACGCCGATCGAGGCGTGCGTCGCGCCCGGTCCGCGCGTGACCATGCAGACGCCGGGCTTTCCGGTCAGCTTGCCATAGGCCTCAGCCATATTGGCGGCCCCCGCCTCATGTCGGCAGGTGATCACCCGGATCTGGTCGCGCACATCGGCCAGCGCATCCAGCACGGCCAGATAACTCTCCCCCGGCACGCAGAAGACGGTGTCGATCTCATTGATCAGAAGGGTCTGCACCAGACGGTGGGCGGCGCTCGTGCGGGCGGTGTGTGCGGTTTGGCTCATGCGTCTGCTGCTAGCAGATCAGCCCCGCTCTTGACCATTGCTCTGCCATGCAACCCGCAGGCCGGGTCCGCGTTAGAGCTTGGCCATACAGGAGTTCCCCATGCGCAAGATCATCACCCTGGCCCTCATCGCCTCGGCCCTGGCCGTTTCTGCCTGCAACACCATTTCCGGCATCGGTCGCGATGTCGAAGCCGTCGGCGGCGCCGTCACCAGCGGTGCCGAAGAAGCGAAAAACTAGGCTTTGGCCTCGTAGTCGACCCGGTCGAGGTACAATCCCTCGGCCGGGGCCACGGGCCCGCAGGCGGCCCGGTCGCGTGCCTCAAGGGCTGCGGCCACAGCCTCGACCGACCAGCGGCCCAGCCCGACCTGCGCCAGCGTGCCCGTCATCGACCGCACCTGCCGATGCAGGAAGCTGCGCGCCGCAAACACCAGATGCACCTCCTCGTCGACGCGCTCGACCCGGGCCACGTCCAGCGTCTTCAGCGGTGAGGCCGACTGGCAGTTCACATCCCGAAAGGTCGTAAAGTCGTGCAGACCGACCAGCGCCTGTGCGGCCCGGTCCATGGCCTCGGCATCCAGCGGCTGTTTCACATGCCAGACCCGCTTGCGGTCCAGCGCCGGCGGGGCCGGCCGGTTCAGAATCCGGTACAGATAGCCGCGCCCGGTCGCCGAAAACCGCGCATGCCAGTCGTCCGACACCTTGCGAGCGTCCAGCACCGCCACCGGCTCATGGATCATATGAGCGTTCATGGCATTCATGACCGTCCGCCCGGGCCAGTCACGCGCCAGATCGACATGCACCGTCTGGGCCGTGGCATGCACGCCCGTATCGGTGCGCCCGGCCGCCGCAATCCGCACCGCCTCGCCGCTGAAGGCCAGAATGGCGCGCTCCAGCGTGCCCTGCACCGTCGGCAGGCTGGCCTGGGCCTGAAAGCCGCAATAGCCCGAGCCGTCATACTCCACCGTCAACCGGTAGCGGGGCATGATTGTCTCCCCTACCGCTCGCCGCGCGGCGGCTCGCTGCTTGAGGGGAGGGTTGTGCCCGTCGGAAGGGCAAAGCCGCGCAACATCTCCTCCGCGCTCTGGGCCGCCTTGCCCGGGCGCTGCACCCGCTCCAGCCGCACCGCGCCGTGTCCACAGGCAATGGTCAGGGCATCATCCAGAATCGTCCCTGCCGTACCTGACCCCTCGGCCAGCCCGGACATCAGCGCCTTGATGCGCACCGGCCCGTCCTCGCCCGCCACCTCGAACCAGGCCCCGGGAAAGGGCGACAGGCCGCGGATGTGGGCATCGACCTCGCTCGCCGGGCGGGCCCAGTCGATCCGCGCCTCGGCGGGGGTGATCTTCTTCGCATAGGTGGGTTCGCCGACCTGTTCGACCGGCTGGCCGCCGCCGCGTTCCAGCGCCGCCAGCGCCCGGGGCCACAGCCCGGCCCCGATGTGCGCCATCCGCTCCGACAGGGAGGCTGCCGTGTCGCGCGCGGCAATGCCCAGCCGTTCCGACAGCAGCACCGGACCCTCGTCCAGCCCCTCGGACATCTGCATGATCTGTACGCCGGTCTCGGCGTCGCCGGCCATGATCGCCCGCTGGATCGGCGCCGCGCCGCGCCAGCGCGGCAACAGCGACCCGTGCAGGTTCAGACAGCCCAGCCGCGGCGCCTCCAGCACCTCCGGCTTCAGGATCTGGCCATAGGCGACCACGCAGGCGGCATCCAGATCGAGGCTGCGGAAGGCTTCAATCGCCTCGGGCGCCTTCATCGAGGCCGGGGTGAACACCGGCAGGCCAAGGGTCTCGGCGAATTCCTGAACGGGGGAGGGGGTCAGCTTCATGCCCCGCCCGCGCGGCTTCGGCGGCTGCGAATAGACGGCCACCACCTCATGCCCCGACGCCACCAGCTCGGCCAGCGAGGGCACCGCAAACGCGGGCGTTCCCATGAAGGCCAGGCGCATGGGTATTATTCCCAGCGTGTCGAAACGCCGCCGCCCTCGTCCCATTCGCCGCCGGTGTCGAGGGGCGAGTCAAAGTCCAGCAGGCGGTCGATGATCACGCCCGCGATCACGCCCAGCGCCCCCACGGCCAGCAGGGTCGCGACACTGCCGATGCCGATCTTCTCCGACCGCGTCAGACGCCGCCGCCCGCTGGGATCGACGATCCGGTCGCGCGAGCGCTTCAGGGGCGTACGTTTCGGGGCGCGTCGGGTCATCAGGCAGCCATCCTCGCGACTTTCTTCACCTTGGCCACCGCCCGCTCGCGCTTGAGCCGCGACAGATGGTCGATGAACAGCACCCCGTTCAGGTGATCCATCTCGTGCTGGATGCAGACGGCATAGAGGCCGTCGACCTCTTCCTCGACGCTCTGGCCGTTGTAGTCGAGATACCGGATACGGGCCCGCGCCGGGCGCTGGACCTCGTCGAAATACTCCGGGATCGACAGACAGCCCTCTTCATAGGGGGCGGTCTCTTCCGAGGTCCACAGGATCTCCGGATTGACGAAACAGCGCGGATTCTTGCGGTCCGCGTCCTCGGCGTCCTCGGCCACATCCGGCTTGTCGGCCAGGTCCATGACGATCACCCGGCGCAGCTCGCCGATCTGCACCGCCGCCAGTCCGATGCCCGGCGCCTCGTACATCGTCTCCAGCATGTCATCCATCAGGGCGCGCAGCTCGTCGGTCACCGGTCCCTCGACCGGCTCGGACACGCGCTTCAGAACCGCCAGATCGGCAGCATTGTCGATGGTCAGGATACGTCGAATGGCCATGGGGTCGAGGTAGGCGCGATACCCCGAAAGGTCAAGATTTCCGAGGGTCGCAGGGCCTAGACCTGAACGTCCGGCAACGGCCGGGGCCTCAGATCATCGCCGATCGCCACATAGGTAAAGATGCCCTCGGTCACCCGTTCCGACCGGGCATGGGCCTGATTGCGGGGCCGTTTCCACGCCTCGACCTTGACCCGGATCGAGCTGCGCCCCGTCGAGACGATCTCGGCATAGATTGACACCTCATCGCCCACCGACACCGGCTTGTGAAACACCATGGCATCCAGGGCGATGGTTACACAGCGTCCCTGGGCCCGCTCGAACGCCGGGGTCGCCCCCGACAGGTCCATATGCGCCAGCAGCCAGCCGCCGAAGATGTCGCCCTCGGGATTGGTATCCGCCGGCATGGCGATCACCCGACCGACGGGTCGACCGGTGGGCAGGTCAGGCACGGGCTCGCTCATGCCGAGGGTCCATACAGAGAGAAAGGGAAATGGCGCACCCGACAGGATTCGAACCTGTGACCCCTGCCTTCGGAGGGCAGTACTCTATCCAGCTGAGCTACGGGTGCGGACCTAAGGAGGGGGTGCTTACAGGATCGCGGGACGGGCCTCAATCCCAAAGCAGCGGCATCGGGGGCGGCCCTGCGGTTTGGTCTTGGCGCGCGGGCGCTCCCGTCTTAAGCCTTGGCGAGAACCACACGGAGTGATCCCGCCATGCGTATTCCGGCCCTTGGCATCATTGCCGCCCTCGTCCTGCTGGTCGCCGCCTGCGCCAGCGTTGCGCCGCGCGGCCCGGATGGCGAGGCGGCCCTCAACGTCATCGCCGAGGACTATGTCCATCTGATCCTCGAGATCGGCGAGCATGAGCCGGGCTATGTCGATGCCTATTACGGGCCCGAGGCCTGGCCGGCCGAGGCCAAGGCCAATTTGCGTCCCGTGCCGGAGCTGACGCAGGCGGCCGAGGCCCTGCTGGTCGAGATCGAGGCCGTGCCCGACGCAGGACTCTCGCCCGACCTTCGCCAACGCAAGGCCTATCTCAGCGCCCATGTGTCGGCCGCCCACGCCCGGCTGCGCATGATCGCGGGCGAAAAGATGGGCTTTGCCGATGAGGCCGAGGCCCTGTTCGGCATCCGCCCCGAGCTGCGTCCGCTGGAGAGTTTCGACCCTGTGCTGGCGCGCCTGGACGCCCTTCTGCCGGGCGAGGGCTCGCTGAACGCCCGGCTGGGTGCCTTCCGGGGCGGCACCGCCATTCCGCGCGACCGGCAGGAAATGGTCATCGCGGCCGCCATCGCCGAGTGCAAGGCCCGCACCGAGGTGCATATCGACCTGCCCGAGGGCGAAAACTTCACCCTCGAATTCGTCACCGACAAGCCCTGGTCGGGCTACAACTGGTACCAGGGCCAGTCGCAAAGCCTGATCCAGATCAATGTCGACCAGCCGATCTCCATCGAGCGCGCCATCGATCTGGGCTGCCACGAGGGCTATCCCGGCCACCACGTCTACAACATGCTGCTGGAAAAGACCTTTGTCCGCGAAAAGGGCTGGGTCGAGATGAGCGTTTATCCGCTCTACAGTCCGATGAGCCTGATCGCCGAGGGCAGCGCCAACTATGGCATCGACCTGGCCTTCCCCGGCGAGACGCGCGGCGACTGGGAGCGCGAGGTCCTGTATCCGTTGGCCGGTATCAGCCCGCAGAAGGTTGAGCTTCAGACCGCCATCCTCGACATCACCCGCGAGCTGGCCCGCGCCGAGTACACCATCGCCGACGACTATCTGTCGGGCCGCGCCGACCGCGAGACCACCATTCAGCGGCTGATCAAATACGGCATGCACAGCCGCGGTTCGGCCGAGCGCCGCATCCGCTTCATCGACACCTACCGCAGCTACATCATCAACTATAGCCTGGGCCGCGACATGGTGCAGGACTGGGTCGAAGCCCAGGGCCCCGACCACTGGACCACCATGGAACGCCTGCTGGGCAGCCAGATCCTGCCCACCGATTTGCTCTGACGTCTTCCCGCGACCCCCGTTGTGTCCGCTGTGATGAACCGCTTTCTGCTCCCCTTCTCCCCTTGAGGGAGAAGGTGTCAGGCGGAGCCTGACGGATGAGGGGGACGTTTGATCCGGAGCGGAACCCAAGAGTTTTGGCCCCCACCCGCCCCCCTCATCCGAGCCGCTCACGCGGCCCACCTTCTCCCGCAAGGGGAGAAGGAATGCTGAGCTGAAGCCCTCAGATAGGATAGCCGCCCCCAAATTCCCCAACCCTTTCAACACCCCTACCGCTTCCCGGACCGTTCTTCCCGACCAGGTCCGCCGGTGTGCCACTC